>Ga0164296_1005685_pt1 | contig 10843 bp, 8 predicted proteins | sample GEODES057metaG_FD_113533 | JGI IMG/M metagenome (GOLD analysis project Ga0164296, IMG submission 113533) | Dystrophic lake water microbial communities from Trout Bog Lake, Wisconsin, USA - GEODES057 metaG | ecosystem: Environmental > Aquatic > Freshwater > Lake | place: USA: Trout Bog Lake... | reverse complement strand
TGGCCTTTCGCGAGGCGCACGGAGCCGAGATCACCGACGTGGACGGCCATCTGCTCGTGGACTTCGCCCTGGGCGACACCGGGGCCATGGCGGGACACTCGCCCGACGCCCTCGTGCGAGCCCTCGACGAACGCGTCGCGAGGGCGGGCGGTGTGACCACGATGCTGCCCACCGAGGACGCCCAGTGGGTGGCCCAGGAGCTCTCGCGTCGCTTCGGCCTGGCCAAGTGGTCCTTCAGCCTGTCCGCCACCGACGCCAACCGCTGGCTCTTGCGACTGGTGCGCCTGGTGACGCAACGCTCCAAGATCCTCGTCTTCTCCTACTCGTATCACGGCAGCGTGGACGAGACCTTCGTGGTCCTCGACGACCAAGGGCGCCCGCGCGTGCGTCCGGGCAGCGTGGCACCGGCGGTCGATCCCACGAGCACCACGCGCGTGGTCGAGTTCAACGACCTCGAGGCGCTCGAGCGCGAACTGCGCCATGGGGACGTGGCGGCCGTGCTGACCGAGCCGGCCATGACCAACATCGGCATCGTCCTGCCCGAACCGGGTTTCCTCGAGGGAGTGCGCCGACTCTGCGACGAGACCCAGACCCTGCTCATCATCGACGAGACGCACACCTTCTCGGCGGGGCCCGGCGGCGCCACGCGGCGCTACGGACTGCGCCCCGACGCGCTCACCATCGGCAAGTCCCTCGGCGGCGGCGTCCCCTGCGGTGCCTACGGGCTGAGCGAGGAGCTCGCCGAGCGGGTCCTGGCCTCGCTGTCGCAGGGGGCCGACATCGTCGACGTCGGGGGAGTGGGCGGGACCCTGGCGGGCAACGCCCTGAGCTTCGCCGCGATGCGTGCCGTCCTAGGCGAGGTCCTCACCGACGACCGCTTCGACCCGATGGAAGCCCTGGCGACGCGTTTCGCCTCGGGCGTGCGCGAGGCCATCGATCGCCACCAGCTGCCCTGGACGGTGACCCAGTTGGGCACGCGCTGCGAATACCGCTTCATGAACCCCGCCCCGCGCAACGGCGGCCAGTCGGCGGCCAGCGCGGACCCGGCCCTCGAGGACTACCTGCACCTCTACGGCGTCAATCGGGGGGTCTTGTTGACCCCCTTCCACAACATGGCCCTGATGTGCCCCGCGACCACCCCGGCCCACGTGGACCTTCACCAGCGGGTCTTCGACGAGGCCCTCGAGGAGCTGGTGGCCTAGGGAACCCTCGTGCGCACGGGGCCTCGTAGGATGGAACGGTGAGTAGCTTCGTCGATTCGGCCCAACTGCACGCCAAGGCCGGCGACGGCGGGGCGGGATGCGTCTCCTTCCGGCGCGAGGCCCACGTGGCCAAGGGCGGCCCCGACGGCGGCGACGGCGGGCGCGGCGGCGACGTCTGGCTCGTGGCCGACCACAACCAGTCCTCTCTCCTGGGTTTTCGCGACCACCCCTTTCGCCGTGCCACCGACGGCCAGCACGGGACGTCGAAGCGCATGCACGGCTCGGCCGGCAAGGACGTCCTGGTCCCGGTCCCGGTGGGCACCCTGGTCTACTCCCAAGACGGCGAGCTCCTGGTGGACTTGGCCGGGCCCGGCGACCGTTGGCGGGCCGCCGAGGGCGGTCTGGGCGGCCAGGGCAACAACCGCTTCTTGTCCAATCAACGCCGCGCGCCCGCCTTCGCCGAGCAGGGCGAGGTCGGCGAGGAGCGCTGGTACAACCTCGAACTGAAGCTGCAGGCCGACGTGGCCCTCATCGGATTCCCCAACGTGGGCAAGTCCACCTTGATCGCGCGGGTCTCGGCCGCGCGACCCAAGATCGCCGACTATCCCTTCACGACGCTGGTGCCCAACCTGGGCGTCGTGCGCGTGGGCGCACGCTCGGGTCGGCCCCAAGACGCCACCGAGTTCGTCATGGCGGACATTCCCGGGCTCATCGAAGGCGCGGCCGAGGGTCGCGGCCTGGGGCACGACTTCTTGCGCCACGTCGAGCGCGCCCGGGTGCTCTGCGTGTTGATCGACCTCTCGGAGTACGCCCCCGAGGAGCCCGCCCAGCAGCTCGAGATCTTGTTGCGCGAACTGGGCGACTACCAAGCCGATCTGCTCGAGCGGCCCCGCGTCGTCATCGGCTCCGAGGGCGACGTGGCGGCCCGGGAGCTCGACGGCGTGCCGACCGTGTCGGCGGTGACCGGAGCGGGCGTCGACGCGCTGCTCAACGAGCTGGCCGGGCTGGTGAACGAGGTTCGCGCTCGCGAGGCGCTCGAGAGCGACCACCGCGTCGTCGTGCACCGGCCGGTCCCCGAGGAGGTCTCGGTCGAGAAGGTGGGCGACGCGCGCTGGCTGGTGCACGGCCGCCCCGCCGAGCGCGCCGTGCGCTTCCAGGACCTCACCGACGACCAGGCCCTGGCCGAGGTGGTGCGCCGTCTCAAGGCCCTCGGGGTCGATCGAGTGCTGGCGCGCGCGGGCGTGCGCGACGGCGACGAGGTGACCATCGGTCCGCTGTCGTTGGAGTGGTGGCGCGATGACGCCAGCGCGGGTCTGGACCGCGGCGACCACCACCGCGCCACGCGCCGCGAGCGCCTCGCGCGACACGGCCGGCTCGACGACGTGGACCGCGACGCGGACCAAGAGATCGATGACGACTTCTAGCGTCGTCGTCAAGATCGGGACCACCTCGGTGACCGACGCCGTCGGCGGAGTGGCCCACGAGGTGCTGGCGGCGGTGGCGGCCGACGTGGCGGCCCTGCGTCGCGAGGGTTGGTCGGTGGTGGTGGTGACCTCGGGGGCCATCACGGCGGGCTGGGCCGAGGTGGGCCAGCAACGCCCGCGACCGACGGACTCCATCACCCTCCAGGCGGTCAGCGCGGTGGGTCAACCGCTCTTGATGGACGCGTGGCGGCGCGCCTTCGCCGCCCAGGGCCTCGCGGTCGGACAGGTCCTCTTAGCGCCCCTCGACTTCTCGCATCGCGGGCAGTACCTGCACGCGCGCTCGACGCTCAACGCTCTCGACGACCTGGGCGTGGTGGCGGTGGTGAACGAGAACGACGCGGTGGCCGACGAGGAGATCCGCTTCGGTGACAACGACCGGCTGGCCGCGCTGGTGGCGAACCTGGTGGCGGCCAGTCACCTGGTGCTCTTGACCGACACCCCCGGCCTCTTGACCGCCGACCCGCGCCTCGACCCCAGCGCCACCTTGATCGACGTGGTGCGCTCCATCGACGAGAGCCTCGAGGGCGTGGCCGGGCGCAGCCGCTCCGGCGTCGGCTCGGGCGGCATGGCCTCGAAGGTCGCCGCCGCGCGCATGGCCACCTGGTCGGGCGTGACCACGGTCATCGCGCCGGCGCGCGAGGAAACGCCGCTGCTGCGCGCGTTGAGCGGACAGCACGACTTCGGCACGACCTTCGAGCCGCGCCCCGAACGGCTCTCGGCGCGCAAGGCCTGGATCGCCTTCGCCGTCGCCTCCTCGGGCAGCGTGCGCATCAACCAGGGCGCGTTGCAGGCCCTGGAGAACCACGGTCGCAGCCTGCTGCGCGTGGGCGTGGTCGCGCACAGCGGCGACTTCGTCGAAGGCGACGCCATCGAGATACTGGGGCCCCAGGGCGAGGTGGTGGCCAAGGGCCTGGCCCGGGTGAGCTCCGAGGCAATGGCCGACGGCGACGACGTCGTCGTGCACCGTGACGACCTGGTGCTCCTGCGGCGCCCCTAGGGCTCTCCGGTACGCTCTAGCCATGACGAGTTCACTCGAGGCCCAGGGTCTCGCCGTGCGGGCGGCCTCGCGCCAGCTCGCCCAGGCCAGCAACGAGCGCCGCATCGCGGTCCTCGAGCGCGTCGCCGACACGCTGAAGAACCGCGAGGAGGAGCTCCTGGCGATCAACGCCGTCGAGGTCGACGCCTACCGGGAGTCGGGCGCCGGACGCGACCGTCTGACCCTGACCAGCCAGCGCATCGCGGGAATGGCCGACGCCCTGCGCGACATCGCCGCGGCGGGCGACCCCCTCTTCGAGAGCGTCGACGCCAGCGTGCGTCCCAACGGCCTGCGCGTCGAGCGGCTGCGAGTGCCGCTGGGCGTGATCGGCGTGGTCTACGAGAACCGGCCCAACGTCACGAGCGACGTGGCGGGGCTCTGTGTGCGCTCAGGCAACGTGGCCTTCTTGCGAGGCTCAGCCAGCGCCCTGCACTCCAACGTGGCGGTGGTTGCCGCCCTCCAAGCTGGCTTCGTCGCTGCTGGGCTTCCTCGGGAAGCGGCAGCGCTCGTCGATGACGTGAGCCATGAGGCAGCCGTCGAGTTCATGCAGCTCACCGACGTCCTCGACGTCTTGATCCCGCGGGGTGGACCGAGCTTGATCGCCTCGATGCGCGAGCACGCCACGGTGCCGATCATCTTGGACGGCGATGGCAACTGCCACGTCTACGTCGACAAGGACGCCGATCTGGCCATGGCGACCGCGATCATCGTCAACGCCAAGACCCAGCGTCCCGGTGTGTGCAATGCCATGGAGTCCCTCGTCCTGCACGAAGCGGTCGCCAGCGACGTCTTGGCCGCCCTCGATGACGCCATGCCCCAAGTGCGGCTCTTGGGAGACGCGCGTGCCCAAGCGCTCGATGCGCGGATCGAACCGGCGAGCGACGACGACTTCTCGAAGGAGTTCTTGGACTTGGTCGCCACCGTGGCCATCGTCGACGACGTCGACCAGGCCATCGACCACATCGCGCGCCATGGCTCGGGACACTCCGAAGCCATCGTGACGAACAACGCCGCGACGGCCGATCGCTTCTTGGCTCGGGTCGACGCCGCGGCGGTGTTGGCCAACACATCGACGCGCTTCGTCGACGGCTTCGAACTCGGCCTCGGGGCAGAGGTAGGGATCTCGACCCAGAAGTTGCACGCGCGTGGCCCCATGGGCTTGGACGCGTTGATGGGGATCAAGTGGGTGATTCGAGGAGAAGGACAGGTGCGCAGATGACCAGCAACGACGAGTGGCGCTTCGAGGGTCCCGACCAAGTAGCTACCGCGCTGCGCAGCGTCGACTACCTGCCGAGCCACGAGATCGCCTCGACCGTCTTCCTGGCCGATCGCTTGGCCAAGCCGGTCTTGGTCGAGGGGCCGGCCGGGACGGGAAAGACCCAGTTGGCCAAGTCGGTGGCCGAGCTCACCGGGGCGCGCCTCATCCGCCTGCAGTGCTACGAAGGCTTGGACGAATCCAAGGCCCTCTACGAATGGAACTACCGCAAGCAGCTCTTGCGCATCCAGGCCGGCCAAGGTGGCGACCAGCAGTCCCAAGACTGGGCCGAACTCGAAGAAGACATTTTCGACGAAGACTTCTTGTTGACGCGACCGCTCTTGGAAGCCATCCGCGCCACCGACCCCGTTGTGCTCTTGATCGACGAGGTCGACCGCGTCGAGCTCGAGACCGAGGCGTTGATGCTCGAGATCTTGAGCGAGTACCAAGTCTCGATCCCTGAACTCGGCACGGTCACGGCCAACCAAGTCCCGATGGTCTTCTTGACCTCGAACAACACGCGCGAGCTCTCGGAGGCCTTGAAGCGTCGCTGCCTCTTCTTGCACGTCGGCTACCCCGACGTCGAGCGCGAGCGCTTGATCGTCGAGACCCGCGTGCCGGGCATCAGCGCCGCCTTGGCCGAGCAGATCGCCCAGATCGTTCGCACCTTGCGCGGCATGGACTTGAAGAAGGTCCCCTCGGTCTCCGAGACCATCGACTGGGCCAAGACCCTCGTGATCTTGGGCAAGGACTCGATCAGCGAGGAAGATGCCGTGGCGACGCTGCACATCTTGCTCAAGTACCAGTCCGACATCGACAAGGCCACCGGAGAGCTCACGGGCACGCGCCGCTAGGCACCGCATGCTGGACATCCTCAACTCGTTCATCGTCGAACTTCGCCAGGCGGGTCTGCCGATCTCGATGACCGAACACATCGACGCGGCAGCGGCGATGAGCCACGTCGACATGACGCAGCGCAGCCAGTTCAAAGATGCACTGCGGGCCACCTTGGTCAAGTCCGAGGACCACGCTGCGGCCTTCGATATCGCCTTCGAGGTCTACTTCGCCGACCGATCGATCGAGGGCATCGACGACCTCGACGATGCCCTCGAGACAGATGCTCAGGGCGACACTGCCCCCGAAGGTGAGTCGGGCCTTCGGGGTCCTGGCAACGCCAAGGGCACTGGCGGCGGGGGAGGGATGTCGGCCGAAGAGCTCAAAGACCTCCTCGAACAAGCGATCCGGGCCAACGACTCAGAACTGCGCGCCCAGGTCGCTGCTGCGGCGGTGAGCCGCTTTGCTGGGATGGAACCAGGTCGCCCAGTGGGTGGGACCTACTACCTCTATCGCACGCTGCGGAACTTGGAACTCGACGAACTGCTCGAACGCTTGGTCGAGGAGCAGCGCGCCACTGGGCCGATGACGAGCTTGCAAGAGCGCTTGGCGCGCGACGAGCTCGGTGCCCGCATCGAGGGCATGAAAGAAGCGATCGAAGCCGAGATTCGGCGCCGCTTGGTCGAAGACCGTGGCGCAGAGGCCTTGGCGCGCTCGGTCCGCAAGCCGCTGCCCGAAGACATCGACGTCATGCACGCCACGCGTGACGAGATCAACACGTTGGAAAGAGCGCTTCGGCCACTGAGCCGCAAGCTCGCCGTGCGCTTGACCCGCAAGCGTCGCCACGGCCGACGTGGCCCCTTGGACTTCCGCCAGACCGTGCGACGCTCGCTGTCGACCGGCGGCGTGCCGATCGATCCGCGCTATCGCCACCCTCGGCCAGCCAAACCAGAGATCGTGGTCATCGCCGACATCTCGGGCTCAGTGGCGTCGTTCGCTCGCTTCACGCTGCACTTGGTTTACGCCATCAGTTCTCAGTTTTCGAAGGTCCGCTCCTTCGTCTTCGTCGACGGCATCGACGAAGTCACCCACTACTTCGAAGAGTCCGACGATCCAGCCGAAGCGGTGCATCGGATCAACACCGAAGCCAACGTGGTCTGGATCGACGGCCACTCCGACTACGGCCATGCCTTCAAGGCCTTCGACGAGCGCTGGGGCGACGAGATCAACTCGAGGACGAGCGTCTTGATCCTGGGCGATGCACGCAACAACTACCACGCTTCGGAAGCCTGGGTGATCGCCGACCTCCAAGCCCGCGCTCGCCACGTCTACTGGCTCAACCCCGAGCCGTCGTCGTACTGGGGCTCGGGTGACTCGATCGTCGGAGAGTACGCACGCCACTGCGATCGCGTCGTTGAAGTCAGGACTTTGCGTCAGCTCGAACAGTTCGTCGGAGAACTCGCATGAGCGCTGCTCGTCCTCCTGAAGGGATCCGATCGCTCTCGGATCCTCCCGCCGATGCAGCGCGCCTCGTCCTCGTGCGCCACGGCCAAGGTGAGGTGAACGTCGAGGGCCGGATCGGGGGCTTCATCGGTTGTACGGGGTTGACCGAATTGGGCCGCGCCCAAGCACGGTCCTTAGACGCGCGCCTCGCCGAGACCAACGAGATCCGCGATGCCACTGCGCTCTATGCCTCGAAGCTCCCTCGTGCCATCGAGACAGCTGAGTTGATCCGACCTGGCCTGGGCCTCGACGTCGACGTCATTCAAGAGTGCGATCTCTGCGAACTGCATCCGGGCGAGGCCGACAACATGATCTGGGAAGACTTCGCTGCCGCCTATGGCGTTCCCGACTGGGACGTCGATCCCACCGTGGCCATCGCTCCAGGGGGAGAAAGCTGGACCGAGTTCGTCGGGCGTGCCAGTGGGGCACTTGCTGCCTTGGCGCAACGCCACCGGGGTGAGCGCATCGTGATCGCCACCCACGCCGGAGTCATCGAATCGTCGATCTTGGCCTTCCTCCACCAACCGAGTGCAGCCGCACCCATGCCGAGGCTTCGCCTGCGCACCCAGCACACCTCGTTGACCGAGTGGGAGTACAGCGACGAAGGCTGGCGCCTGTTGCGCTACAACGACGCCGCGCACTTGGCCGCGCTTGACTAAGCGCGCAAGAACTCAGCGACCCGGAAGGCCAGATCGAGGCTCTGGCGCGCATTCAAGCGTGGGTCGCACGTCGTGGTGTAGTTCTCGAAGAGGTCCCCTTCGCTGATCTCATCGGCACCGCCTAAGCACTCGGTGACGTCGTCGCCGGTCAGCTCGATGTGCAAGCCCCCGGGCCACGTGCCCTTCTGGCGGTGCACGTCGAAGAACTCGGAGACTTCGCGCACGATGTCGTCGAAGTTCCGCGTCTTCTTGCCTGAACTCGAGGTGAAGGTGTTGGCGTGCATGGGATCGCACGCCCAGATCACCGGGTGGCCTGCTGCGCTCACTGCGTCGATCAACGCAGGCAAGTGCTCGGCGACCTTGCCGGCACCAAAGCGCGTGATCAAGGTGAGGCGACCCGGGGTCTTTTCAGGATCGAGGCGATCACAAAGCACCACCACTTCTTCGGGCGTGGCCGAGGGGCCGACCTTGATGCCGATGGGGTTCTTCACCCCGGCCAAGAACTCGACGTGGGCGTGGTCGAGCTGGCGCGTCCGGTCGCCGATCCAGAGCATGTGGGCCGAGCAGTCGTAGTAGTCGCCGGTCAGCGAGTCCTTGCGCGTCAACGCCTCTTCGTAGGGGAGGATCAATGCTTCGTGGCTCGTGAAGAAGTCGACGTGGTGGAGCGAGCCTTCGGCGTCCAAGTCAATGCCACAGGCCGCCATGAAGCGCAAGGCGCGCTCGATCTCTCGGGCGATGGCTTCGTAGCGCTGGCCTTCGCCCGACGATGCGGCGAACTCCATGTTCCACGCGTGGACCTGGGAAAGGTCGGCGAAGCCACCTTTGGTAAAGGCGCGCAACAAGTTGAGCGTGGCCACCGACTGGTTGTACGCGGCGAGCAAGCGTGCGGGATCGGCTCGCCGAGCCTCCTTCGTGGGCGCTTCGTCGTTGACCATGTGGCCACGAAAGACGTCGAGGACTTCGCCTTCGACGGTTTCGGTCGGATTCGAGCGTGGCTTGGCGAACTGCCCAGCAATCCTTCCGACCTTGACCACAGGAACCCCTGAGGCGTAGGTGAGCGTGATGGCCATCTGCAAGATGACCTTCAACTTGTCGCGGATCTGATCGGCGGACGACTCGGCAAACGACTCGGCGCAGTCGCCGGCTTGCAACAAGAACGCCTCGCCCCGGGAAACCGCAGCCAAGGAACGTTCCAGGCTGCGTGCTTCGCCAGCAAAGACCAACGGCGGCAAGGCGGCGAGCTGTGCCTCGACCCGCTTGAGCTCCTCAGCGTCAGGCCACGAGGGCTGTTGGACCGACGGCAGGGCGCGCCAGGACCCAGGGGTCCACGTGTGCGAGGAGCTCGGAGCCATAGATCAATGCTATGGCCTCGGCCCTGCATCCGAATCCACAGACGGCCTAGGCTCCAAATCCATGAACACGTTTCGCTTCGCTGTCCAAGTTTCAAAGGCCGACTCCGCTCAAGGGTGGCGCGCCATGGCCAAGAAGCTCGAGGACCTGGGGTTTTCGACCCTCTACATCCCCGACCACTTCGACGATCAGTTCGGACCCTTGGTGGCCTGCGCGGTTGCCGCAGAAGCGACGAGCACCCTCAACGTTGGCACCTTGGTCTTGGACAACGACTATCGCCACCCGGTCCCCTTGGCCAAGGAAGTGGCCACGCTCGACGTGATGACCGACGGTCGCTTCGAGTTCGGAATCGGTGCTGGCTGGATGCGCAGCGACTACGAGGCCTCGGGGATCGCTTATGACGAGCCGAAGGTACGCGTCGAGCGGATGGAAGAAGCCATCGCCATCTTCGACAAGCTCTTCACCGAGGGGACCGCCACGTTCTCTGGCAACTACTACGAGATCAACGAAGTGGTCCAGACGCCGATGCCGCTCACACCCGGTGGCCCGCCCTTGGTGCTCGGTGGAGGTTCCAAGCGCGTGCTCACCTATGCGGGGAAGCGCGCCGAGATCGTCTCGGTCGTCCCGTCGCTGCGGGCCGGTGCGATCGGAGCAGACGTCGCCGCTTTGGCCGTGCCGTCGAAGTACGACGAGCGTGTGGGGTGGATCAACGACGGTGCGAAGGATCGCGCCACGCCACCTGAGCTGCAGATCTGGACGACGTTCGCCCAAGTCACCGACGATCGCCAAGGCGTCGTCGAGCAATGGAGCGCACTCTTCGGGATCAGTCCCGAAGACGTCTCGGCCACGCCGGTCGGCATCGTCGGATCGGTCGACTCGATCTGCGAGCAGCTCGAAGAGCGCCGTGAGCGGTGGGGCTTTTCCTACATCGTCATCCACGAAGACCAGATCGACGAGTTCGCACCGGTCGTCGCGGCGATGAACGGTCGCTAGGGAGATCGTGGAGTCCAACGTCGGCATCTTCGGCGGCACGTTCGATCCACCGCACAACGGCCACGTGGCTGCTGCGCTGCGCGCCAAGCGCGCCTTGGGCCTCGAGCGGGTCCTCTTCGTGGTGGCCAACGACCCGTGGCAGAAGTCGCCGGATAGGACCATCTCTCCCGCTGACGTGCGCCTCGAACTCGTGGCCCACTGTCTCAAGGACATCGACGGCCTCGAGGTCTGCGATCTCGAAGTTGCTCGAGGAGGGCCGAGCTACACCATCGATACGGTCAACGAACTCGCCGCCGCCGAGGGCGTCGAGGACCCGTGGGTCATCGTCGGCAGCGACTTGGCCACCACCCTCGACACCTGGGAGCGGGCTCGAGAACTCGCCGAACTCGTCCGGATAGCCGTGCTCGCCCGTCCCGGAAGTCCCTTGGAGCTGCCCGACGGCTGGCGGGCCGTGGCCCTAGAGAGCGATGACCTCGACATCTCGAGTTCCCAGATCCGCCAGCTGGTCGCTACCGGCCAGGAGATCT
>Ga0164296_1005684_pt1 | contig 10843 bp, 11 predicted proteins | sample GEODES057metaG_FD_113533 | JGI IMG/M metagenome (GOLD analysis project Ga0164296, IMG submission 113533) | Dystrophic lake water microbial communities from Trout Bog Lake, Wisconsin, USA - GEODES057 metaG | ecosystem: Environmental > Aquatic > Freshwater > Lake | place: USA: Trout Bog Lake... | reverse complement strand
TTTACACAACCAAACAGACTCGTCCAATGCTTGCGAACCAATCCTTCCGCCGCCAGTCTGATAATTCAAATCATTGGTACCGGCTTTGTTGTGCCAAGGAATTTTTGTATACACTTTTGTATAAGCCGAAAGGATTTCCCCAATCCTCACCAAACAATCCTTGTGGCCAGTAACCCGATAGCTGAGTGCCATTGCAAAAAGCTTTTCTGCCCAAACATCATGAACCAAAGAGCCTATCAACACCCCATCATAATCTTTGCTTACCACATTATCTACACCATAATAAGTCTTTGTTCGTGCTTGATTATAATGTTCCCAATGCCAATTTCCTAAATACTTTCCTGTCACCAATGGCTTTCCCTCAATAGGGTCCACATAGTAGTGCGGCCAGTTTCCTCCTCTCAATGGCAGCTCAATTGCCGACCTATCTTTCGCGGCAGCATCGGCAATAACCTTAATTTTCTCCCACCGTTCAGATGCCCACTCGTATTTGGTAATCTTCTGCTTGACATTTGCAATATCTTCGGTGGTAATGTTCAGCGTAGTCCTTTCATTCGTCTGCGCATTGACCGAAAAGATGATTAAAACCGAAGTAATGATGGCAACTATTCTCTTATTCATAATTAAAATTTTGTAGGCATACGCTCTATCAACTTATTGCACTTTCTTTTTAGCTTGAAATGATAGCGATTGAGTACCTGTAATTCCACTCTTATTAAAAAACCAGTTTATTTAGTCATTGAATCACTTCTTTCAGTCACAGAAAAAGTTCTTTTAGTCTCTGAATAAGTTCTTTCTGTGATAGAATAAGTTCTTTTAGTAACAGAACAACTTCTTTTGGTGACTAAATAAGTTCTTTTGGTGACTGAATAAGTTTATTCTTTCACTAAATAAGTTCTTTTGGTGACTGAATAAGTTTATTCTTTCACTAAATAAGTTCTTCTGGTGACTGAAACAATTGGTTCGATGACTGAAACATAGCATTTCTTAACCCAAAACCCTCATTTTACAATTCCAAACTAAAACTGCACTGCGTTATCAATCATTTTAATCTTATTGTTCTTCAAAAATCTGTACATCTCGCCACCAGCCAACAACACAGGGCCATAACCATGCGCCGCATATTTATTTACGGGACGATAATAATAGAACGCAGGATCGAAACCCATGCCCGTGCCCACACAAGTACCCTCAACTTCACCCTCCGCATTAACTTTTGAAGCAACGGCATTCCATCCCAAAACTGCAACAGGGCCATACGCCAACTTATCAATCCAACCCTTATTGATGGCATGGGCGATGCAATAAGTGTAAATGGCCGTGCAGGAAGTTTCGAGGAAAGAATCATTCCTATCAAGCAATTGATGCCAGAAACCTTCACTGGATTGAAGGGCAGTAAGGCCTTTTACATGCGCCCTTAGCAAAGCCAAAATCTTATCTCTTCCAGGATAATCTTCGGGCAAAGCATCCAACACTTCAACCGTAGATAGTATTGCCCAACCATTAGCGCGTCCCCAATGAAACATCGGATGTTCGCTCATTCCCTCAACCCAACCATGACGATACAACCCTTTTTCTTTTACAAACATCCTGTCTGCAAACTGTAACATTTGCTTTACAGCTTCATCATAATATTTTGTATCGCCTGTAAGTTTGCCCATATTTACGATTGCAGGGATTGACATATACATATCATCCAACCAAACCGTATTATGCTGCGGCGAGTTGCGGGCAAAGGTTCCATCGGCAAGGCGATAGTCTTTGTTCATGATAAAATCTATATAATTATCAATCAACGGGCGACCATTGAAGGCAGCACCTGCCATTTTTGCTTTAATCATAGACGCACATACAGCACCTGCATCATCCAACTTTTGAGGATGCAACATTTGTTTCATCAAAGGTTCTGCGAGGTCTTCGGGTTTAACTTTATTGAAGTAAGGGGCAATGTCAGCCAAGAAACTAAAACGCTTGGAAACATAATCCTTGTATCTATCGTCGCCAGTAGTTTCTGCCGCCAGCAAAGCACCCGAATAAGTAACGCCCCACTCATAACTCGTCAGGCGAAAAGTGCCGGGCTGCAACATAGAAGTCTTATCTATCAAGCTAAAATCTGTTATGGGCTGCTTGGTATCCTTGTTAATTACCTTGGTTGGTGTGGCATCATCAATAAAAGTAAGTACCCTATCCAACACCGTTTTCACTTGCTTCGGCGTCACTTCTCCATAAGGAATATGATAGGCAGGTGCCAATAAATGCAAGGCATCATTAGCATCGGTAAACTTTTCTTTGGACCTTGTTTGTTGTGCATTTACATTTAAACACAGGGTGCAAGCCAATATGCTTAAACCAATGTGGACTGTTCTTTTCATTTTTTATAATTTTTACTATTATTTCAATATTACAAGTTTTTTTCTAAACTGATTTAGCTTTTATTATGCGTGATTGACTCCTTGAATTGTAATTTGTTTATTTAATACTTAGAAAATTTTGTTGTGAAGCAACTGGCAGCACCAATTATTTTATGCAAACAAAATCTTTTTTTTGAGAGATTGTACTTTTTCTCAAATAAAAAATGATTTGCGACTGTTGACAATAAAATCTAAAGGAGACTTTGAGTATTCATTTATTGCCCTTCAATCAGCTTATTTAGATTATAAATTCATAGTAATAGAATATGAATGTGAATGAAAACCGGTAAAACTGAAGAAAAGGATTAGTTATACACAATGCCTAGTTATCCGTTGATAATAGGTGCGCAATGGGGTATTCCCTCATTTGAGGGGTTTAGAAGCAATATAGGGGAGGTATCTTTGTGCCTAAGATTATTATAAAATGAAGATAAGCATTCGATACGTTACTTTAATTGTTCTTTTTATTGGGATATATACTTCCTGCAAAAAAACTACGGATACGCCAAGCACTGGGGGTACTACCGATTCTACAAAAACGGTTGGCGGTGCTACTTCTGCATACTTAGATACGGTAACGGTTGTTGTAAACAATGTTACGATTAAATACAGCAGAACAAATCAATGTTACCCAAGTAATGAGATTTTCGCTTTTAGTGCAACAGCAAATGGACTGCCATCGGGTGCAGTTTACAATTGGGATTTTGGCGATGGTCATACTATCAATGGGGCTAGTCCAAGTGCTACTGTTGGAAATATCTACCAGGTAGCTAATAATTATACTGTGACCCTGACTATCACTGATGCAAACAAAAATACCCTTGCAGAAGCTACAGTAAATCTCAATGCTTATGGGCAAGAGGTATCACCTCACGCTTCTTTCTATGCCGAGTTATTCGACATTAATTACCCCAATAACTTAAACTTCAATGCGAATGGTTCTACTGTTACTAATGGTAAAATAACTAATTACGCTTGGGTTTGGGGTGATAGTACCACCACAAGTTCTGCAACTCCTGATAATATCCCACACGATTTCCCTCAGATACCAACGAGTGTTGCCTATCCAGTAAAGTTGATAGTTACTGCAAGTTCTGGTTGCAAGGATAGTACTGTTGTTCCTGTGGCGATAAACGCTATATATACTGATATATCTGGAAGCTTTACTACCGTGAGTCAGAATGTTTGTACAGCAGAATCTGTTACATTCACTTCGAACGCTACAAATGTTCCTGCAGGGGCAATTTATTTGTGGGACTTTGCTGATAATGTAAGTGGAATTCCAGTAAGTAACCTGCCATCGGGTAATCCTATTAGTCACTCGTATGCTTACCAAAATAATTATGGCGTTACGATGTATATTAGCCTAAATGGAAAAATAATATATACTTCTCAACGTACAAATGTTACTGCCTATGGACAAGACATTAAACCAGTAGCACTCTTTTTAAAGAATACTGCTTATGAAGATTCTGGTTATGTAAAATGGGCTTTTTCCGATCAATCCAATATCCCACATGGTTATATAACTGGGCGAGCTTGGACAATAGATAATGTTTCGATAGACCCTAATCCGAATGACAATTATGAGACGCAGGGTTATAGTAAATTGCAATCTAACGTAAATCATACTATTCAACTTGTGGTAACCAGTAATAGTGGTTGTAAGGATACTGCTTCAGCTATCATAACAATTCCAATATTTAATCATTATACTTATTAGTTGAAAATCAGATACAGAAAAGAATTAGAATGAATAATCGCCGTTGGCATATAAGTTTTCTACGAACTGTTTTAGCTTTTGCTTTGATTGTTCTATTTTTATCAGGAGAGTTTTCCTGTAATAAGAACATAATTAATAACAATGTTACAACCGATTCAACTGCTGTCGTTGGCAAAACTGTCACTTCGATTACTGGAGACACTACGACAATTACAGTTGGTCAATTGATTGTCACTGTCACCAAAACTTCCCCTTGTGCGCCTTCGACTGAGATATTCACTTTTAAGGTTAATGCATCGAATATCACAGGTGCAGCCACTTATACTTGGTTCTATGGTGATGGATATTCTGATAGTGATAGTGTTGTAAATCACGGTTATAACAATGCTGCCTCTTATGTTGTGTTGTTAGAAATTAAAAATACCAATGGAACAGTAATCAATTCTGCCACTTTTCCAGTAAAAGCGTGGGGGCAGCAATTAAAACCCGTTGCAATCTTTTCTCATAAAAATGATTTTTCAAATGACCTTAACTATATCACTTTTAATAGTGCCTCTAGTGTAAACCACGGTTCGATTGTAAATTATTACTGGGATTGGGGCGATGGGACTACTTCGAGTATTGCCACTCCACTTACCCGTCATGCTTTCCCAAATGCGCCACGAGATGTAATCTATCCTGTGAAATTAACCATTACAACTGATGCAGGTTGCACAGCAGAAACCACAATTAATGATACGGTGCTAGCTACTTATCCTATTACTGGCGACTTTAATGCTGTATCCTACAATTCTTGTTCAGGTGAATATTTTATTTTTACGCCAACAGCTACCAATGTTCCAACAGGTTCGGTTTATTCTTGGCATTGGTCTAATGGCACAGGAGATACCACTGGCAATCCTATGCAATATTCATTCTATTATATGAATGATTATGATGTGATAATGAGTGTAATACTTAATGGAAGGACAATTTACGTTGTACATAAAACCATCCATGCAAAGGGGCCTAGCCCAACTCCCAAAGCTGCATTCAACTATACTTGGGTAAAAGAATATCCTTCCGATGTATTAATCTCCTTTAAAAACACATCCATTTCACCTGCTGGTGGTGGGGGCATTGATGGCTATTATTGGAACTTTGGTAACGGACAAACTGATAATAACTATGATGCTATTACATATACAAGGTATCAGCGCGGTGCAAGTGGCACTGGCAATCAAAGCTATCAGGTAAGTCTTATTGTAACAGCAAATGGGTGTGCGGATACAGCCTACCAGACTGTGAGCATTCCCGCTCAAAACTAATCTTTAAATTTTTTTATTCCTCTTTGCAATAGTTTGGGAATATCCCCTTACTTTTGCCGACCAAATTTTGGTTTATTATGTTAGCAATCGTAAAAATAGCAGGTCAACAATTTAAAGTACAAGCAGGTGATAACTTGTTCGTTCCGCATATTGAAGGAAATACAGGAGATAAAGTAGAATTCAGTGATGTATTGTTAGTTGACAACAACGGCATACTTACCACAGGAGCAGATGTAAAAGCAACTGTTAAAGCTGAAATATTGAAAGACCTTGTTCAAGGAGATAAGGTTATAGCTTTTAAAATGAAACGTAGGAAGGGTTTCCGTAAGAAACACGGTCACCGTACTCACTACACTCGTATTAAGATTGAAAGCATCGCTTAATAAGCTTTTTCAATTTGTTGACAGTTCAAATAATTATTAAAATATTCAAATCTTTATAAGATGGCACACAAGAAAGGTGAAGGCTCGGTAAAAAACGGACGGGATTCAAACAGCAAACGTTTAGGCGTAAAGATATTTGGTGGACAACCAGCTATTTCTGGCAACATCATTATCCGTCAAAGGGGTACTAAGTTCCATCCTGGTAAAAATGTAGGAGTTGGTAAAGACTTTACATTGTTTGCTTTGACTGATGGCTTGGTTCAATTCAGAAAAACTAAAGAAGATAAAACTATCGTTTCTGTTGCTGCTCTAGAAGTTGCAATTGCTGAATAGTTTTTTAAGTTTATAATAAGAATAGCGGGTGAATTATTCATCCGCTATTCTTGTTTATAGGATTGTCAATTAACTCTCGATAATACTTTTTCATAGCCCCGATACATTTCGGGGCTTTTTTATTTTAAGTTTGCCAACTAAAGCATTTATTATGACCAATGAAACTATTGCAGATAATTTTTCCCTGTTGGGCAAATTGATGGACATACATGGAGAGAATAGTTTTAAAACTAAATCTTACTCTATGGCTGCCTTTACTATTGAAAAGCTTCCCACGGAGTTGAAGGATATGCCTCAGGATAAAATATTTGCAATCAGGGGTATTGGTGATGCTATAGGCAAAAAGATAGTTACTCAACTAGAAACTGGTCAATTGCCACAGTTGAATGAATACATTGCCAATACCCCCCCCGGCATTTTGGAGATGCTGAACATAAAAGGACTTGGCCCCAAAAAGATTTTTACCGTTTGGAAAGAGTTGGGCATTGAAACAATTGGGGAATTGTTGTATGCCTGTGAAGAAAACAGGCTTACCCTTTACAAAGGCTTCGGAGAGAAAACACAACAAAACGTAAAGGAATCCATACTGTTTTATATGGGTTCGCAGGGGAGTTATTTATACCAACAGATTGAAAACTTTGCCATTAATGTAGAAGCTAAACTAAAAGCCTTTTTCAATAATCCACAGTTTTATAGTACTGGGCAGTTTAGGCGGCAAATGGAAGTAATCGACAAATTGGAATGGGTAACAACCACACCTAAAACCACTATCTCTTCTTTTTTTACAAGCAATGGATATAGTTTGGTGGATGATACCGACAATTACGTCTCTGTTGTGGGACAAGAGAATGTGACGCTCGGTTTCTATTCTGTTACACCTACTGCCATCCCCACTGAATTATTCAAGAGTAGTTGTAGCGAGACTTTCTTGGATGCTTGGAAAACAACTATCGGAATGGATGAAAGTATTAGCTATCCTTCGGAGGAGGCTATCTTTTCTTCAAAAAACATGGCGTATGTCCCATCTAGTCTGCGTGAGGATGCATCCGTTATTGCGCTAGCAAAAGAAAATAAGTTACCTACTCTTATCCAAACAAAAGACATAAAAGGTATCATTCATAGCCACAGTAAATGGAGTGATGGAAACAATACATTGGAAGAAATGGCTGCCGCCGCAATAGAAAAGGGATATGAATACTTGGTAATAAGCGACCACTCTAAAACTGCTTTCTATGCGAAGGGTTTATATGAGGACAGGGTTCTTGCCCAGCATCAACAAATAGATGAACTGAATACACAGTTTGCCCCTTTCAAAATATTCAAGAGTATAGAGAGCGATATACTGAATGATGGCAGCCTCGATTATGACAATAGCATTTTAAACAGGTTCGATGTAATAATTGCCTCTATACATTCCAACTTAAAAATGACGGAAGAGAAGGCAATGATGCGCCTTATCAATGCCATTGAGAACCCCTTTACATCTATCTTAGGCCACATGACTGGCAGGTTGTTGTTGAGTAGGAATGGTTATCCAGTGAATCATCAGAAAATTATTGATGCCTGTGCTGCCAACAATGTGGTGATAGAAATAAATGCACACCCCCGCCGTTTGGATATTGATTGGCGTTGGGTACGGGCGGCTTTAGATAAAAACGTACTTCTGTCCATTAACCCCGATGCCCATAGTATTGATGGTTACAACGATTGCCGCTATGGGGTTTTGGCAGCACAAAAGGGAGGGTTATCTGCCGCGCAAAATCTAAGCAGCTTTTCTTTGCAACAATTTGAAACATTTGTAAGTGAGCAAAAGAAGAAGCGGTAAGAGGAGGATTCATACCACATCCCAGTTAAACCATTCTTTTACTAATTAAAAGTGTTTATAAACAGCACCGAACAGGACGGTAGTCTTAGTCAAGTTACAGAGTTTGTACTAGACCCTAATTCCTAAGTATGTTTTCCACTTCACTTTTCAATATTGGCAAGTGCTTAATCACAATAGTCCACACTTCTGCATTTTCAACTTCATCATAACCGTGGGCAATCTTGTTTCGGGTGTTTATTATCTTTCTAGTATTCGAAATGGCAATGTCTTGTTCTATTTCTATCAAGTGCTTGGTCGCTTCCCCAATTATTTCAATGTGCCTTTCCACGGCAGCTTGCATCATTTTATTGGTTTCATAGTTTTGATAAAGTTTAATGCTGCCTGTAAATTCGTCAATAAAAGCAATACTTTCCAAAATGTCAGCTAGGTATTTGTTCCGCTTGATATTCATAGATCAATTGTTTAGTATTGTTGAGTTCCTGAATAAAGTAGGGGTTCTTTAACGAACGTTCTGTTAACAGATCTATTTTTCTGGCTGTTAGTTTTTCCAGTTCTTCTTCCAAGTTCCAGATGCTTTCACCCACTTCCAAAGGGTCGGAATAATCAATGAAGTTTACTACAAAGTCTATGTCACTGTTTTGATTGAACCCATCAGTAAGAACTGAACCAAAAACATAGGCATTCTTGATTTTGTATTTATTGAATACCTGTTTTAATTGCGGCAGATACGTTTGAAATGAAGGGTGCAACATATTTATTAGTTGTATTATTTAGGTTAAAGATAGGAAGTTTCTATTAATCCAATAAAAACAGGTTTGAATAATGCCTAACCAAAAGAATTTAGTAACAGCTACGAACAGGACGGGAGTCCCGATTGAGTTCCCGATTTTAGAACACTCCTGCACCAGTTGAGATTTCTATTTATTGAATCCTATCCGCTGTCTTTCATCCCATTTTCTTTGAGCGGCTTTTTCGTCCAATAGGTTTTCCATGGCATCATAAATTTGGTTAAGTTGGGTATCATGTTCACCCAAGCGTTCTTTTATCTCCCTTAGTTGTTCTCGCATATCTGTTTGTTGCAGCAGCACTTTTCGCACTTCTATGAATGCCCGCATGATGGCAATATTGGTGTTTATAGCTTTATCACTGTTCAGTACCCCACTAAGCATTGCCACTCCTTGTTCCGTAAAAGCATAGGGAAAAGCAGAGGAGGGTCGCTTGTTAGGATATGTCATCACAATTTGTGATGACATATCTGATATGGTCACAATTTGTGACTGCATACCTTGCCATTCGATAGCACTTAGTCTAAACATAAAATCCTCAGGAAATCGTTTCAAATTACGCTTCACTGATTGGTTCAATACCCTTGTTTCTACTTCGTAAAGGGCTGCCAAATCGTAATCCAGCATTACTCTTTCGCCACGTATGGTGTATATCCTGTTTTGAATGGATTGTATTATTTGCATTTTTGCTATTTATACAAATATACCTTTTGTAGAGAGTGAAGGGTTTTATATTAATTTGGGAAAGATAACTAGTAACGGCTACAAATAGGACAGGAGTCCTGATCTAGTTACCAGTCTTAGAATACTCCTTAACTAGATGTGACATTGCGCTAGTTGCCGATTTTTGAACAGACCTACGCTAGATGAGCATAACCAGTAGGGGCAGAAAATTTTCTGCCCCTACATTATAATCAGATTTCTCGTACCTTGAAAAAACGTCGAGGGATGCCGCCGATGTTTGGTGTTCTTCACCAACATCTATTAAGGATTTTCAATTTATTGTTGTTGGTCAGAGACACAACAACGGCGAGAGGAATACCAACAATGGCGAAAAAAATTAATAAGCACCCTGTATTCTCTCTTGTGAATTTGTTGGACAATTATAAGTAGCTTTCAAATTACTGCCGTCAATTGAACAAGAAAAAATAGCACCAGTTTTTGTCGCTGTTTGATAGGCGTCTATAAATAAAGTCTTACCGTCTGGCGAAAGCTGACCTGTAGCTGGGCTGACTGGATATTCATAACCAGTTGGAAGTGAAAATGGAATAAGGGTTTTATTAGACCCGTCGTAGTTAACTGTATAAAAACTAGCCAAACCACTACCATTTTGTTCAACAATCAGTATTTTACCCAATTGTGTCAACCCCGTAGCCCCCCCTGTTTGTGCATTAGCAGATTTGCTACAACTCATTTGAAAGGCAATAATAGAAAGTGAAAATGCAGTAAGTACTGCTGAACCCATTAGAATCTTTTTCATTTTTATAATTTTTTAGTTATTGCAAATATAATACACGTGCATATACGAGTGGGTTAAACTTTTTTAAAGGGCTACTTTGGAAAAAGCAAGAATTGTATGGATGAGCCCCTGCTTTCTCCTATTGAACAGTACGTTGTAGATGTAGTAAGAGAGAAAAGAATTGAAAAAGGATGGTCACAAAAAGACTTGGCTTATGAGATAGATTTATCCATAGGCTTCATTGGCGATGTGGAGAATCCAAGGTATAGGTCAAAATATAATTTAAACCATATCAATGTTCTTGCCAAAGCATTTGAATGTTCGCCCAAAGATTTCTTACCAGAGTTACCATTATAAATTCTTTCTTTTTAAAATTTATATTTCACTACAGAATAAGTAAGTTGCAATAATCTAATTATCAGCCAATATTTATTTCCTTCCAAAAGATAAATCTTCAAAGAATATCTATACCCCTACTTTTACACAGATTTAGAAACAGGATAGTATTCATAGAAAGCCTGTTTCTGCTTAGCCTCACGAAATATAAAAGGCCGAAAGGCTCCATTTCCCCAGTTTTTTTATTGTTCCCAGACGTTTTTTAGAAGTGTTCTAACGTT
>Ga0164296_1005681_pt1 | contig 10845 bp, 10 predicted proteins | sample GEODES057metaG_FD_113533 | JGI IMG/M metagenome (GOLD analysis project Ga0164296, IMG submission 113533) | Dystrophic lake water microbial communities from Trout Bog Lake, Wisconsin, USA - GEODES057 metaG | ecosystem: Environmental > Aquatic > Freshwater > Lake | place: USA: Trout Bog Lake... | reverse complement strand
TAGTTCCTGGAATAAGATATCTCATAATAAATCCAATAGGCAGTATCCTAAATCCCCCAGGCACGGGCCCAATCGCTTGGAGGAATGCAAACAGCACTGATTTTTATGCTGCTATCTATGATCCGATACAGTGGGACGGCAACCAATGGAACGTGGTGTTTAATGCTGCTGCTACTACGAATGTTACGTACGTTACTAACCTAAAGACAGGTATACAATACAAGTGGGACGGAACTGCTTGGACTAAGAGTTTTGAGGGAGAATATCTTCCAGGATCTTGGCGTTTGGAACTCTAATGATAAAGAAAATCAAAGGAAGCGGAGCTTTAATACTGAGCCAAAAAACTAGCCGATTCTTGTTCTTACAGAAAGCAAATGGAAAGAAAGAAGGTATTTGGGGACTAGTTGGTGGCAAGACCGAAGCAGGTGAAAGCATCTGGCAAGGTTTGCAGAGAGAGATGACCGAAGAAATAGGTCAATTACCAACCATCATCAAATCAATACCACTAGAAACGTTTGTTAGTGATGACGAACACTTTAATTTCCAGACCTATATCTGCATAGTCAAAGATGAATTTGTACCTGTTCTAAGCGAAGAACATATGGGGTGGGCATGGTGCCGTGCTGATAATTTTCCAAAACCTATACATCAAGGTGTAAAAAATACGCTCAATAATAAGATAATACGTGCTAAGATTGATACTGTATTTGAGCTATTAGATACTATAAGCTGATTATGGCCATGCGCCAGTTACCCAAGGAATTTTAACCCATATATCCGCAGATCCGGTCGTGTAATTTGCGGTGCAGTAATAGAAGTTATAAGCATTAAATGCTATAGAACCTGCGGTGTCTCCTGAAGCACCCTTAGAAGTGCTAGGTGCTGCAACAACACTGTTAGTGAGAGATGCAAGCTTAGAGTCAACATATGCTTTATTAGGTATGTGATTAGCGTCAGTTACATTAGCTGCATAGTTGCTGGCGCCCCTAACCGCTATGACGCTGCTGCTTCCTACCTGTAGTGTTATGTTATTAGTAGATACGAATGATGTAGCATGAACTGAGTTTAGTCCACCGTTTACTGTTTTAAAAACAAAAGAACCATATTTTGTAGTTCCGGTGTTGCTGTCAGTCCAGCTAATCGTTTCATCCCATAAGATCTGTGCATTGCCGTTACTGTCAGATGGGCTAGCACCTCTATAGATATCAAAACCTGCCTGTTGTAAGAACGGAGATGTGCCTGTAACTCCGCTCGAACCTTGTTCTGTGCTGTTTAATGTTACGACATTATCGGCGATTGTTAGTTGTGTAGTAGTCAATGACGTGTTAGTCCCAGTGATCACTAAGTTGCCGTTTATTATAACATTACCTGATGAACTACCGGTATCCAGGGTGATGGTACCACCCTGGGCCGTTATCTTGTAATTGCTACTTACACGTACTATATTGACTGACATCAACTATTATCCGTTGTCGATAGTAACTTGGTCAGCTGCTGGCGAACCACTAAAGGTCCACTTTACAGATGCACCGGTCGCAAATGTAGTTCCGGTATTCTGTGTTAGAGTAGCTTTGTGGTTAGTTAGCTTAGTCACATAGTATGTACCGCCGCCTGAGTCAGTAGCGTTTATAGTAGCCTGACCTGCACTAGCAGGTGAAGCAGCTACTAGTTTTACATATCCAGCACCGTCTGTATTTTCAACTTTGTAAGTGCGTCCATTTTTCTGCTTGATTATATCGCTGTTTGAACGTGCAGTACCGCCTACGTTCGCAGTTATCAAGATAGCCTTATCACGATCACCTGCTGTTCCTGGAGCACCTGCTGAAGCACTAGAAACAACAAGAACAGCTGAAGCTGCTGCACCTTGGTTGTTGCCGATAGTGACAGTAAGAGTCTGGGTTGATATATAGCCATCACCCGCGTTAGTGATAGTTGCGCTTGTTAGACCCCATGCTGCTGAAGTGATAGTGAATGTCTGTCCTGTGCCTGATGTTCCAGATTGGACTAGAGCGATAGCACCAGTAGCTGATGTGATGCTAGCTGCTGGGAACGCACCACCGTTTGACAGTGCTACTGAAGCGATAGTGTTGTAAGTTCCACCTTTGACTGCTGTCGCTGTTACTGAACCAGTAGTGCTAAATGTTGTTGGAACTGGAGTTCCTGCTACAGCATTAGCATATGTGCTAGCAACTGTGATGCTGGTTACGCTCGTACCACCAACTGCGACATAGTATGTTCCGCTTGGTAGTGTTGTTCCGCCTACTGTAGTTGTGATGACCAAATCTTGGCCGACTACGTATGTTCCTGATGCTACGGTGATAACACCAGCTGTGTTAGTTACTGCTGTTACTCCTACACCTGTAGTAGCTGAAGTTAGTGTAGGTGTTAGGGTGATAGTACCACCTGCTACGGTAGCTGTCACGTTTGCGCTGCTATATGCGATAGTTGCTGAACCAGTTAGTGTTCCACCGCTTAGGTATTTGAAATTTGCTGTACCAGTTGCTGTGATAGCACCTTCTCCGCTTAGAGCAGGAGTTGGAAATGTAAGTGTTGCAGCAGCAGCCTGCGCAGCAGTGAATGAACCTGCTGTGATGCTACCGATGCTTGCTATTCCTTCGCCACCTAATCCAGCATCACCTCCTGAGTTTGCGGCCCCTAGGTTACCGTCAACACCACGGTTGCGGTTACCAAAATATTTCTTGTTTAACGGACGTCCCATTTGTTTTCTCCTTTTAAATGGCGTTCTAGGCCCTACGCGGTGGGTTTCCGCATAAGTTCTCGTGAACAAATATATTTATCGTTTAGAGAGAGATGCTAGGAGATGCATCTTAGAAAACATGCGTATCACGTCATTTATTTCATGCAGTTTTTCTAATTTTTTCTTCACGTGGTATTCTGAATGTCGTTTTCGCAGCTCGATATCTATCAAACCTAATTCTTTAATTTTGATCTCGATATTCTTTGACAAGCGATAATAGTCGTGATAAAATCCAGGAATCTGTCTTGCTAGTTTTTTTAACATAGCGTCAACAGCATACCAATCTTGTGTATCTTTGATCTCTGGTATCATGATTTACTCTAACACAGATTACTTATATGTCAACCAATAGCCACAAAAAAGCGGGCATTTCTGCCCGCTTTGTTGTTAGAATTCCTAAAATATTAGGAGAACTTTACGTTGCCGTTAGTGATACCAACTAGACCCAAGTAGTCAGCTGCGTTGCCGAGCGACGATGCAGCATTTGAAAGCTCTACATAACCATAACGTGTCATGAAGCTTACGACTGGCTCGAAAGTAGCCGGATCAAGTACGACACCGCTTGACATTAGAGGAATGTATGGGCAGTAGAACGCTGGAGCGTCTGACTCAGTTGAACCCTTATAGCCAACTAGAACCGAAGTGCTGTCTTGTGCGTAACCGTCAACATAAACACGCATTGCACTGTTTAGAGTACCAACGAACTTAGTGTTAGTTGGAGCTTCAAAAGTGCCTTCTGTAGTGCGAGCAAATGCTGAAGTTGTTGCACTCTGTAGGATCGTTAGAGCGAACGGAGAAACAACTGCATAGTTACCAGCACCACGACGTGTACGCTGTGCAATCAAGTTAGCAACACGGTTGATCTGAACAGCCAATGCAGCATGCTCGTCACCAACGAATGTAGCAGTACCTGAAACAGCTGCCTGGTCGTATGTTTCAACGGCAGTACCAGCTAGGTTACGTAGTGAAGTTAGGATTTCTTGATCGATTTCAGCAGTGATTTCTTGTGCAAGTGCTGCCATGATTTCTGCTTCAATATCGATACCCTGTTGTGCCTGAGCGTCCTGTGCAGATTCAAAAGTCCAGCGAGCTGATAGCTTGCGAGTCTTTGCTTCTACGACCTGCTTTAGGATCTGGATGCTTAGACGGTTACCAGCACTACCTTCTAGTGTTGCAGTGCTGTTTGCCTTTGGTGAGCTTGCAGTAGCATTACCTGAGTAAGCTGACGCAATCTTGAAAGGACTTAGTGCTTCTTCACCTGCTACAACGCCGCTGCCTGATGATGTATCAGCATAGCGAACACGTAGAGTGTGGATTTGTCCTACTGGACCAGTCATTGGCTGAACGCCAACTAGTTCGTTAGCAATAACAGTCGGCATAACGCGACGTATTACTGGAAGTATTACCCTGTTTAGGGTTGCTACGTTACCGGCAGATGTGGCACCAGCAGTGGCAGACTCAGCGAGATACTTGCGTGTATTCTCGAGAGTAACGCTCATTACTGACTTCTTGTTTCCTGAAAGGCCTTCTAAAAGTGCTTCTTTCGTGTCCTGCCAGCGGCCTTCTAATAGTGTTGACATGTTTTAAACTCCTTATTTTATTCCCGCTAGTCTACGGATGTCAATGATGTTACTTTCAACAACAACATCTTTTGTGGTTGTTTCTTTGTTGCCTGTTACTTCTTTTGCCTCAACTAATGCCTGCTTTGGTGCCGTACCTTCGTTCAAAACGGACGGTAGATACTTGTCAAATGCTGTGCGGAGCTTTGATGTAGCTACACTCTCTAGGAGTTCACCCATTACTGCTCGCTTGTCTTTACCGAGAGGTGATAGCAATTCACCGAGGACTTGCTTACGAGCATCTAGCTCACGCATCCTTGATATTTCTTTTTCCTTGCTCTCGACAATCTGTGCTTTCTCTGCTATTTGAGCTTTTGCTGCTCTGATTTCTTTGTCCTTCTGTTCGAGGACTTTGAACATCTTAGCAACTTCTCTCTTTTCGTTGAGATAGCTATGTGTATATTCCGAAGCAAATGCTTCGAAGATTCTACGACCAAAGTCATTCGTCCTAGCCTGAGAAATATCTTCTTTTAGCTGATGTAGTTCTGACTTCAGTGAATTTACAACCGTTGTTTCAACCATCTTAGCAGAACGCTTGATGAACCTTGCTTTAACTTCTTCAAGTTGTGTCTTAGCTTCCTTGATCAGTTTTACTTTGGTCTCAATTACTTCTTTCTTGTCTTGATTGAATTCTGTGATTTCTTTAGCTAGGCGAGAAACTACGAAGTTTTCTAGCTTGCTGAAGTTATCACTCATTACCTTTTGATCTTCGTAAAGCTCTGAAAGCTCATTAGCAAGCTTACGGAAAACAAATTCCTGCATCTGCTTAGTGTCTGCTTTCATCTTCTTTGCATACTTTGCCTTAGCTTCTACTAGCTGCTTCTTGTCCTCAACGAACTCAGCAATCTCGCTAGCTAGGCGTTCTGAGAGCATCTTATCTAGTGATTCTACCATCACTGACTTTTCATGCTCAAACTTTTGTGCAAATTCTTCACGAAGCTCTAAAGTTACTTGGTCGCGATTCTCTTGGATCTTGTTGTTCCAAGCTTCTTCGATTTCCGCCTTGATATCTTCGGAAACCACATTGTTTTCGAATAGATTTTTTAGTACTTCCAACATATGTGATTCTCCTCTGTTATTGGAGCCCGCGTATAATATTCACGAGTTGTTCTTTTAAAAATTTCTGTGCCCTAGGATCGTGCCTGACTTCATTTGCTAAGTTAAATGCCTTGTTTCCACCTCGTGCGTTCATGAGATGTTCGTAGATTGGTGTTGGATAAGCGCCAGGTGCAGATGGTTGTGCGACAACATCAACAGTTACGATCTCAAAGTCACTAACTTGACCTGAACCGTCTTCTTTGACATTGCCGCTACCACGACTACTAACGCCTAATTTAACGCCTGCTTCTACCATGGTTTTCACCAATTGACCCATCGGAGTTGGCAAAATCTTTAGCTTGCCGTAACCGTTAGGTCCATCCATCCACATTTCTGTGATCATGTGTGACACACGATCTAGATTGATCTTTAGATCTGCTGGATGGTCTACTTCCCCAAGGACACTATAACCACCTTTAATTTGGTCATTGAGTGTTTTGACAGCCTTAGCGATTTCGGAGACTGGATACACCCTCTGATTAGCGTTCTTCACGCCACCTTGGATGCATATACCCTTCATGTGAAGGTCTTTACCTTCTTTACCATCGCTCTCAACGACCATACCTGCTTGGTCGAATGTTAGGTGTTCCTGGAGATAGATCACTATTTTTTATTCCTTACTTAAAAACGCTCGTCTTGTTGATGCCGCTAACTTCGCCTGCACCCTTTTTCTCTGAACCGTGGCCTTTAGTAACTGGGCTTAGCTTAGTAGCAGCTGCTGAGTTACCTGGCTTGTTTACGTTTCCGCCGTCTTGTGGCTTAGTTGTTGGATCAAGTAGTCCACCCTTAGTACCTTTAGTGTCAGCATCGCCGCCTTGCACTAGGTTCTTTGCAGTTCCTCCCATGTCGTTCTTCTTAGCAACAGATGACTTTGTGTTAGTTCCGGAAACTTCGCTAGTTCCTGCAACTTTACCGCCCTTGTATGGCTCGCCGATCTTGTCAACATATTCTCTCATCATTTCGGCTGGGCTAAGATCGATCTCTTCAACTTCTTCTTCAAAAGCTGGCATCATTGATTCGTCTTCTTCGTCCTCATCACCAAAATTTGGATCATCGATCCCGTCATGGTGTTCTGGCTCGTGCTCTTCGTCGCGCATTAGGGCATCAAATTCTGCTTTAAGATCAGCTAGAGCATCTTCTAGGTCATCGATACGATCTTCTGCGGAACCTTCTTCTTCGTCACTGTCCATGTCATCCATGTCTGAATCATCAGCATCGTGTGCTGGCTCTTCAACATCATGCATCATGTCGTCGGTTTCGTCACCGCCTTCTTCTTCACCAAAGCCGAAATTTTCGTCCATTTCTTCTTCGTCTTCATCTTCTTCACGTGATTCGTCCATCTCTTCTTCGTCTTCATCTTCTTCACGTGATTCGTCCATCTCTTCATCTTCTTCTTCTGAAGCTTCGTCGATGTCGACTTCTTCGAGATCGCTCTCGATTAGGTTTTCATAAATCTCTCTTGATTTGCTCACTACGATAGTGTGGAAAAGCTCATCTGCTTTTGCTTCTTCGCCATTTACGATGTGCTCAAGAAGCTGTTCAAACATGTTCTTGGTTGCCATTGGGTAATCTCCTTCAGTTAGGCTGTCAATATATATTTAAAGGATAGATGACACGGATGCTAGATAATAGGCGAAATTTAGCTGATTTGGAGATCATGAGCTGCTAGAAGCTCTTTTATTTTCTACAAAGATATTTATCACAGCAAAAAAATATTATATTATACTATAATAGTCTTTAAGCCGGTGCTGCTTCCGGAGGAGGTGGAGCATACATCTTGCTGATAAATTCAGCATCTTTTAGTTTTTCTATAGCGTGCTGATCGCTAGCTTTCCTCAGATGGTTTATCTGTTTTAAGGTCAACCTTATCTTCCTAGTATCGCCTTTCTTCAAGATAGAATCATCGTTAGCAGGGACGTATCTATCGTCCTTGCTCATCTCGTTATCATCATTGAAGTAAAACAGTTCTCTCAGTATCATGCAAATATTTATCTATCAAGCGCCAGGTGCAGGTGCTGGTGTTCCGGAAGGAGTAGCTACAGGTGTTGATACTGGAGCAGCAGTCGCATCAGGTGATCCTTCACCGCCTTCTGCTCCCTCAGGCGGAGCCATACCACTCTCGAGGCTGTCTGAATTGATTCCAACACCGCGTAGTTCAGCCGCTGATCCTTCGTCCTCGCTTGCGACTTCACGGTTTTCTTCTCGCCACATGCGTTCGTTTTCTGCTATTTCTTCTGCGCTTAGACCTAAGAATCTCTTCATAGCAAAACGCTTGCTCATATAAGGAACTTCTTGCAATGATGAGAAGGTCTGTACTCTCTGTGTGTCTAGTTCACTCAAACGATAGGCAGCGAAGTTCTGGGGTGGGTTAAAACTTAGATTGAATATGCTTCCGTCTATCATTATACCTTGTTGATGTAGATATAGTTTAAATTCGGTATCAAACGTATCTTCCATGAGGCTCTGCAGACGTTCGCAATATTTGTTAAAACGCAGTTCCTGTATGTAAGCAGTACCTACTTTACCATCATTGAAAGTAGATGCGCTGTCATCTGCACCTGTAGGCAGATAGCTGCTAGGTATGCGCAATGCACGGAATAGTTTGTTAGTGAAAAAGCGCAGATCGTCGATCTCGCCTAGGTTAGTACCACCTGGTAATGTATCAACCTTAGAACCGCGACCTTCAGCAGTCTGTGGGAAGAAATAGTCTTCGTTTATGCTCAATGGATTATAGCTGGCGTCAATAACACTAGTTCCACCTCCAGTAGCACTAGGTATGCGTCGTTGATGTATCTCGTTCTTTACACGCTCGACAAACTGCATAGCCATGTGGCTTGGCATGTTGCCTACATCGATGTAGAACACGCGGCGTTCAGGCGCACGCTGTACACGATAGATGATGATAGCATCTTCCAGCAGTTCTTTCTGCTTGTAGACTTTGAATACTGACTCTAGCAGTGAATTGCCAAAAGGATAGTTGTTGTCTATACCTTCACTGAGGCTGATGTGTACTACATGACCAGCTTCAATAGCATGCTCATTCTGTGCAATGCTGAATCGTGTACCTGCCTGTTGTGGATATGCTCCAGTCATTCCACGTGCGCCAGCACCGCCGCTGACATAAGCAGTGCCACCTGGCTGTGTGTTCTGCGTTGACGGATTGATCTGCGTGACTACTAGATGTTGGAAATTGGGGTTTAGGTCACGTATTACATACTGTTCTGGTTTCTTGCCGTCGCTTTCGTTGACGATAATCTTAGTAACCTTACCTGGATCGATGTAGTACCACTTCTTAGTTTCAGGATCTCTTATGAAAAAACTGTCTCCATATTTACAGGTGTTGCGGAATATACGGAACATGCGTGTTTCTAGCTTCTGCAATCTGCTCCACTTCTGTAGATAATCTTTCAGTATCTTTATCTCAGTAGTGCTAGCATCGTCGCGCAGCTTGATATAGAAAGGAGTACCATTGTCGCGGCTTTCCTGCGTGCTGAATTCTGAAATAATGTCTAGAGCAGCATTTACTTCCGAATCCATATCCATAGTATCATACTGTATATAACGCTCTATACGGTTTGGGCTACCAGTGTAGACGTCAGGAAGATATGAGCTGTAATTGGTCTTAGTGGCATTTGATCCCTGTCCGCTGATCGCGCTCGATCTACCACTTTGATTTACGGGTGAAAAGTATTTCTTCCATGACATCCTGTTATTGCCCTATCATTACAGTGCGCTGCCTCTTCCGCGGACAGCATCTACTAGATCTTTGTTGTTATCTCTGATCTGTGTAGTCAACACGATCATCTGATCTAGTTGTGTATTTAACTTATCATTAGACCCAGTGCCGGCAGTTCCGGCACCGCTCACCTGTGAAAGGGCTCCGGTTATCTGCTCAAGGTTGCTCTTACCACCGCCAAAAATTCCTTTACCTTCGTTAGCTATAGAACTTAGTGCTTTGTTTAATTCGTCTATCTCGTTGTTTAGATTCTTGATAGACGCAGCGAATGTGTCTATAGCCTTAGCTTGATCTCCAAAATCTTGACCTACTATAGTCTTTACGTCATTGAGCGTAGAAACTACAGCTTTCATGTTGCCTGCGTCTATCTTATTAAATGCTTGGAAACTATCAGCAAACTTACCTATGCCGTTGTCGCCTTTTAGCCAATTACCAAAAGCAGCACCAATGCTATCTAGGATACCTCCACCTTCTCCGGTAAACAGTACTAATGCTTCATGTAATGCTTTAAGTGGTTCTGCTACTGCTGATATTTTAGTTGCATCAATGTTACCAAATGCTCCAAGAGAAACGGCTAGTTTTCCAAGTCCGTCTGAACCAAACAATGATAATAGTCCTGCGCTTGCCCCCATCTCTAGCAGCGCACTAGATAATGGGCCTAAAGCTTTCCCTACATCTGCTAGTTTACCAGCATCAACTGTTGCTAGCTGACCAATAACGTCTGGTATAGATTTAAATCCAGCTACTACTGAGTCAATAACTCCTTTCACGCCGTTGGCCCAGCTGTCCATAACCTTGCTGAGGCCACCGAGAACGCTTTCAATACCTGCGCCAACATCTTTTATTACAGAACCAAAACCTTTAAAAACATCTCCTAAACCTGTCAGTATCTTACCTAATCCTTCACCGCCAAACCCTGCTGCTACTGTTAGTGCAGCCAAAGCTAGAGTAATAGCCACTATAGGTTCTTGTAACAGCAGCATTCCACCAACAAACGCAGCAAATCCTAGTATCAATATGCCGCTACCTGCCTCGATATAAGTTCCTAGTTCTTTTAATGAAGGCAGAAGAGATGATAGTATATCACCTAGAGACGATCCCGATTTATCTAGATCAGATAATTGGCTGTTTACACTAGCTAGTTGTTTTTCTTGTTCGCTAGTATCGGCACCATATGCCTTACCTCTTTCAACCGATTCAGTCAGCTGAGCCTGTTTAGCAGTGAGGTCTTCTCGTTTCTGCCCTCTACCTGTAAACGAATCTACTATGGTCCTAAATACCTTACCTGCAACATCAGTGATTATAGGAGCCACTTTATCAAAGATGACGGTAAATCCAGCCTTCAATGCATCGATCAGATCTTTACCTTCCATAGCTTTTGATATATCAGTGAACAGTGAATCAAAGAATTCTCCTACTTTTGATATTCCACCGCTATCGAGATTAGAAAAAGAATTTGCTAGATTTTCAATCGTAGTCATGACCTTTTTCCAAATATCTGAATTAAAGATACGATCAAAAATGTTATTTTTCAATTTTTCAATTACTGTACTAAATCTACCCATCTGTTCTGTAGTAGCTTGCCTTTTTTTCTGCTCAGCAACCATCGCTTCGTAATTTGCATTCTGTATGAC
>Ga0164296_1005679_pt1 | contig 10846 bp, 8 predicted proteins | sample GEODES057metaG_FD_113533 | JGI IMG/M metagenome (GOLD analysis project Ga0164296, IMG submission 113533) | Dystrophic lake water microbial communities from Trout Bog Lake, Wisconsin, USA - GEODES057 metaG | ecosystem: Environmental > Aquatic > Freshwater > Lake | place: USA: Trout Bog Lake... | reverse complement strand
CGGTTGGCACTATCATATTTGCGATCACCAACTGGTTTATATGATCAAGGGTTGGGTCGATCTGGTGTTCGAGGATGGGACGAAAATCCGCCTGCAACCGGGCGATTCTCTCATGATCCCGGGTGGCATGCGCCACAACGAGACAGCGACGGCGGATGAACTCGAGTTACTTGAAGTCTCTGTGCCCGCCGAGATGAAAACTGTCGTATGTGAACCGCCGGCAGGTATGGAATAATCGACGGCGCTGCAACGCCGATGTCATAGACGAAGCGGCGCTGCAGCGCACAAATTTGTCCCGACGACCTGCGATATTGCGCTTGCTGCACTGCAAAAATGTGTTCACAGTGCCGCTATGGCAGACGTGTCCCTTGCCTCGACGGACGCTTCGGAATGCACCGCTCTGGCGCAGGAACTGCTTGACCTAACTGCAGAGCTTTGCGCCCGGGCCGAAGAGGATCCATTTGGTAACAATGTCCTCCTTGTATCGTTGGCCATCAGCCGGCGGATGGACAACAACGAAATCACTGACGCTGATACGGCTGCGCTGATCCGCCATCTGCGGGATGCCGCGTTCGATGATCGTGCCGCGCGCATTGCCCCGTATCTCGGTGGCATCGATACGACGGCAAACGATCAGATCCTGGCGGATTTGGCACAGCATCTTCTGCGCCCTGACCCGAATGATAGCCCGGTTCGCTGGGCGGAATATCGCGCCCTGGTGGAGCGGACCAGGTTTGCCGCGGTGTTTACCGCGCATCCGACTTTTTCCTTGCCATTGCCGGTGAACCAAGCGCTGGCGGCGGCAGCTTGCGGCCGGCCAGCTATGCGTTTTGCCTCTCATCGGCCGCCGCCTATTACCCTGGGCGATGAATTTGATCAGGCCGCGCTCGCGATTGCCAACGGGCGGGACGCCATCGATCGTTTCAATGCCGCGTTGATCTCCGTCGCCCGAACCGCTTGGTCAGACCGCTGGACCGATCTTGCGCCCAGCCCTGTCATTCTCTCGACCTGGGTTGGTTATGACACCGATGGTCGCACTGATATCGGCTGGTGGGACACGCTGCGCATGCGGCTGGAGATGAAGCGGCTGCAATTGTCTCGGCTGTTCGCGCAAACCAGTGCTCTTCCCAGCGCCGGCGCCTTGGCTGAGCGGATCGCCGCGGCCAGGGACGCCGTTGGCCAGCAGATAGAACTTTGCCCGACGCAGCCCGATGCAGAAACTGTCGCCACATTCGCCCATGTATTGATCGGCAATCGCGACACGGCGCTGGTCTCGCCAGGGCCGTTACTGCCATTGTTCCAGGATGCGATCGCCGCCGCGGATGATCACGCCAAGCTAGCCTTGACCGTGGCAAAAGCCGGGCTGATTTCTCATGGACTGGCCTTGGCGCACACGCATACACGGCTGAATGCGGCGCAAATCCATAACGTCGTGCGCCAACGCCTCGGCATCGCCGATGCGCCGGAAGATCCGTCGCGCCGCAGAGCCTTGTTCGCCAAAATCAATGCCGCCCTTGATGCCGTAAAAGCCGAACCCGTGGATTTTGGTGCTTTGATAGCCGAACAGGCGTCTGCAGCTAGGCTGATGATGACGGTGGCGCAGATCGTCAAACACGTCGATGGCTCGGTGCCGGTTCGTTTCCTGATTGCCGAAACCGAAACAGGATACACACTACTTGCAGCCCTCTGGCTCGCGCGTCTTTTCGGGGTTGAGCAGCATGTCGAGATCAGCCCGCTGTTCGAAACTGCCGAGGCGCTCGAGCAAGGTTCTGGCGTGCTGGATGAGGCGCTGCGTAGCCCACATTATCGGGCCTACTTACAAAAAACCGGCAAATTGGCGTTACAGTTCGGGTATTCTGACTCGGGCCGATATGTGGGCCAATTGGCGGCGAGTTATTTGATCGAACGCTTGCGGTTGAAGATCGCACAGACGCTGGAACGCCATGGTGTTACCGGTGTGGAGGTGATCTTGTTCGACACGCATGGCGAGAGTATCGGCCGCGGTGCCCATCCCGGCTCCCTCGCCGATCGGTTGAAATACCTGTCGCCGACCGCCTCCCGCCAAGCACTCAGCGCTGCCGGTTTACAGGTACGGGAGGAAGCGGCGTTCCAAGGCGGCGATGGCTATCTGCTATTCGCAACGCCGGAATTAGCGCTGGCGACCATCACGAGAATCGCCGAGCAGACCTACCACCCCGCGGCTGGACCTGTTGCGGATCCTGTCTACGCCGACCCTGATTTTGCAGCAGATTTCTTCGCCACGATCCGCTCGGCGATGGACGGGTTGGTGGAGGATGCTGGTTACGCCGCTCTACTGGGTGCTTTTGGTCCGTCGCTGTTGGACAAAACAGGCTCTCGGCCGTCAGCACGGCAATCCGACGGCGTGATCGGTGCCAGCCGGATCAGTCATCCTCGCGAATTGCGCGCCATCCCGAACAACGCCATCCTGCATCAACTTGGCTGGTGTGCGAACACACTGCAGGGGATTGGCGCCGCCGCAGCGCGCCATCCGGAGACATTCAACGAATTGCGCCTAAGCAGCCGCCGGTTCCGTCGTGCCATGGATTTTGCGGCCCACGCATTGGCGCATTCCGATATCGAGGTGCTGCGCGCTGTCATTGCCACACTCGATCCGGGTACTTGGCTCGATCGTGCTGGCCATACCAAGCGTCCAGGACGGCGGGAGGCGTTGGTGGCGGTCGCCCGCGCTCTGGAGCGCATGGATATCTGGGCGTCCGCGCAATCGCTGTTCCGTCGCATCTCGGCCGACCATTTGGCCTTGCGCGTGACCTGGCCGGATGTGCCTCACATGAAGACGCGAGAGGTGCTTTTGCATGCACTGCGATTGGCCTTGATCCATCGCATATGGCTGTTAGCCGCTGAAATTCCCGATTTTTCGCCGCGACATAGCGTCACGCGGCAGGTGCTGGAGGCGGCGATTTTGCGCCTCGATATCGACTGGTCACTGAGTATGTTGGCAGAGATATTCCCGGCAGCAGCGGATCCGGCTGCGGATTGCGATTATGGTGAACCGGCACCGAAACGGCGGACCAGCGCTTACGCTCGCGAGCACGAAGAAATCTTCACCCCAATCCGTCGCTTGTTCGGCATGGTGCGAGAGATCGCCGCGGCGATTACGCATGAGGTTGGTGCCTTCGGCTGATCGCTAGGCGGGTTTCCTTCTCCCCTTGAGCAGCTATTGTCGGGCGACTGGGGCAAGGAATTGAGCGTCACATGACTTCGATCGCACATGGCGGTAAGGCTATTTACGGGGCGCCGTTGGGCATTCTGATGCTGCAGGCAAAATTCCCTCGGATCCCCGGTGACATGGGCAATGCGGGCACTTGGCCGTTCCCGGTTCTCTATCGGGTTGTTCCTGGCGCCAGTCCGGAAAAAGTGGTGCTGAACGCCGCTGCCGGCTTGTTGGATGATTTTCTGCATGCTGCTGCGGACCTCGTCTCGCAGGGGGCTGAGGCGATTACGACGAATTGTGGCTTTCTTTCGCTTTTCCAACGCGAAATTGCCGCCCATGTCGGGGTGCCGGTGGCAACGAGTTCGCTGATCCAGGTTCCATGGGTTCAGGCCACGCTGCCCCCTGGCAAGCGGGTCGGGATTATCACTGTGTCCGGTAAGTCGCTCACGCCAAAACATATGGAGGCCGCTGGCGTGCCGCTGGATACGCCGTTCGTTGGCACAGAGGACGGGCAAGAGTTCTTTCGTGTGCTGATCCTTGCGGAAAAGCAGGACATGGACGTCGATCTCGCCCGTCAGGACATATTGGAGGCCGGCCGGCGCTTGGTGGCCCAGAATCCCGATATTGGCGCGATCGTGCTGGAATGCACGAATATGCCGCCTTACGCAGCGGATCTTCAGGATGATTTGGGCTTGCCGGTGTATGATATTTATTCGTTGATCACCTGGTGGCACGCCGGCATCAGGCCCCGGCGATTCCGCTGATCACCAGGGCGCGCATCCGGATGATGGATCTGTGCGTGCCTTGTCTGCCTCGGTCTCAGCGCATGGAAATTAGGCGAATCGGCTGAATGGTCGCGCGGCCGTCACGGTGTTTCTTGATGACCACCGACCCAGAAATGGTTCGTCGCGCTGGGAACAAAGCCCAATCCCTCATATAGCCGCATCGCGGGCGTGTTATTTTTGACGACCTGCAGTCCGAGCGTATCGGCCCCCTGATCTGCAGCCCATGTTTCTAAGCAGCGCATGACATCCCGCGCCGCGCCGCGTCGGCGGGCAGCTTGAAGGGTGGCGACGCACTCGACAACGGCACAGCCGGCGTCGATGGAACACAGGGCCGTCGCCGCGACTTGGCCGTCCAGATGTTTGGCGAAGAAGACAGCCGGGGCAGGGATGGTGTCGAGTATTCGTGCATTGATCAGACGTCGGTTCTCAGTGATCTGTGCCAGATAGACTGCCCGCCAAGCATCCCAGGCATGATCGCGTCTTTCGACCATCGGCTCTGCTGCTTGGCTTGCCGGCCGTTTCACCATCGTGACTGTCGTCTCGGTCTGTTTATACCCGCGCGCCATCAAGCGGTCGGCTAATCCAGACGGCATCGTGTCGTTGAAGGTGTGGAAGCGCGGCGCCACGCCAGCGGCGGCATATTTCGCCTCCACCCTGTCGATGGCTGCATCGAGGGAGTCGCCACTGAACGTAATGGTTGAAACAGAGTTCGCGCGCTGGGATCCGCCGCCCGACAGACGCCAGAGCCATCCGTCTATCCGGTCGGTGTGTATGGCGGGCCAGGCGCGGACATGCGCCAGTTCCATCCGAATTCGTGCCGACCGGGATTGTGTCATCATGCCCTCAAATCTTGTCAGACCCATGAGGCGGGCGCAGGATCGCATTCATATATAGGGGAGATGCGCCGTTGGCCGAATATGATCTTGTCATCCGTGGCGGAACAATCGTCGATGGGACGGGAGCAGACCTCCGAGACGCCGATGTTGGCATCAGTGACGGCAGGATCGTCGCGGTCGGCGCACTAGCGCCTGGCGCGGAAGAGATCGATGCGAAGGGCAAGCTAGTGACCCCTGGCTTCGTTGATATCCACACACACTATGATGCGCAGGCGGTTTGGGACAGCCACATGGCGCCGTCCTCTCATCACGGTGTCACCACCGCCGTGATGGGGAATTGCGGCGTCGGCTTCGCCCCCTGCAAGCCGGGTGACCGGGATCGCCTGATCGAACTGATGGAGGGCGTCGAGGACATCCCAGGCGCTGTGATGCACGAAGGTCTGGAATGGACCTGGGAAAGCTTCCCCGAGTATCTGCAGGCCCTGGAACGAAAAGCGCGGGATATCGATCTTTGTGCCTTGCTGCCGCATGCGGCGGTTAGGGTCTTCGTCATGGGGGACCGCGCCATTGCGTTGGAAAATGCCAATCAGGCCGATATTGCCAAGATGCGCGAGATCACGCGAGACGCCATGCGGGCTGGTGCTTTTGGGTTCTCCACGTCGCGAAGCCTCTCGCATAAAACACTTAAGGGCGACCCGACACCAACGCTGCGCGCGCAGGAAGAGGAACTGCGCGGCATCGCGCTGGGGATGAAAGACGCCGGGTCCGGCATGCTGGAGATGGTGTCGGAATGGATGCCGGACCATCATGAAGAGTTCGCTATCCTGCGAAGGGTGGTGGAAGCCTCCGGCCGTCCTGCGGTTTTCACGTTGACGCAGCGCCATTCGCGCCCTGATGTCTGGAAGGATCTCGTCGCTCATGCGGACAAGGCGGCAGCCGATGGTCTATCCATCCGTCCTGTTGCTGCGCCGCGTGCCATCGGCTTGTTGCTTGGACTTGATGGCAGTCAGAACCCGTTTAGCGGCTGTCCAACCTATAGGGCGATCCAGCACCTGCCGACGGCCGAGCGCGCCCGCCGCATGGCGGATGCGGATATCCGGCGCGCCATTCTCTCGGAGGATCCGAAGAAGGAGAGCACCTTTCCGCTATTTCACCGTCTGAATTTTGACTTCATGTTCCGCTTTGGCAATCCGCCAAATTATACGCCGAAGATGGAAGACAGCGTGTCGGCTCATGCCGCACGACTGGGGCGGACGGCAGCCGAGGTGGCCTATGACTGGCTGATTGAGAATGACGGGGCGAATTTCATTTATATGTGCCTCGCCAATTATCATGCCGGCGACTTGTCGATGTCGGAGACGCTGCTGGATAATCGCAATGTCATCATGGGTCTTGGTGATGGCGGTGCGCATGTCGCCTTCATCTTGGATGCCGGCTATCAGACATGGCTGCTGACCCATTGGGGGCGCAAGCAGCGCCGTTGGGGGATCCCGGAATTGGTCCGGCGCCTGACATCGGACACGGCGCGGGCGGCCGGCCTTCATGATCGGGGTGTTATCGCCGTCGGCAAAAAAGCCGACGTAAATGTGCTCGACTGGGATCGGCTCGGTGCTGATGCACCGTTTATCGTCAGCGATCTACCGGCCGGCGGCAAGCGGCTTATCCAGAAGGTGCATGGCTACGATGCAACGATCGTTGCCGGTGCCGTGACCTTCCGCGGGGGCGAAGCGACTGGCCAGCTGCCTGGTCGTTTGGTGCGTGCGACGTCTTAGCCGCGGCATGCCTTAGATTGGCGTGCGCACTGATGGCATTTTCTGGCCTCTGCGGCAGCGGCTGGACTTCGTGCGGACGCATCGGTAAGGACAGGTCGTCATCAGTTTGACACCTTCAGGTCGCATTCAGCTGGCGTGATGGGCGGTTAGCTCAGCGGTAGAGCGTCTCGTTTACACCGAGAGGGCCGGCGGTTCGAATCCGTCACCGCCCACCAGCGGATTTTAACCGGGGCTGATGCCGCCCAATCGTTCTGATCGTTTGGTCCTCCCCTGCCTGTACACGATGGGTTCTGAATCGGTGGTTTGGTTGGGAGGCAGTCTCGCCTTCTTCTCGACTGCTTTGGCATCTTCCGCAGAGACGCATCCTGGCTTTCGAGGGTTCCTAAAAAGCGGCGAAAGCAAGGTCCGCCGCCACGGTCCGTGTCGCCGCCTCATCGCGCTTCTTCCGCGGCATGCGGCGTTATCCTCGATCGGGCACCGGATTCGACGAGCGGTCCACGCGTCAAACGGGCGGCTTGATATGCGGCATTACGCGCTCGCTCATTCCGGAGCCCGCCAGAGGCCGCCTTCGTCGCTCGGCGCTATGCCTTTGTAGAATGGCATCGATGCAAAAATGCAGAAAGCAGCGTCAGTCGACCTTATCGCGCGGATCTGATGGGCGGTCGAAGCGTCGCGCCAGAATTTTTGTAGCGATAGCGCTTGACGCCGCGATCTGCCCCGCCTAAAGCCAGCCCCTCGCTGCGCGGGTGTAGCTCAGTTGGTTAGAGCGCCGGCCTGTCACGCCGGAGGTCGCGGGTTCGAGCCCCGTCACTCGCGCCAGTGTTTTCCCTTTAGATGAAATAACCGTCGATTTGATGCAAAGGCTTGCTTTCTGCATCGTTCCCCTATGGCGGATCGCGGCTAACCGGTCTAAGACACGCCGCACTGCACCACGGTGCCGGCGGTTTGGATGCCTGTCGGTCTCGTGGTCGGGAAACGCATGAGGGTGACGGACCTACGATGCAGCCTGTTTTGTTTGGTTATCTGCCGATCCTGGTGTTCCTTGTGATTGCTGGGGGCATAGCCCTCGCCATGGTTGGCGGATCTTTGCTTCTTGCTCGCCAAAAGCCGTATCCCGAAAAATTGACTGCATATGAGTGCGGGTTCGAGGCGTTCGACGACGTCCGCAGGCGCTTTGACGTCCGCTACTATCTGGTTGCCATCTTGTTTATCATTTTCGATCTGGAAGTGGCGTTTCTGTTTCCGTGGGCTGTTGCCCTGAAGGGTATCGGTGCGTTCGGCTTTTGGTCGATGATGGCGTTTCTGGGCGTTTTGACGGTCGGTTTCGTCTACGAGTGGTGCAAGGGCGCCCTTGAGTGGGAATGAGTTTTTAGCGAGTCGGAGTGCCGCATGACTGAGACGTCGATCGCCTGGAATCGCGATGCTCTGCCGCCTGGGCCCGAGCAGGATGCCGTCATCAAGGGCATCACTGGCGAACTGGCGGACAAGGGGTTCCTGGTCGCCAACTTAGACAAGGTGGTGAATTGGGCCAGGACCGGCAGCCTCTGGCCGATGACGTTCGGCTTGGCTTGCTGCGCTGTGGAGATGATCCACGCCTACATGCCGCGCTACGATTTGGATCGGCTGGGCATTATCCCGCGCGCATCACCGCGTCAGAGTGACGTGATGATCGTGGCTGGCACCCTGACCAACAAGATGGCGCCGGCTCTGCGTCGCGTCTACGACCAGATGCCCGAGCCCCGCTGGGTTATCAGCATGGGCAGCTGCGCTAACGGCGGCGGCTATTATCACTATTCCTATTCGGTGGTTCGCGGTTGTGACCGCGTGGTGCCGGTGGATGTGTATGTGCCCGGCTGCCCACCGACGGCCGAGGCTCTGGTATACGGGATCATGCAGTTGCAGAAGAAAATCCGCCGCACAGGGACGATCCTCCGTGGCTGAGGAAGAAAACGCGGCGTCTGCGCCGCCTCCGCCTCCGACCCCGCTGGAATTGTTGGGGCAGGCAGTTGCCGCTGTGCCGGGAGTCGTCAGTTGGTCGATTGCTCATGGTGAGTTGATTGCCCATGCGGGCCGTGATGGCTTGGTTGCGACGATGATCGCGCTGCGTGACGATCCACGCCTTAAGTTCGAGCAGGTTATGGATATCTGCGGCGTCGATTGGCCGGAGCGGATTGATCGCTTTGACATCGTCTACAATCTGCTTTCAGTGACGCTGAACCAGCGCTTGAGGGTGATCTGCACAGCCAGTGAAACGACGCCGGTTCCGTCGGTGCATGCGATCTGGCCGGCTGCCACTTGGTGGGAGCGTGAGGCCTGGGATTTGTTCGGCATCGTCTTCGAAGGGCAGCCGGATTTGCGCCGCATTCTGACGGACTATGGCTTCGAAGGCCATCCGATGCGCAAAGACTTTCCTCTAACCGGCTATCAAGAGGTCCGCTACGATGAGGACCGTAAGCAAGTTGTGTATGAACCGGTGAAGCTTGCGCAGGATTGGCGCAGCTTCGACTTCTTGAGCCCGTGGGAAGGTATGACCACGCTGCCGGGCGATGAGAAGGTGTTCGAGGAACGCCGAGCGGCGGAGGGCAAGGCGTGATGGATGATGTTGTGAATGACGTCGGTCAGTCCCGTCGCACGGTCGAGATTGACAGCCACTCGCTGAATTTTGGTCCGCAGCATCCGGCCGCGCACGGCGTTTTGCGCCTGATATTGGAGATGGATGGCGAAGTTGTGGAGCGCGCTGATCCGCATATCGGCCTTCTGCATCGCGGTACTGAGAAACTGATCGAATATCGCACCTATACCCAGGTAACGCCGTATTTCGATCGGCTCGATTACGTCTCGCCGATGTGTGAAGAGCAGGCTTATGTCCTGGCGGTGGAGAAGCTTCTGGGTATCACCGCGCCGGAGCGCGCGCAGTGGATCCGGGTTCTGTTCGCCGAAGTGACCCGAATACTCAATCATCTCCTGAACGTCACGACCTTCGCGTTGGACGTTGGTGCCATCACGCCTTCGTTATGGGGGTTTGAGGAACGCGAGAAACTGATGGAGTTTCATGAGGCTGCGTCTGGTGCGCGGCTGCATGCCAATTACTTTCGGCCTGGCGGTGTCGCGAAAGATCTTCCGGCGGGGCTGTGTGATCGCATCGGTGAATTCATGGATGGGTTCCCCAAATTCATCGATGATCTCGAGGGATTATTAACCTCGAACCGGATCTGGAAGCAGCGCCTGGTTGATGTTGGCGTGATCTCCCCAGAGGACGCGCTGGCCTGGGGGTTCAGCGGCCCGCCGTTGCGGGCGTCGGGTGTGCCGTGGGACCTGCGACGCTCGCAGCCCTATGACAAATATGCCGAGGTTGAGTTTCAAGTGCCCGTTGGCCGAAATGGCGATTGTTACGATCGCTATTTGGTCCGGATTGCGGAAATGCGTGAGAGTGCCAAGATCGTGAAGCAGGCGTTGGCGAAGATGCGGCCGGGGCCGGTGAAGGTGCAGGATCGCAAGTTCACGCCACCGACGCGGGGCGAGATGAAGCACTCGATGGAAGCGCTCATCCATCACTTTAAATTATACACCGAGGGCTATCACGTACCGGCCGGTTCGACCTATACGGTCGTTGAGACACCGAAGGGCGAGTTTGGCGTGTATTTGGTGGCAGATGGGACCAATAAGCCCTACCGGTGCAAGATCAGGCCGACGGGGTTTTCATTCCTGCAGGCTACCGACTTCATGGCGAAACGGCACATGCTGGCCGATGTCAGTGCGATCGTTGGATCGATGGACGTCGTTTTTGGCGAGATCGACAGGTAGACCATGGCAGATCACTCCAACGCTGCTGTTGTGCAGCCTGATAGTTTCGTGTTCGACGCCGAGAGTGAGGCGGAGATCGCCAAGATCGTTGCCAAGTACCCTGCCGGGCGGCAGGCCAGCGCGGTCATTCCGGTTCTGTATGTCGCGCAGCGGCAGATGAAGCGGCAGACGGATAGCGCGTGGGTTCCAGTGAAGGCGATGGATGCGGTGGCTGCGCGGCTTGGTATGGCGCCGATTCGCGTCTACGAAGTGGCGACGTTCTACTTTATGTTCAACACAAAGCCGGTTGGAAAATTTCATCTGCAAGTATGCACGACGACGCCGTGCTGGCTGCGAGGCTCCGACGCCGTAACCGCCGCGTGTCGTAAGGAAACCGGCATACAGGGCTGGGGTGAGACGTCGCAGGATGGCGTTTTCACCATGACCGAAGTGGAATGTCTTGGTGCCTGTGTGAAT
>Ga0164296_1005678_pt1 | contig 10846 bp, 9 predicted proteins | sample GEODES057metaG_FD_113533 | JGI IMG/M metagenome (GOLD analysis project Ga0164296, IMG submission 113533) | Dystrophic lake water microbial communities from Trout Bog Lake, Wisconsin, USA - GEODES057 metaG | ecosystem: Environmental > Aquatic > Freshwater > Lake | place: USA: Trout Bog Lake... | reverse complement strand
CGATTGGGTTGAGGGAGGCTGGACACCAGAGGAAACAGCAGAGCTTTGCGTTCGACTTAAATCTTTGGGCGCAGACTTTGCTCACATCTCTTCAGGTGGTTTATCGCCGCAACAAAAAATTGTGCCCACTCCAGGCTACCAAGTGGAGTTTGCCAGTTTGGCAAAGAAAGCCTCTCAATTGCCCACCATGGCGGTAGGCCTCATCATGACGCCTGAACAAGCCGAGTCCATCCTTGAGTCGGGACAAGCCGACATGATCGCAATCGCTCGAGTGCTTCTGTACAAACCTCGTTGGCCTTGGGAGGCAGCTGCTCAATTGGGAGGACACGTGCAAGCCAGTCCCCAGTACTGGAGATGTTTGCCCCAAGAGGCATCCAAGGTCTTTAGCGTACCCACCAAAGCCTAGGCACTTGCACCAGACTGATTTGAGTCGGGTCCAATCTCGAGGTGCAATCAAACCTTGGGTTTTAATCCATCTTGGATGGTTGGGTAGCGCAGAGCCAACTTCAACTCTTTTTTCATGCGCAGGTTCACGAGTCTTCGGGACTCCTGCATAAAACTAAACTGCATGGGTGAGAGCAATGTTTGGATGTCTTGTCTGTCCATTTGGGGCGGGCTTGGCAACTCAAAGGCTTGGGCAGCCCAAGCAAAGTACTCTCCCATTTTGAGTTGCGAATCATCGCTCACGTTGAAAGATCGAAGTGTGCTTTGCAGCAACAAAGCGCGAAAGACAGCACGCGCCAAATCATCGGCATGAATGTGATTGGTGTAAACATCTTGTTCGGGCTTTAAAACGGGCAAGCCTTTTTTGAGCCGATCAAAGGGCGTTCCCCCCACACGGTCCAAGGCATAAATACCAGGGATCCGCAGCACTGCAGTTTTGGTTTGCCCCATTTTGATTCGCCCCAGGAGTCGCACTCGCCTCTCCGCGTCCACGCGCCTCTCGCCTCTGCTCGTTTGTGCATTCAAGGTTCTCAATTCGCTCACCCACTCACCCGCACAGTCCCCGTAAACGCCAGAGGTGGATGCGTAGACCAAATGCAAAGGAGCGCTCCTTAAACTCAAAACTTGCATCAGGTTTCGGGTTCTGATGTCCTCTTGCCCTTGTGATGGAGGAGGCGCCAAATGCACCACTCGGTGAGCCAAACCACTCAAACGAGCAAGCGATGTAGGGGCATCCAAATTACCCAGCAAGGCGCGAACGCCTGGAGCTCTCAAGGTGGCGACCTTGGAGGCATCGCTGGTGAGCACCAAGATGCGCCATCTCGAGCCCAAAAGCGTCAAAAGCCTTTGGCCCACGTCACCACAACCCACCACCAAAAGGCGAGATTTTCTAAAGACTGCGGGCTTTGCACCCAAAGAAGCTTGATTTGAAGGCAAAATTCAATACCTGAGAAAAGCAATGCAACCCATTGTCCATCAAGACAACAATTCTTCAAGACATGATACCTTTTAACATCACTTTGAAACCCAGCGACCGAAGCTTTCAAAACGAGCCGGGGCTCACTTTGCTGGCAAGCGCTCTAGAGGCTGGTATTCCACTGCCTTATGGATGCAAGGACGGTGCATGTGGTTCTTGCAAGTGCAAATTGATCGAGGGAGAGGTCACTCACGGACCGCACCAAGTCAAAGCCCTCTCCGCTCAAGAGGAGGCAGATGGCTTTGTGCTCACTTGCTGCGCCACGGCCCAAAGCGACTTGGTGCTGCAAGTCAAACAAGTCATGGAAGTGGGTCTGCCACCGATCAAAAAGATGCCCGTTCGAGTGGCTGCTTTTCAAAAAGTTGCAAGCGATGTGATGGTGATCAAGCTGCAATTGCCAGCCTCCGACTCCTTTGAATACCTACCTGGACAGTACATTGATTTCTTACTCAAAGATGGCCACAAGCGCAGCTACTCCATTGCAAACGCAAAACCCTTGCTCCTCACCCAAGAGAACTTGAGTACACCCACTCAATTCATTGAACTGCACATTCGTCATTTGCCTGGTGGACTCTTTACTGAACATGTCTTTGGCAAATTGAAAGAAAAAGAAATCTTGCGCATCGAAGGCCCCATGGGCAGCTTCTTCCTTCGCAAAAGCAACAAGCCCATTCTCTTTCTCGCCTCAGGTACGGGCTTTGCCCCGATTAAAGCGCTCATTGAATCGATTGAGCTCGAACAAGTTCAGCAAAGCCTTAACCCCTCTGACCCCAGCACGCCCCATGTTCCTCGCCAGATGAGTCTTTACTGGGGGGGCCGGGATGCACAAGACTTGTACATGATGGAGTGGATCAAAGAGGCACAAAAACGGTTGCCCAATCTGCATTTTGTCCCTGTGCTCTCTGAACCCAGTGAAAGCACGAAGTGGACTGGACGCTCGGGCTTTGTGCATTTGGCAGCCCTTGAAGATCACCCCGACATGAGTGAGATGGAGGTCTACGCTTGTGGAGCGCCCATCGTGATTGAATCTGCAAGAAGAGATTTCACCCAAAAAGCTCATTTACCTGAAGAAGCTTTTTATGCGGACGCCTTCACATCGGAAGCCGACAAACACGATTCCAATTGAAAATTTGCTCCTCCGGTGAGCCCACTCACTCACCCAAGCCCAGATAAGCGGCTTGCACATTGGGGTTGTGCAAAAGACTCTGAGCAGGACCTTCGAGCGTGATCAAACCTGAGTCCATCACATAGGCGCGGTCAGCCAATTCCAGAGCGCGCATGGCGTTTTGTTCAACCAGCAAGATCGTCATGCCCTCAGAGCAAAGTTGACCAATGACTTCGAAAATCTTCTCGACCATGATGGGCGACAGCCCCATGGAAGGTTCATCCAAGAGCATCATGCGTGGTCGCGCCATCAGTGCCCTAGCCATGGAGAGCATTTGTTGCTCGCCCCCCGACAAATAACCAGCCAAGTGTGAGACACGTTCTTTGAGTCTTGGGAAAAGAGCCATCATGCGCTCCACATCCTCTTGCACCTCAAGAGCATCCTCTCTCACATACGCGCCCATGAGCAAATTCTCCTGCACCGTCATGCGAGAAAACACCCCTCTTCCCTCGGGCACCATCACAAGACCTAGACTCACCAAATCACTGCTGGTCAAGGAGGTGAGATCTTTCCCCTCAAATTGAAGTGCCTCAAAGCGACTCACACACAACTTGGTGATGGCCTTCAGGAGCGACGTTTTACCCGCTCCATTGGAGCCGATGAGGCTCACACACTCGCCCCTCTTGACCTCCAAATTCACACCCTTTAAGGCCTTGATCTCACCATAGCTCAAAGTCAAATTGGACAGTTTCAGCATGGGCTCTGTGGTTTGCCCTTTGGCCCTCAACGCAGGATTCAACGCTTCACTCAACATGGGGCACACTCCCAACGCCTAAATAGGCCTCAATCACTTTGGGATTCGCTTGCACGTCCTTGGGGTTGCCTTCACAAATGAGACGCCCCTCATCGAGCACGCTCAGGGACGAACACAAACCCATCACCAACTTCACGTCGTGCTCAATCAAGAGGACCGTGACGCCAGAGGCTTTTATTTTTGAGATCAAGGTTTTGAGCGTTAATTTCTCAGACGCATTCATGCCGGCTGCGGGTTCATCCAGCGCCAAGAGCTTGGGGTTCGTCGCCAAGGCCCTGGCAATCTCCAGTCGCCTTTGGTCACCATAGCTTAGGCTATGAGCAGGCTCGTGCTCGTGCTCACCCAGACCCACAAAATCCAACCAAGCCTTTGCTTGAAGTACGGTATTGGCTTCCTCTTTGCGATTGGCTCTGTTTTGAGTGAGAGCACCCCAAACGCCAGAGTGCGTTTGGGTGTGAAGCCCCACTTTGACGTTATCGAGTACCGTCATGTTCTTGAAGAGCCGAATGTTTTGAAAGGTTCTGGCGATCCCGCTCTTGACCACATCGGCCACTGAACTGGGCTCATAAGGACGGCCCTCAAAGAAAAATTCACCTTCATCGGCCCTGTATAGGCCCGTGATCACATTAAAGAGAGTGGTCTTGCCGGCCCCATTGGGTCCAATGAGCCCATGAATGGATCCCTCTTGGATAGTCAGATCAACACCTTTGAGTGCGTGCAAGCCTCCGAAGTGTTTACCAACACCAGTGACTTTAAGCAAAGGCTGCAAGAGGGTCATGACTGAGCCTCCTCGGCAGATTTGCTTTTGGGTGAGTTTTGACGTGAGAGCTGAAACGACTTGGGCCACAGTCCTTGGGGCCTCACGAGCATGACGAGGATCATGGTCAGCGCAATCAACAACTGCCTCAAAATAGAGGCATCGACTCGCTCACCCAGGATGCTTTGCAAGGGCGCTGCCACAAATCGCAAAGCCTCTGGCAAGGAAGCAAGAAGCACAGCACCCAAAATCACACCCGGCAAGTGTCCGATACCTCCCAGCACCACCATGGCCACAATCATGACAGACTCCATGAGTCCAAAAGACTCGGGGGAGATGAAGGTCTGAAAAGCAGCAAACAAACACCCACCCACACCTCCAATGGAGGCCCCTAGAGCGAAGGCCAACAACTTCAAATTGCGTGTACCTAAACCCATTGCTTGTGCAGCAATTTCGTCCTCTCGAATGGCCATCCAAGCACGACCAATGCGTGAGTCCTCAAGTCTTGAGCACAGCATCACAAAAATCACCACCAGCAATAAAAAGAAATAGTAATACTGCACCACACCAGGCCAGGTCACGCCAAAGAGCTCAATTTTTTTAGACAAGGGATGACCAAACAGCACGATGGGGTCAATGCTCCCCAAGCCCTTGGGGCCATTGGTGATGTTAAGGGGTTGATCCATGTTGTTCACAAACACTCGGATGATCTCTCCAAAACCCAAAGTCACAATCGCCAAATAGTCGCCTCTGAGCTTCAAAGTGGGCGCCCCCAAGAGAGCCCCCATCAAGGCAGCGATCAATGCAGCCAGAGGCATCACCACCCACCAAGGGGTGTGCAAGCCGTTTTCAAAATAGAGCGCCAACTGCGGAAAGGTATCGAGCAGTTGAGGGGAAGCGAGCAACGCATAAAGGTAAGCACCCAATGCAAAAAAGGCCACATAGCCCAAATCCAACAAGCCCGCAAAACCCACCACGATGTTGAGCCCAAGGGCCAACAACACATAGATCAGCGCCATGTCCAAAATGCGCACCCATGCGTTTCCAAAATTGAGGAGCAAAAGCGGCATGCACAAGACCAAAAGTGCAAAAAGAATTTTTTGAATGCGTGGGTTCATCTGTGAGAGGTTCATGCTGCGTTCAACCTCAAGCTCGCTCAGCCACACGTTCGCCCAAGAGACCCGCTGGGCGCAAGGTGAGCATCACGATCAACACACCAAAAGCAAATATGTCGCTGTATTGGCTCCCCAACACCCCACCACTCAAGGCCCCCAAGTAGCCTGAACCAATCGATTCGATGAGCCCCAAACAAAGTCCGCCCAGAACGGCACCAGGTAGATTGCCAATACCTCCCAGCACCGCTGCCGTGAAGGCTTTGAGACCCGGCATGAAGCCCATGGCATGGTGCACGGTGCCAAAGTTGGCAGCCCAAAGCACCCCGGCCACAGCGGCCAAAACCGCACCAATGGCAAAAGTCCAAGAGATGATGCGGTCCACTTTGACACCCATCAAACTCGCCATGGCTGGGTTCTCAGACGTGGCCCTCATCGCACGTCCCAAAGCAGTGTGATTGACCAATAAATTGAGCGCCACGAGAAGCAGAGCTGTCACCACCAAAATGGTGATTTGCGTGGGCGTAATCACCCAAGGACCCAAGTTCAATGGATCGCTGGGCAGGGGATTGTGGTAGGACTTGTAAGTGGGCTTGAAGATGATCATCACCAGCGTCTGCAAGAAAATGGACACACCAATGGCCGTGATCAATGGCGCCAATTTAGGCGCGTTTCGAAGTGGTCGGTAGGCCAATTTCTCAATCGCCACGTTGATCAATGCGCACACCAAAGCGGCCAATACCATGGAGATCAAAAAGGCCACCCACAGGGGCATTGCGGGCGTGTACTCTGCAAAAAACTCCATCACACTCCAACTCGTGATGGCGCCCACCATCAACACTTCTCCATGCGCGAAATTGATCAAATTGATAATTCCATAGACCATGGTATACCCCAACGCCACCAAGGCGTAGAGACTACCCATGACCAAGCCATTGATGAGTTGCTGTCCCAATACGTCCATCAACACATCCTTTTGTTTTTGATCTTCACGGGACTCATTGGCCAGACCCCTCTTTGGAGCGCGAGCGCTCCTTGGCATTCAAGGCCTCAAGGTGTGCGAGCTTTTCAGCAATTTTGATCTCCATGCCGCGTCCAACCGGTTGGTAAAAGCGCTGAGGCGGCAAATCATCGGGGAAATAATGCTCCCCTGCTGCAAAGGCCTCCGGTTCGTCGTGCGCGTAGCGATAGGCTTGGCCGTATTGCAAATTTTTCATGAGCTGAGTGGGCGCATTGCGAAGTCGAAGTGGCACGCCACGGGTTTGGTCTTGTTTGACAAATCGCTTGGCCTCATTGAATGCTTTGTAAACCGCATTTGATTTAGGTGCCACGGATAAATAGACGACGCACTGTGCGAGCGCCAACTCGCCCTCAGGTGAGCCCAGTCTCTCCATGGCTTGTGCAGCATCCATGGCCAAGCCCAAAGCTCTCGGGTCTGCCAAACCAATGTCCTCACTGGCCATGCGCACGAGTCTTCTGGAGATGTATTGTGGAGAGACGCCTCCATCCAACATGCGAGCGAACCAATAAAGGGCTGCATTGGGGTCAGAGCCACGAACCGATTTGTGCAGGGCACTGATGGTGTCGTAGAACTGCTCTCCCCCCTTGTCGTGCCTTCTCATTTGCTCACCCAAGGTGTGCTCAAGCCAAGCCAAAGAGCCAAGCTCAAGAGGTGTCTCAGCATTCAAAACGCCCTCTTTTTCGCTCAAGTTGGAGATCATCTCCACCGTGTTGAGAAGTCTTCTTGCATCCCCATCTGCATAAGACAACAGTCGACTCAAGGCATCCTCTTGCAGTTGGGGCATGCTCACCTCTGAAGAGGCTCTCTCATACAAACGCCTCAAATCCCCCTCATTCAAAGGCTCCAAGACATAGACTTGTGCACGAGAGAGCAAGGCTGAATTGACCTCAAAGGAGGGGTTCTCCGTGGTGGCACCGATGAAGGTGAGCAAACCAGACTCCACATGCGGTAAAAAAGCATCTTGTTGAGATTTATTGAAGCGGTGCACCTCGTCCACAAACACCACTGTCCTTTGTTGGGGATGGGTGAGTTGATGTGAGCGAGCGAGGTCAACGGCTTCTCGAATTTCTTTGACACCGCCAAGGACTGCGCTGATCATCAAAAACTGTGCTTCAAAGCACTTGCCCATCAAACGTGCCAAAGTGGTTTTACCCACTCCTGGCGGTCCCCACAAAATGCAACTGTGCACAAGCCCTTTGTCCAACGCCACCCTCAATGAGCGACCAGGAGCCAACAAATGGGATTGACCAATCACATCGTCCAGCGTTTTGGGGCGCAGCCTCTCGGCCAAAGGCTCTGAACCTTTTGGAGCTTTGGCGCCCTGAAGTTCAAAGAGCGACTCACTCATTGCTTGATCACCTCAACCCCGGCGGGTGGTTTGAAGACAAAACGCTGCGCACTCAAGGAGCTCGGATTGGTTTGAAAATCATCAAAAGTGAGAATCGAGCTTTGATTGAAAGCGTCAAGCATCTCCAATCGAGACAACTGCACAGCGCCTCCTGTGGCCTTGAGTCCCAAACGAATGTACTGAATGGGTCCATCGTTCATGCGTGGTGTGGCCTTGACCCACTCCAAGCCGTCCGAGTTGCTTTGAGACTCCAACACAAAAGCCTTGGACAAATCAGAAATATCACTGGACCGAGCAATCAAAGAGGCTGGCGTGTTGGCCAATGCCTCGCTTTCTGACTTGGAGGTGATTTGCGCCAAATCAATGTCGTAGATCCAAAGGGTGTGCCCGTCCGCCACGATCGACTGGGGGTAGGGAGAGGTGTAGTCGAAGCGAAATCGATCAGGCCTGATGAATTCAAAACTGCCTTTGGAGATTTTGATTTTGGGAGACGCCTCTTTCTCAGCACCGGGCTTTTTGGGAGAAGTGACCGTTTGCACAAAATGCGTACTGACTTTGGGCGTGCTCTTTAAAAAAAGAGCCAATGTATCGAGCGCATCCGCATGCGCGAAGTGACAAGCGGTGAAGACGCTCAAGCCCACCAACATAGGGGCAGGATTGAAGCGCTTGAGACACAATTGAAAAGCATTCATAGAGCGAAGGGCTTTCATGTCGAGCGATCAGGCACCAAAATTTCGCGTTGTCCGCTTGAGCTCATCGCACCCACCAAGCCCGCTTTTTCCATCTCCTCGACCAAGCGTGCGGCACGGTTGTAGCCGATCTTCAAATGACGCTGAACCAAGGAGATGCTGGCGCGTCTATTTTTAAGGACCACTTCCACCGCTTGGTCGTACAAAGGATCTTTCTCTGCACTGGTCTCGCCAAAGAGGTCTATCTCCCCAGTCTCTGCATCGACCACACCACCCTCCAAAATACCCTCAACGTAATCGGGAGCGCCTTGTGTTTTCAAGTAACTCACCACACGGTGCACTTCCTCATCGCTGACAAAGGCTCCGTGCACGCGAATTGGAAAACCCGTACCGCTTGGCATGTAGAGCATGTCGCCCATTCCCAGCAGCGCCTCTGCCCCCATCTGATCAAGAATGGTGCGCGAATCAATCTTAGAGCTCACTTGAAAGGCAATTCGTGTTGGGATGTTGGCTTTGATGAGTCCAGTGATCACATCCACACTTGGGCGTTGTGTGGCCAAAATCAAATGAATACCGGCGGCCCTTGCTTTTTGCGCCAAACGTGCAATGAGCTCTTCAATTTTCTTGCCCACCACCATCATCAAGTCCGCGAGCTCATCGATCACGACCACCACGTGAGGCAAGCGGTTCAAAGGCTCGGGTGAATCGGGCGTCAAACTAAAGGGGTTGTAGATGAAGGTTTCTTGGGCTGAGGCCTCATCGATTTTGGCGTTGTATCCAGCCAAATTTCGAACACCCAACTTGCTCATCAACTTGTAGCGACGCTCCATCTCAATGACACACCAATTGAGCGCATGTGCAGCTTGCCTCATGTCGGTCACCACAGGCGCCAACAAATGAGGGATGCCCTCGTAGACCGACATCTCAAGCATCTTGGGATCGATCATGATCAGACGCACGTCTCTCGCTTCCGCTTTGTACAGGAGAGACAAAATCATGGCGTTGATACCGACCGATTTACCCGAACCCGTTGTACCGGCCACCAAGACGTGAGGCATCTTGGCCAAATCCACCACCACGGGATTGCCAACGATGTCTTTGCCCAAACCCAAGGTGAGCATGGAGCGCGCTTCGTTGTAGATTTGTGAGCCCAAGATTTCGCTCAACTTGATGGACTGCCTACGAGCATTGGGGAGCTCAAGGGCCATGAAATTCTTACCCGGAATGGTCTCAATCACGCGAATGGAGATCAAGCTCAAAGACCTAGCCAAGTCCTTGGCCAAATTGACCACCTGAGAGCCTTTGACGCCGGTTGCGGGTTCAATTTCGTATCGTGTGATGACGGGTCCTGGTGCAGCCGCAACCACTCGCACCTCAACACCAAAGTCTTTGAGTTTTTTCTCAATCAATCGGCTCGTCATCTCCAGCGTCTCTGGCGACACCGTGTCTTGTCTCACTGAGGTGCTGTCGAGCAAATCAACTTGCGGCAAAGTGGAATCTGGCAAATCGGTGAAGAGCGGTTTTTGACGCTCTCTGGCGACACGCGTGCTCTTGGGCACTTCAATGACTTCTGTCTCGTAGACCACTTTGGGCGCCAAGGCGGCGGCTGGCACTTCAATGTGGACTTCGTGTGTTTCATGAGGCGCTTCATCGCGCTCTTTGGCTGCTGCTTGACCCATTGCCAAATCTTCCTGAATCTCACGCCTTTCTTGCCAAACCTTGATCCAGTCATCTACGAGTTCTCCCAGGGACTCGGCCACTTCAATCCAAGAAAAGCGAAACACCCATGAGCAACCCACCACCATGAAGATGATGAAAATCAAACCCGAACCATTAAAGCCCATCCACTTCAAACCAAATGAGCCGCTCAAGTAACCCAGCACACCCCCGGAGAAATGACCTGGCAACTGACTGTCCATCCTGTAAAGACGTGTCCACTCCAGTCCTGTGCTGGAAATCAACAACAAGACCAAACCACTCCAAAAGGACCATGGTGTGTCAAGCCAAGGTGTGTGCTCTGAGTCTTGATGACCCGATTCGTAGCCACCTGAGGACTCGTTGGATCCTTCTAAGCCCTCGGCTCTCACGCGATCAATGAGCGCACGAGCCCAACTGGTGAAGCCAGCCAAGTAGACCCACCAAACCGAGTAGCCCAACAAAAACAAACTCAAGTCGCTCATCCACGCCCCAAGTCTCCCCCCCCAATTGAGGGGCCGAGTGGACAAGCCAGAGGTGGTCCACGCTGGATCTTGGGCGTGGTGGGTGAACATGGAGATCAACCAAAAAATCAAAAAAACAAAACCAACCGTCAGAGCAATCTCTTGCGTGAAACGCCTAAATCCAGTGAGCGGAGGGGAATCCATTCGGTCTTTTCGGTCTTGGGTCAATGTGTTGAGAGAATAGGTCATCTTTGGGCAAACAGTCTAAACCCCGTAAATGGGTTCAATGGGGTCGATCAGGCGCAATTTTCCCCTTTTTTAGGGGCTTTCGTGAATTCCAAACCCCTCACTCGCAAAGAAAAATCCAAAAAGGCCCTATCAAGACAAAGGGACATGACTTTTTATCTACAATGATTGCATT
>Ga0164296_1005677_pt1 | contig 10849 bp, 13 predicted proteins | sample GEODES057metaG_FD_113533 | JGI IMG/M metagenome (GOLD analysis project Ga0164296, IMG submission 113533) | Dystrophic lake water microbial communities from Trout Bog Lake, Wisconsin, USA - GEODES057 metaG | ecosystem: Environmental > Aquatic > Freshwater > Lake | place: USA: Trout Bog Lake... | reverse complement strand
TTCACACATGTTTTTTTCAATGTAAGAATTTGTATTGATATAAATAAAAAAAATGTCGATGGATTCCATTCGTTCTTTTGAATAATTTTGATGTATTTTATGTAATCGTTCTTGTTCTTGAATCCAAGAAATATCTAATTCAGATTCTAAATGTTCCATAACTAATAAATAAATATATATGAAATTTTTTGTTCAAACCAATAAAACAATAAAAACAATAAAAACAAAAGCCCCAAAAAAGAACTTAAAGAAAAAAAGGAATATAAAATGTCTCGAAACAGCATCAAACAGATAAAATGTATTGTGTGTAGATGAATGTAAAATTACAAGAAAACTTGGTTTTCGATACCCAGACATGGAAGTAGATTTCATTAAGAAAATTCTTTTCAGCGTCCAACAAGGCGTTAATGAAATATGTAGTTTTATGGAAGATACATGCATAGGTAATAAGCGAAGCGGTAAGCTGTAAGCGGAAAGCGAAGCGACAGAGAAAGCGAAGCGACAGAGAAAGCGAAGCGACAGAGAAAGCGAAGCGAGACTACTGAAAAACATTTGACCCTAATTTTTTTATAAACGAAATAGAAAAATATAAAGAAATCACTGACAATATTACTCGAGACAGACAATATTATGACATATGAGCATCTATGTTATAATAGAAAGACCGTGAAAAAAAAGACATTAGACACGAATATAAAATGCATCACCCCATTGACAATTACCATACCATTCTGTTTCAACTCGTTTAAATCCGAATTTCTGTAAAAATTCATCTAATTCACCTACAAGAGCACAATCAGCATAAACATAATCGGAATTGACTTCAGTATAAATATAATCAATTTGTGGTAAATATTCTTCCATTCCTTTTAATGCTTTTAATTCGGCACCTTGAATATCTAAATTGATGAAATTAAATGGAATGTCAGTGTAATTACAAAGAATATCCTTTAATAATTTTGTTTCACATGAAAAAGAATCAGTATACCAAACATGTGGATGGAATTTCATATGAAGACCTAATTCAAAAATAGAAGAAGATTGGCCATTATTCGAACGATGAAAAGTGACAGTTTCATATGTATTAGAGACAACAGCTTGTTCAATACGAATATTTTCAAATTTGGATTTGGAAAGTTCGACTTTATCTTCTAGTGCTTCTACCCATAAAACATTTGTTCTAGGTAAATGTTTATCATATTCGAAAATTTCTTCACATTCATGAGCACCGACATGCAATATACCTTTGAATTGTATATTATATTTTTTAACAAGATAATCTAGAGGAATCAACATCTATATATTAGTAATAATGAAAATCTATATATCATTTTCTGAATATTTTTCTTTTCGACAAAGTTGTATGAATTTTTGTTCACAAACTTCGATAGAAAGATGTTCAAGAACAAATTGTCTTGGTTGATATTGATCTAATCGAGATAAAAAGAATTGAAATTTATCATATAGCTCGTCTATCGTATAGAATATTTCACCACATCTTTCATCCCAGTAGGGAACGGCTGTAGCTGGAAAATCCGGGTAATGATAACCAAATTCTTGATTCATAGATCGAACATCCCATACGAATAATGGAACATTACATGATAATGCTTCCTGTAAAGCAAACCCTTGACTTTCATGTCGACCTAACCAAATACCAAAAACACTATCTTGCAAACATTGTAGATAGTCTTCTTCTTTGTATTTTTTATTGTAATGAAATAATGTGTATTCAATGGAATTCGATTGTAAAAAATATTCAAGAAAACTTAATTCATTGGGATGCCGTGTTTTATAATAAACAAAAATTTTCGTTTTTTCACGAATCGGTTTTATTTCACAAAATTTGTCGGTTTCTACACCAAATGGAATATCGACCATGGTTAAATCTTTGCAAATATCATATTTTTTCCATAAATCAACAACCCAACGACCTGGTTGTATATAGATGGAATGTTTCGATTGAATAAGGGATAAATGATGGTCAGGGAAGACGCTAAAATGGGGACCAAAAAGAAAGAAACTCGATGGATATTTGGATACATCAATAGGTTTACTTGGTGAATAAATACAATCAAAATTGCTGATCAAATCTGTGGATATTTCATCTATGGTATGAACCGTAACTATTTCCAAATGTTTATATTTCATAAGACTATTTAAATTTTTCGCATGCATACCATTATTGACGAACAAAAGTTTGACAGGAAGATTTGTTTCTTGATTTGCAGAAATATTCATAGGAAGATTTGTTTCTTGATTTGCAGAAATATTCACAGGAAGATTTGTTTCTTGATTTGCAGAAATATTCACAGGAAGATTTGTTTCTTGATTTGCAGAAATATTCACAGGAAGATTCGTTTCTTGATTTGCAGAAATATTCACAGGAAGATTTGTTTCTTGATTTGCAGAAATATTCACAGGAAGATTTGATTCTTGATTTGCAGAAATATTCATAGGAAGATTTGTTTTATTGATTTTTAGAAAATAGTGTTATATATCTATATTAGTATTACAAATAAAGAAAAAAACAAATAAAGAAAACAAAAGAATAAAAAGAAATGAAAAACATAACATTGATAACATCGATTTTGGAAACACCCAATACAAAATTATCATATGCGCCAGTAAGAAGTATTTATACAAAAGAAGAACGATTCGTACAAACAAAATATACAATTTTATCAGTAAGAGAAAAAATACCAAATAATAAAATAATCCTAGTAGAATGCTCCCCCTTATCAGAAGAAGAAACAAAATATTTTATAGAAAATACGGATCACTTTTTGAACTTATATTATGATACAAATAGAGAACATATAATACCAAGAGTATATTCAAACTCAAAATCAATGGGAGAAGGAATTATGACGATTTTTGCTCTTTTCTACATATTTGAAAATAATATTTGTTTTGATAATTTATTCAAAATCAGTGGTAGATATTGGTTAAATGAAAATTTCCATTATGAAGATCATGAACCAAATAAAAGCAGTATAAAATACATAGATAATAATGTGAATAATTGTTTAACGGCGTTATATAAATTATCCTATCATACAGCCGATAAATGGCATTATTATTTAATGAATTCAAATGATAAATTTATGACATGTACATCTTATGAAGAAATATTTGCGGATTTTATGAAAACCATCGATGATAATGAAAAAAAAAGAATAGAGAATAAAATAGGAGTGTCTGGATACATATCTGTAGATGGTTTTTATATAGATACTTAGTGATTATACGAAAAAATCATGGAATGTAATCGTTTAATGACAAAGCCTTCCATTGGATGAATATCATAATCCAACAATCTAATAATTTTATGATAAAAATCTTTTGGTCTTGATAAAATGATTTTTTTAGAAACAATAAATTGAGCACCAGCACCAAAAACAAATGGAAAAGAAGTTTTTTTTTCACCAAATAATTTTTCATAAACATCAATCATGGGTCCATGACCTCGTGATAAATCATCATCTACAATGATTGTAGAAAGTTCAATAAAATCTTGATCAACAATTAGATTTTTATATAAATGTAAATTTTCAATAATATTTGGAGTATGATCAAACGGATTTCCTTGTAAGAAAACGGTATAATCATCTAAATTGTCGTAATTTTCATAAATATAAGTATAATAAGTATGTCCTTCACGCCCAACATTTGGTAATGGAATTTCATTAAATATTTTTTCTTCTAAAGGAGAACCTTTATTATACACCTTTGAACATTTAAATCCGCACAAAAAATGAGTTATTTTTTCTAATTTTAGTATAGTGAATGAAACATAAAGGTAATGATTATAAAATTTCTGCTGTAAATTATTATTTGAAAAATAAAGATAGCATGGATAATGTTTGTAAAATTTTTAATTGTAAGAAAAGCACTCTAAAAGATTGGGTTCATAAATATAAGCATGATAAAAATCTTACTCGTAAAAATAGAAAATCAATATCATACAAAGTTAAAAAAGACCAAGTAAAAACTGCTATACATTTGATTGATACGAATGAACAACTTACGATGGAAGAATTGTTATATAATATGAAACAAAAATATAATGATTTTGATATTACAACTCAACATTTAGGTAGGATTATTAGAGCAAATAATAGAACAAGAAAACGAACACGCCATCAGCATTTTCCAAAAGAAAGAAGGAAACAACTCACAGATAAAAATAAAGAAATGGAGACATTCTATAATGAAATTCGTAAATACCCGTTAGATAAAATTATTTGTTTAGATGAAACAAGTATAGGTTCACATTTGAAACCCTCTTATAGTAGATGTTATATTGGTAAGAGATGTGTAATAAAAACAAATAATAATTTTGTATTTCGCAGTTTTACATTATTAGTTGCTATCAACAATTCAAAATGCGTTGGTAAAATGTTTTATGATAAAGGAGGAACTACGCAAGAAAGAATGGTAGAATTTATAGAAACACAAATAATGCCAAAATACAAAGGATATCTCATAGTATTAGATAACGCAAAAAGTCATAATAATGATATGGTAAAAGAAGCAATACTAAAAAGTGGAAATCAATATTTATTTACCGTTCCTTATAGTCCAATCACAAATGCGGTTGAGATGTGGTTTAATCAATTGAAAACACAACTCAAAAAGAATAGAAATGTTTATACATTTTATGGATTAGAAACCAATATTGATAAAGCTATTGATAGAATAAAACCTGAAAATTATAAAAATTATTTTCAATATGCTTACGGAGCGAAAGATAACTTGGAGTATAACAGAAAAACATCAACTCGTAAATGTAAACCGAAAAAATATAAAGAATAATATACTTAAAATTTTCATACTTTAAGTATATAGCAATCATGAGATTAAAAAGTGAATTGTATAAAAAGGAACAAGACGATGTAATATATAAGATTATAACCATATTGGATTTGGAACATAAACAAACTTACACCCTATATGAGTTAGACAATAACGAAGAAATACAAAAACAAATTATGGAACTGATACCTGAAATAAGAAAATGGTTTTCATTCAATAATATGAAGGCAGTTGGTGAACCTGAAAAACGAAAGCGACCTTGGTTATCTATAATAAAAAATTTAATTAAATCCAAATATGCTATTGATAGTAAAGAATATCAATTCAAGAATGAAGAAGCTTGGATGAAAACGCCAATCTATATTTTTAAGAAACTTTAGGGATAATGACTTAATTTTATTATTTTAGGGATAATGACTTAATTTTATTATTTTAGGGATAATGACTTAAAATAATATCTTTAGGTATAATATAGAAATGAGTATCAAAGAAAAACCACCCGAGTTTTTCAAATCTGTGAAAACTTCTTTGAAAAGCATACTGAAACATGCTGATATAAATACGCCAATTATTAACGACGCTGTTATACGAGCAAACAAAATGGTTATTCATACTTTACAATATCTCAAACTTTATTTACTTGATTACTATGAAACACACAACCATACATTACCTGTTATTAGTAAAGAATTCATCAATAATTCCATGAAAGTTGTCTGTGGAGAAAAAGAAGAGAAAAGAGGCAAACCCCCAAGTGAAGAAACAATTGTGCTGAAAGAAAAACTTACTTCTTTTTACAACGAAAATTATTTACCTACAACCCAAAATGACACAATCAATTATACAGGATTGAATACCGTAATGGATTATTTGAAAGAAGATATTATCACTATGTATGAAAATAACATCCAGTTACATTATGTTGATTATGTGGAACGCTTTGTGAATGTGGTTTGGAAAAAGAAAACAATAACCGAGAAAATAAAAAAATTATATAAGACGAAAATGGAAAGAGAAACAAGAATAAGAAATCTTTGTAGTGAATTGCGAAAAATAAAAAACGATTTGCTGAATGTAGATAAATCTATTTACGCATCAAAATCCTACTACCATACATGGATTACCGAACAGCGTAAGAATATTTTACCCAATAAAAAGAAATACGAAAAAGATAGTATTTATTATGATTTGAAATGTTCGCCAATGGATTATTTACCTTCTATGATTTACATGATGAAACGAGTAGAAAACGAAAATGAAAGCATAAACAATGTATTCCCATTAAGAAGCGAAATCGCACCAAAATATATAAGATTAGATACTACAACATTAGTAAATTTATTATTGAGAAAAGAACAGGGAAATAAAGGTCATTACAAAACAAAAGGAAATCTAAAAAAACATGAAGATGAAATATGGAAGTTCTTTTTTCGCACAGAACGAAAATTATTTACCAAAACAGGTTATTCTTTCCATCATATGATTTCTACAGATGGTATTGGTGTAAGTGTTTTGTTTCTGCGTAAGGATTTGGTTGGCAAAAAATTGCCAATGATGAAAATAAAAACAACCAAAGAATTATATATTGATGAATTGGAAGATTATACAAATTTACAAGGTAAGAAGATTATTGGCATTGACGCAGGAAAATGTGATTTAATTTATTGCGTAGACAGTGCGACTAAAGATGCCAATGTATTTCGTTATTCTCAAGACCAACGACGAAAGGAAACAAAATCCAAAAAATACAATAATATTATTCTTGCTATGAAAACCAATAAAATATATGGTAAAACAATTATAGAATATGAAACCGAACTTTCCAAATTCAATAAGAAAACACTACATATTAACAAATTCAAAGAATATTTACTAGAAAAGAATAGAATTAACCATATTTTATTTGAATTTTATGGTAAAGAATTGTTTCGTAAATTGAAATTTGGTAGGCATATCAATACAAAAAGAAACGAACAAAAGATGATTAATCAGTTTAAGAAAATATTTGGAAATCCCGACGAAGTAGTAATATGTATTGGAGATTGGGAACAGAAAAAACAGATGAAATATAAAGAACCAACATTAGGGAAGGGAATGCGAACCTTGTTTCGTAAGAACAATTATATCGTATTTTTAGTAGACGAATTTAGAACCAGTTGTAAGTGTTCAAAATGTAATGGTGGTTTATGTGAGAAGTTTATGGTAAGGAAAAATCCAAGACCAAAACCAAACAAAACTAAAGAAAATCCAAAGAAAGAACTAAAATATGATGAAATGCGGTTGGTTCATGGGCTACTACGCTGTAAGAGCGGTTGTGGTTTATGGAACAGAGACCGCAATGGTTCATCAAACATCTACAAGATAGCAGAAACAGCAATAAATAAATTAGAAAGACCAAGTTATTTATGTAGAGAAACTATAAGTAATCACCCCCTTTTACCGAGCGTGGGATAACCAAACTTTACTACGGGTATGAAAAGACCCAACTTTGAAACTCTTTTTTTAGCATTTTTTGTGCGGATTTAAATGTTCAAAGGTGTAAATGATAACATTATCTACAAATTGTTTTGCCCATTCAATAGATTCATTGTATCTTGCAATAATGATTTTCATAATGAATAAAAATAAAATAAAGATACTATATATAATATACAATAATAAAATGAAAATCGCAATATTAGATTCTTATAATCGTGATATCGGTTTAAAAATAATATTTCCAGAATCGGATTATTATGTTATGAAAGAAGAACATAATCGAATAAAATCCTATGAAAAATATAATTTTAAACCATCGTATAAGATAGAAGAAATAACAGACAAAAATTACGATGTATTGATATTGATTCTATGTGAATATAATTGTTTTCCAACATATAAGAATCAAACCAATGATTTTTTTATAAAAGAATCAGAAGAACATATGTATAAAATTGTGGAAATAATAAACAACAATAATTTTCATAAAGTTTGTATATTCGATAATAATGATTACGATTATGATCCGACAATACTGTATGATTATTATCCAATGATAAAAAACAAGGACATTCTTTTTTTCAAACGAAATTATGATAAAACAAAAACATACAATGAACGAGTCTATCCATATCCATATATTATTTTTGGAAAGGATTTATCTATGACGGAATTAATAACAGAAACTCCTAAAAAAATATCAAAAAAAGAAAATCGATTATTCTTTTCGGGAACATTATTTCATCATGAAGATAATGTATATGGAGTCATAAGAAATCGTAGAAATACAATAATAAAAATACATCAAGTATTAAATGAAGTTTTATATAATGGGTATGGACTTGCATTTGAAAAATATATGGAAGAAATGGCAAAATCAAAATTTTGTTTGGATTTATTAGGAGTTGGTGATCCAAATCGAAGAACATTTGAAATATTTGCAAGTGGCTCATTACGAATTGCAGAAAAAAATAATTTAAAATGGACATGGATGGAAGAAGATTTTTGTGAAGAAACTTACTTTGAAGATGAAAAAGAACTTTATGAAAAAATAACAAAATTAATAAAAGATGAAGAATTGTATACGAAATGTTTGCAAAAACAAAACGAAATCATAGAAAAATATATGAATAAAGAATCACTACGACAATATATTTTAGAAAAGATGGAATAAAAAATTGAAAACGGTTGTTTTCAATGGATGAATTCAAAACAACGAAAGACGAAACACGAAATACGAAACAAAAAAAGAAAACTAAATGTCTTATGCAGTATGTATACCAAGGATGGACATAACAGTTACAAAAGAATACATATTTAAAATATTTTCCAAATTAAAAATTGGTTATATAGAAAAAATTATAGAAATAACATTACGAAATGATTCCAAACATAAACGAATTATTATTAAATTTCGATGGAATGAAATGAACCCAAAATCGAAGGATATAAAATCAAGACTTGAAAAAAATGAAACAATAAAAGTAGTGCATAATATGCCATGGTATTGGAAAATGGTAGCAGCAACTAATCTTGAAAAATAAAATGAAAATATTTATCTAATATTGGATTTGAATTTTTTTGATGATGAACATGCGTAGAAAAAAAGCAAGAGAATAATAATAAGAATAAATGATTATGTGATTCGGCATATTTAATTTCCTTAGTAAAAAGTTCGTCAATGTAACCATAGACATCTTTACATTCAATGAATTCGGTTTTAATATTCTCTTTAATTTCATACAAAAAAAGTAATCGATTTTTTTCTTTCATTTGTTCAATAGAATCATGTTTTTCCGTATTTTTCCATTTAAGTTTTTCCGTATTTTTCCATTTAAAAAGAATATATCGAATTTCATTTTTAACATCAGTAAATTTATGAATGAGTTTTTTCTTGTGGATTTCCATTTTTTTAATCATGGAAAATATATTGATATTGCAGACAATGGGAAATAATTTTTTAATTTCATCTGGAATAAGAATAGTATAAATTTCTTTTAATTCATTCATTTTAATTTCGATTTCATTGATTTTATTTAAAACCATTTCATTTTTATCGTCATCATCGTCGATAAATAATAATTTATTATTGGTCATTTCTAACGACATTTCCATTTTATCATATTGATTTGCTAGTTGTAAATATTTTTCTGTATTGGATTCATATTTCATATAATTTACGATGGATACAAAGGAGGTAACGAGAATATTCAATGCGGATATGAAGCCACCGCTCCATGAATAATCTTGAATAATCGGTGCAATAATGGCCATGGTAGATGATAATAATATGACGGATATAAGAAAAAGATTTAATTTGGAATGGGTAATGTTTTTGGATTGACTAAAAATATTTTTTTGTCCTTTCATGAAAGTGATAAGAATATCTAATTTACTGGAATATTTATTATCGTAATCATAGTATTTAGATAAAGATTTTTCAACACTGTGGTAATCCTTTTTTTTAAATCCGGAAAAACCATTATGAATTTGATGTTTCAATCGTTCATTACGAATCAATCGTATTTCATCGTCACTATTTTCACTATTATTTTCAGACATACTTAGTGGACTATTACTTCGAACATAGTTTGTTTGAAGAATATCCATGGTTTCATAATCATGATGATAGAAATTTTCGTTTTCCTTTTCTTCCTCTTGCTCTTTTTCTTGAGATTCTACATCAATGAATTCAATTTGAATATTTTCCATGGCTATTATATAATGGATACAAAAAAAGAAATTGAATTAGAACCAATAAAACATGTAGAGAAAGACGATTCAATAAACAAACCACTTCAAATACCCGCACTAAAAAATCCAAATTCATTGGAAAATGTAAATAATATGAAACCGCCTGAAATAAAAAAACCGAGAATACCGGATTTTGATATGGAATATAGAGAAAGACAAGAAAGAGGAACATGTGGCGATTGTTCTACAACGAAATTGTGTATGAAATGTTGTTGCTGCTGTTGTTTATAAAAGCTTGCGAAAAGCTTGCGAAAAGCTTGCGAAAAGCTTGCGAAAAGCTTGCGAAAAGCTTGCGAAAAGCTTGCGATAATCGACAGCGACTGTGAAACGATAGCGATGGATAAGCGTCTGAAAAGCTTGCGATAAGCGAAAGCGACGGATAAGCGTATGTGAAACGACAGAATAAAAAAATAGAAAAAATAAAAATATTTAGATAGAATATAAAAATGGAAAAACACGCAGAAGAAAAAAACCCAGAAGAACAACGCCCACCATCAATAACTACGATCGAAAAAATCGAAAGAGAAACAAAAAGTATATGTTGTGAAATCAATAAAGATGTAAGATGTATGTGTCATTGTTGTTTAAGAACATGGAGTTGCTCTTTAAAAATATTTGAAGGATGTTGTTTTGGATTATCAGAAGCATTTTCATGTTTAAGTAGATGTACAAATGATTGTGGTAAATGCACAGAATATGTCGATTGTGAAAAATAATCCTTCAGATTATTTGACGGATAAAAAATAATCCTTCAGATTATTTGACGGATAAAAAATAATCCTTCAGATTATTTGACGGA
>Ga0164296_1005672_pt1 | contig 10855 bp, 7 predicted proteins | sample GEODES057metaG_FD_113533 | JGI IMG/M metagenome (GOLD analysis project Ga0164296, IMG submission 113533) | Dystrophic lake water microbial communities from Trout Bog Lake, Wisconsin, USA - GEODES057 metaG | ecosystem: Environmental > Aquatic > Freshwater > Lake | place: USA: Trout Bog Lake... | reverse complement strand
TGGAAACACGCTCGTCATCGATGATGACGTGGGGGTTAGATGGTATTAAATGCAAGCGCTAGCAGCATCGATGATGATGTCTGTCATTCACACTTTTCTTCGAGCATCGCCTCGGCGCCGGTAAAGTCGCTGGGACGCAAGCCTGTGCGGTCATCCACCAGCTGGAAATTGACCCCTGTCTCTCTGGCGAACTTGTGGTTTACTTCTTGGTCGAAGAGCACTGCACATCCAGGTGCTCCTGAGATACCATAGTGCGCAAGGATGGCAGCAATGCTGTAGCGCTTGATGGGCTGGCACGCTTGGAATGCGGGGCTGTTGAGCACATCTGGAGTCCACTGGTCCGGGTCGACCGTCGTTCGAAGATACGATTTGACGTAGGATGAAGCGCAGCCTGCCGTGGCGAGAGCGAGGTAATACCCTCTCGCCGCGCACGCATCCGTCACATACTTGGCGCCCTTTGCAACACTGTCATCGCTCATCTTGATCGTATCGTCATAGTCGAATATGCAGACACGATGTTTTCCAGGAGGCAGCCTGCTAATGTTTGCCGCATCTGCAGATGCAGCTGCGCACAACCACAAGATGCCGAGCATTGCAGCTCGAGCAATCATTGTGACTTGAAGGGGGCGGATGCTGTACCTTGATGAGTCGAACAGTTCCAAGGCATCTTTGTCGGTGACTGTTCCAAGGAAAAAACGTGAGCGCCAGGTTCATCAATAAATATCCAGGATGGTTTGCATCACTGTCAGTCCTCAGCATCAGCAAGGCGCGTGATGGTTGCAAGTGCAATCACAGCTGCTGCTCCCGCTCCAATATTCAACGCGATTTCATCGCCGTCTCCCGACGCCGTGGATGCTTCGCGAAGAGGCGGTGCCGTAGATGGTACGCTGCCAAAGCGCGCTGCAGAAGCACCCCGGGCAGATGTGCCCGATGCGCGAGTCACAGCAGTGAGCTGACGCGTCGCGGCGCGCGCCTCCTCAAGCTCGCGTTGCGCATTTAGAGCTGCTGCACGCGCCTCCTGCGACTGTGATGCAGTTTTGAGCAGCACATGCACAGCTTGCTCAGCCTCCATTTGTGCAAGCCTTCTTTCCTGTCCCGCAGCCACCACCTCCTGCGTCACCACGGTCTCCAGACGCGGTTCTGGAACCGGCAACGATGTGATCAACGCAGTTGCAGCACCCACGACGCCGGCACTGGTGACGAGCATGTTGGAAGTACGCCGAGCGGCATCGGCAGCCCTTTCACGCTGCATTTGTCGCTGCCGCCAACGCTCCTCTTCTGCGGCTTTTGCTGCCTTTGCACTCTGCTCAATGCGAGACGCTGCAGACTGAGCGGATGTGGCAGAGGCGATGCGCACGACCAATCCAACGACACCAGCACCCACTGCCACAGCGAGAGCGCCCGGAGCGCCAGCGCCGCGCTGAATCCATCTCCCGATGGTACCAGTTACACTTGCCGGGGCCTCCTCAGTGGGCTGCAGCGCCTCCGCAACAGGTGACTGCACCGGTGACTGAGACGCCACCTGCACAGCGACAGGCCGCGGCTTTGGGTTATACATCTCGCGCAGCTGCTCCCCACGACGTGCATCCGCAAGATCCGCCACTCTGCGCGCCGCCTCGAGTTCAGCCCTCCGCTTGGCAACCGCATTATCGCGTGCACGTGCCACAAATGCACTCTCGCCCTTGTCGGGGATTCTGCGCGTGACGCCCATCCGGCCAGCGCGTGCTTCCTTCGCTGGGCGCTCCGGAGGGCGCAAGAGGAGCTGCTGTCTAGGCGATGGCGCCCCAACCCGAGAAGATGTGCCACCCGTGTCACGCGTCGTCTTCTTGCGCGGTGTCACTTGCTCCCGTGAGCGCACTGATGCCGATGTCGACGTGGACGGGGATTCATTACGATGACCCACAGAGGAGAGAAGGAGCAGGGCAGCGGCAGCGCCCGTGAGCCAAAGCGCTGGCTGTGGAAGACGAGCGGCCTTGTCGTCATCGCTATGGAGGCCAGCCTGTGCAGTTGGGGGCTCATCCGCAGGCAAGACGCCCCGCGCAGGCTTCTCATCGCCCGATGAAGCTGTGGCTGCAGTGGTGGCTGCACTCGGCGGGGCTGGTGTGCGCTCAGCGCGTGTTGCTGCGGCCTTCTTTGCCGTTGCAGCAGCAGCTTTCTCCGCAGCCCGCTTATCTGCGTCAGCTTTCTCCATCGCCGCCTTCTCGAGAGCCGCAGCCTTTTCCGCAGCAGCCTCTTTCTTGGCGGCCTCCAATGCAGCGGCGGCCTCAGCCTTCGCCTGCTCTGACCTACGTAACACAGCCTCTTCAGCGGCTTTGCGCTGCGCCTCTGCACGCTCCGCAGCAATTGCATCCGCTTCAGCTTTGCGCTTGGCTGCAGCTGCAAGTGCGGCCGCAGCCGCCGCTGCGTCAGCCTCGGCTTTGCGCTGCCGCAGGATGGACTGCAACTCCTTTTGAGCGTCACCTGACCACTGCCGCTCGACAGCTCGCACCGCACGAACAGCCTCCTCCGCTTTGCGCTGGGCTTCAGCTACCACTGCAGCCGCTGCGTCAGCCTCGGCTTTGCGCTGCCGCAGGATGGACTGCAACTCCTTTTGAGCGTCACCTGACCACTGCCGCTCGACAGCTCGCACCGCACGAACAGCCTCCTCTTCAGCCCTCTGCTGCGCTTCCAACTGACGTTCCAACGCCGCTTTTTCAGCTGCCGCTTCCTTGGCGGCTTCCTCGGCAGCCAGCTGCTGTGCTTCCTGCTCGCGTCGAATCGTCTCCGCTTTCTCAGCAGCTGCTCGTTCTGCGGCGATGCTTTCCGCTTGCATTTGCGCTTTCTGGCGATTGGCAATCCAGGATGGCACAACGACGTCGATCCATCGCTGTCGACGCGTCCGCTGCAATTCCACAGCCGCCACCGCTGCTGCTTTCTCAGCCTGTATGCGCTGCATCTCCACACGCGCATTCGTGGCCCATCGCTGAGTTGCGGCTTGCACAGCGCGCTCCTCAGCCCGAGCGGCTTCAAACGCCGCCTTCTCTGCAGCAGCCTGCGAGCGCGCCATGGCATTGGACGCCGCGCGAGCATCGGCTGCCCAACGCGCTTCAGCAGCACGTAATGCGCTCTCAAACGCTCTCTGTTCAGCGGCCGCTGCAGCTTCAGCTTGTTGCCGCTCGCGAGCAATACGCATCGTCTCTGCGGCTGCTCGGTCCGCCCACATACGCTCCGCTGATCGTAGTGCGCGATCTGCATCTGCAGCGGCGCGTTGCTTTGCCTGTTTTTGTCTCATCATGTCGTTGAGAGCAGCTTTTGTTGCCCATGCCCATTTCAACGTGAACTCTCGTACAGCGCGCTCATGCTCCGCTCGCGCCGCCTGTTCAGCGCGCTCGGCTGCAGCTCGCTGGCGGGCAATACGCTCACCAGCAGCACGCGCATCAGCTGCCCACTCAACTTCAGCGGCGCGCTGTTGGCGCACCCGGGCGGCCTCAAGAGCTGCCGCTTGGCGCACTTCTGCTTCGCGCGCAGCCTTGGCTTTCGCAATCCAGGCGGCCACAACCGCGTGCCACCTCTGCGTTGCTCGTGCTTCCCGCTCAGCAGCTTCTTGTTTGGCTTGCATCCATTGCGTATGCAGCGCCCGAGCATCTGCTCCCCACTTCAAGGCCGCAAGCTTCGCTGCTCGGAATTGCTCTTGCTCTGCGAGCTCAGCCGCGCGTGCAGCCACTTGACGCTCTCGTTCCTCCGCAGCTGCCCGCGCTGCGCGGGCAGACGCTTCTGCACGAGAGCGCCGCACCCAAGCTGAGACAATTGACTTCCAGCGCCGAGTCGCCTCCATCTCACGCTCACGTGCTCGAGCAGCGTCACGCGCAGCAGCGAGCTCCTCGTCCCTGCTTCTTGCGTGTGACTGCTCCTCCAGCGGCAGCGGCGGCGTTGCTGTCACTGCACCATAGTTGCTGCCTTGCGCATGCTCATCCACTTCCGGTGCCGCTGTCTCTTGATGCGTCTGCTTTGCAAGCTCGACAACGCGCTCACGGCGGGCTTTCAGTTGAGCGGCTGCCCATAGGGCCTGTCCACTGACTTCAGACTTTGCTGCTTGAGCAGCTGTGAGGATGGAGTCATATCCACTTGGCGGAGCCAGCGGCGTAGTAGTAGTCGCTTTCCCAGCACCTGTACTGACTTCTTCACCGGTGGATGAGGCCACATGGGCGGTCCAGGCGGCAAGCGCGACCACCACCGCGACACATGCTAATCCGCCAGCCAGTGGCACGAGCGGCACCTTGCTTGCTGTAGCCAGCAATCCCGCAGAGATGCGGAGCATTATGGGCGGCAGAATGAGCGCAAGCGGCAATGCGACGAAGAGGCCCGTGAGTGGAGGGAGCACTGCGCGCCCCCACTGTGCCAGGAGGACCTTGCTGCCGAACGGTCGCCGCGTTGCTACAGCGACCAGCACGCTGGTGACTGCCACCAGGGCGCATGCAGATGCTGCAAGTTGTCCGAACACGAGGTGGGTGGAGGAGCCTTCAAGCAGCCGGCCTGCGAGGACACCCACCGCCAGGTGGGGCACCACCGTCTCGCGCAACGCCGTGTCCAAAGCAGCGGCGAGGCCGCAGATGAGACCCGTGTGTGTGAGCGGCGTCAATGTGAGGAGTCGAGCGAGAGAAGCTGATTGAAATGCAGCTCCGGAGAGTGCAATCGTCACCGCAAGGGCGCTCCATGCGACAGGCAGCGCACGGAGCATGCCGCTCTCAGGCTGGGCAGCGATGAGTCCCCATGCGTGTGCACCACCCCATGCGAGCGTAGCTGCCGTGAGTTGGATCAGCGCCGCGGATGGCCAGATCCTGGTTTCTCTTGTAGAGAGGAAGAACGCGGATGCTTGCGCCGCAGCGGCAGTGGCGCCCATGACAGCGAAGAGCAGCGCGGTCGCGTGTGTGGACGCGCCTGAGGCTGATGCGTAAGCACGAGGCAGCAGCGCGATGCACAAGCCAAAAGCAACTGCAGACAAGCATCGCAACGCCATCTGCAGGGCCACGGCAATCGATGGCCGTGTACGCGATGCTTCAAATGATGCAGCTGGTACTTCAGAAGTCACGACTGGCGCGGCGGCAGTGGAGATAGCAACAACGGCAGCTCCAAGCAAAGCTGCCGCCAGCCCGGCCGTGGGAATCAATCCGAGCGAGTTCCGTAGCGCATAGACACATGTGCCTGACACTACTGCGCCTGACCCGGCGGCGGCGAAGAGGGCTGTAACCGCTTGGGCAGGAGGGAGACGCAAAGCGACTGCCCAGGCCACAGCCGCCCAGAGGGCGCCTCCGCCTGCCAAGCCGTGCAGCATGCGTGCAGCCGCTAGAACAGGTAAAGACGGTGCAAGTGCACAGAGCACTGCGGCGCCAGCGCTCAGTGCCAGGGTACCTTGCAGCACCCTCCTCCACCGAACCGACGCCAAGTCTGCGAGGTGTCCCCACAGAGGCGCTGCGATGAGAGCTACAAGCGGTGCAACTGCGCGAAGCACAGACGCCGGGTGCGGGGCTCCCAAGCGTGCAGCAAGGAACGGCAACGCTGCTCTTGACAACGCCACGTCTGCCGCCGCGTCGAGGAAGGCGACGAGGCAGAGGAGACGCAGTAGCGCCATGGGTCCATTGCCTTGACTTGTCGCGCTCGTCGCTGGCACAGCATGCGGCGTGTGAGCCTCCGCAGTGACAGGTGCAGTTTGAAGTGCACCTGCCGCCCCATTCTCCTCTCCACCCTTTGGCACATGGTCCTCCGTCTCAACTTCATGACCGCGAGACGCACAGCGCAGCGGAGCGCACGCGTCCCGTGGTGCAGAGGCGCCTGTCAACACAAACGCGTCGCGAGAGAGACCACTCCTTCTCACAGTAGCGCTTGAAGCAGGACTGCACGACGGCGCCTGTCCAATGGTGGCGCAATGCGAGTGAACTGCGGCTATGACCGGCGTCGCTCTATGGTGCCAGTGACGAGCAGCGTTGAGACCACAGCCCGACACTTTGGCTGCAGCGCGTGCAGCGGCCACCTCGCCCGTGCACGGGGCGGGGCCGGAGACCCGCATTCGATGCGTGTCGCCGTTCCCGCCAAGCTGTTCTCGCTCGCGTTTTGCGGTGGGAGCTCCGTGCTGGGACGACAAATTTTCGTTCAGGCATTTGCAAATTCGGATCACGCGCCCCTTCGGCAGCCGCATTGCGCGTCTTGACACAACCTCACCCCCGAAATATCGCTAGGGCGTCTGTACTGGTGCTCTGCTTCACGTCTTGCGCGGCTGGAGGTCGTGCATTGGCCTCCAACATGGCGTCCCCCAAGCCGCCGGTTTCTCGCCGGGAGGGCCTGGCGGCAGAAGCGAGCAGGCCATCATCGCTGGATGGAGAACTCTCACGTGTGTCATACCTGCTGAACCAGGCAGGCGTTGCGGTGTGGAGCATAACTCCTCCGGAGTCGCCTCACAACGCTGCGGCCAATTCCGTAGCCGCGCAACCGTCACGGCTGCACACCTCATCCAGCAGTGATGGGTCAGCTTCAACGGTGGTGTCGAGCGGTGTCGAGGCCGCAGACAAGGTCGGGGGCGCGCGAACAGGAGCACCAGCAGGATCAACAGACAGTGCAGCGGAGCTGACGTTTGGAGAGACGTTGTCGGAATTGCTGACTCAAGATGCTTCGACCAGCCACGAGAAGCTTCACATAAAACTGGGCGCCGCGCTCACGCACGCAGGGAGCTGTTTTTGCGACTCACCACGTGCCCCTGACGGCGACAAGAGGTCCCCACTGCCAGCTGGTGGTGGCTCACCACTGCGCCTGTTGTTCGCGGCGACAGCAGTAGTGAGTGGCGCATTACTTGCGCGTCGGGTTGCCACTGAGCACAGCCGCAAGCGCGTGGCCGACGCGCAGACGGCAAGCGCTGAAATCAAGAGCCTCGAGAGTCTGAGTGATGCACAAGTGCTTGCCCTTGTGCGCCGCGCTGAGCAGTGCAAGAAGGCTGCAGAGACACATGCAAGGGAAGCTTTGTACGCGCCGGCATTCCTGCACGGGGATGTGGATGGTGGTAGACTACCAGCCCACATCAGGCAGAAGCTGCTGGGCGATGCTCCAGCCTTGCGAGACACAGTCGTCCCGCCGGCAGTGGCGCAGCGCGCGCTTGTGGCGGCTGTCCGTCGGCGTGGAAAGCGCACGTCGGCGATGTCTGCTATCAAGCAGTACGCACCAGCTCGTCCTCCATCTTGATTGGTCCATGGCTCTACTACACGCGCACTGCAACTTCAACAACGCTGTCTCTCACTGACTACTGCTGGGCGTGAGGTGCTCCACTTCTACATCTTCGTGTACTCTGGCATTGTCTTGTTCGCTTGCGGCTCTTTCTCTAACATGCGTGCAACGGTTAGGCCCACCTGCGCCCGGAAAGCATTCCAAGACAGAACAGTGGCCCCGACTGCTTGGTGGTACAGTCGCCTCAGCGCCTCATGCATGCTGTGAACTTTGGACACCATGGTTGGCTCTGCACCACAGTATTGCACAGCTCGCACGGAGGCAGTAGGCAGGAGCAGACCGCAGTACAGCATCGTCGCGAGCATGGGCATTGCGAGCGTCAGGGCGCATAGAGTGAGGAAGCGCCACTGCTGGCTGCAACGTGAAGTTGGCTCGTCTGATGCCATGTTCTTGGCTGATCGTGTTTGTTTGCGAGCTCCGCGTGCAGTTGCTTTTAGCGGCGTGTTCGGCTCTGACGCGACCACCCGAGGCGCCTTGCGCATGTGTGTGTGTATGTCGCAAGTGACAAGACGAGGGGTGCGCCTGCAAGTCCAAGGACATTTGCTTCAAGTGATCCCTCTCTTACATGTGCGTGTCCATGCCATGCAACGCGCACGAGTCATTCCCAGTGATCAGGGTGGTGGATTAGGCGTCGCCTGGGATGACCTTCCCATCAGCGACCGCAACAGCGAGTCGGGCAAAACCGACGCTACTGCGCCGCCCCCGCCAGGTGCTGGGGCAGCGGCCCCCGCGCCAGATGCCGCTGCTGCCTGGGCACTGGCTGCAGTCTGAGCCTGCGCATATTGCTGCTGTGACTGCTGAATGAGCTGCTGAAGCCCCTGCATGAAGTCACCCTGCTGCTGTTGCGGTTGTGGAGGAGGAGGCATCATCTGCGCTGGCTGCGCGTACAGCATTGATGGTGCCGCCATCGCGAACGGCAAGCCCGTCAGACTCATAACGCCCAACTGCGGCTGAGCTGGCCCTGTCCCTGCGCCCCGCGCAGCGCTGGATTGCGGCTGCGCCGCAAGCAAATCCCCTAGAATGCGTGTCAAATCCGGCGGTTGCGTGCCACTAGGCTGCTGCGGCTGCGGCTGCGGCTGCGGCGGCTGCCCTCCAGACATCAAGGCTTGTTGCATCCACGCGCCTGCGAGCTGCGGCGCCATGCTCAGCACGGAGGATAGCAACGCCTGCACTTGCATGCTTGTTGCATTCATGTGGGGCGCCCCCGCAGGATGGACGTGTGGATACAGCAGTCCCGGCATCAGTCCTTGCAGTCCGTGGCCACCGTAGAAAGCATGCGGCTGCGCCATCTGCTGCACAGGCTGCTGCCGGTGCCGCTGCCGCGCAGCCAGCTGACGAGGTGATAAATGCGCAGTGGCGGCCTCATACGCGGGCGATGCAGCCTGTGCCTCGGAGGCGTGACGTCTTCGGGCAACGAGATTTTTCAATACCTTTGCGCACGTTCGCCGCCCTTGTGTGAAAGCACTCAGCTCGTGTAGTCTTGAGCACTTGTGGCACCATCTGCAGAGCCCACGGGGCCAGGAGCGCGTCCGTGAGCGAGGACGTGACGTGAAAAGCGGAGCGGACAGAAGTGCTTAGGTTTGACGCACCGCTGGGCCGTCCCGTCTCCAGCTGTGACGACTTGCGCTCGCATGTGGTCCTGACATATCCTGCGCGGCGCACGTGCCACGCGTGCGGTTGTGGCGAGTCAGGAAGCGGCCCCTAGCAGGTTTGTAGTGGTCCCCCATATCGCTCCTCTACCGCACCTGTAGCGCATGTTACTGCGCTTCACGCTCGGGTCGGACGACGATAGCACCGCGCCGCAGCCGGGGATGTGGCAGGTGACGAAGGAGCTGTTGCGTCGACCACGGGAGTCGTCCAGTTCAGCCTGTGCGCGGCGGTGTTCTACGTCTCCGTTCGCGTCGCCGCCCTGCTCCGCGTCCCCGCCGCCCTCCCCGTCCTCCGCTTCACCAGCCTGGAAAGGCGCCCGTGCGAGTGGCGTGAGCGCTTGCGGTGCGGGCGGTGCGGGGGCGCCGGGTGCGCGTCGCCCGTGAGGGCTGGCAACTTGGTTGTCCAAGCCCTCCCCCTTGGAACCAAGGGCACCTACGCGCCCCAGACAGGGCCAACGAGGCAGCGCAGGTGACGGGCGACGAGATGCCTGGGTGACGCGCGACCGGGGGTGTGCGGCACCGGCGTGCGGACGCACCTCGTCCACTAACGACGCCAAAGCACCCAACCCCGGTGGGACTGCCTCTCGTGCAGGCCCACCGCGACGCCGCCGCGACGCTCCGTCCCGGCGCTCCATGAGGTCGGACGGGACGGGGCCGAGGAGGTGGTACGCAGTGTACACAACTTTTTCGGTGTGCTGCACGCGGCCTCGCAAAGCAAAGCTCCGCCCAGGCGGGGGCCAGCCCTGCAGGAGGTGCTACACGCCGCCCCAGGTTCTGCGACGCGGGGCGTGAGGTCTACAACGACGGGGCACGTCCACTGCCTGGTAGACACAGCGAGCACGCGCGTGAGAGACGACGTCGTACGACAGGTCGCTGTGCAGAACGCCAGGACAGTGCCTGTACTTGTGCACCTTTTAGAGCACCCAGTCCCGGGAAAAGCTCACTCAACGTACCACTGCACACGCTCTAACTTCTCTCAACGTTTCCTACCTCGCGTCGCACCGCAAGCCCGGCGAGGGAGCGAGGCAGAGAGACACCAAGGGCCTTACCCCCAATAACCGGTCGTACGGAAGCAGCCGCGCTTCGCGCAGCACGTTGCGCCACCTTTGATGGAGAAAGAGGCTAAGCCTGAGACGCCCGCTTCGATGACTGCTGATGAGCCTGTGACGCTACTGTGCCTCACCACCGACCTCCTTCGACTCATTCTGCTCGCCAGCGGGGCGATCAGCATCGCCAACGCAGCCTGCACGTGCCGCCGCTTCCGGGCATTGGCTGAGGAGCTGAGACATACACCTGCGTGTGCGAGCACCCTTGTGCTTGCCGTGACTGGTGAACTCGAAGACAGCACCTGGGCTGCTCGCTTCTGCAGCGCCTCAAAAGCAGCCGTGCGCACGTCGCTGGGCAAGCTACACAGCGCGAGCGTGTCGTTCGTCATCTTGGCTGCGTCGCCCCTGGACTCTCACCGTGTCCGCCTACCTGCACTGCTGGAGGCGGTGGAGAAGCTGTTGCCCACCACCGGCCAGTCTCGAGTGCCGCTCCTGGGCATGTCTAGCAGCGCGGTGCTGGGTCCACGCACTCACGGCGTGGTAGAAGAGCACGAAGACGCGGTGGTTGCACTGGCGGTGTCTCTGCCGCTTGGCTACACCGCCACAGTTGCTTCGCCAGCACACAACCACGGCTTCCGACCAGGGACGGAGCAGCAGCACACGGACGCTGAGCTGCTGCTGCGGCGCTGGTTGTGTGCCGAGCCGGAATGTGTGGGCCCACCACTGTGGACGACGTTCTTTGCGGACCCAGAAGGCATGCGGACACCTAACGAGGACAACACATTCGCGGACCCGTCCTTGCTGTCTCGTGTTTTTCCAACATGCGCCATCGTCGGCGGCGTTGCACGCAGCATGGCTGTGATGAATCCGCAAGGAAGTGGCGCGCAGCGCGTGCCTGTGGCAACGATGACG
>Ga0164296_1005670_pt1 | contig 10855 bp, 4 predicted proteins | sample GEODES057metaG_FD_113533 | JGI IMG/M metagenome (GOLD analysis project Ga0164296, IMG submission 113533) | Dystrophic lake water microbial communities from Trout Bog Lake, Wisconsin, USA - GEODES057 metaG | ecosystem: Environmental > Aquatic > Freshwater > Lake | place: USA: Trout Bog Lake... | reverse complement strand
TGTGAGCCAGGTTTTTATTCGCAGGTGCCCATGGCAGTGCAATGTCTTCAATGCCCGCTGAATGGAAACTCGCCCATTGGTTCCACGTATCTGGGCTGCACGAATCTGAGCTGTGCCCCTGGGTTCGGTCTCGTCAGCGCCGTGAGCGGCGCGCTGAACGTGACGGTGAACCCGAACGATAGTAGTGCGCCGCCTCTGGCCGTGGCATACGATTCGCCGTCTCCGCTGACCTGCCAGGGATGTCAACCGGGGTGGTACTCCACCGGCGGCATCAATGCAACTTGTTTGCCAGCGGCTCCGGGTTATTTCGTGAACACGAGCAATACCACACTTGCGCTGCAGTGCTTACCTGGCACCTACTCCTCGAATCGCTCATCGCTTGCTTGCACGCTTGCTCCACCTGGTACCTTTGTCTCGATGGCGGGTGCCACGAATTACACGCTTGCGCCGCCTGGAAACGTCGTTCCCGACTACGGGCTGACCAACTACACGCCGTGCGCGCCTGGATGGTACACCCCGTTCAGTGGCATGTGGGAGTGCATTCCTGCCCCTGCGGGGTCTTACGTGAACACAAGCGGCGCATTGCTTGCGACTCCATGTCCGCCGAACACCACCAGTGTTGGATGGAACAACACGTTCTGCACGCCATGCGGGCCTGGGGGGTGCAATGCCATCAATTGCGCTCCTGGCTATGGACTGAACACAACTCTGAATGCAACTGCGTGCATCATGTGTGGGCTGGGCACCTATTCGGTGGGCGGTGCAAATGCGTCGTGCTGGGCAGCACAGCCGGGAACGTTCGTAAACACGACGGGTGCCAGCTTCGCAGCACCTTGTTTACCTGGTACTTACTCGTCTTCGCCATCGTCGCTTGCATGCACGCGCGCTCCACCTGGGACGTTCGTCTCAAGTCTTGGCGCCACAAATTACACGCTTGCCCCGCCCGGCAATGTCGTCCCTGATTACGGCCTGAGCAGCTACATGCCGTGCACTCCTGGCTACTATACATCCCTCTTCGGCATGTGGGAATGTAACCCAGCGCCTGCTGGCTTCTATGTCAATGCAAGCGGGGCAACCATGGCAACGCCGTGCCCGCCAAACACCACCTCAGTTGGATGGAACAACACGTTCTGCACACCATGCGGCCCGGGTGGTTGCAACACTATCAACTGCGCTCCTGGTTACGGACTGAACGCGACCATCAACGCGTCAGCATGCACGCCGTGTAGGCTGGGCACTTACTCCGCGGGCGGGTCGAACGCGACGTGCGCCATGTGCTCGATGGGGACTTTCGCAAATACTACAGGCTCGACATTGTGTGCGGCTTGCTTGCCAGGCTTTTACGCAGACTTGGCTGGCCAATATTCATGCTCGCCGGCACAGCCCGGATTCTTTGTGGGCAATGCAGCCAGCTGGACAGCGAACGCCTGTTTCTTTGGCACATACCAGCCGAGTCAAGGACAGTCGAGCTGCTTAACGTCACCGCCTGGGACATTCGTCAACGTCACCGGCGCGGCGACTGCGATTCCTTGTCCGGTGAACAGTTTCAGTTCCGCCGACCAGTCCATCGCCTGCCTGCCATGTCCTCCTGGAGAAGACACGGCGGGGCTTACCGGCCAGGCGGCATGTCGAATCAACGGCACGGTTGTGCCGTTCCTTCCAAATTGCAGCGCCGGCGAGTTTCTGAACATAAGCAGCGTGACCTGCCAGCTGTGCCCACCGGGAACGTATGCCACCGCGGGTGCCGTTGCATGTACACCCTGCGCTCCAGACACGGCGCAGCCAAATGCCGGCTCCGCGTCTTGCTTCCCGTGTCCAGCAGGCAGAACAACTGCGGGACAGAGCGGTCAGATGGCATGCGTGTCTGCGGCAGTGCTGCAGGTGACTTGCCCTGCAGGCAAGCGATTGGACCTGACAAACACAACATGTTTCCCTTGCCTTCCTGGCCGCTTCATGCCGACGGAACATAACACCGCGCGCGTGTCCTTCCGCTGCCCACCCGGTACATACTCTGCTGCTCCAGGCTCGAAGGCGTGCTCTGCTTGCCCTATTGGCGCTTACATTGCCGTCGCTGGTGCGTCGGCATGTCTCACTTGTCCGCAGGGCAGCACCACGCACGGCCTCGCTGCCTCGTCGGAGGCGCAGTGCATTGCCACAAGCCAGGCATCGTCTGAGACGACAACAGCTGCTCCGAAATCAACGACGCGGCATTCGTCTGATACAACAACAACGACGTCATCATCGGCAGCACCGGCGACGAAAACGCGTAACCACCCTCCACTGCCGCCACCACGCCGTCGGTTGCCCTCGCCACCGCCGCCGCAGCCGCTTCCGCCGCCACCAGCGTCGCCGGAATCTCCCACTGTTGTTGTTCTTCCACGCTCATCAAAGCAGCAGGCGTCGTCAAACACTGGCGCGGCGATTGGGGCAGCAGTTGGCGGTGCTTTGCTCATCGTGTGCTTGATCGCCGCGTACCGGTTCAGGCACCAACTGTCGCGCATGCTGCAAGGGAGCGCCGGCGGCGGCGGCGCTGGGGCTGATGATGGGCAACACCCTGGCGGTGGCGGCAGTTCCTTCTTCGTGTCATCTGCCAGCAATAATTCGTTGAAGCTCGAAGCTGCGCGGCTATCACAGATGGTGACTGCTCGGGACGCGTACGCTGAAGCGCAAGCCCGCGCGCTGGATGGATCCGCAGCGGCAGACGCGTCCACTCCCATGAGCAGTAGTGTGTCGAGACGTCTGACTAGGAATCGGAGCGCTGGGTTCGGCTCGCCCGGATCTGGGGATGATGAGGTCGGAACACCGATGCAGCGGCTGGGAAGGACAAGCAGCAGTGGGTATAGCACGCTGGAGGACGGAGCATTGTGAGTTGTTGTGACACTCTCCGCAATCAAACATGACACACGCGCGCAAGAAAGCAGCAGTAGATGAGATCTGTGCTCAACACACACACGTGTGCACATCCCTAAGTCTCAGTTCCCAGTCCTTGACGCAGCGTGATACAGCTCTAAATACTCCACGGCCGGCCGGTTCCACGACCAGTCTTGCGTCATGCATGTGCGCTGCAGCGCCGAGAACTCCGTCCGGTGGCTGTACCACATGTCAAGAGCCCGGTTCAATGCCCAATCGATTGCCCCGCCATCAGTGCCCTCAAACACGAACCCGTTCGGCTCCAAGCCCGCATCAGCGGCGCGCTGCCGGTCCGTGTCCACATCAAACACGGTGTCCGCCAAGCCACCAGTGCGACGCACGAGCGGTACGGTGCCGTACCGCATGGCGATCAACTGCGACAAACCGCAGGGCTCGAACATGGACGGCACGAGCAGCAGGTCCGACGCCGCGTAGATGAGGTGGCTCAGTGGCTCATCGAACTTGAAGACGAGTGCCGCCTGGTTGTTGTACTGCCTCCGGAGATCATCCCACATGCCATTGAACTCGTTCTGCACCTTCGGGTCAGGGGCGCTGCCCAGTAGCGCGACTTGCGCGCCACGCTCCAGCGACTTGTAGATGGCGTGCTTGATGAGATGGATGCCCTTCTGGCTCGTCAACCGGGTGACCACGCCCACAATCGGGGCGTCCCGGTCCTGCATGCCCAGACGTTGACGCATCGTCTTGCGAGCAGCTGCCTTGCCTGCAACATGGCTCGTCTCATCGTAGAAGACAGGCAGGAACTTGTCGTTGAGCGGGTCCCAGATGTCAGGGTCGATGCCGTTCACTACACCTCTGAACTTTGAGCCATGCGGTCGAATCACTGGATGCCCGCTGATCTCGCCCGCATATGTCCGCGACACTGTTGTAGCGCGCTGGCTGTACGTCATGGCCTCGCCCACCAAATTAGCGCCGTAGTTCAAGTTGTGGATGGTGAACACGATGCGAGTGTTTGGCAGGCCGTGATGGCGATAGCAGTCCCAGTACAAGCGCGCAACAGGCGCAGTCTGCCAGTCATGGACGTGCGCAATGTCAGGACGGCGACCAGATTGGAGGCAGAATTCGAGCGCGGCGTGGCTGAAGAAGCCGAAGCGTTGGGCGTCCGTCAAAGGGATGGGCTTGAAATCAGCGCCGTAGATGCAGCCGCAGGAGAACATGCCGTTCTGGGGCTCGATGAAGAGTGTGGAGAGGCCCTCGACTTCGCCGGAGTAGACGCGGTTGTAGCAGCCTCCAAAGTTGAAACCACGCTCCTCCCTCATGTTCGCGACTTGGCTGTAGTCAAGCACGTCGTACTTGGGCAGAATGACTTCCATGCGGTGCCCAGCCTCCATGACAGCGCGGCCAAGTGATGTGACGACATCGCCGAGCCCACCAACTTTGGCAATGGGAGCCATCTCGACGGAAACGGAGACGACATGGAGCTGTGGCTCTACTGCGGGTTCCGGGTTGCCATCTCGGCCGATGACCGTTCCACCAGCTACAGGCAAGTGGTAGTCCATGGTGCCTCGGTTGTCGTACGTGCCGCCTGCATCTCCGCCGTTATCTGAAAACACAAAGTCGAGACTCCACACATCAGGAGGCACCTCCACCTCCGCCGCGAACCAGCTCCCATGCGCTCCCGGCGCTGGTGGCGGGACTGGCCCGCCAGCAGGTGACGCATCCTCAAGCTCCTGCGCTGACGCGGGCCGCATGCGAGTCGGGCCCCACTTGCGTGCATCATGCCTCCATCTGTTGAACCCGCCACGGATGTACACATCCGTGCGCCCATGCAGCGCCGTGTCTGTGGGATTGTACAGCACCGTCACGATGCTGCCCGCTTGTGGGTCACCTGCAGGCACGGTGCGCACATGTCGTGCCATCTGAGCAGCTACCACCCGGAGCGATCTCTCTCTCGCCTCAGACGCACGCGCTGCTCGCTGAGCTGCGCGTGCAGCATCTGCTTGGCGCTGCTTCTCGCGGGCATCGCGCCAGGCGACGAGAGATTCCATCGCTTTCGCAGAGCGGATAACTGCATGCCGCGCAGCTGCGTCGTTGACCACGACATGGAAATCGGACTTGTTGTTGTTGTCCCATGCACTGCGACCATCGGAGAAGACGAAGTCCAGTGTGCAGGCTTTCATGGGGAACGGTGTGAGCGTGTACTCGAACCAGCGGCCATGCTTGCCAGACTTGACGATCTGCGGCCTGCGGAACGCGAATGCAGCTGGTGAGTCGCTCTCATCCTCCTCGTCATCCTCCTCAATCAGCGTCATGGGCGCCACAATCTCGGCCTGCGTCTCCCAAGAATTGAAACCACAGTGGAGGACGACCTCGGGGCGGCCATTCAGCGGGCCTCCTGGCGCATCAGGCGCGTAATACACCGTACACGGCGCGCCAGGCATCGGTGGCCACGGCACGACTGCGAATCTGGAATCCTCAAACAACGCAGGCGAGCCGTTCACAGGCCAGGAATCAAGCAACCGCGCCAGTGCAGGCGGCACGTTGCTTGCAGCCGCTTGAGCGGTCCTCCAGAATGATGCTTCCGCGTCATCGATGGGGACATGACCTTGTGCTGATTCAGCGAGCTCCACGATGCCTTTCCACTCCGCAGCAAGGGCAGTTTCATACGACTTGGCCGCCATCCGCGCCGCCATCTCCGCCGCGGCTTCCGCAGCCGCCGTGTCGCGCTGAGATGCGGCTGCAGCCTCAGCAGCAGCACGTTCAGCAGCTGCTTTTGCGCGCTGTGCTGCGCGCTCAGCAGCAGATTTGGCAGCAGCTGCGCGACGCTCCTTCTCTGCCTGAGCCTCAGCTTGGGCGCGCGCTGCAGCTGCCCTCGCAGCAGCCGCACGCTCTTCGGTCGCTTTCGCCGCTGCTGCGGCGCGTTGAGCAGCCGCAGCGCGCTCAGCAGCTGCTTTAGCATCCGCCTGCTTGCGCTGTTCAGCCACCCACGCCTCCGCCTCCGCAGCGGCTTGAGCCTGTGCTTTGCGAGCAGCTTCAGCGCGTTCGGTAGCGGCAGCCGCCTCCTCCTGGCGCCGTCGCTCAGCAGCGGCGGCGGCAGCGTCAGCGGCTCGGCGGGTCGCAGCCGCCTTGACTAGTGCCGCAGCTGCCTGGCGCTGCTCTGCGAGGCGCTTCGCAGCAGCCGCAGCAGCTTCAGTGACATTAGGTACAGCCGGTGGCGCCGGTGCCGATGGCACCGACGCGGCAACGCTGGGCTGCTGAGCTGGCGCCGGTGTGATTGGCGCTGCCGCTGACACAACAGATGGCGGCGACCCGCTTCCACCACCACCGCCGCCTGTAGTCACTGTTGTCGCAGCTGCATTGACACTCACCTTCTCAGCAGCCAATCGCCGTCTTTCCGCGTTCCCACGGTCCACAGCCTCCGCTGCGCGCTGCTGCTCCACTTTCGCGGCCTGGGCGGCAACTTCGCGCTCAGCTGCCAGTCGTGCGAGTTCATCTTGCTCAGCTTTGAGACGTGCGAGCTCGCGTCGTGCAGTTTCGAGAGCTGCAGCCTTTGCAGCTTTGGTGGTGGCTTCAGCGACGACGATGGCGTGTTTCCATCCAACTGTGGCCTCCTGTTCCAGCTTCACCATGTCCACGATGGCTATAGTCGGCGCAGAGGCAGCAGGGATCACCTCCGCCTCAGATTGGACAACAGCCACTTCTGGCTGCTGGACGACTGCAACGGCAGCGGCCGCCGCGCCTTCTGTCGCCTGTGCGAATGCCCGGGCAGCTGCGAGCGCGACATCCGTTGTAGAGGATGGTGCAGAAGGAGCGACCTTGTTGATGATGATACTCTGCATGTCCACAGCAACAGCATCCACGACCACGGGCTGAACATCCAGCACCATGCCCATTTCTGCATGCTGATGCGACGCCATTGGAGTCGCAGCCACCTCCACAGCGGCAGCTGCGATATCGGCGGCGACGTCTGCACGGCGAGAGCGCACTCTGGGCTGCGGCTCGCCAGCTTCGAGCAGCGCTGCGGCGCTATCGTCTAGCGCTGATGCTGGTGAAAGCGCAACGGTGTCGGTTGTGGGAAGCATGCCTCCAGGCCAGTTGCGTCGCTGCGGAGGTGCTAGGAGGTCTTCACTGGTGCCCCCTGGGAGAGTCCCGCGCTGCGCTTCAAGTCGCAGCGAAGTCGCAAGCTCCGTGGCTTGGCCCAATTCTGGGTCGGTTTCAAGCAGCGCGATGACATGGTCCAGCTCTGCGCGCTCCACATCCAGGCGAACAGCCTCAGCATTGTACACTTCCACAAGGGCGGCATCCACGGCTTCGGCGAGCGCATGCACCGACAACAGCAGCGATGTGCCGCCCGATGTGTCAGCATCACCGGCAGCAGCGCTGCCGTTACCCGTTGTACTCGTCAGCTGGCTTTCAAGGTCTTGTGTGCGCTGACGGAGGGCCTCGAGCTTCGCTTTGTGCGCAGCGACGCGCTGCGCGTTCACATTGCTCCGACTGCTTGCATTCGCAACGACGCTGGCGGCACTCCCACTATCGGCCGTGACAGCGGACGCGCGCTCAGCGACAGCCTCTGCCGCAGCTCGCTCCAGCTCCGCGGCCTGGGACAGCAAATCGTCGATGGGTGCGAGCAACTCACCGGATGGAGATACAGCGTCCGCAGCTGTGATGAGACTGCGCAGCTCGGAATCAATCACAGCGGCGGAGGCGAGTAGCTCGTCGAGTACAGCATCGGCTGCAAGTTCTGCAGATAGAGCCGCCCGCGCTTCAGGAGCGACGAGACGTTCAACAACTGTCGTAGCAGCTGCAACGGAGAGATCATCACCGTCATTCTCGGCCGCGGTAGACGGAATTGAATCTGCAGATTTGTCAGCACCGTTGGATGGGGACGTGACCTCCTCCAATTCATACGCGAACCCCTCTGCAGCGATGCGTCCGTCCAAATCATCATCGCGCATCGCAGCTGCAAGCCCAGACGATGCGCCTGCGCCCGGCAAGACGAGAGGCACTGCACCGCCATCCAGCGTTCGTCTCAACTGCGCGCCATGCGCGGCAGCCGCGGCATTCAAACTCTCCTGAAGCAACGAGTTCTGCGCGCGCAGCTGTGTCAACGTGCTCAGCAACGCCTCGGGGCGCACAGCAGGCCCAGTGGTCTCGCTGTCAAGCGCCCGTCTCAACGAAGCGACTTCCGCACGCACAGCGGCGACGTCCTTACTGCCTGGTGGCCGCTGTCGTATGAGTGCCAGCAGCCGGCCCTCAGCTTCCCGGAGCTGCGTGTGCGTCACCGGCTCTTGTTGTGCCTGCTGTGTGTTTCCGCTGTTGCTGCGAGACGCGCCGCCGGTGGGTGTAGACACGCTATCTTCGTTGGACACACGTCTCCGGGGCCCGGTCGAGCCTAAGTGCAGACGACGGACACGTGCACGCAGCCCTTGTCAACGCACATGGCAAAAGGCGAGATCCAAAGAGCGAGAACTCTAGGGGCTCACGCACCTCGTCGGGTTTCACCACCGCTCCCCCCAGCACGTCCACCCCGCGACTTTGCTGTTGCTGCTGTGCGGCCGACTCGACAGCGACGCGGTGCTGCGTAGGAAAACCAGCGCGTGAGCGTGTCAGACAGCGACTCGACGCCTGGGAGCCCCCAAGTTACTCGCGTCTGCAGCCTCGCGCGCGTGCGCGCCCCGAGCTACTGAAACCGTGCGCATGACACGCAGGACGCTGTCGGTATTCAGTGGACACGCTGACGTGAGACTCACCTGTTCCAGACAGCGCCAGAGGAGACACGGTCTGCGGATAAGTAAGAAAGGCGTCGAGTGAGATCGCTGTGTTTGCAAGGGAGCTGCCTGCACACCGAGCAGTACAGCGCGAAGTGGTCGTCCATGGTGCAGTGGGGCAGCAGAGTTGGGCACGCACTGTGTCAGTTAGCCGCGCGGTGGGCGCCATGGCTGACAGTGCGCCGAGCCGAGTTTTTCTGCTGGAGGTGGCCGAAACCGGTAGAACGTGCGTAGGAACACAGAGTGCGACCCGCGCAAACAGAAACCTGGCGCGCACGTCGCCGTGCACCAGACGGGGCGCACAGAGAGAGTGAGACACCGCAGAAGGCGAAGTCGATGAAAGTGAGCACAGCTCACCACGTCATTGCGGATGGCGGATGGGTGGATTGCACTATACAGGGGAGCATATTACAGCACTGCACTCATGAGTGCTTGAGGACTGCGTGGACACGGTCGTCGAGCCGTGTGAGGACTGCATGAGCGTTCTCGAAGCCCTCTTTATCGTGCTCGTCAACAGGGACTGGGACATCGATGACCACGTCGCTGTGCGACTCGTTCAGGAGCGCCCTGCGTCGCGAGGCGGGTCAGAGGTGAAGAGGGAGCCAGGCACAAGAGGCAGCCTGGGGGCGAACGCACGTGACGCCCTCGCAGACGAGCGAGAACTTCGCCTGCGACTCCCGATGGACGCGGCATCCCTATGGTACAACGCAGTCAGCGCTGGTGTGTGTGCAAAACACTGTTCTGTGCTGACTCGCATCTCCAACAAAAAACAAACTCTGGACCTGTGACGCGCCTGCTCTCCGGGCTGGTACAGCTCTTGCTGCAACGCCTCCAGCACCGCGTGGCCTTTGTCTCCACACGCAACGTGTCTTCGCACGCGGGGGCCACCCGCCGGGCTGAGGTGGTTCCCATGAGTCTCGAGTGTGCCTTCCTTGGGCTTGACCAGCACCCACTTCCGACCATGAGCATTGAGAAGCTCAACCAGAGTGCTCGGCTTCTTGCCAGAAGGCCACGGGTTGGGTACCAGCGGCGGAACGATGGCAGCTCTGACTGGCAACAGGGACCTGCGTGTAGTGGCGGTGTGGCAGCCGCCAGCACGAGTGCTGACGGCTCGCGGCGGTGTAAGCATGGGCCAGCAGAGCGCGTTACAAATTGGACCGAGACGGATGACGTGGCCCTAGTGTTTGCCAGCAAGAAGCGTTTTTTGCACTTGCCGCGCACGCACGCAGCTCTCGCCGCTCAAGCAGGTAGCGGCCGAACAGGCAGCGCGCTGCGCCGCCACGCGCCATGTCCGCGGCGACCTGCCTACTTTTGCAGCCGCGGCCGTTGTCGCGGGCAATGCCGTCGCCCCGCGCGTGCGTGGTGCTCGCGAGCTGTCGTCGCAGGTTGCGCAACGCGCTGTGGCGCCGCGCTCCTGCGAGCAGCCTGCGTGAGCGTGCGGTGGAGGTGCGCACACGAGAGGTGCTTCCCACCCCCTCTGTTCGCCTCTTTCTCACACCTCGTGGCGCAGGCTTCTGCCGGCGCGGCGGCGGGTGCGCCCGTGACGGTGTGGGTATAGCGCACGGATGTGCCAGGCGCGCAGTACGCGTCCGTGAAAGGTGTGGACCTGCAGCAGCCAGTGGACGACTTCAAGGCGCGCTGGGTGGCACAGGCCAAGCTGGACGTGGACCCGTCGCTGGTCACGCTGCGGTTGGTGAAGTGCGGCGCACGCAAGCCTTCGGCAACTGAGGCGGCGTCGGCGGTGGTGCTGGACGACCCAAGCCTCAGCCTGGCTGACATGGCCATCACTGGCACGGCCTGGATGATGGCCTATGTCAAGTCAAGTGCGTTGCCCCACGTACGCCTTTGCGTTTGCTTTCTCCTCTGAACAAACACTTTTGCCTATAGGTTCACCTCTCTCTTCGGCCTCGGCCGCTGCACGCTCGCTCGCGCTCCACGACTTCGAAGTCGCCGTGCTGCAGAAGATCGAGTACGACGCAGCACTCACCGCAGCATTCGACTCAACGCAGACTGTGCCGTGCTATGTGACTTTGCCGCAGCACCCATCCTTGCGTTTCTCTACACGTCGCCGCTTTCCTCTTGAAGGCGACAACTTTACGTTCATGCGCCGAACACAAAGCCGCGAGATTGCCGATATGTTGCTCGATCAGCTGAACAAGAAGGAGTTTGCCACGTACATCCAGGGCCCGCAGGGGGTCGGCAAATCGCACATATTGTAC
>Ga0164296_1005669_pt1 | contig 10856 bp, 7 predicted proteins | sample GEODES057metaG_FD_113533 | JGI IMG/M metagenome (GOLD analysis project Ga0164296, IMG submission 113533) | Dystrophic lake water microbial communities from Trout Bog Lake, Wisconsin, USA - GEODES057 metaG | ecosystem: Environmental > Aquatic > Freshwater > Lake | place: USA: Trout Bog Lake... | reverse complement strand
GCCTCTTGAACGGATCGACTGCTCCTCGGTTAGCGGAATACCGGTTACCCGAAGCAACAGGTAAAGAATAATTGCAGGGCTGATGATGGCCAGGTAGCCATAGGGTGATGCCAGCGCAAAAACGAAATACGACATCCACATTAACCATTGAAAAAAGTAATTGGGGTGCCGCGAGTAATTCCACAAACCCTGGCTGCATACCTTGCCTTTATTGGCAGCATCGCTTTTAAATTTCTTTAACTGCGCATCGGCAACAGATTCGCCGAGTACACTAATGAGCCATAGGGCAACACCAGCATATTCTAATGGTGAAATTGTGGTGGAAGTATTGATACAGATGATAAAAAATGGTATCGCTAACAATACATTTGAAACCGCCTGCGCCTGGAAAAACCAGAAGAATACCCTATCGGGTTTGGGGCCCCAGTCCTTACGCAATTGCTGGTACCGGCCTTCTTCTTCGTGGAGGTGACTGGTGGTACGGATCAAAATATAGGTGCCCAGACGGCTGCCGGCAACAATCACCATGCCGCAGATCAACAATTTACGCAATTCAAAACCCGGTGCCATCAATATTAAAATTATAGCTATTACCGGAAAATTATACGACCAGAAAATATCCACTACACCGGCATTTTTGATGCGATGCGCCCATAGCCAAACCAATACCATAATGCCTGAACAGGCGATGAGGCTGTAAACAACCAACCAGGTTAATGAGGTACTATCCATTTTGTTTGCTAAAAAATTCGCGTAAGCCTTCGCCGGGTTGGAGTCTGAACAATTGGATCAGCACATAGGCACAGCTGGCTATACTGCCCAAACATACGAGGAGTAAAAGCCATAAGATCTTAATCCCTATGCTTTTTTCTTTGAAACATACCCACACAAAGATAACCGCAACATTTGCGTAAAAATCCCAAAGGGTAGCGCGCATCCAGGGAATACCGCCAAGGAAATTCCATTGCGCAAAAAGATTGCTTTGCAAACTGGTACTGATCACCACATAACACATCCACACCAACAAGACACTGAATATAACCTTGAGTGCGGCTACCATGGCTTTATACTTTTCTTAGCTTAATAATGCGTAAAAAGTGCATCACTCTCATCACCGGATAGGTGGGGTCAAGCTCGAACCATTTATTGGCAAAGTTGGCATCGTTGGGGCGCTTGTGGTGGTTATTTTGGAATAGTTCGCCCATCATCAGGAAATCAAGCGGAAGGGTATTTTTGCTATGATCCGCATTATCGTAATTAGAATAACCATATTTATGACCACACCAGTTAACAATTGCACCGTGTATTGGGCCCATCAAAAAATGTATCGGCAATAACAGAAACATCCACCAATGAGTAGCAAAAGCGACATAAAAGGCGGTGTAAAAAATGCCAAAGGATATACGGGTAACCCACAGATCGCCCACACGGTCAACGAAACTCCAGGTTGGGTAACGGTCGCGGAACTGAGGTTCAGGTTCAACCTTATTTTTTTGGTAGGAGATATAAATGTCTTTGGTTTTCATCATCAGGCCGAAAACATCCTTGATAAAATGAGGCGAATGCGGATCTTTTTCGGTGTCACTATAAGCGTGGTGCATACGGTGCATAATGGCATAAGCCCGGGGATTTAAAAAGGAAGATCCCTGAAAGATGAACGTGCAGAAATAAAAAGTTTTTTCCCAAAACATGTTCATCTTAAACATTTTGTGTGAGGCATAACGATGCAGGAAAAAAGTCTGGAAAAATAGAGACAGAAACCAGTGGCAAAGGAAGAAAACGAGTATGATCATTGAATTAAATTCCGAATACAAACTTACTTACGAAGTTTCAATATTGGCAGTTCAAAGTTCACAAAAAATATCGGATTATAGGGCCATCTAAGGGTCAAATAGTTTTGCGGTTAGTTGTTACTGTCCGTCCGTTAGGGACTAAGAACATATTTGGGACATCCCGGACAAAATTATTTTCAACCAGGCAAAATAGGCTGGTCGGTTGCTTATAAAAAAAGGCAGCAGACAGTCGATCCCGACCACCTGCTGCCTTTGCCCGGTTTCGCATTAAAAAAGCATTATTGTCCCTTAACAAACTTCAATGCCCACGAATCCAAACAGTAACGTAAACCGGTAGGTGCCGGGCCGTCGTCAAATACATGACCCAGGTGTAAGCCGGTACTGCGTTCAACCACTTCATCTCTTACCATGCCATCTGAATAATCTTTAACGATCATGATCGCTTTGGGATCGATCGGTTTAAAGAAACTTGGCCAACCGGTTCCTGAATCGTATTTGGCATCCGAACTGAATAAGGGCTTGCCCGTTGCTGCACTCAGGTAGACACCTTTCTCGTGGTTATTCCAATATGGATTATGAAATGGTGGTTCGGTACCCTTTTCAACCATGATAAAATAGGCATCGGGCGATAGTACTTTCTTCCAGTAGGCATTTGGTTTTGCTTCCGGATAGGTTTTGGTATCCTCTGAACTACCCGCCTTTTCAACTGCTTTGGTCTGCCCCTGACTACAAGACGAGATGGTTATCCCCAACAGAATTGCGCATATTGTTAATAACTTTCGACTTGTGATCTTCATATTGTTACGTAATTTCATTTACTGGTTTAGACGATGTTTTTAACGATACCTTACAGCTTTTTTCAAAAATAAAAACAATAAATTTTACTTGATTTTATTTTTTTGAAAGCTGTTTAGTTAAAAAATTCATACCTTTAACAAACGGTTGATAAAATGCTGAGAGGCAATGGGTAATTAAATGCCCGCTAAACCTGGTTTTTAAGGTTCTTGTGGTATTTTATCAGCGTAAAAAATAAACCTGTTTTAAACCATCAGGCTAAAAAACAGTCATACAATAACAATAAACAACAAGGCCTTTTAGGGCACGATTTTTGTACTATAAACTAGCTATTTCTATTACTAAATAACAGACCCCGCCATGAATAATTTAACATTAGTCGGAGTAATCATAACAGTTTTACCAATTGTATTAATTATCGCTACGGTAATTGTACGAGGGAAGAAATTATTTGATTAACATATCGGTATAAGCACCGAACCTCGAGGTGAAGCATTGCAAAAATTGCGGTGTCTTCATTTGTTTGTTAAAATTATAGGAAATTCTCTTTCTGCTTTAAATAAATTTTCTTTCAAGCTAAGTATTAGGGCAATAGCGTTAAATAATTTTTCTTTCTACGAAAAAAGCTAAAAACGACTTGAACTTCGTTTTTTCCTTCTGATCTTGCTATCAGGCTCTTTGATACGCGGCTCTCTTTCAGTACTGCTGTCGTCAAAACGGGTTAGCCTGGCTATTCTTTCCTCCATCGTTTCGGTAGTAAGGCGTTCACGACCCAGGCTATCCACCATGATAGGGAATGCGAATGGCGTTGGCCTGTTGATCTCTTTCAAAACAATACTTTGCCCCGATATACGCTGCAATGCCTCGCGCAACCTGAACTCTTCTAACTGAAATGCCAGGGCCTCGTTGTAAGCCTGTCTTAATAACAAATTTTTAGGATCGTACTCGCTAAATACATCAAACAACAAAGACGAGGAAGCCTGCAAATGCCTGTTTTTTACAGGTTGCCCCGGATAGCCGGTAAAAACCAAGCCGCCAATATGGGCTATATCCCTGAAACGTCTGCGAGCCATTTCATTGGCATTTAAACTGTGCAAAATATCATCCAGCAGGTTATCGATAGAAAAGAAAGCAGCATCCTCCAATGCCTGTTCAATCGGTATATCTTCATCTGCCAGTAATTCGAAACCATAATCGTTCATCGCGATCGAGAATGAGAAATTCCTGATCTTCGCAATACGATAGGCCAGCAACGATGCCATACCTTCGTGTACCAATCGCCCTTCAAAAGGATAGAAGATCAAATGATGCCCGTCTTTGGCCCTGAACGATTCGATCAGGAACTCATCCCTTCGTGGAAGGTGCGAAATTTGGGCCTGCAGATCAAACAGGGGTTTCAAAGCTATAACTTCTTCGTCTTCTTCTATACCCTGCGCTACCTCGTCCAGCTTGTCTCTGAATACAGCCGATAGCTGCGATGACAGCGGCATACGCCCTCCCATCCAACTGGGTACTATGCCTTTTTTTGCTTTTGATTTACGAACATAAGCACTCATTTCCTTCAGCCGGATAAACTCCAGGTTTTGCCCTGCGAACCAAAAGGTATCCCCTTCCTTCAGTTTAGAAATGAACGATTCTTCAATAGTGCCCAAACTCCCCCCACTTAACCACCGAACCCTTATACTGATATCGCTGGTAATTGTACCGATGCTTAGCCTATGGCGCATTGCTACGCGCCTGTTATTAACTTTATACAGGCCGTTCTCTATTTCAACCTTCAGAAACTCGTCGTACTGCGCCAGCACCCTACCGCCCTGTGTAATAAAATCCAATAATTCTTTAAACTCGTTTCGGCTAAGGTCGGCGAAGGCATAAGTGCCGGTAACCTCTTTGAACAGCTGCGTGGCGTCGAAACCGTCGGATACGGCCAGTGTCACCATATATTGAATGAGCACATCCATAGAAAGCAGCATCGGATCGCGACTCTCATAAATGCCCTGACTGATCCCTTGCTTTAGCGCTGCACCTTCCAATAACTCAAGCGAATGGGTAGGAACAAACCAAGCCTTAGATATGGCACCCGGCGCATGACCACTTCGGCCCGCACGCTGCATAAAGCGCGCTACGCCCTTTGGACTACCTACCTGCACCACGCTGTCAACCGGCCTGAAATCCACGCCCAGATCGAGACTGGACGTGCATACCACTACCTTTAGTGCCTGCGCATGCAAAGCCTGCTCAACCCAATTGCGCAACTCGTTATCTAATGAGCCGTGATGCATCGCCATGATACCGGCGTACTCGGGGTAATTGTCAATGATAGCATGGTACCATATCTCGGCCTGAGAGCGGGTATTGGTGAAAATAAGTGTGGTATTACTTTTTGCGACAATATCCATTACCTGAGGCAAAAGCTTTACACCGATATGCCCGGTCCATGAAAAACTTTCGATATTTTCAGGGATGACCGATTTGATGACCAGGCGTTTGTCGACAAAAGCACGTACCATCCGGATACGCTCCTTCGGAAAATCGTTACCTAGCAGTACATCCACCGCCTGCTCAAGATTACCAATGGTGGCGCTGATACCCCAGATTTTGAGTCCAGAGTCTTGAGTCTTTAGTCCTGATCCTTTTTTTTCTTTATCTGGGCGATAAACTACGGACTCTGGACTCAAGACTCCCGACTCCCGACTCAAGACTTTCAACCGACTCAACCCCAGCTCAACTTGCACGCCACGCTTGGTTCCGAGCAACTCGTGCCACTCGTCGATCACCACCGCTTGCAAGCCACGGAATATTTTAGGGTATTCTTTTTGGGCCAGCATCAGGTGCAGACTTTCGGGCGTAGTTAACAATACTTCAGGCAGCTTCTTTTTTAAGGCTTGTTTATCGGAGGCTGAGGTATCGCCGGTACGTGTCATGATGCGCCAGGGCAGGCCAATCTCGTCGCAAACCTCCTGCATGGCCTTGCGGATATCATTAGTGAGCGCACGCAGTGGCGTTATCCATAGCATCAATAGGCCGTTATTGGTACGACTTTGATAGGTATCGGGATATTTGTTGATATATCCCACCAGAAAGGGCAAAAAAACTGCAAAGGTTTTCCCGCTGCCGGTAGGGGCATTCAACAAGCCCGAGTTCCCGCCAAGCCAGGCTTCCTCCATCTCCTGCTGGAAGGGGAATTGCTGCCAGTTTTTATGCCGGTACCAATCCTGTATAACTTGTTGACCTATATTACTCATCTGTTGCCCTCAACAAAACTACCCCATTTTGCTAAATTAAAGTCAATAAAAAAGTCCTGATGTAAACAGGACTTGTATGATAAAACCCATAGGCCAGGCCTATGGGCGGCGCAGTTTTTTTATTGCTTTTTCTCAGGTAACAAGATCAATTTGATCAGGTTATTTTCGTCGAGGTATTTATTGGCTGCATCTTTAACCGACTGCACCGTAGCCTTGTCCAAATCGCTGATCTGGTTCAAAGCTTTATCAGGATCATCCTGGTTTTGTGAAGCGCTGGTCAGATGGCCTTCCCAGAATGCATTTTCTTTCAGACTAACTTCAATTGAACGGGTTGATTGCGCTTTGAATTTATCTATGTCAGTTGGTACCGGTCCGTTCAGTTTGATCTTGTTGATCTCTTCGATAGTTGCCGCTATCAGCTTATCCACATTAGCCGGTGCGCAGCCAAAGTAAACAGTGATGGTATACCTTCCTTTAGGAAGCCTGGTATAATTTGCCCTCACGCCCGGCGAATAGGTCTCGCCCTCTTTTTCGCGCAAACGCTCAATGAGTTTGATACTTAATATCTGCTCCAGCGCATCTATCTGCACATCATTGAAATCATTGGCTTCGTAATTGCCGTTAAATACCAGCTGTACAGTGCTTTTATCTCCAATACCCTTGTATACATTTTTGGTGATAGCACCTGCAGGCGGATAAATCCCCTGATCTTTATAAGTCTCGCTACCGGCAGATGATGGCAAGCCACCCAGGTATTTCTCCAGCAAAGGTTTTATCTTTTCAATTTCGAAGCTTCCAACCAGTACGAAGGTGAATCCGTTGGCATTGGCAAAACGCTGTTTATAAAAAGCAAAAGCTTTGTCGAGGCTGGCACTGTTCAGTTTATCCACTGTAGTTACCATCCGCCTGAAATTATGATTGCTCAGGGTTGCTGCTACCGTATCCTGGTATACACTGTTAGGATCCAAACTGCGGTTAGCCAAAACTGATTTGGTTTGAGAAATTGTAGAAGCCCAGATATCAGCATCCTTACGTGGTTGGGTGAAATATAGGTAAACCAGTTGCAAAGCCGTCTCCAGATCTTTAGGCGATGAACTGCCGGTTACACCTTCACTCAGCTCGCGGATGAACGGCGAAATGCTCAAATTTTTACCGCTCAGCATCTTATCCAGTTGTATCTCGCTAAAATCAGCAATACCACTACTGCCGATAACGTTGGCAGCCAGATTATCCGAAGTAAAATCCTCATCGCTGGCCAATGATGTGCCACCAAAATGGTAGCCATTGATCAGTATCTCGTCGTTTTTGAAAGTGGTAGGCTTAAGGATCACCTTAACGCCATTACTTAGTGCAAGGGTAGTGGTACCGATAACTTTATCACTTTTAATGGAATCAGTTTTGCCGGGTATTGGTTCATTATCAAGCAATGGCTTTTTGCTTACATTATCAACATAGGCAGTTACACCTTTGCCTGCTTCAGCTATCCAGCTTAACAAGGTTTTTGTATCAGGCAACTTATCTTTATCCTTTTCAGGAGCCTCAACAATCACTGCACGATTTTGGTCGCTGATATATCTACCCGCCAAAACATTGATCTCGCTCAACTGTATCTTATCGATATTATCTTTATAAAAATTGTACTCCCAGGTAATGCCGGGGATACCTTCACCTGCTAAAAAGTTACGCTGGTATTCATTGACAAAGCTTTGCGATTTGGTTTTATCACGCTCTTTGTAGGCACTTTCCATACGGGTAAGTACATCCTGTTTGGAGCGATCCAGTTCGGTTTGGGTGAAGCCAAACTTACGTGCACGCTCAGTTTCGGCAACAACAGCTTCAATCGCTTTTTGCAATTCGCTGCTCTGTTTTGCTACCGCAACAGAGGTAAAAGCATCCTGACCGCCAATAAAACCACCATAACTTGCCTGGCCAAAAAGGAAAGGCGGATTGGCTTTTTGGGTCAATTCACCCAAACGGGCGTTCAACAGCTGGTTAAATATCTCATTGCGGATACCCTGCAGGTATTCGGCTTTGGTGCGTTGCTTCGTTTCGGGATGGCGCACGATGATCTCGGCTATGGTATAAGGGAACTCCTTATCCGTAGCCAGTTTAACCACGGTTCCGGGTGCGGGTGGCACGGTATATTTAACCCTTGTCTTTTCATTTGCCGGGTTTTTTAATGTCGAAAAATTGTCTTTGATCAATTGCTCAACACGTTTGGTGTCAAAATCGCCAACGGCTATAACGGCTTGCAGGTCGGGACGATACCAATCGTGGTAATAACGGATGATGGTTTCGGGTTTAAAGTTTTTCAGAATATCTTCCTTACCGATCGGTAAGCGGGCCGAGTAGCGCGAGTTATTCAGCAGCACCGGCAATATCTTTTGCTGCAAGCGTTCCTGCGCATTTTTACCACGCAAACGCTCTTCTTCCAATACCACACCACGTTCGTCATTGATCTCTTTAGGGTCGAAGGTTTGGTAACCGGCCCAGTTGGCCAGGATATCAAAGCCTTTTTCAAACACTTTTACGCTATCGGTAGGTAAGGGTAACTGGTAAACTGTTTCGTCAAATGAAGTATAAGCATTCAGGTCGGCGCCAAATTTAACGCCGGCCTTTTGCAGGTAACTTACGAGTTCATTTTTCGGGAAATCGCGGGTGCCGTTAAAGGCCATATGCTCGGTAAAGTGCGCCAGACCCTGCTGATCGTCGGTTTCCAGTATTGATCCAACTTTGTTTACCAGGTATAATACTGCCCGGTTTTTGGGCTCGGTATTTTTGCGGATATAATAGGTAAGACCATTGGGCAATTTGCCGATGATCACATTCGGGTCAACGGGCAAAAGGTCGCCTTTTATCTGCTCCTTAGCAGCAATGGGTTTACTTTTTGGCGATGGACTTGCTTTTTTTGGCGCTTGCGCAAAGGCCGTGCCGCCAATAAGCAAAAGAGATAGGGTTAACAGGGATAGGTTTTGTTTGATACTCATAGGGTTTTGTTATTCGTTTAAAGTTGGACCTTGTACGTTTTTGAAATTTTTAAAAAGGTTTAAATATGTTGGGTGCTAAAACCTGATCAACAGGTTCAAACTGGGCATAATAATTGCAATTTGCAGAAAAATAGCCAAATCAAAGTATTTAAAATTATCGTGTGCGGAAACCTTAGCATAAAACGTAAAATATCCGGATTCAATTGTGTTTTGTCCGTACGTTCGCGAGTTGGTAGTGTGGCGGACAGGTACTCGGATGCTGCATTGCTTAAATTGTTTGAATCACAGATTTTAAACTGATTTGCTTGATTTCACAGATTTCTGGCAATTAGCGCGTGTACCCCATCCCACCATGCTTCGACTAGCTCAGCATGACACCCTCCGCACAAATTTTTTGCTAAGTTTCAGCGTAATCAGAATAATCACACGAATCAGCGGTTCAGACAATAAGCGCGTTAACCCAGCCAACCATGCTTCGACGGGGTCAGCATGACACCCAGCGCATATTTAAATTCCGCAATCAACATTCCGCACTTCGCATTTCGACTTACTCAGCATGACACCTTGCCAGCGACATTTTTGCTAAGCTGCAGCGTAATCAGAAGAATCACACGAATCAACGGTTCAGACAATAACCACATATCTGCCTAAAAATTTGCATATTGGTTTTATATTTTTGTTTGCACAATTTAAACCCAACCAACATCACTTCCCCCTACAAAAGTTAGCAGGTTAAAAAAATACGCCGATAATTTTCCTCATAAAATGAACCAAAATCTCCAAAAGCTATTCACCATCGCCCAAAAGCCCGAAAAACTTGGTATCGGACTTATGTCTGGTACTTCGCTTGATGGGCTGGATATCGCTTTGTGCAGGTTTAGCGATTGTGGTCTGGATACTAAGTTCAAATTGCTTCATTTTATCACCATTCCTTACCCTGATCATTTTAAACACGAAGTTCAGGAAATATTCTCTCGCCGGCTGGTCGACCTGGAAAAGGTGACTTTACTCAACGCCTATATAGGCACCTATCATGGCGAGCTGGTTTTACAGGCGCTTCAACAATGGGGTATTGACCCAACAACAGTTGACTTTATTGCCAGCCACGGGCAAACCATTTACCATGCGCCGCGGCGTTTACATGGCCAGGCCGCCTACCCTAATGCCACCCTGCAAATAGGCGATGGCGACCACCTGGCGGTAAAGACCGGCATCCTCACCATAAGCGACTTCCGTCAGAAACATATTGCAGCCGGTGGCGAAGGTGCCCCATTAGCTTTATATGGCGACGTATTGCTGGCCAGCAAGGCTGGGGAGGACCGTATCCTGCTCAATATTGGCGGCATTGCTAACCTTACTTATTTGCCTGCTGATGGTGATGCCAATAAGGTATTATGCACCGATATCGGCCCCGGCAATACGCTGATCGATGCGGCATGCCGGTATTATTTTGACCAGCCTTTTGACAAAGATGCTTTAATAGCGCTATCAGGGACGGTTAACGATGATCTGCTCGCTGCTCTGCTCGATCATCCTTACTTCAGCGAGAAAGCACCAAAAACTACCGGTCCCGAATTATTTAACCTGGCCTACTTGGCAGATGCCCAACAAGTATCCGGCACCCAAACCATCCAGCCGGCCGATCTGATCAGTACCCTCAGCGAATTCACAGCAAAAAGCATTGCCGATTTTATTGCAGCCAACCCGCCACCTGGTTCAAAAATCTATGCCAGCGGTGGTGGTGCCAAAAACCATTTTGTGATCAATTGTATTCGGATGTTGCTGCACCAGGATGCTATCTTGGATACCAGCGCATTGGGTATCCATCCCGATGCCAAGGAGGCCATCCTGTTTGCGCTGCTGGGCAACGAAGCACTAAGCGGCGAACATTTGACAATAGGTGCTAACCCGGCTGTGTTGATGGGTAAGTTTAGTTTTCCGGTGTAAATAAGCAAGCAAAATAAGCTCGCTAATTATAAAACCAAATTGCTCATAACGCTTAAATCTATACCTTTACCAATCAACCGTAAACCAAT
>Ga0164296_1005668_pt1 | contig 10860 bp, 9 predicted proteins | sample GEODES057metaG_FD_113533 | JGI IMG/M metagenome (GOLD analysis project Ga0164296, IMG submission 113533) | Dystrophic lake water microbial communities from Trout Bog Lake, Wisconsin, USA - GEODES057 metaG | ecosystem: Environmental > Aquatic > Freshwater > Lake | place: USA: Trout Bog Lake... | reverse complement strand
TCTGGGTCTTTGCCTCAAACCTCCCAGCGGTAAGACTTTACGAGAGTTATGGGTTTAAGGAGACTGGAGTAGAGCAAACCGAGCCAGAGTGGGGCGCTTTACAGATCCAGATGCAACTAGATAATTTTTAGTGACGGCTTGGTAACTTTTCCAGCTTCTATCTTGGGAAAGCCTAACTCGCCCGGCCAGAGTGATCCCATGATGCGTGGACCACTGGCGCCAGTGCTGGAAGGAATATTCCCAGCAATGTTATTTAAAGATAGAAATCCAATTAATGCAAATAAATAGGCTTCCTTGCCATCCGAACTCAAACCAAGGTCTTCATACAAATGGTAGGAGACACCCGGAGAGAGATTACGTAAGGATCTCATCAGAGTGTGATTATGAATTCCGCCGCCCGAGACATAAACAGATTTCACCGAAAGTCGATTAATTTCATTAGCTACGGTCTGTGCGGTTAGCTCAGTCAAGGTAGCTATTACATTGAGCATAGAAATATCCGGAAACTCCTTTAACTTCGAGTTCAAGTAGTCCTTGTTGAATAACTCCTTTCCGGTGGATTTCGGATTGGACATTTTGTAGTAAGGCTCTTGAAGCAAATTCTCCAAAAACTGATGGTTTATCACTCCTTGCGCTCCATACGCTCCGCCGCTATCAAAATTCTCTTTTCCGTCGGTATAAATTCGTACTGCTGCATCGATGAGAGCATTAGCAGGACCGATATCAAAGGCAATCGTTGGATCTTCTGGTGAGACCACGGTGACATTAGAAATACCACCTAAATTGAGAGCCGCGCTAACACTGCCGTGATCTCGAAGTAGGAAGTCATCTAGGAGGCTTGCAAACGGCGCTCCTTGCCCTCCAGCGGCTACATCCCGAGAGCGCAATTGCGATAGCGTCGCCACGCCTGTTCGCTCCGCAATTCGGGAGGCATCGCCAATCTGAAGCGTGCCAAGAGCCTCTCCATCCTCTGATATCCAGTGGTACATAGTCTGACCGTGAGAGACGATCAAATCAGGCTGTAACCCAGTCTTTAGAATTGCGGCACGAGCCACATCGGCGAAGGCCTCACCTATCAAGGTATCCAATTGGCAAACCTCTTTGAATCCAGTTGCGGCCGGTGGCATTGTCGAGTCAATGAGAGCGTAAACCTCTGATGGGTAAGGCTGAGTAAAGGTCAAAATCGGATGCAGTGATATCAGATCACCATCGATCTCCAACTCACCCACAGAGCAATCAATTCCATCGTAAGAAGTTCCCGAAATCAGTCCGACTACGATCATGATTGCTCCTATCGATTGAAGTTCAAAATTGGTTCATAACGGGTATTGCAGCGATCAAACTCTTTGTGTAGTCATTCTTAGGGGTATCCATAATCTCGGTCCATGTCCCCGACTCAACAATCTCACCCTTAAACATCACAACGATTTTGTCGCTCACATGTTTTACTATTTCCAGATCATGGCTTACAAAAATGTAGGTAAGATTCAATTTCTCTTTTAAATCTAAAAGTAGATTGATGATTTCAGCCCGAACAGAGACATCTAGCGCCGACACAGGCTCATCAAGAATCAGGATCTCTGGATTAGCCGCAAGTGAACGAGCTATGCAGATGCGCTGCCTCTGTCCCCCTGAGAACTGATGGGGGTAACGACTCCCCAAATCATCAGAAATGCCAACCTGCGACAGAAGTTGCTTAACTCTGGCAGCCTGTTCATCGCTCGTTAAAGTCGGCTCATAAATCTTCACAACTTCATGAATCGTTTGGAATACCGTCTGTCTTGGGTTGAGCGACGAGTACGGATCCTGAAAGACCAATTGCACTACTCGAATTCGATCCTTTGAATTGAAAAGAGGAATAGGTTCGAGTGGCAGATCTTGAATAAATACTGCTCCGGAGTCAGGCTTCTCTAGGCCGGCAACGATACGAGTTAGTGTGGATTTACCACATCCACTCTCGCCAACAACTCCCAAAATTTCACCGCCCTGGAGCTCGAAAGATACCCCTCCTAAGGCTTGAACCTTGCGATCTTTGCTCTGAGATTCATAACTCTTAAAGACATTCTCAACACGTATAGCTATCACGATTGACTCCCCTCCGGGTGGAAACAAGAGTAAGAATGTGAATTTTCAGTTGGAAATGCAGGCTTCTGAACAGTGCAATCCGTTTGAACTCTTGGACAACGATCGGCAAAGGCACAACTAGATTCGATCGTCCAAGGCTTCGGAGGGATTCCAGGTATCGAAAGTAGTCTCTCTTGGTGTGAGCGTTTTACTATCGAACCGATCAGTCCATTCGTATACGGATGCCTTGGATGTTGGAATATCTCCTTGACCGCACCGATTTCAGCAACTCGCCCGGCATACATCACAACAACTTTCTCCACCATTTCTGAAACCACACCCAAATCGTGTGAAATCCAAAGAAGGGACATCGCGTTTTCCTGACGCTCGCGCTTTACCAAATTTAGAATCTGCTTTTGAATCGTTACATCCAATGCCGTTGTGGGTTCGTCAGCAAGCAATAGATTGGGTTTCAATATCATCGCCATCGCAATCATGACTCTCTGACGCATGCCACCAGAAAATTCATGTGGGTAGGAGCTAAAGGCTTCTTCAGGATTAGGAATTTCAACACTACGGAGCGCTTCTATGACTTTCTCTTTAGAATCGTCAATTTCATGAGCATCGAAAACCTCTTGGATCTGCTTTCCAATCCTCATCATTGGATTCAAAGAAGTCATGGGGTCTTGATAAATCATTGAGATCCGATTTCCCCGGATCTGTTGAAGCGCCGAACTGGACATCTGCGAAATCGATTCGCCTTTGAAGAGAATTTCACCCGATTTCACTTCAACAGCAGCTGGCAGTAAACCTAGGATTGATAGCGCAGTCAAAGTTTTTCCAGAACCGCTTTCGCCAACCAATCCAACCGATTCCCCTTCTTCGATTTCGAAGGAGACATCATCGACCAACAACCGTTTATCTTCACGCGTTTGAAGACTAAGGTTCTTTACCTGCAGGATCGGGTTCATATTGATTTCCTAGTGGGATCTAGCGAATCACGTAGACCATCTCCTACAAGATTGAGCGATACAACGGAGAGCATCAGAAATAGCGAAGGGGCAGCCAATGTCCACCATGCAAATGAGACGAGAGACTGAGCGTCGGAAACCATCAACCCTAAAGATGCATCGGGCGCCTGAGTTCCTAGGCCCAAGAAACTCAATCCGGATTCGGTCAAAATGGCCCATGAGAGAGAAAGAGCTACCTGGACCAAAAGAATCGGCATGATATTGGGCAATATGTGTTTTATGAGAATTCTTGAAGAGGAATAACCTAAAACCTTGGTGGCTTTGATGTAATCCAACTCCTTAAGGGAGAGGACTGGACCTCGGGTAACACGTACAAATATCGGGGTATAAACGATTGCAATTGCGAAGCTGGTATCAATCCATGTATGTCCAAGTGCTGAAACAATTGCCAAGGCGAGCAGAATTGCAGGAAAGGCAAAGAAGATATCGCTCAATCGAACCGCCAAGGTGTCCAAGAAACCGCCGAAATATCCTGCAGTAACCCCAATAAAGAGTCCCAGGAATGTAGCAAGGAAAACTGCAACTACGGATACCGATAGCGAACGACGTAGGCCATCTAGAACCCTAGAGAAAATATCTCGGCCAAATTGGTCGGTGCCGAAGAGATGGTGCCAAGAGGGTCCCTTAATAATTGCGGTGGGATCCTGCGCCAATGGACCGTACGGGAGAATGTGGAACAGAGAACATAGTGCTCCAAGCAGCAAGAGTGTCAAAAGAATGAGACCGATTCGACCACTGAGACTATTCCAGTAGTAGTAAAACCAAGTTTTACGGCTAGATTTTTTAGTCATTTTCGCGGATCCTCGGATCAACGTAACGGTATATGACGTCAGTGAGTAAATTAATGATTACGAAGCAGCAAGCTATCAACATCACCGTACTTTGTACGGTGGAATATTCGCGTTTCAATATACCTTGCAGAACTTGGCGCCCAACTCCCGGCAATGAAAAAATTTGTTCCACAATGACGGAACCCCCAAGTAAGTATCCAAATTGAATACCTGTCATAGTCACAATGGGATTAAATGAATTTCGTAAGACATGAACAAATTTAACTCTCCGCAATTTCACGCCTTTGCCGATGGCGGTTCGTACAAAATCCTTCTCCTGTGTCTCCAATAATGAAGATCGTGCAGTTCGCATCACTGGAGCTGCTACAGCTATACCCAAAACCAAACTAGGGAAGAGCATCTGTTGTAAATTCAGAGAAAGATTGTGCCATGGCGTGGCATATTCGAAACCATTTGGAAAGTAATGAAATTTATCTGCAAATATAGCCACCAACGTTGTACTTAACACAAAACTTGGAATCGCGAGTGCAGTTAATCCAAAGAACTGACCAATAAAGTCACGACGACTACCTGGCTTGCTGGCGCTAAACAGGCCAATGAGCGTCCCTAGAACAACCCCGATTAAGGTGGAAAAAATCGCCAACTCCAAAGTCACAGGAAATGAATTCTCCGTCAATCTGGCTACCGAAGTTCCAGTGTGAAAGGCGTATCCTAAATTACCTGTGAAAAAACCCTTTACCCAATTGAAGTATTGAATGACGACTGGGCGATCAATTCCATAATAAACCCGCAACGCTTGAACCTTTTCGGGACTAAGGGCGCTCGTATCTGTTCCAAAAGAGGAACTAATGGTATTTCCGGGTATTAATCGAAGTACTACAAAGACAAAAATTGAGATTCCGAAAAGAGTCGTGATGACCGAAGTCAGTTTAGAGACGATCTTGGAATGAAGAACGTGGATCTAACTCACCTCGCTTAAATGATTGGTGGAGCATACGACTGTACCCAATCGTATGCTCCAACATTATCTGCGGATTACTTTACGAAGAGAACTTAACTTTTCTCAACTCTAGCAAGGAACCATTTGGATTTGGCGTGAATCCCGTGAGGTTCTTTGAAGAGATGTAGTAATCGTATGGAGTAAACAGCCAGACCCATACTGCGTTATTTACTAATTCAGCAGTGATCTTTGAGTAGATCTTCTTGCGCTGGCTGACGTTTCCAGTCGACTTACCTTGGAGGAATAGCGCATCCAAGGAAGCTGAGGAATAACCGGCAACCTTGTTGAGATTACCTGTAGACGTGAAGTAACGCGTGTACATGGTGTCTGGATCTACCCTACCTCCATTGTTTGCAACTGCTGCTACGAAATTGCCAGCGAGCCACTGAGGAATGTACGTTGCAGCATCAAGTGCAGTGATCTGCATATTGATTCCTGCTTGCGCAAGTTGAGATTTCAAACTTTCAGCAATTGGAGTTGCCAAGGCGTATTCGCCACCCTCCGTAATAACCGGAAGTGTGAGGCCATTGGGATAACCAGCCGCTTTGAGATAAGCCTTTGCTTTCGCAATGTTTGCAGTTGGGCAAGGTTGTGCATTGGTGTCAGATTTATATGAAGGCATGGTGAATGGGCCTGTGATATTTCCTTCACCCAATGCAGCTGTGTTTACAACTTGCTGACGGTCAATCGCGCATTGGATTGCCAAACGTACGTTGACATTATTCAGAGGAGCTTTTGTCGCGTTAAGTTGTAACACGTGATAACTGAGCGATGATTGCTTGAACAACGTCAGATTGCTTCCAACTTGCTTAGCTACTAATGGGTCACCCACATAGCCAAAATCAATCGTTCCAGCGTTCAAAGCTGCCAAGATCGAGGACTCAGATGGAATCACCTGGAAGTTAATACCCGATACTGAAGGGACTGCGCCAAAGTAATGGGTGTTGGTCGCCAATTTAACGGATTGTCCTGGAGTCCATGATACGAAATTGAATGGACCAGTGCCGTTTACTTTCTTGCCAACAACACCTGCCGCAATATCTTTCCTAGAAAGCATGGCCATGTTAGGGCCATCAAGCGATGCCAAGAATGGGGCGTCTGGAGCAGAGAAATTAATAGTTAATATGCCGCCATCCGGGGAAGCGGTCACTGACGTAACCAAAGCCATATTTGATCGTGCTACTGCACCAGTTGCTGGATTCGCGATGCGATCTAGTGAGGCCTTGGCATCGGCTGCTGTAAATGGGGTTCCATCCTGGAAAGTGACGCCTTTGCGAATGTACATACGTAATTGGGTGGAGGTTGAATTCCAGTACCAAGATTTTGCCAATCCAGGGACAACCTGCAATTGCGGAGTTGTCTCAACTAGTTCTGAATAAACAAGTCCAAGTACCCGAACTGTCGAAAGATTGGTGGATAAATGAGGATCAAGCTTGTCAATATCCGCGCTTATTCCGATATTTACCGTATTTGATTTGCTGTCAGCTCGAGCAACCGTTCCCACATTGGTAACACTGAATGCAGTTAGGCTCGCTGCGAGAACCAAAGCGAAGGACTTTGACCTCTGGCGGGTCATTAAAGTTTTCATCCTATTTGGACTCCTTATTCATCCCATGAGACGGATTCCCAGGGGGACCATTGTGGAAAAATTTTTCAGATTCTTCACTGATCGTTGAAAAGTATTGCCAGTTCCATAGGGGTTGTCAAGGAAATCGCAGAAAGTATTTGAGATAATTGCTCAAGAAGAGTTTCCAGGAAAATTGCCCATGGTTGCCGTAGGCGAGTTTTGAGGTTTAGTCTTCGAACAATACCAAGGAGCCCAATGAAGGAAATTTCCGAAAATCGCTTAGGTGAACTCCGAACTGAGTTAGTCGATCCGAAATTTAGTTTGATCGATCTCATGTCCGTCGGAGAACTTTTGCAGATCATGAATGACAGCGATGCTGGAGTTCCGCGTGCGGTCGCTCAAAGCCTTCCCGTAATTGAAAGTGCAATCAAAGACATAACTGCGCACATGAAGCGAGGTGGTCGCCTTATTTACTTGGGTGCCGGAACTTCAGGAAGACTTGGTGTTTTAGATGCGGCGGAATGTGGACCAACATTTTCAGTTTCACCGGAAGAGGTAATTGCTTTTATAGCTGGAGGAGATAGAGCTCTGAGGTTTCCTGTGGAGGGAGCAGAAGATGATACGCAAACCGCGGCAACTCAGCTTAAAAGCATAAATCTAAATGAGAACGATAGTTTAGTTGGAATAGCCGCTAGCGGACGGACCCCATACGTCCAAGGTGGTCTGGAATATGGATTGCAGGTGGGTGCTTTAACAATCAGCCTCACCTGCAATCTCAACTCAGAAATATCAAGACGGGTTGATCATGCCATTGAAATCGACACTGGACCTGAGCTGCTGGCTGGTTCAACACGACTTAAAGCCGGCACCGCCCAAAAACTGGTTCTAAATATGATCTCTACAGCAACCATGATTCAACTTGGAAAGACTTTTGGAAATTTGATGGTTGACCTTCAGATCACAAATGAGAAACTTCATGATCGAGCAATCAGAATTATCGAGTCGGCCACGGGGGCGAATCGTGAGACTTCAGAACAAGCGCTGATTGCCTCAAATCTTGATGTGAAGGTTGCGATTCTGATGCTTTTATTAAATTCGGACGCGGATATAGCTCGTCAAAGATTGGCCGCTTCTTCAAATCGAATTCGTGATGCTTTAAATACTTGAAGTTGGCGATTGTTGACCAAATGACTCTAAGGAGATAATTTTAAGTTTCGAGGGTTTCTTGATCACTTTAAATCAGAGGAGATTACGTGGCAAAGCCAGCCTCCCCCATGAAAGTAGTGGGATCTAAATATCAAGATGTCCTCGGGGATATCCGCAATTCGTATAATTCATTTCGAGCAAGCGAAATATCCATTGCAGACGTTATTATTGAAAATCCAGAATCTGCGGCTTCCATGAACATTTCTCAACTAGCTGAGGTGAGCGATACATCGGTTGCATCGGTTGTACGTTTTGCTAAAGCAATGGGCTATAAAGGCTATCCAGAATTCAGAATGGCATTAATTAGCGAAATTGGCCGGATGCAGTCCAAAGGAGTCCAGCCCTCAGGACTTGACGGCGGCATAACTCTTGGCGACTCCGCAGCCGAAGTGATCAGGAAGATTGCAACTGCAGATTCTCTTGCCATTCAGGCCACGGCCGAGAAACTTGATATCCCGGTCTTTAATCGAGTTGTTGATACATGGAGCAAATCAAAGACGATCGGCATCTTTGGCGTTGGCTCTAGTGGATTTGTCGCCATGGATTTACAACTAAAACTAAATCGTCTTGGTAAAAATGCAATCGCCTGGCAAGACGCCCATACCGCGTTGACTTCTGTTTCACTTCTTAAAAGAGGCGATGCTCTGGTCGCCATAAGTCACAGCGGAACGACTGTTGATGTTATTGATGTGATGAATGAATTTAAGTCACGTGGAGTCAAGGTAATCCTGATAACTAATTCAAATAGAAATCCTGCTACTGCATTGGCCCATTTGGTGCTTTTAACATCGGCGCGTGAAACTACTTTCCGCTCTGGTGCGACAGCAAGTCGCATTGCGCAACTGACGGTGGTCGACTGCTTGTGTGTATCTCTCGCCCAAAAGAACTGGGCTGCCACAAAAGTTGCACTGGATGATTCAAGACAGGCCGTTGGAAGTCGAACTGGAAAGAAAATCAACACCAGCGACTTTAATTATCTGCGACCCGCTTCGAAATCTCAAGGTCGCTAACACGCCGAGGTTGTTCAGTAAGTGCGCGTTACTTTAGAGAGACCTTGTGGGCTATCTGGATCCATCGAATTCTTCAGACACAGCGCCAGAACAAAGCGTTGAAGTAAGACTGCATCTGCAATTGAAGCAACGATTTCGTTATTGATGCTCGAACCACCGATGAATTTCTCTCCCGCAAGAACTTGAGCTCCGCCCCCAAGCCAAAAAATTTTCGCTCCCATATTCCGAATCCTTTGAACGCTTTCATCCATGGAATTTGGGGGCATTCGGGTTGGCGCCAGAAAAAATACCTGAGTTCGCGGGCTAAGTGCAGATATAGGTCCATGCATGTAATCGGCTGTTGATAGGCCCTGGACCGAGACTTTATTTGTCTCCTGTATCTTCAAAGCAGTTTCCCTAGCATTTGGATAAGAAAATCCTCGCCCCAAGACGACAATCTCATCTTGAATATCGCAAGCCTCAACAGAATCCGAAAAATCTACTTCAAGCAATCGTGAACTCGATTGAACAAGATCCTCTGTATCAGGTTTAACGCCCTTCCAGGCGCAGACAATCAGGTAGGAAGCCAGAAGTTGTGCCGCATAGGATTTTGTGGCCGCTACGGCAATTTCTGGTCCCGCTTGGAGGCCGACATGAAAATTGGAAGACTGGGCGAGCGGAGAATTTGCATCATTTGTGAGGGAAATTAGGGAGGCCCCAGCCGCCATTGCGGATTTCGCATACGCGACCAAATCTGGTGATTGCCCGCTCTGACTTAAAGCCACTACCAAGACACCCTCAAAATGTAGCTCAGAGTTGTACAGGGTGACCGAAGAAGGTGAAGTGAGCCCAACGGGGAGACCCATCTGAGTCTCGATTAAATATTTAAGAAAATGAGCTGCATTATCCGATGTTCCTCTGGCAAGGATGAGAACGGAATGAAAAGTTTTTGAGTTCAAATATTCCCCGACCGTGACAAATGTCGAACGATCGTCCAATAATATTTCAAATATTCCAGGAATTTCCGAAATTTCATTTTTCATAAGTTCACCAGGCATATACGCATTGTATTGAAAATAGCCCTGCATGTGATCAGCTCCGCTATTAAAACAAATTTTCGCGTTGTCGATTCCTGCCAGGCGCGCAAAAAACCCGGCCACCCCCCTCGAGGTGACCGGGTTTTCGTTATGCGTTTTTAGAGCTACCCGTATTACTTGGTAGGAAGCTTTGCCAACAAGCTAGCAACGTAAGCAGCAACTGGGCCGCTCTCTGCTGCGTAAGCAGGTGCTGAATTAGCACATGCTGGTGACGCGACGTACTTAAGGAAATCAGTCATGGCCGCAGCTTGTGCACCTGACTTTGCAGTGTCGACGATTGCGTATGAAACGATTCCGAGGATGTATGCACCTGGTGTTGTCGTCTTGTAATCGAACTGGTACAGACCAGCAGAGCTCAATTTTGCACCAGCAACGAACGCTGAAGTGTTTGCAGCTGTTGGAGCAGCAAAATCACCATTGGCATTCTGAAGGTATGCAGTACGAAGCTTTCCGGTTGCATAGGATGTTTCTGCGTAACCGATGGAATATGGTGTTGAAGCCAAACCTGAAGCAACTCCAGTCGAGCTTGCGTACGCCTGGATACGTCCGATATTCCCAGCACCGTTGAACGTTCCTGGGAATGTGTTTGAGAAGGTCTTATCGGCTGGCTTTGTCCATACATCCTTATTCGCAGTGGTAAACAATGTTACAAAGTTCTTTGTTGTACCTGAAGCATCAGAACGAACAACGAGATGGATGGTTTGGTTTGGAAGTGTGTAGTAACGCTTTGTGGTTACGGTGCGAAGAACTACTGGTGCGCCTTTGGCATCCTTCTTTGTTGAACCATCAGCGTTCTTTGCGTAGACAACGCTCTGGATTGACTGATTGTTATCAGCAATGATCTCAGCGTCGTTCCACTTTGTTACCTTGCCAGCGAAGATGTCTGACAATGTCTGCTCTGAAAGATAGAGAGGCTTTGAACCTGGGAGGTTGTAGATAACCGCAATGGGAGCCATTACCAAAGGAATGTTAATAACGGTTGCAACTTTTGGGGTATATCCAGAGTCAGTGAAGTTTGCGTCACCGATTCCGTTGTCTTGGTTTGTCTGGCCAGTACCAGAAGAAGAAGAGTTATATGTGAAGGTGTTGCCTGTGCTGTTCTGCCAAGCAACCTT
>Ga0164296_1005667_pt1 | contig 10860 bp, 9 predicted proteins | sample GEODES057metaG_FD_113533 | JGI IMG/M metagenome (GOLD analysis project Ga0164296, IMG submission 113533) | Dystrophic lake water microbial communities from Trout Bog Lake, Wisconsin, USA - GEODES057 metaG | ecosystem: Environmental > Aquatic > Freshwater > Lake | place: USA: Trout Bog Lake... | reverse complement strand
TCATAGATCTCTTTACATGTTGGGCAAACTGGAAACTTTTCTGGGTCGCGGCTCGGTACCCACTTTTTCCCACAAAGTGCGCGGACTGGAGTACCGGTAACCATTGACTCGGTAATTTTCTCTTTACGTACATAATGCGAAAAACGTTCATGATCGCCATCTTCGGTCGTGACTACCCGCTCTTCCTCAAGGGTATCCGTCCCGCCGAAACCACCTGAAGTGCCCGGGTTGCCAGGTCCCATTGGCTCACCGCGAAGCGGGGCTAAGGGGTTTTTCATAGGTGCAATTCTATCGCTTAGGTTGTTATCGCCTACCATTGCGCAATGAAGGATCTCCTGCGTACCGCTGACCTCAGTACCGCTGACGTCGAACTCCTGCTCGATACAGCAGCCGATTTCGCTGTAAAACCATTTCGCGCCAATACCGCGCTTGCGAACCGCACTGTCGCCATTTATATGACCAAGCCTTCCACGCGCACCCGACTGGCCTCTGAAACCGCCGTAGCTCACCTCGGGGGAACACCAGTTTTTATGCGTGCTGATGATTTGCAGATAGGTCGCGGTGAGACGATTGCGGATACGGCGCGAATCATTAGCGGTTTCGCATCTGCGCTCATTGTTCGCACTTTCAAGCAATCAGATGTTGACGAACTCGGTGCGTTTTCCACGATCCCGGTAATCAATGGATTGACCGACGATGATCACCCGACGCAACTGTTGGCGGACTGGGCAACAATTCGCGAAGTTTTCGGAAAAGATATTGCCGGAAGAAAATTTACTTACGTCGGTGATGGCAACAACATGGCTCATGCTTGGTTGACGATGGGTGCACTTATGGGGGCTCACGTTGTCGTTGCGACTCCTGGAGGCCAATATGCGCCAAATTCCAACGATGTAGCCACGGCTGAAAATATTGCCAAGCGCACCGGTGGAAAAGTTGAAGTTCTGACCGATCCTCATGCGGCAGCTAAAGACTCCAGCGTTTTGTATGCCGACGTGTGGATGTCGATGGGCGATCCTGAATCTGAGAGAGCAGAGAAGTTGAAGGCGCTTGCCCCATTTGCGGTAACACAAGAGTTGATGGGTATGACTACAAAAGACGCGATATTCATGCACTGTCTCCCAGCTCACCGGGGTGAGGAGGTCGAGGCCGAAGTCATTGATGGGCCTAGATCGGTGATTTGGCGTGAGGCATTTCACCGCCGAACCACGATCCAATCAATTCTGTATCACTTAGTGCGTGGAGACCTGAGTGGAGCCACCTATTAATCTTCTTTTAAGCCAAAAACTAGAGATTTAGGCCTATCTACTCACTAGATTTGCTCCATGCGTGTAGCCGTCCCGAAAGAAACACGATCTGGCGAAAAACGTGTCGCCCTCGTTCCCGACATCATCTCCAAGCTCACAAAAGCTGGTCTTGAAGTCCACATTGAATCCGGTGCAGGAGTGGAATCGCAATTTTCTGATGCGCATTTCTCTGCCGCAGGTGCAACTATTACATCAGGAGATGTCCTAAGCGGTGCCGATGTTGTTCTCTCGGTTCAGCCGCTGACACCGCAACAGATGTCCACTCTTAAAAAGGGTGCGATCACAATTTCGTTTCTCTCCCCCATGACTGCAGTTGATTCGATTGATGCAGCGGTGAATGCTGGAGCGACAGCGATTTCACTTGAGTTAGTTCCGCGTATATCGCGCGCACAATCAATGGATGCATTGACGTCGCAAGCTCTCTGTGCTGGTTACAAGGCGGCACTCGTTGGCGCCGAACTGTCCCCGCGCTTCTTCCCACTTTTGATGACCGCTGCTGGAACAGTCACTCCCGCAAATGTAGTTGTCCTCGGTGCCGGCGTCGCAGGTTTGCAAGCGATTGCAACCGCGAAGCGTTTAGGCGCCGTAGTAAGTGCGTATGACGTTCGCCCGGCATCGGCTGACGAGGTCCGATCGATGGGTGCAAAGTTCATTACATTGGAACTAGAGGCCCTTGAAGGTGCCGGCGGTTATGCCCGCGAAATGACGGAAGAACGCGCCGCAAAACAACGCGAGCTATTGACTCCTTACATCGCTGCCGCGAACGTACTTATTACAACGGCTGCTGTTCCTGGTCGTCCCGCTCCACGTTTAGTTACTGCAGAGATGGTTGCAACGATGGCTCCAGGTTCTGTTGTCGTGGACCTCGCTGCTGAGTCAGGCGGAAACGTTGAAGGCAGTAAGCCCGGTGAAATCGTTATGACAGATAACGGCGTTCGTATGTGGGGTGGCAAAGATGTGCCGAGCCAACTGGCTTATCACGCCTCAATGCTCTTCTCGCGCAACGTTGTGAATCTGTTGCTTTTGATGGTCAAAGATGGCCAAGTCGTTCCGAACTTCGAGGACGAGATTATTGATGCAGCAACCGTCACCATGAATGGTGAAAATCGCAAGGGGGCAAAGTAAATGAGTAACGGACTAGCGTTACTTTCGATCTTCGTATTGTCGGTATTTATCGGCTTCGAAGTCGTTTCGAAAGTGTCTACGACTTTGCACACACCGCTGATGTCGGGAGCGAATGCAATCCATGGAATTATTCTCGTTGGAGCAATTACCGTTACCGATCATGCAACTAATAATGTCCAACTCGGTTTAGGTATCGCTGCCGTCGTCCTCGCAACTATCAACATGGTCGGTGGCTTCGTGGTCACAGACAGAATGCTTGAAATGTTCAAGGCTAAACCCCGCGAAAATAAGAATTCTGAAGTTGCTGGAGGTAGCGCCAAATGAGTCAAAACATTTATGACCTCATAGGTTTGGCAGTAGCCGTCTGCTTCATCCTGGCACTCAAGGGATTGTCATCGCCTAAATCTGCACGTCGTGGAAATATGATCGGTGCAGTTGGTGCATTTGCCGCAACGATTGTTGTTTTCAGAGCTCCAGGTATGACTCACAACCACAAGTGGTGGATTTTGGGCGCCGTTGCCTTCGGTGTGTTAGTTGGCGTTCCAGCCGCACGCAAAATTCAAATGACCCAGATGCCTCAGCTTGTCGCACTCTTTAATGGTGTCGGCGGTGGCGCAGCAGCACTCGTCGCAATCGTCGAATACCTTCGCTTGGGATCTGGTGCAAGTCGCGCCGATGTCATCGCAACTGTCTTCACAGTAATTGTCGGTTGCGTTTCGTTCTCTGGTTCGATCGTGACATTCCTCAAACTCCAAGAAATTATGACTACCCGTCCAGTGATTTTCCCTGCTGGTCGCTTTGTTATTGCAGCCACGCTACTCGGCGTATTAGGTACCGGCGAATGGGTTATACATTCACTTGGAAATACATCACTCGCCATAATGGCTGGATTGGCACTGCTTTTCGGCGTGCTCTTCGTATTGCCGGTTGGTGGAGCAGATGTGCCGATCGTTATTTCATTGCTCAATGCCTTCACCGGTCTCACGGTTGCTGCAAGCGGTTATGTACTGCAAGCAACGCTTCTGATCGTCGCCGGAACGCTGGTTGGCGCTTCAGGAACCATCTTGACTCGTCTGATGGCAGCTGCGATGGGACGCTCGCTATTTGGAACACTATTTGGAGCGTTTACCGCGAAGGCCGTTGCTTCTGACGGAGTCGCCGAAGTTCGGCCCGTTAAATCTGGCTCTGCCGATGACGTTGCCATTCTGCTCAACTATGCGCAGCGCGTTGTTATCGTTCCTGGATTCGGACTCGCTGTCGCACAAGCGCAGCACACAGTTCGCGAACTAGCAGATCTGCTCACCTCCAAGGGTGTAGACGTTGCTTATGGAATTCACCCTGTCGCCGGTCGCATGCCTGGACATATGAATGTTCTGCTTGCTGAAGCGAACGTTCCTTACGAGCAATTGGTGGAAATGGATGAGGTCAACCCAACATTCCCACAGACCGATGTCGTCCTGGTTGTTGGCGCAAACGACGTGGTGAACCCAGCCGCGAAAACAACTCCTGGTTGCCCGATTTATGGAATGCCAATTCTGGATGTTGCATCAGCTGGAAACGTCATCTTCCTCAAACGTTCAATGAGACCCGGATTTGCTGGTATCGAAAACGAGTTGCTTTACGATCCAAAGACAACGCTGCTCTTTGGTGATGCAAAGGACTCGTTGACGAAGGTTGTGAGTTCGCTAAAAGCTTTGTAGCGCTCAGTACATGCAAGAGTGCTTTAGAGTTTGCCTCGCACGAGTTGAGCTGGCCATTTGATGTCGGCGCCTAAAACGTGCGCAGCGTGGAGCGGCCATCGCGGATTGCGAAGGAATTCGCGGCCAAGCATGACTGCATCGGCTTTCCCGGATTCGATAATCTCGTTCGCTTGAACGGGATCCGTAATCATTCCTACCGCGGACGTGCTTATCGTTGATCCGGTTTTGATGGCTCCGGCAAAAGGAACTTGGTAGCCAGGGCCTGCAGTGATTTTTGCGTTATGTACGTTTCCACCGCTGGAGGTATCTACGAGGTCTACTCCGAGTGGCGCGATTTCATTAGCGAGGCGGACCGAGTCTTCTACGGTCCAACCGCCATCGGTCCAATCAGATGCAGAAATGCGTACAAACAATGGGACGTCTTCGCCTGTTGCGGAGCGAACCTCAGTGATCACTTCTTTGAGAAAGCGTGTTCGACCGTTGAAGTCGCCACCGTATTCATCGGTGCGATGATTGGATAGCGGTGAATAGAACTCGTGAAGCAAGTATCCGTGAGCGGCGTGAATTTCAACTAGATCAAATCCCGCGGCGAGCGCACGCTTTGCAGCGTTAGCGAATTCTTTCACCAGCGCTTGAATTTCAGGAACCGTGAGTTCGTGGGGCGTCGGATAACCTTCAAAAGCGATGGCACTCGGAGCGACAGCTTCCCAGCCACCCAGTTCTGGCGTCGCCATAAATGGCGTCGCACCCGGAAGATTTGTTCCACCCTTGCGACCGGCATGGGCCAACTGGATACCCATCTTCGCGCCCATTGAATGTGCAAATTCAACGATCGGTGCCCACGCTGCAACATGTTCATCGTTATAAAGTCCTGGGCAGCCAATAGAAATTCGACCTTCGGGAACTACGCCTGTCGCTTCGGCCATAATCAGGCCGGCGCCGCCAGTTGCAAAGCTACCTAAGTGAACATGATGCCACTCCCCGACCACTCCATCTTTTGCAGAGTATTGACACATGGGGCTGACCCAGGCGCGATTTTTTATTTCTACGGAACGAATTGTGATGGGGTCGAAAAGTTGTGGCACGTGATTTCCTAACTGTGTTGGTGAAGTTATCTCGGTTGTCGTCATTTAATTAAATTTATTATTTAACAAGGTCGATCTGGCAACACTATTGCTCATGACTTTCCCGGACTTCTCGCGGCGTGTTATGAACGCCGGTGATATCTGCAGGGATCGTTCCGAGCACTCCCTTTTGGAAATCTTCGAATGCTTGAATCACCTCGGCTTTTGTATTCATGACAAAAGGTCCCATCCACGCAACAGATTCGCGAATCGGTTCACCGCCCAGGATCAAAACATCCATTGACGGTGATCGCGATTCCTGCGTGGCGTTTGCCTTAATAACGAGCGTAGATCCGTCGACCAAAACTGCGAGTTGGCCCATCGATATCGGTTGCTTTGAATCACCGACCGTGCCAGCACCATTGAGTGCGTAAACAAGTGCGTTGTAATCGGCACGCCACGGCAGACGAAGTTCGGCGCCTGGGGCGAGTGTTGCATGAACCATGGTTATCGGAGTCTGTGTAGACCCAGGTCCTTGGTGACCAGCAACTTCGCCGGCGATTACTCGCAAAAGCGCTCCTCCGTCAGCGGATGAAAGCAATGCAACATCGTTCGCGCGAATGTCTTGATAGGCGGGCTTTGACCATTTCTTAGCCGCCGGCAGATTCACCCAAAGTTGAAATCCGTGAAAGAGTCCACCGCTCATGACCAAATGTTCTGGCGGAGTTTCGATATGCAAAATTCCTGCGCCAGCGGTCATCCATTGGGTATCGCCATTGGTGATCGTTCCGCCACCGCCGTGGTTATCGCGATGGTCGAAAATCCCATCGATGATGTACGTGACAGTTTCAAAGCCGCGATGCGGATGCCATGGTGTGCCCTTGGGTTCTCCGGGGGCGTATTCGACCTCACCCATTTGATCGAGGTGAATGAATGGATCGAGATCAGCTAAATCCACTCCCGCAAAAGCACGGCGCACTGGAAAACCTTCGCCCTCGAAGCCCTGAGGTGCCGTCGTGACGCTCTTTACGCGTCGAGGTTTCGCTTGTGGGTCATGTGCGAAGCGTGGCAACACGGTGATGTCGCTGACTGTCACTGCTGGCATGGACTGCTCGTTTCTCTTTGCTATTTCACTTCTACTTTTAAACTGCTACAAACTTCATTCATGCAAACTTCATTCCTACATGTTGCGGTAAATCGGAACTTGCACCTCTCCGATTTGTCGCTCTGCCGGATGGTTGAAAATTCAACTAACCGAAGTATAGAACGCACAAAGAGTCCTCTGCATTCCCAAATGGTGTCCGCGGCTGCCCCCCTTTTTTTTCTATCAGCCAAGAGATACTTGCCCTCTTTCTATAAGCCAAGAAATGCTGTCCTCTGCAAAAGCCAAGAAATACTTGCCCACTCTTTATATGCCAAAAATACTTGTCCACAGAACGTCTAAATGCGCTCATAAATTTCGCGCCACTGTCACACCACTCCACCAGACTCACCACATGATCACCACTTCATCAATCGCCGACCTACTCAAAAGGCCTGCAAGCATTGAAGTGCTCGTGGAGTTGGTCAAAATTGATCCTATGCAATTGCGTGTTTCTGAACGCGTCGATTACTTGGCTGCCCTTGAAAAGCAGAGTGGTTGGCTACAAAGTTTGATGCAGATCGCAATTGTTGCCGTCGCCGGAGCTGAAGCGACAGAGGATCAAGGTCGGTTCAGCGATGTCGATGATCCGCAACGCGAAGAGATTGCATCCACCTTAAATTTGCCGCCAGTTACTGCACAGGCTCGCATTGACGTGGCACGGGTCCTCACTCAACACCTACCCGCGACGTGCTCTGCATTGGCAAATGGCGAAATCTCGGGCGCGCAGGCAACAGCAATCGCGAAGGAGAGCGCGACACTTCTGCGTCGAGGAATCGACCCTGATCAATTAAAGTATTTGGAAGGTGTGGCAATTTCTTACAGCGAATTCCATACGCCCACTCAAGTGGCAAACAAAGTCAGGTCAATTGTCGCCAAATTAGCTCCCGTCGAGTTTGAAGTAGAGGTTGCCGAAGCAACCCAAGGGCGCCGCGTCACGCTAACTCCTCAGCCTTATGGAATGGCTCAGATTGTTGCTCTTCTGCCAGCCGTGGAGGCCCAAACCATCTGGCTTGCGATCGACAAATTAGCGAGGGCCAATAAAAACAAGGTTTCTAGCGGCAGCCCCTCGGAAACCGCACCATCCACCTCCGCACCATCCACCTCCGCGCCATCCACCACCGCGCCATCCACCTCGATCGCTTCTCAAGACGACGCCTCATCACTTCCAACATTCATCACTGAAAATCTGGAGCCTTTGACCTTGGATCAACTTCGCGCCGATGCGCTTGCACATATTGCGGAGAGCTACTTAACGCAGTCGTCCACTGAAAATTTGGCTCACGGGCGCCCCGTAACCGTAAATCTCACCTTGGACCTTCCAACATTCATGGGCTTACAAGAAAATCCGGGCCTATTGGCGGGATATGGCGAAATCCCCGCATCAATTGCTCGATCACTCGCGAAAGATGCAAAATGGAGACGCTTTATCACTGACCCTATTACTGGCGACCTCCTCGATTACGGTCGACAAGCATATGAGCCTCCGCAATCCCTCATCGATTTCATCACCGCAAGGGATCGTCGATGCAGGTTTCCCGGATGCAGACAACCTTCTCGAATTTGCGATATCGACCACGCGATACCCTGGGAAGAAGGCGGAACTACTTCGAGAGAAAACCTGGGGCTCCTCTGTCGGCGACATCATCGAATGAAAACCCACGGCGGTTGGAATTTAGTCTCCTTCGGAGATGGTTCCTGCGAATGGACCTCGCCAAAAGGGAAAAAATTCAAAGTGGAAGCGCGCGCAATTGGAGAACTCGCCTAAATGGATCCTCAGAACTGAATTTGCTTCGATCGACTGTTTGGTGCATTCCGAATTTCCGGACCTAAACAGGAAATCACGACTTTCTAGTGCTTCCCGATTGTGCCAACTATTCAATATTTAATGATTTCTAAAAGCGCCCACGAGTCAATTCTTGAGTGCTTCACGACCTCACGTACATGTCGGTATTGTAAAGTCCGAGTAATCGACGTCCAATGTACAGCCAACCCAGGGCAATTTGGAACATCTACCGCACGGAGGAACAATGCTTAAAGGATTTAAAGACTTCATTATGCGAGGGAACGTAATTGATCTCAGCATCGCGGTTGTTGTCGGTGCCGCATTTACGGGGATCGTCACTCAACTCACAAAGTCATTTATCCAACCGCTCATTCAAGTAATCGGCGGTGGGGGTATCCATGGAGGCGCTTTCATCATTCACGGAGTCGCGTTTGACTGGGCTGCATTCATTAATGCCATCATAAATTTCGTGATCGTTGCTGCGACACTTTACTTTTTGATAGTTCTTCCAATAAATCGAATCGCACATCGCCTACACATCGCGGAAACGTTAGCCGGCCCAGCCCCCACAAGTGAAGAAGTATTGCTCCTACGCGAAATTCGGGATTTGCTTCAAAAAGATGAGAATTAGTAAAAAGTTCGCACCAATTACGTTCAAAAGCCCTACGAGATTTTCGTAGGGCTTTTCTGCATTGGAGGTGCTAGAAACCTATATCCACATTTATTCAACTCGCATTAGAATCTCTATTTGCGGGGCTACTTACCATTTCCGCGTTTCTTAAACCCTTCCCTTGCTTGGGACTAACTTAAATGCTTCAGTTCATCACTTATAGGTTGAGCACGTTAATAGCGTTGAATAGCGATCTCCCGAAGCAAGGCGCTAAAACATTATTGAATCTTACGAAGTAGAATGTCGAATAGGAATTTAGGACTTGCTCCGTAAATTTATCAAAGATTTCGATGACAGGTCAGTGGCTTAATTGTAGAACCAAAATCCGTCAAGAGGATTAAAGTCACCTATTTGCGGAAATATCCGACGACTAAGTGAAAAAGTGTTTGAATCTTCGTAGGTAAATTATACAAATGATTATTTTTGGTTAAGACCCTATTTGCATGCTTTTATTCATTTGCGATAGTGACATTTCCTCTACTTGAAAGGAAAAGGAAATGTCCAGAAGATATATATAGTGCTGTAATTTGCCTCGCAATATCTGCAGGCGCTTTAACGGCTACGTCAGCAAGTGCAGCAAGTCCCACAATTAATCTAAACTCACCTCTAACTCGAATGGTACTTTCGACACCGCCAGTCACTCATTTCAGTGTAGTTCCACCAGCACCTCCTTGCGTTAACCCGCCATCACTTTCCCAGCAAGTTGCAAGAGTAGTTGTGACAGCCGTGAGTCCGGTTTATGGCGGATACATGACTTTAACAAATCAATACCCAACCCCCACTCAGGCAAAGGTAATCAATAGCACGGCGACCGCGGTGGCTATAGGAGCGACTGCAGGCGTCGCTTCCGTACCCATAACGGGGGCGGGAGTTTTGGAATCGGCGGCTGCGGGCGGCCTCGTTGACGGCATCCATAAAGCAGCTGATGATGTTTGCAATTTGAGCGGCGCCGCGCAAAAAGGCCTATGTTAAACTGAAGTATGGAATGGGCAATGTATGCAATAACCGGGTTTGTTTCCGCCATAATTTATGCATATGCAAAACGGCAATACGAAAACAGGCGCGGTAAATAGACACGTAAAGTTCGACTTTACCAAGCACTGACCCCGCATTTGTTGGAACTCCTATGTGCGGGGTCAGTTCTTTCTGAAATAATGCAGTGAGGGGATAATTTCACTCGAGTTTTACCAAATTTTCGTAGTCATCATTTTGTCACATTTTCATAACATCAAGTCAGACAATAGTTTTGTACTCTAATCAATTCTATTAATAGCCTTAGCGTGCGAGGCTTTATAATCTTTCAGTTATGAGTTGATCATACTTCGATGATCATGAAGTCAAGACCGTGAAAAAGCTTCATGACGAACTCAGTAAGCGAGCTCCGTAAGAGTCCTTATGGAACGCAAAGTTGACCCAGCTATTAATGAATTGTTTCAAGCAATTATTCAGCAGCTGTGCTTTCGGCAGGATAAGTGAAGTCATATTATGATCAAAGTTGTCTCTAAGATCCCATTCTTGCGTTTGTCCGGGGAACTTATTTGCTCATTCGATAATCGAAGTATCTGACCATTTCACCCGACACTCCACTCTTGCACCTTTCGCTTCTTATATTCCATCCAACGGAGGCGCTACGCCTTTATGGCTTGAGTGGAGCCATTGAAGGCGTTTCCGTCGAAGGCGAATTCCTGCGAAATATTTCAACGCTTAACAAGAGTGACAACATTTTCTGCAAACTCTATGCAGAAAATGTGGCATCGTGGAGGTGCCGGGAATCGAACCCGGGTCCTCTAGCATTGACACAGAGCTTCTACGGGCGTAGTTCGCTATACGTTTTCTCAGTCCTGACTCTCACGCAAACATGTAGTCAACGAACTCATTTGCAGTTAGTTTCCCCGGATGCACCTGCAACATTGCATCGAGGTCAGCCCTCTAGCGACGCTAGGCTCCGAGTCGAAGGCGCACTCGGTCTAACGGATTTCTATCGCTTAAGCAGCGAGGGAGAAATCAGCGGCAGTTGTACTGGCGCTTATAGTTTTGCCAGGGTTATTGGTTAACGAGATCATCCCG
>Ga0164296_1005666_pt1 | contig 10860 bp, 7 predicted proteins | sample GEODES057metaG_FD_113533 | JGI IMG/M metagenome (GOLD analysis project Ga0164296, IMG submission 113533) | Dystrophic lake water microbial communities from Trout Bog Lake, Wisconsin, USA - GEODES057 metaG | ecosystem: Environmental > Aquatic > Freshwater > Lake | place: USA: Trout Bog Lake... | reverse complement strand
TCAAAGTCATGAACGGCAACACCAGCCACGCCGACGACACCTATCTGCGCGCCATCATGTGGAACGACGGCAACATCCAATACGCCAACTACGTAAACGTCACCCAGATGGAGAACTTCATGGTCACAAACCATATCGCGCCCGCAGTCTATAAAAACTGGGAAGCGATTTGATCGGAAAAACAGGAGAGACGAAGATAAAATAAGTTAATAAAGAGTATATAAAAACCACGAAATTTAGCAAAACAACCGAAAGAAGCTGAAATTTACATGCGGAATGCCACCCGCATTTGATGGTTTCTGTAAGCGGACGTATATGTAGCAATTGTTGTGACAATTTGTGAATATCAAAGATTTAATGCGCATTGCCTGTCTTTTTTCGTTAATTTATACAAGGTGCCATTGGGATATGTTCCCGATTAGACCGGCATGAAAGCGCGAATTGCAATGACTACCTTATGGATGATTGAGGATAATCAGGCATTTGCGGAGAGTTTTTCTGAGTATCTCGGCAACTATGGGTTCATGGTGGAGGTTTTCTCGGAGATCGATGAGTTTCTCACCCGTCTGGCCACCACCGAGCAGCCCGATATCGTCATTCTCGATCGCCTGATCGGCTCGGAGGATATGCTCACCCGCATCCAGGATATTCGCCTGCATTTCCAAGGCGCTGTGGTGATCCTGACCGGAAGCACGCCAGAAATGACCGATCGCGTGGTAGGGCTTGAGCTCGGAACGGACGATTTCCTGTTTAAAACCACCCCGCCGCGCGAAATTGTCGCTCATCTGCGTGCGGTCATGCGCCGGGTTGCGCCCGCGGCCGCCCATCACGGCCCGATGCCAGATGCCCCAGCGCGTGCCGTTGGCAAATGGCAGCTAGATAGCAAAGTGTTCGACGTCATTAGCACGGATGGCGATCGCCTCGGACTGACCGCGATGCAGTTCCGCCTGCTGGCATTGCTGGCCGACCACACCGGGGAAATTGTTTCCCGTGACGACCTGCAACAACTCGTCAACGGCCGACTGGCCGATCCCCTCAGCCGCAATCTTGATGTGCTCATCAGCCAGTTGCGCCACAAACTCCAAAAGCTCGATGACCCCAACTGCCAGGTTCGTGCCATTCGTGGGAGTGGCTATGTGTTCTCAGGCTTTCCGGCCTGAACCGTCGCAATCGGTAGGCGGATCTCGAACACCGCCCCACCGTTCTGGTTGGTGGCGGTAATGGTTCCGCCCATTTCGGTTATGCTCCCCTTCGCCAAGGCTAAGCCAAGCCCGGTCCCGGTTGTGCCGGGTTTGGTGCTAAAGAACGGATCGAAAATCCGCGGCAGAACATGGGGCGGGATCCCGCCCGCTTGGTCCGCTACCTGCAACACCACTGTCTGATCCTCCGTCCAGCCAGACACGCTTATGGTGTCGTCTTGGCCATGGGCCGACGCGTGATACGCGTCGGCGGCGTTGCCGATCAGGTTGATCAGCACCTGCTCCAAGGCAATCGGCTGCGCCAGCACCAGCGGCAAATCGGCTGGCAGGGTCGGCTCGACGCGCGTGCCATGCAGTTTCGCCGATAGGATCTGGAGCGCTTCATCCAATGCTTGCGCCACGCTCACCGGCTGCACAGCCCGCTGCTCGTGGCGTGCGAATACCCGCATATGCGTCAGCAAATCTGCGGCGCGTTCCACCCCGCGGAGAATTTTATCGAGTTTGTCCGAAACTGCCGCCAGGTTCACCGTTGGTCGCTTAAGGATCGCTTGGGCGTTCTCGGCTGTCATGCTGATAGCCGCTAGCGGCTGTCCCAACTCATGCGCAATGCCGGTGGCCAGTTCCCCCATGGTGAGCAGCGAGGCTACTTTTTGCCGATGGAGATTGTCCTCGCGCGCCTGGGTCACATCGATGATATAGCCAACCAGTTCAACGGTGTTATCGTTATTTGCAACGATATTAATCGTATTTTGCAGCCAACGTGGCTGCCCGGAGGCGGTTTGCAACTCGTAATCGTAGCTGCGGGGAAGGCCATCGTCGGCCGTGCGTAGCCAATCAATCCGGTCTGGCTGCCCCAGAATATCGCCCAGTCCAGCCGGCTCGCCATCTGCACGGACAATATCCCGCGTCACCCGCAACGCGTCACCGAAAACATCCGGCACCAGCACGTAGTCCGGGTGTACAATCGCGCGATACAGCAGCCCCGGCCCGAGTGCAGCCACACCCCTCAGGTTTTCCTCTGCTTGCAGCCGTGCTGCTTGCGTGGTCCGCAACATCGCCCGCCCGCGTTCCATGGCGATCACGAAACCGAGTTCGTCGCTAAGGCGTTGAAATATTTCTAACTCGTCTATCCCAAACGCGTTGGCTTCGCGGGCATACACCATTAGTACACCCACGATTTCGCCATCGGCGTGGCATGGTACGGAGATGCTGGAGCGAATGCCGAACTGCTCCGCCCGCTGCCGCCACCGTGTGTAGGACGTGTCGCTGCGCGCGTCGTTGATAACCACGGTTCGGGCTTCTCGTATCGCGATGCCGGCTGGGCCACGTCCCTCCGCGCGGTCCGCCGACCAACTCAGATTCAATCCCTCAAGATATGCGATCGCCGGTCCGGCGCCGCCCAAGAAGCTCAGTGGCTGGTCCGCACCGGCTATGGGCACGCCCACACATGCCAGCGGGTAACTTGGCTCGGTAACAATTGTCTCGCACACCCGTGCTGCCTGCTCGGGCAGCGACACCGCGCGCATCAACGTCTCCAGCGACCGTGCATAAACCGCCAGTGCCCAGGTTTTGCGCTGTAACGCGGCCTCGGCCGCATGCCGGGCCGCATCTAGTGCGTGCTCAGCGGTGGCGTCTGTTAAAAAGCCGACGAGTTCGGCCGATCCATCGGGCTGGACGCTTTGGCGGAACGTGTCCCGCAACCACAAATCCCGGCCCGGTATATGGGCTGCATATTCGACCACCGCCGTCCCACCTGGCTCCGCACGTGCGAGCGCATCCGCCCGCAGGCGGTAAATGTCTACCGCCGTGCGTTGGGCCAAAAAGCCAGCCACGTAGGCCTGCTCTGTCGACACGCCGAACATCGCCTCAACGCTCGGCGAGACATAGGTTAAGTGTCCCATCCCCTCTGGCGAGACCTGGAGTTGGTAGAACGTGCCGGGTATGACCTGCAACATATGGTCAATACGCGCCCGTGCCTCGGTCAACGCGGCATCGCGGGCGTAGGTCGCTGTCACATCGCGTACCACGGCTACCCCCCGCTGACGCGTTGGCTCCAAGGGGCTATTCGACCGCACGCTCGTCAGCGCGATCCGTACGATTGAGCCATCAGGGCGCGGCAAAGGATAGGGTGCGTCCGGCAGATCGTTGGCGGCCATCAGGTCCACCCGCCGCTGCCGATCGTCCGGTTATAACAGGTCGTGCCCGTTGCTGCCGATCAGCGCTTCGGCCGAAACGCCAGCAATTTCGGCGGCTTTGCGATTGGCATACGTGATTTTGAAGCCAATATCCTCGTCAACTTCGTAAATCAGCATGCCGTCCGCCATGTCGTCGATCACGCTGCGAAACCAGGCGTCACTTTGTGCCAACGTCTTTGCCCGCGTCGTCATACGGTCGTACCGGCGATACAGGACCATCCCGACCGCGACCGTGCCGGCGAACATAAGGATGGTGATGTTAAATCCCCAACTCCAGACCCGCAGCGTGGCACGCATGGCTGCCAAGGTTTGATCGACCCGGGCCGGTGACAGTCTAATCAAAACCGCCATGTCGTGACCGGCAATCGGATATCTAGCCTGGATGCCTGCCGGCTCTGGGGGAGGTCCTGTCGGCGGCGATCCTCGCTGCATCAGCACGACCCCGTCACTGCGTACCAAGCTGACAGTATCGTCCGGGTCCAGGTTCAACGCCGCACAAAGGCGGGCAAGCATGCTGGCGCGTATCGACAGCACGGTGACAGCGCGCAACCGGCCGGCCTCATCGCGCATCGCTCGGGCCAACAGCACCGATTCAATCCCGTTTAATCGGCCGAGTGCCGGCGCGCCGATGGCGAAGTCGCGGGCTGGGTCGAGAGACAAAGCCTGGAAATAATCTCGATCGTGCAAATCTCGCCCGACGCCTGGGGTGCCCAAACTACTCCAGATTACCTTTCCTGCGGCGTCCAGCGCCGCGATCTGCACCATATCCGGTCCCCACATGCGATCCGTGGGCGTTAAATAGGCCCGCAGGCGATCGAATTCCGCCTGGTTGCCGGTTAACCACGCGTCAGTCGCCCGTTGGGCCATCACGTGCAGCGTATCCACCTGCCGCAAGTTCGCCGCGAAGGTATCGCCCAGCAACACCGCGTAGCCAGTGGCGCGTTCGTTGGCACGCTCAACGATCATCGTCTCGTTAGCCCGATCGGTCTGTGCACTTCGCCCAGCCACCAGAGCAATCGCCACCCCAGCCGTGGCGACCACCAAGCCCCAGTCAACAACCAACCAGCTCACCAGGCTGGCAATGCCTGAACGCCGTTTGGTTGGTTGCGCGGATCGATCCGGCGTCACACGGTTTGGCCTTGGAACAACATAGGTTGGTTGACCGTTTTTCCTCGATGTTTTCTGCCCTGTGGGCAGCATTAATTCAGTATCATACCATCCATTCGGCGATGCTGATCAATGCAAAATACCTGAAAATTCGAGATTGAACGTTACAAACACTGCCACCGGGCCGGCTGAGCCGATTAGGCGTGCAGCCCCGGTGCCTCATGCCCGGTGCGCGCGACGTACTCAGTATAGCCCCCCCCATACTGGTGGATGCCCTCCGGCGTTAACTCCAGCACCCGGTTGGACAGCGCCGCGAGAAAATGCCGGTCATGCGACACGAACAACATTGTGCCCTCAGACGCCGATAGCGCGGTAATCAGCATTTCCTTGGTGGCCATATCCAGATGGTTGGTCGGCTCGTCGAGGACCAGGAAATTGGGCGGATCGAACAACATAATCGCCATCACCAGCCGCGCTTTTTCGCCGCCGGACAGCACCCGACATTTTTTGTCCACATCATCGCCGGAAAACCCAAAACAGCCGGCCAGCGCGCGCAGTGAGCCTTGTCCAGCTTGCGGAAACGCGTCCTCCAACTGCTGAAACACCGTCCGCTCGCCGTCCAGCAACTCCATCGCATGCTGGGCGAAATAGCCCATCTTAACGCTCCCCCCCAACGCCACCGTGCCAGCATCAGGCTCGGTCGTGCCGGTCACCAGCTTCAGCAAAGTGGATTTGCCCGCGCCATTGGTGCCCAGCACGCAGCAGCGTTCCTTGCGCCGGACCATGAAATCCAGCCCCTGATAAATCACCCGGTCGCCATAGCTTTTATGCACGCCGCGCATATTCACCACATCGTCACCCGACCGCGGTGCCGGCGGGAAATCGAACGACACGCTCTGCCGCCGCTTCGGTGGCTCGAACCGGTCGATCTTCTCCAGTTTCTTCACCCGGCTTTGCACTTGGGAAGCATGTGACGCCCGCGCTTTGAAGCGTTCGATGAACTTGATTTCCTTGGCCAGCATCGCCTGCTGGCGGTCGAACTGCGCCTGCTGTTGCTTTTCGTTCATCAGCCGCTGCGCTTCGTAGAACTCGTAGTCGCCGGAGTAGCTGGTCAGCGAACCGCCATCGATTTCGATGATTTTGTTGATGATCCGGTTCATGAATTCCCGGTCATGCGAGGTCATCAACAGCGCGCCGTCGTAGTTCTTCAGGAACTGTTCCAGCCAGATCAGGCTTTCCAGATCCAAATGGTTGCTCGGTTCGTCGAGCAGCATCACGTCGGGATGCATCAGCAGAATGCGCGCCAGCGCCACCCGCATTTTCCACCCGCCCGAAAGCGCACCGACATCGCCATCCATCATCGCCTGAGTGAAGCTCAGTCCGGCCAGCACCTCGCGCGCCTGGCCCTCCAGCGCGTAGCCGCCCAGCGCCTCAAACTGCCCCTGCACCTCACCAAAGCGTTCAATGATGCTGTCCAACTGATCCATCTGCTTCGGATCAGCCATCGCCGCTTCCAACTGCGCCAACTCGGCGGCGATTTCGCTCACCGCCCCGGCGCCATCCATCACCTCGGCAACCGCGCTGCGGCCGGACATCTCGCCCACATCCTGGCTGAAAAACCCGATGCTGACGCCGCGATCCACCAGAACCTGCCCGTCATCCGGCAACTCCTCACCGGTAATCATGCGGAACAGCGTGGTTTTGCCGGCGCCATTGGGGCCAACCAGCCCGATTTTCTCCCCCTTCAACAAGGCGGCGGACGCCTCGATGAACAGGATCTGATGGCCATTCTGCTTGCTGATGTTGTCGAGACGGATCATGGGAAATGCGGGCTTGGAACTGTTGCGGCGCGCTTATGCCACGCACGCGGCAGCGGACCTATCCCCTATGCGAGGCTCAGGGCCGCATCGGCGGCGGGAAAACCCAGAAAAACTCGCCGGCCTGGCCGCCGGACCGTACCGCCTCCCGGCTGAGAAACGCCGCCTCCCGCTCCAGCGCCGCCTCGGTCCAACCGAGGCAGCTAAACACTTTCAGTGTCACCGGATCGAAATCCAGCGCGTGCTCCGGCGGCGATCGCACCATCAGCGCGGATGGCAGCACCACGCAGTGATACACCCGCAAGGCGGTCGGGAATTGCCGCGCCCGCTCGAAATTGCGGCGGAAGGCCTCGGGGCTGTCACCGGGCAGTCCAAGAATAATCTCGATCGCCACCTGTGCCACGGCGCAAAGCTGGTCCAGCGTCTGCTCAAATCGTGCTTCGTCGTATTTGCGGTCCACCTGCGCCAGCACCGCCGGATCGAAGGATTGCAGCCCCACCCCCACATGCGCCTGACCGATCTGGCGCAAAAACGCGAGATGGTCGGCGCGCACGGTGGCCGGATAAACCTCGCAAATCAGCCCGCGCTGGGCCAGAAATCCGGTTTCCTCCGCCGCGCGGCGCAGATTCTGAAAGGCGCCGTTGTTCAGGTTCAACCCCGCATCGGCCAGCAACACCGCCCGCACGCCGGCTGGCACCATGGCCCGAAACTCCGCACCCACCCGTGCGCTGTCGCAAACCCGCTTTGGCGATTCCAGCGTGCCCCATTCGCAAAATGCACAGGTAAACGGGCAGCCGCGATAGGTCTGCATAATCCCCATCGCCCCGCGCGGGATCAGCCCCATGGCGTAGGGGGAGGGCAGGTCGTTTAAATCCCCCAGCGGCCGCGCCGGCGTGCTGTGCCAGCCCGCCCCCGCGCGGATCGCCACCCCACGCACCCCGCGCAACTCCGCCGGCCCGCGCGCGCTCAGCGCCACGATCTCCCGAAAGGTATCCTCGCCCTCATTGATCACCAGCACATCGGCCGCCGCGGCATCACCGTCATGCGGGGGCATGTCCACCATCACCGGCCGCGCGGATGGCCCGCCGAGCACGATCAGCCGCTGCGGATCATCGGCCTTCAACAGCGCCGCGACTTCCAGCAGGAACGGCAGCGACCACAGAAACATCGACAGCCCGACCACATCTGGGTCGAACCGCACCACCTCGGCCGCCACCGCCTCCGCCGAGGGGCCAACCGGCTCCAGATCCCAAACCCCCACCTCCAGCCCGGCAAGCCCCGAGGCCAGCAGGCTCGCCTCCACCATCCGCATGCCCAAATTCGGGATGCGCTGCGGCATCGCCGGGTCGTGTTCGGGATAGCGCGCCAGCAAAGCCACCCGGCGCCCGCGTCTCATGCCGGCATCGGCTGCACCCGCCGCCGCCGCGCCGGAAAGGACCACCAATATTCGCCGGACGACCCGCCATATGCGATCGCGCGCGTCGTGAGTTCCGCCCGCATCGCCGCAACCGCGTCGGTTGACCAGCCAAGGCAGGAGATCATCGCCAGATTGCGCGGATCGAACACAATGTCCCAATCCGGCAAGGCCCGCGTCATCAACGCATCCGGCAGCACCAGGCAATGATAGGCCCGCACGCTGCCAGGCAGCGACAGCGCATAGTCCAGTGTGCGGCGAAATCCCTCCGGCGTATCGCCCGGCAGGCCGAAGATAATTTGCAACTCGATTTCTGTCACCGAGGCCAACTGCCGCACCGCCTGCTCAAAGCGCGGGGATTCCATATGCCGCTGATGCAACGCCAGCACCTTCGGGTCTTGCGACTGTAAGCCGACGCCGAGATACGCCGGCCCGACTTCGCGCAGAAAGTCCAAATGCTCCTCGCGCACGGCGGAGGGATAAATCTCCGCCCAGAACAGCGTGTTTTTCAGCGCCCCGGTTTCCGCCGCCGCTCGACGCAAATTGCGAAACGCCGCCATATTCAGGTTCAACCCAGCATCGAGCAAAAATACCGCCGGGGCCTCCAGCGCCTGCATCGCCCGTAACTCGCGCACCAGATGGTCATAGCCGAACACCGCGCCCTTGCCGCGGTCGATCCCCCACTCGCAAAACCGGCACGAAAGCGGGCAGCCACGAAAGGTTTCGAGATACGCAACCGCGCCGTGCGGCATCAGCCCGAGTTGAAACGGGGAGGGTGTCTTGTCCGGCTGGCTCAGGTCCAGCGCCGCCGGGGTGCGCAGCCACGCCGCCCCGGCCGGCAGTGTCACCCCGCGCACTCCGCGCAAATTCTCCCGGTCCAGTTTGGGCAAGCGGGCGATATCGCGGAACACCACCTCGCCATCGCCTTCGACAAGTGCATCGAGATAGGTGTTCGGGTCGGCGTAAAATGGCAGGTCGAACAAAGCGGAGCGCGCCGATGGGCCGCCAAACACAATCAGGCATTGCGGTCGCCGGCGTTTGATCTCACGTGCCACCGCAACCAAGCATTCGGAAGACCAAACGTAAATGGAAAACCCGATCAGATCCGGTTCGTAATTAAGAATATTGGCAACGTAAAGTTGAACGTCCGGCAGATCATGGTCGAACAACTTCACCGCATGCTTCGGCCGCAGCGGGTCAGCCATCACCGCGGCCTGAATCCGCCGAATGCCAAAGCTGGGAAGGTGCATCCGACCGCCTTCGCTGCCGTCCGCACGTGGTGTGAGAGATGCGAGGGCAATACGGCGCGAACTCATTCCATCAGGCTTTCTATACTTGGCGTATAAATGGACTGGGTCGGCCGCTTGTCAATCAAACCCCGCCGTCGCCGCCCGCGTGTGCAGCCCGGCAACGGCAGGTCTCGGATCAACCAGACGGATCAATCAGCTGGGGCGATTTTGTCCTGCGTCTTGGTGTCGAAGTCGCTCGCCTCGTGGCGTTCATGCAACTGGCTGGACAGTTCGCCGCTCATCCGGTTGACCATCCGGCCCCGTTGCACCGCCGGACGGGCGGCAATGGCATCCGCCCAGCGCTGCACGTTGGGATAATCCTGCACCGAGAGGAATTCACCGGCGCCATACAGCAGCCCCTTTGCCAGCCCGCCATACCACGGCCAGACCGCGATATCGGCGATCGTATAGTCATCGCCGGCCAGGTAGGTACTCTCCGCCAACCGGCGATCAAGCACGTCCAACTGGCGTTTCACCTCCATCGCAAAGCGGTCGATGGCGTATTCGTTTTTCATCGGCGCATAAGCGTAGAAATGGCCAAAGCCGCCGCCGAGATAAGGGGCGCTGCCCATCTGCCAGAACAGCCAGGACAGGCATTCCGCCCGTGCGCCCGGCTCGGTCGGCAGCATCACGCCGAACTTTTCCGCCAGATGCACCAGAATGGCGCCAGATTCGAACACGCGGATCGGCTTCGGGCCGCTGCGGTCCAGTAGCGCCGGAATTTTGGAATTCGGGTTAATCGCCACGAATTCGCTGCCGAACTGGTCGCCTTCGCCGATCTTGATCAGCCAGGCATCGTATTCCGCCCCGCTATGCCCGAGCGCCAGCAACTCCTCCAGCATAATGGTTACTTTCTGGCCGTTCGGCGTGCCAAGCGAGTAAAGCTGGAACGGATGGCGACCCACCGGCAGGGCTTTCTCATGCGTCGCCCCGGCGATCGGCCGGTTGATATTGGCGAAGCGACCACCGCTTCCCTTGTTCCAGGTCCAAACCTTCGGCGGCGTGTAATCGGGCTGGTCGGTCATCGCGCAAACTCCGCAATCGCTGGGCAACCGGGCGCCATATGCGCCCGGTTGCCCTTACATGGGGACCGTACGGCGGGAAGGCGAGGGGGCCTCCGCGCCGCGCGGCAATCAGGCTTTCACGATATAGGGCGCGGCGGCCACGTCGTAGTCGCCATAGCCCAAGGTGGCGCGGTGCTGGGCTGGCGGCAGCGCCTGCGCCGCCGCCGCATCGCCGGCCTGCAACGCCGCCAGTCCCGCCATCATCCCGGCAATCGCCGGCGACAGCATCGTGGTCGGATAGGTGCCAATCGTCATCCCCAGCGCGGCCGCCTCGGCCACGGTCGGGGCTGCGGCCGGGTTCAGCGATGGTACGACGTTGAACGACGGCCGGCCCTGGGCTGCGGCCACCGCGCGGCGAATTTCCTCCGGCCCCTGCGGCGAGTCGAGGAACAAAATATCCGCCCCTTCCTCGACATACATTTCAATCCGTGCCACCGCTTCGTCGATGCCCTGGGTCGGGCGGCAATCGGTGCGCGCCAGCACCAGAATGCCGGACTCCTTGGCCGCCTCAACCGCGGCGCGGATTTTCATCCGCGCTTCGTCGCGGGTAATGCACGGCTTGCCGGCGGCGGTCAGTGCGCGCGGGGTGATCTTGTCTTCAATCAGCACCGCCGCTGCGCCAGCACGGCCATAAGCGCGCACGGTACGCTGTACGTTCATCGCGTTGCCATAGCCATGGTCGCCATCGGCCAGCACCAGCGTTTCCGGCGCAGCACCGTGCACCATGTTGAAGCTGTCAAACATCTCCCCGAACGACACCAGATCCAGATCCGGC
>Ga0164296_1005663_pt1 | contig 10861 bp, 8 predicted proteins | sample GEODES057metaG_FD_113533 | JGI IMG/M metagenome (GOLD analysis project Ga0164296, IMG submission 113533) | Dystrophic lake water microbial communities from Trout Bog Lake, Wisconsin, USA - GEODES057 metaG | ecosystem: Environmental > Aquatic > Freshwater > Lake | place: USA: Trout Bog Lake... | reverse complement strand
GGTCTTCAGCACGCAACCATGGCACTTTATAATGCATGGTGTGATCGTGTGCCTGTGATTATGGTGGGTGGTACGGATTTGGATGCGGCCTCGCGTCCACCGGGTGTGCCGACATTCCATGCGGCGACTGATATTAATTCGATTGTGCGTGATTACACCAAATGGGATGATCAACCCACATCACTCCAGCATTTTGCCCAATCTTTTGTGCGTGCTTATAAGATTGCGACGACACCACCTTTTGGGCCGGTGATGATTGCTCTTGATGCAGGCCTTCAGCAAGAGCCAATTAAAAAGCATGGTGAGGAATTATCCATTCCGCGCTTCGTGGCATCAAGTCCACCTCAAGGTGACAGTGGCGCAGTCAAAGATGCAGCGCGTATGCTCGTTAATGCTGAAAATCCCATCATCATCGTTGATCGCGCCGCACGCAATGCGGATGGCGTAAAATTGATTGTTGAATTGGCTGAATTACTGCAAGCCGGCGTTATTGATTATGGCTGCCGCATGAATTTCCCCAATACGCATTATCTCAATAAACAGCCTGGCGCTGTGAGCAATGCCGATGTGATTTTAGGCATGGAATTGTCTGATTTCTGGGGCGCAGTTAACAAATATACCGATAATGGTGAAGATGGCATTGGCTTTAATAGCCCTTCGATTAAGCCTCAAACTAAACTCATTAACATCAGCTCAGTGGAATTGCTGACCAAATCAAATTATCAAGATTTTCAGCGCTTCCAATCCGTTGATATCAGCATGCCAGCAGATGCGCAGGCGACATTACCTGCATTGATTGAGGCTGTAAAAAGTGCTCTGCCCAATGATCGCAAGGCTGCTATTGAAAAACGCGGTGAGGCCGCTCGCAAGGCCTTTGCCGAAAATCGTCAACGTACGCTTTTAGCTGCCGCTGTTGCATGGGATGCAAGCCCCATCAGCACTGCACGATTGTGCATGGAGACGTTTAATGCCGTCAAAGGCCTTGATTGGTCGCTGGTGGCTTCAGAAGGCAATGTCAGCAATTGGCCTAATCGTTTGTGGCCGATGGAAAAATATTACCACTGGCTAGGTCGCTCAGGTGGTTATGGTGTTGGCTATGGCGCACCCGCATCTGTTGGCGCTGCGCTTGCCAATCGCGATGCAGGGCGCTTTTCAGTTTCCATTCAATCTGACGGCGATCTTATGTTTGCGCCAGGTGTGTTATGGACCGCCGCAAAGCACAAAATACCCTTGCTGAGTGTGATGCATAATAATCGTGGGTGGCATCAAGAAGTCATGCATGTTCAGCGCATGTCAAACTTCCGCAATCGTCCTGCAAATACGGGTAATGATATGGGCCCAATTGGCACATCCATCATGAACCCAGATATTGAATATCATAAATTGGCAGAATCAATGGGCTGGTGGGCAAAAGGTCCGATTAAAGACCCAGAGCAATTGGGCCCAGCGTTGCGTGAAGCTGTTGAAGTGGTGAAACGCGGTCAACCTGCCTTGCTTAATGTGTGGACGCAACCACGCTAATGATCACCGCAGCGGTTACGACTGCTGCTCGTTCTTATGAACCTGACAAGCAGATGCTTCATATCAGGGAGATTATCGAATGATTATGTTTAAGAGCCTTATGACTGCCGCAGCCCTCAGTCTTATCGCGACAGCCGCCTCGGCGGCAGGGTCTGCTGAAAAGGGAAAAGAAACATTTATTAAGCGCGGGTGCTGGGAGTGTCATGGCTTCCAAGGTCAGGGTGGGTCAGCAGGTGCTCGCCTAGCTCCAGATCCAATTCCGTTTGATACGCTCAAAGCCTTTGTGCGTTCAACCAATGGGCAAATGCCACCATTTTCAGAGAAAGTTGTTCCAGATTCAGATCTCGAAGATATTCATGCTTATCTTTCGTCAATTCCCAAAAGCAAAGATCCCAAAACGATTCCTTTGCTGAATCAGTAAATAAAAAACCCCGTTTTAACGGGGTTTTTTATTGGAAAAAATAGCGCAATTGCTTCTCATCGCCACGAAAGACATTGAGATCTGTAATGCTTGTTGTGCCGGGAACGCGATAATAACATTTGATGCGGTGGTTGCAATTTGCCTCACTCGAAAATTGCCAGAATGTATAATTTTGCCAAACACTTTTATCATCAAGCCCATGTGTCGAGCGATAGCGCGCTATCCATAATGGTGTTTTGGCGAATATGGAATGGCGATTATATTTGCGCGAAATCGCTCTAAATGTGACATAGTTCACATAAACGGCAGGATAGCGACCGGTGCGTTTATGCACATAGGCAATAAATTTTTCTGCGTTTTTTAACGACATATAGCGGCGTGGGTTGTCTTCCTCAATATCAAGCGCAAGGAATTTGGCGCCTGTCTTTCGTGCTTGCGATAAGAGAATATCAGCTTGCACAATCGGATCACCGGGCATGCCGAAATGATAAGCGCCCCATAAAAGGCCACGTTTCTTTGCTTGTTCTGCGCGCGCTAAAAATTTTGGATCGAGATAACGGCCCTGTGATGCCTTATGAATAATGGCCCTTAAACGTCGGTCAGTCGCTGCTTTATTAATATCAATTTTCGTTGGGGCATAAGGATCTATCAAAATAGGGATGCGAGGATTTTCCCAGGGACGATGATCATAGGTTTGCGCTTTTGCGATCGTGCTTAGGCTTAAGTTTAAAGCGCACACAAGACCAATGGAAGCGATGAACTTCGCCACATAATACATTTTGAAAATACCTAAGAAAACCTTAATTTATTTAATGGCCTTTATTACACCATAAATGATGTGCTCACTAGCTAGGTGAGGTGGCTACCTCATTATTTGGTAAAAAGGTTAGGTAAAAATCATATATGATGACTAGATCTGATTCGCTGAGCGCAGGAGTTTGCTTTGCAATCAAGAGCACGCGCTAAACGCCACAGGCAAGTGACATCTGGCATGAAAACGGCACTTTCAAAAAATGAAATAGATGCATTGCTTGAAGCTGCTCACGCATTGTCAGAGGCGACCTCGAATGCTTCGAGGCCCCAACGCAATGAGTCCGTTAAGAAGGCATTGCAGGAGGCTGAAAAAGCCATGCTTGAGGCCATGCTTGAGCAATTGCGTGATGAAAATGCCCAATTAAAGGCCATGTTGACCAAGATGCAGGCCTCTGAGGCCAAACAAAAAGTCTAAAATTGCCCAAAATGGGCCTTTTTATAACTTGGCAATATATTGCACGTTTTTCGCTTAAATAATTGGCTCCACAGGCCGTTTTTAAGGTGTCGCTCCAAAGGGCGGCAATGTGGAGAGGGTCGTTGGCTGCAAAATCATCATCACCAAGCCGCCTGAGCATTGGTGACATCATCTTCATTCTGACACTTATCACTGTCACTCTCGTAGTGATTGGTGTTGGCACGCGCACAGTAAGCAATGCGTTGGAATTAGAAGATGTTAAAAGACGTGCTGAGCAACTTGCATCACGTTTTGAAGAAATTGCTGCCAAACGTAAGGCTGGCGAAGAGATTACGCCCGAGCAATGTAGCAATAAAGAAATTGACGGGCCTGATGGCACCAAGGTTTTGCCCACATGGAGCGATTGCTTTAATGCGGTGACGGGCGCTGAGCCCTTCTCGGAATGGAAAAATATCCTTAATCCAGATAATGATACATATGGGCCGGCCTGTGATCGCACAGATGAGAAAACCCAAGGTCTTATTATCATCGAAAAAGGGACGCCGTGGTTTTCAGCAGGCTCAACTGGCACCTATTATGGAGCCTTTGATGGCCCCGAAACATTACAAAAAGAAATTTTAGGACGTGTGTCACTCTGCGATCGCTGGTCAAATCTGATCAGGGTTCGTGAGATTAAGTTTTAGGGGGATGTGATGGTAGATCTCATCTTCTCTTATGAAAGGGCTAGCACATGAAATGGTTTGCTGCCCTTCGCGCCTTTTTCCTCAAAGCCCGCAAGTTTGTTTTTAATAGACTTCTGGATGCGCATGACCCAACCAATTTGCACACAAAGTTTGAAAACTTTGTGGCAACGCTCATTTTGCTTAACTTTGCGAGCATGCTTGTTGAGCATATTCCCGAGATTTATGAGCCTTATTCATTTTGGTTTCGAACATTTGATCATATATCGCTGACTGTGTTTTCGGCTGAATATTTATTGCGTCTTTATGTCGCCCCTGAAGATCCTGAGTTTAACACAAGCCGCTTCCCGCGTCTGAAATATGTCTTCAGTCTTTACGCCCTCATCGATTTATCGGCTATTTTGCCATTCTATCTCTCAGCCTTTATCGATATGGATTTGCGCTTGCTGCGTATTTTGCGCTTGCTGCGTTTGTTCAAATTATTCCGTGTCCTGATACCAGCCTATAAAGATTTTATGTACATTAATGCTGATCGGACCTTTCGGCAGAAGATCCATGCCTTGGTCTGGCCATCTGAGCGTGGCGGGAAATTGCATGAATTCTTTGATCTGTTCATTGTTTTATGGGTTGTGATTTCGGTTCTTGGGGTCATCTTTGAGTCAGTTGAGAGTATTCATTATCTCCTCAATGTTGAATTTGCCTTTCTTGATGTCGTGGCCGTGTGGGTGTTCACACTTGAATATTTAATGCGCTTTTATTCCTGCGTCGAAGATCCGGAATTTCAAGGTCGTTTTAAGGGTACGTTTAAATTTACAACATCACCCAATGCGGTGATTGATTTCTTGGCAATTATTCCGTTCTTTCTGGAAGCCTTTTTGCATCATCTGTTTGACTTGCGCTTTTTGCGTATTTTCCGAATGATGCGATTGTTGAAATTAACGCGCTTTACTGACGCAACACAAATGATGATCTTGGTGTTGCGCCGTGAATGGCCTGTTATGGCAGCCTCAATTTTCGTCATGATGCTGGTGGTGGTGATGACTGCTAGCTTGGGCTATTTGTTTGAGCATGACGCCCAGCCTGATAAATTTGAAAATATTCCCCAATCAATTTATTGGGCCGTGATTACACTCACCAGCGTTGGTTATGGTGATATTTCACCAGTTACGCCTTTGGGCCGTATTATCACCATTGGCATTTCGATTATGGGTATTGCTATTGTGGCGATCCCCGCCGGTATTTTATCAGCCGCTTTTACAGACCAATTGCGCATTGAGCGTGAAACATTGCGCAATGAATTGATTGAAATGCTAGCGGACGGCACGATTGATGAAACGGAACGCGCCTTTATTGAGCAAGAAGCTAAACGCTTGCATATTCAGCCTGATGAAATTGATCGCTTGATGTTAGAGGCGCAAAAAGATCGCGCCACGCAGGAACATCAAGACCAATCTGTCGTTGGCTTTGATTTAAAGTCTCTGTCGCAAAACCCTGAGCTTGCGCTCAATCAGTTTCGCATTCTTGTTACTCAACTTGATCAAGTGTTTGCGGTTGTCGATCAAAAAAGTGTTGATATGCGTATGCAGGCAGAAGGCTATGCAACAGTGCTCGAGCGCAGCATTTGGTATATGATGCTCTCCAATCGCGCTTTGTACCAACAACAGACAATGCCGCCTGCACCAGCGCCTGAGCCCGCCGTGCCAATGGAATCACCTAAGGCTTCCCAGGCATCCGACGTGGTGAATGAGAATGTGCCGGATGAGCCTGCTAAGCCTGCCCCGCGCCCGCGTAAGCCCAGAGCAAAAAAGCCCACGAAAGCTGACGATACGGACGGCTCACCCTCCGCATAAGATATAAAGCCCTGATCATCCACAGGCAGTTTTGACCCTGCTTCGCCCAAGCGATAAGCACGATAAAACGAGCTGTGACGATTCTGATGAGGGCGTTTATGAAGTCGATTACCCAGCGCATTGCCGAAGAACTTAACGTGGCAGAGCGCCAAATAAATGCGGCGGTTGAATTACTCGATGGCGGCTCAACTGTTCCATTTATCGCCCGTTATCGCAAAGAAGCAACGGGCATGCTTGATGATACGCAATTGCGCACATTGGAAGAGCGTTTGCGTTATTTGCGCGAGTTAGAAGAGCGGCGTAAAGCAATTTTGGACTCTATCCGTGAGCAGGGAAAGTTAGAGCCGGCGCTTGAGTCTAAAATCAATGCAGCGGAATCAAAATCTCAGCTTGAAGATTTATATTTGCCCTTCAAGCCCAAGCGGCGCACCAAAGCACAAATTGCGCGTGAAGCTGGTCTCGAGCCATTGGCTGATGCTTTGTTAACCACTCCCACACTTGATCCCAAAGGTGAGGCGCATAAATATATTGATGCCGATAAGGGTATTAAATCAGAGCAAGAAGCGCTTGATGGTGCGCGTGCTATTCTTGTGGAACGCTTTGGCGAAATCCCCGAATTAATTGGTGCGTTGCGTGATATGTTTTGGCAACAGGGAAAGCTTGTTTCCAAAGTGCGGGAGGGTAAGCAACAAGAAGGGGCTAAATTTACCGATTATTTTGATTGGAATGAGCCACTGGTCAAAATTCCCTCGCATCGCATTTTAGCACTTTTTCGCGGTGAAAAAGAAGAGGTGCTTGATCTCAAATTCGAAGCTGAAGATACATCAATTCTTAAAGCAGGTGAGGCGGGTCAGTTTGAGCGTAAAATTGCGTCACATGTCGGCATCACAGCCCAAGGGCGCGCTGCTGATCAATGGTTGATGGATACAGTGCGCTGGTGCTGGCGCACAAAAATATATGTTCATCTCGGCCTCGATGTGCGTATGCGCTTATGGCAAACAGCAGAAGATGATGCAGTCAAAGTTTTTGCTGGTAATTTGCGTGATTTACTCCTTGCAGCGCCCGCTGGTGGGCGCGCCACCATGGGGTTAGATCCGGGCTTTCGTACGGGTGTAAAAGTGGCAGTTGTGGATGCCACAGGCAAGGTTGTTGCGACAACTGCTATTTATCCGCATGAGCCTCAACGCAAATGGGACGATTCTATCGCCACTCTGGCAAGTCTTGCGCGCATACATAAAGTTGAACTCATTGCCATTGGTAATGGCACAGCCTCGCGTGAAACGGATAAATTGGCATCCGATGTGATCTCGCGCCATCCCGATTTAAAACTAACAAAAGTTATGGTCTCCGAAGCAGGCGCGTCCGTTTATTCAGCGTCTGAATTTGCTTCCAAAGAATTGCCCGAGCTTGATGTATCTTTGCGTGGCGCTGTCTCTATTGCGCGCCGCTTGCAAGACCCGCTTGCTGAATTGGTGAAAATTGACCCCAAATCCATTGGTGTTGGGCAATATCAGCATGATCTTGCCGGCTTTAAATTATCGCGCTCACTTGATGCGGTGGTTGAAGATTGCGTGAATGGCGTTGGTGTGGATGTTAATATTGCCTCTGTCCCTTTGCTGGCGCGTGTCTCAGGGGTTGGGGAAGGCTTAGCGCAGGCAATTGTGGCGCATCGAGATGAACATGGCCCGTTTCGTTCTCGTGCGGCATTAAAAAAAGTGGCCCGTCTTGGTCCCAAAGCCTTTGAGCAATGCGCTGGCTTTTTGCGTATTCGCGATGGCGATGATTTGCTCGATAGCTCAGGCGTTCATCCCGAAGCCTATCCTATTGTGCGTAAGATTTTGGAAGTCACAAAAAGCGATATCAAAGCGCTGATTGGCAATGCGTCTCTTTTGCGCGGCCTCAAAGCCCAAAATTTTGCTGATGAGACTTTTGGTGTTCCCACCATTACAGATATTTTCAAAGAATTGGAAAAACCTGGACGCGACCCGCGCCCCGCATTCAAAACTGCAGAGTTTAGAGAGGGCGTTGAAAAAATCAGCGACCTTGAAATCGGCATGATGTTGGAAGGGGTTGTCACTAACGTCGCGGCTTTTGGCGCCTTTGTTGATATCGGTGTGCATCAAGATGGGCTTGTGCATATTTCGGCGCTTGCAGAAAAATTTGTCAAAGATCCCCGTGAGGTCGTCAAGCCCGGCGATATTGTCAAAGTAAAGGTGATGGAAGTGGATGCGCCACGCAAGCGCATTTCCTTGTCCATGCGCATGTCAGATGATCCTTCGGCGAGCCGCACCTCAACCCCGCGCAATGGTGCAAATGCCCCCACCTCAAACCAGCGTTCTGGGCCCGCACAGCGCATAAGTTCAGCGCCACGTGGGGCATCATCACAGCCCGCAGCGGCTGGTGGGGGTGCTTTGGCGGAGGCGTTACGCAAAGCAGGCATGGCACAATCTGGGGACCAGAGCGGTAAAAATTCACGCCGCTGATTGCCCAAGCGCTATCCCTTCGCTAGATTAAGCGTAAGAGTAGGGTGCTCATCAAACCCTGCCCGCAGACGCTCTGGAGAGGATTACGTCATGGCATTTTTTGTTCGTTCTTTTTATGTGGCGGCATGTTCAGCTCTGGCACTGAGCGCATGGTCACATTCTCCCGCTTATGCGCAAACGCAAGAACCGGTTACCATTGGCGCCATTGAAGTTCTCTCAGGCCCAAATAATAAATATGGCATCGCCATTCGCAATGGGTTTGATCTCGCTCTTGAGGATGTCAATAAAGCCGGCGGCGTATTGGGTGGGCGTCCCCTAGCCATTGCCTATGAGGATTCAGCAGGTAACAAAGACCAAGCCATTAATGCCGCACGCCAATTAATTGGCTCGCAAAAAGTGCCGTTGATTTTGGGCCCCACTTTATCAAATGAAATGTTTGCCGTTGGTCCCATTGCGAATGAGCGAAAGATTCCAATTATTGGCACATCAACAACAGCCAATGGCATTACCGCAATTGGCCCTTATGTCTTTCGCACCTCATTGCCTGAAGCTGCTGTTATTCCCGTGACCTTACAAACCGCGCGCGATCGTTTGGGTGTAAAAAAAGTTGCGGTCATGTATGGCAATGATGATGCCTTCACCAAATCAGCCTATGATGTGATGAAGGATGCGTTGGCAAAACTTGGAATGGAGACTATCGCAACCGAGACATTTGGTGGCAAGGACACGGATTTTTCTGCACAATTAACAAAAATTGCGGCTCTTAAACCCGATGCGATCGTTGTCTCAGCTTTGGTTGAGGCAGGCGCAGGCATTTTGCTCGCGAAGAAGCAAATGGGTATTCCCTCTTCGATACGCGTGATTGGCGGAAATGGTCTTAATTCGCCTCAAGTGCCAAATGTCGCGGGTGATGCCGCTGATGGCACTTTGGTGGGCTCGCCATGGTTTATTGGTAAAGCCGATGATGCCAATAAAAAATTTGTTAGCTCTTATCGCGCCAAATATAACGCCGACCCCGATCAATTTGCAGCGCAGGCCTATGATACCTTATTCCTCGTAGCAAAGGCGATTACCGCAGCGGGTGAAGTCAATTCTGATAAAATTCGCGATGCTCTCACCAAGGCCACTTATCAGGGCGTCATGGGGTCATTCTCATTCACTGCTGATCGTGATCCCGCAGATACATCGGGAGTCGTGGTGATTGAAATGAAATCTGGTGGCTTCCAGATTTTTAAGCCTTAAAGCTCTGACAAAGGATAGGGGCGTCTGATGCTCGGCCAACAGCTCCTTAATGGATTGGCAGCAGGGGCCGCTTATGCGCTGTTTGCTCTGGGCTTTACGCTGATCTTTGGCGTGATGCGCGTCATTAATCTCACCTATGGTGTGTATTATTCATCAGGGGCTCTTCTGGCTCTCTGGCTTACGCAAAATGGCGTATCGCTACTTCTGGCTTTGCCCCTCGCCAGTTGCGCAATAGGCCTGATAGCTGTTGGCGTTGATTTTATATTGCTGACGCGGTTGCAACGGGCACGCGCGCCTGAATTAGCTTCGCTCATGGTGACATTAGGTGCGACATTATTGCTCTATTCGGTGGCCAATACATGGCTTGGCACAAATGTACGGCGTTTTCCCCCATCGGTGATTCCATCTGCGAGTTTTGAGATTTTTGGTCTCTACATCACATTGAGCCAGATTCTCATCATGGTGCTTGTGGTGGTGGTTGTGATGTCCTTATCACTCTTTCTTAATGCAACACGCGCTGGCCTTGCGTTGCGTGCATTGGCGCAGAATCCTGATGCCGCGCGGCTTATGGGTGTGCGTGTGGATGTGATGACGGCCTATGTGTCTTTTATCAGTGGCAGCTTAGGTGCATTGGCCGGAATATTATTGGGGCTCAATTATAATGCGATCCAGCCCTATATGGGCGAAAGCATGATGCTCAAAGGCTTTGCTGTCATCATACTCGGAGGCTTGGGCGATGTGCGCGGCGCGTTAATTGCTGGCGTGCTGATTGGTGTCCTTGAAGCGATGGTTGCGGGTTATATGAGTTCTTCACTCAAAGAAGCTATTGGTTTTGTCTTGCTCGTGCTGACTCTATGGATTCGTCCATCTGGCTTGTTCGGCCAAATCCAGATCAAGAGGGCCTAATGAGTCAGTGGCTGGATGATTTTTTATGGACCTATCAAACCCTCATCGCCTCATTGGGCATCAATGGGTTGTTGGCGCTAAGCATGTATGTGGTTTTGTCCATCGGTCAATTATCGCTGGGGCAAGCTGCATTTATGGGTGTGGGGGCATATACATCTGCGTTACTCACCTTGAAATGGGGTGTGCCCTTGCCATTGGCATTGTGTGGGGCGATGTGTGTTCCCGCCCTCATGGCTTTGGTGATTGGCAAGCCAACTCTGCGCTTATCAGGTGTTTATCTGGCATTGGCAACCATTGGTTTAGGCGAGATGGTGCGTATCGCTTTACTCAATCTTGACATAACCGGCTCTGCCTTGGGTCTTTCATCTATTCCGACCTTCTCGCCCTTGATTGGTTTAAGTGTGATTTATGGCGCATTGGTTGCTGCATTGATTTTTGCCATGTTGATTGTGCGCTCTCATATTGGTCGTGCCATGGAAGCCCTGCGGGAAGATGAAGCCGCCGCAGCAATTATGGGCATTAACATCAAT
>Ga0164296_1005662_pt1 | contig 10862 bp, 11 predicted proteins | sample GEODES057metaG_FD_113533 | JGI IMG/M metagenome (GOLD analysis project Ga0164296, IMG submission 113533) | Dystrophic lake water microbial communities from Trout Bog Lake, Wisconsin, USA - GEODES057 metaG | ecosystem: Environmental > Aquatic > Freshwater > Lake | place: USA: Trout Bog Lake... | reverse complement strand
TCAGAGCTGCAGCGGCAGATCAACTGCAAACCTGGGGCGAGCGTGTGGGTGCGGCGGTGGTGCGAGGCCCAGAAGGGGGAGACCCCGCCTCTGTGGCATTCGATGCGGTAGCAGTAGCCAGGGAAGCGGGCGTGGATACCGTGGTGATCGACACAGCTGGTCGACTTCATACCAAGACCGGACTGATGGATGAGTTGGGCAAGGTCAAGCGAGTCGTGGAAAAGCAGTCTCCTGTCGATGAGGTACTTCTGGTCCTGGATGCAACCACCGGCCAGAACGGGCTGGTCCAGGCTCGGGTATTCGCCGAAGTCGTCGCGGTCACCGGTGTGGTCCTGACAAAGCTTGATGGCACAGCACGCGGTGGCATCGTTGTGGCCGTTCAGCGTGAATTGGGCGTTCCCGTCAAGCTGGTTGGCTTGGGCGAAGGGCCAGATGACCTGGCGCCGTTCGATCCGCAGGCCTTCGTTGAGGCGCTGATCTCTGCAAGCTAGGCCCGGTGTTACATCGCAGAAACAAACTGAGTGGTTTTGTCACCTGAGTGAAACGCACGGTGCCATGAGGCGAAACCTCATCTGTGGACCCTTTGCGCAGCGGGAACTACTCGTTGTGGGAAGGAGCGTTTTATGAACTCCGCATTGAACACCGGAAACACCGCGTGGGTACTGACCAGTGCCGCGCTGGTATTGCTGATGATTCCGGGGCTTGCGTTTTTCTATGGGGGCATGGTGCGAACCAAGTCCGTACTGAACATGCTCATGATGGTGATGGGCTCACTGTTCGTCGTGGGCATCTTGTGGGTGGCGTTCGGCTACTCGATGTCATTCGGTGACTCGTACGGCAATAACGGTCTCTTGGGTAACATCGGCCAGTACGACTGGTTGACCTCCCTCATGGCCAATGACCCCAAGGCGTCCCTGCCCGCGATGGCCTTCGTGGCGTTTCAGGCGATGTTTGCCTGCATTACCGTCGGCCTGATCGCTGGAGCCATTGCCGATCGGACCAAATTCGGGGCTTGGATGGTTTTCTCGGCCATCTGGGCCGTTCTGGTGTACTTCCCCGTGGCGCACTGGGTGTTCGACCTGAACCCGACCACGGGTGGCTTCCTAGCCAAGTGGGGGGTCATTGACTTCGCGGGCGGAACAGCGGTGCACATCAACGCGGGTGCGGCAGGGCTTGCGCTTGCCATCGTGATCGGACGGCGCGTGGGCTGGAAGAAGAACCCCATGAAGCCGCACAACCTCACGCTGGTCATGATCGGAGCCGGTCTGCTGTGGTTCGGATGGTTCGGATTCAACGCCGGCTCAGAAGCCGCTGCCGATAACAGCGCATCTGTGGTGTTCGTGAATACCTTTGTGGCTACCTGCGCAGCTGGCCTGGGTTGGCTCGCGACGGAAAAGTTGCGGGATGGACATGCCACATCTCTTGGTGCGGCATCGGGAATCGTGGCCGGCTTGGTGGCGATCACTCCGTCGTGCTCTGCCGTAAACCCCCAAGGTGCCATCATCATCGGCCTGCTTGCTGGTGTGGTGTGTGCCCTGGCCGTCGGCTTGAAGTACAAGTTGGGCTTTGACGACTCTCTGGATGTCGTGGGTGTGCACCTCGTCGGCGGCATCATGGGAACGCTGCTGATTGGCTTCTTGGCCACCAAGGCAGCACCGGCTGGTGTCGATGGCTTGTTCTATGGGGGAGGGCTGTCGCAATTGGGCAAGCAGGCCGCTGGCGCAGGCATCGTGCTGGTGTACTCATTTGTTATCGCCACGCTGATCGGGCTGGTGATCAAATACACCCGTGGCTTCCGAGTCAGCACCGATGATGAGGTCCTCGGCGTGGACTTGTCACTGCACGCTGAGACCGCATACGAATTCAACGAGTCCGGCGGCGGCGGTCACTTTGCCGGCGTTGGTCACGCTGCACGCTCGCACATGGAGGAGGAGTAAATGAAGCTCGTCACTGCAATCATCAAGCCCTTCAAGCTTGAAGATGTGAAGAATGCGCTGGAAGGTACGGGCGTTCATGGCATGACCGTCTCAGAAGCATCAGGCTTTGGACGTCAGCGCGGACACACAGAGGTGTATCGCGGAGCGGAATACACCGTTGACCTTGTCCCAAAGGTGCGCTTGGAGGTCCTTGCTGATGATGATCGTGTCGACTCAGTCGTCGACGCAATCGTGACGGCTGCTCAGACCGGACGTATCGGCGACGGCAAGGTTTGGGTCGTGCCGGTCGAGAGCATCGTTCGCGTGCGAACGGGCGAGCGAGGATCCGAAGCGATCTGACGATGACAGCTTCCTTCCTCGCCGCGCGTCAGGAGTTGGTGCTGCGCCCTGGGCCGTATGGCCCAGGGCGCAGAGCGGCACTGACAGCCCTGACTGATGACTGGCTTCGCGAGCTATTTACGGCTGCCGACGCCACCAGGGGCGCCGATATTGCCCTGGTAGCCGTTGGCGGGCACGGTCGGCAGGAGCTGTCTGCTGGAAGCGACTTGGACCTTCTGTTGCTCCACCGCACTGATCCTCGGCGTGCGGCGGTCGTTGCAGACGCGATGTGGTACCCCATCTGGGATTCCGGAATCGCTCTTGACCACAGTGTGCGAACCGCGGCGGAGGCGCGACGCATGGCGTCTGATGACGTCAAGGTTGTCCTGGGGCTCATGGACGCCCGAGTTATTGCTGGTCCAGCTGATTTGGCCGAGCAAGTAAAGAAGGCCGTGTTCTCTGATTGGCGCGCAATGGCGCCGAAGCGACTTCCCGATTTGCAGGCGCTTGTTGAATCCCGTCGCGAGCGTTTCGGTGAACTGGCGCACCTTCTTGAGCCTGATCTCAAGGAGTCATACGGGGGCCTGCGCGAGGCCACAGTCCTTCGCGCCATCGCGGCATCGTGGCTTACTGACGTGCCGCATCACACCTGGTCTGAACAGGTCGACTTCTTGCTTGAAGTCCGCGGGGCCTTGCAGTCCGTTACGGGCAAGAGCGGTGATGTTCTTCTCCTTCAGGAGCAAGATGCAGTCGCTCAGGCTCTTGGCCTCAATGATGCCGATGACTTACTTCGACGGGTCTACATGGCTGGTCGCGCCATCTCGTACGCCTCCGATACGTCGTGGCGTCGTGTCGTGCGCGTGACTCGTCGGGCACCACGCCGAAGCTTTCGACAGGTGCGAAGGTCTGGTCCAGATCGAGTGCCGCTTTCAGATGGCGTGGTTGCTCAGGATGGGGAAGTGGTCCTCGCCAACGACGCACGCCCCGACCGTGATGCCACATTGGTGGTGCGTGCTGCTGCAGCGGCTGCGCAAGCGAGCCTGCCGCTGGCTCAGGTCACTGTTGAGCGTCTGGCCGCCGAGTCAGCACCGATGCCGGTGCCCTGGCCCCGATCCGCGCGTGAGGCATTTGTGTCCCTGTTGGGTGCGGGGGCGTCGACAATAGCCGTGTGGGAGGCGCTGGATCAGGTAGGACTCATCGCTCAGCTGATCCCTGGTTGGTCCGTTGTCCGCTCAGCGCCACAGCGCAATGCGATTCACCGATTCACGGTCGATCGACATCTTGTCCAGGCCACAGTGCATGCTTCAGCGTTGACTCGGGAAGTCGAACGCCCGGACCTGTTGCTCGTTGGAGCACTGCTGCATGACATCGGCAAGGGCCGCCCCGGTGATCACAGCGAAGTGGGTGCCGGGATCGCTCGTGAGCTTGCGCAGATGATGGGCTTTGATGAGCAGGATCAGGACGTGATCGAAATGATCGCCCGTCATCACTTGCTGTTGCCGGATGTCGCGACCAAGCGTGACCTAGACGATCCGATGACCATAAATTCGGTAACGGCCGTCATTGACTCCCATGCACGTTTGGACTTGATGGCAGCCCTGGTGGAAGCGGATTCCCTGGCGACTGGACCGGCTGCCTGGAGCGAATGGCGCAGGGGATTGATCGCAGATCTGGTTCGACGCTGTCACCTGCAGTTGGCAGGTCAGCCGGTAATCGTTGCTCCGTTGCTCAGCGACGAGCAATTGGCCCTTGCTGCAGGTGAAGGAATTCAGATTCACCTCACGGAAGCTGATGACGATTGCACCCTGGTTATTGCCGCTCCTGATCAGGTCGGTCTTTTGGCGACGGTTGCTGGACTGCTGTCGGTGCACCGGCTGCAAGTTCGAGCCGCAAAGGTGGACACCCAAGCTGATCGAGCGCTGCAGATCTGGACCGTTCGACCGTTGTACGGCGACCCGCCGCCTGTGGCACAGATCGCGAAGGATCTGCGTCGCGCTTTGGACGGTGAACTGGACATCGCCGGCATACTCGCCAAGCGCGAGGAGGCATATGCGTCCACGCGCAAGATGTCGGTGGCCGCTCCGCGAGTTGATTTCATCCAAGGGGCGAGTCGGACCACTGCAGTGCTTGAGGTACGCGCTCACGATGCGCCCGGGCTGCTCCACAAAGTCGCCTCTGCGGTTACCTCAGCCGGTGCCAGCATCATCGGGGCGAAGGTCTCGACGTTGGGGTCGGAAGTCGTGGACGTGTTCTTTTTGCACGATGCCCATGGTTGTCCGTTGAGCCAGGACCACGAGGCGGCAGTGGCCATCACGGTGCGAGCCGCGCTGGAGCAGCAAGTAACCTGATCCTGTGTTTGCCTCCCTCTCCGACCGACTTTCCGCCACCTTCAAAGGATTGCGCGGCAAGGGTCGACTGTCTGAGGCTGACATTGATGCCACAGTCCGTGAGATCCGAACGGCTCTGCTGGAAGCCGATGTCGCCCTACCGGTCGTGCGCGAGTTCTGCGCTGCGGTCAAGGAACGGGCCATGGACGTCACGGTCTCCCAGGCACTGAACCCGGCCCAGCAGGTCATCAAGATCGTCCACGACGAGCTGGTGTCAGTCCTGGGTGGAAGTACTCGTGCTCTGCGTCAAGCCAAGACTCCGCCGACGGTTGTGCTCCTTGCAGGCCTCCAAGGCGCAGGCAAGACCACCCTGGCCGGCAAGCTCGCTCTGGATTTAAAGGCCAAGGGGCATACGCCGCTGCTGGTGGCGGCGGATCTGCAACGACCCAATGCTGTGGATCAGCTGCGGGTGATCGCCGGGCAGGCAGAGGTTGCAATCTTCGCCCCCGAGCCGGGCAATGGAGTTGGCGACCCGGTTTCGGTCACGCTCGATGCGCGTGCCTACGCGGAGCACCACCTGCATGACTTCGTGATCGTCGACACAGCTGGACGCTTGGCCATTGACGCTGAGCTCATGGAGCAGCTGCGTCAGGTGAAGTCCGCGGCACGTCCCGACGACACCTTGCTGGTGATCGACGCAATGATCGGTCAGGACGCAGTGCGAACAGCCCAAGAGTTCTCCGACGGCGTCGGATTCGACGGGGTGGTGCTGACCAAGCTCGACGGCGACGCCCGAGGCGGCGCAGCGTTGTCGGTCAAGGGCATCACCGGCAAGCCGATCATGTTTGCCTCAACTGGCGAGAAACTCACTGATTTTGAGGTGTTCCACCCGGAGCGAATGGCCTCTCGCATCTTGAGCATGGGTGACGTGCTCACCTTGATCGAGCAAGCTGAGCGTGCATTTGACGCCAAGCAGGCGGATGCCATGGCCGCCAAGATGGCCAAAGGCCAGGATTTCACGTTGGATGATTTTCTTCAGCAGATGCAGGCAGTGAAGAAGATGGGTTCGCTCGGCAAGCTCATGGGCATGCTTCCGGGCATGGGTGACATGAAGGCGCAACTCGACCAGTTAGACGACCGTGAGTTAGATCGTGTTGCGGCCATCATCCAGTCGATGACCCCCGCCGAGCGTGAGGATCCAAAGATCCTCAACGGCTCGCGCCGGATGCGCATCGCTCGCGGCTCCGGCGCGGCTGTCAGCGATGTCAACAACCTCGTGGAGCGCTTCGGACAGGCCCAAAAGATGATGCGTCAGATGGGCAAGGGGGGAATGCCTGGCATGCCCGGAATGCCCGGGATGGGCGGGAGCAAGAAGGCCAAGGGTAAGTCGGCTCCAGCGCGGTCCAAGAAGGGCCGATCAGGTAACCCGGCCAAGCGTGCGGCGCAGGAATTAGGTTCAGGACCGGACCGCACCGGTTCGATGCTGGGGGTCAACCAGGGATCGGCTGAGTTTGACCCGGCGAATCTGGACCTGCCGCCAGAGCTCAAGAATCTGCTGAATTAGTCGCTGTCCATGGGGCTGGTCTGAGCATCGCTTGCCATCTGGCACAATAGGCGGGCACTTGCCACCCGGATGGCCCTCTACCCAGCCGACGTGGCAGTCCAACAGGTTTTCCCGCCCAACGGTGTCCCCACGCTGTCAAGCGGGTTTGCCATCACAACACAGGAGAAAGCCCACCGTGGCCGTAAAGATCAAGCTCAAGCGCCTTGGCAAGATTCATGCACCTCAGTACCGCATCGTCGTGGCCGACTCGCGCACTGCGCGCAATGGTCGTTCGATCGAAGAACTGGGCATCTACCAGCCGATGCACGATCCCAGCATCATCAAGGTTGACTCAGATCGCGTCCAGTACTGGCTCGGCGTCGGCGCGCAGCCGACCGAAGCAGTCGCCGCGATTTTGAAGGTCACCGGTGACTGGCAGAAGTTCAAGGGCCTGCCGGGCGCCGAAGGTACGTTGCGGATTGCTGAGGCAAAGGTCAGCAAGCTCGTCGCGTATGAAGCTGCCGTGGCCGATGCCGCGAACGAGCCGAAGACTCCGGTGAAGAAGCCCAAGCCGATTGAACCGATTGCAGATTCTGAGCCAACCACGGCACAACTGGTGGCTGAGGCTGATGCGGTGGAGGCTGTCGTGGCTGAAGCCCGGGCAGAGGTCGTCGCGGTGGAGGCTGTCGCTGCTGATGAGGCTGCAGTGGATGCGATCGTGTCTGACGCCGGTGTCGAGGCGGTTGTTGAAGCAGCTGAGGCTTCCGAGTAATGCTCGAAGAAGCCCTGCGGCATCTGGTGGCGGGCATCGTTGACCATCCGGAAGATGTCGCGGTATCTGAGCGAAATCAGCGACGTGGCAAGTGCTTGGACGTGAGCGTGCACCCAGAGGACATGGGCAGGGTCATCGGTCGAGCCGGACGCACTGCCTCGGCCTTGCGCACCGTAGTGACTGCTCTCAACGATGGACGTGGAGTACGTATCGATTTCCTCGACGTCGCTGAGCGCTAATCACCGTGAGAGTGGTCGTCGGTCGAATCGGGCGACCACATGGCATCCGCGGCCAGGTAACCGTGGAGTGCCGAACGGATGAGCCTGATGTGCGATTCGCGCCTGGCGCTCAGTTACTGACGGAGACGTCCTCGCTGACGGTTGAGTCAAGTCAGTGGCATTCAGGAAGACTGCTCGTGCAGTTTGCCGGTGTCACTGACCGAAATGAGGCTGAACACCTACGCGACACCATTGTCAGCATCGATCGTGATCCGGCTCAGATGCCCGAGGAATCGGACGAGTACTACGACTCGGCCCTGATCGAGTGCCAGGTGATGACCGATGATGGAACCGTTGTCGGGACGGTGTCCGAGGTGTTGCATCTGCCCGGCCAGGATCTGCTGGTGGTGACTGCCGGTGACGCGGAGTTCCTGATCCCATTCGTAGAAGCGATCGTTCCCACCGTTGATGTGGCCAATCGTTCCATCGTCATTACCCCGCCGGACGGACTACTGGAGTAGCCGTGCGCATAGACATTCTCACGATATTCCCGAGCTACCTTCAACCGCTTCAACTGTCATTGATGGGTAGGGCCGCTGAGTCTGGACTCGTGGATGTGCACGTGCATGATCTACGGCAGTGGACGCACGATCGGCATCGAACCGTGGATGACACCCCATACGGTGGCGGTCCGGGCATGGTGATGGGCCCAGAGCCTTGGGGCGAGGCGCTGGACGAAATTGCCACGATGTCAGGCGACCGTCCACATTTGGTCATTCCGACCCCATCAGGACGGTCGTTTGCTCAGCCGATTGCCCGTCAGTTCAGTACTCGACCGTGGTTGGTCTTCGCCTGCGGACGGTACGAGGGTATCGATGCCCGCGTCGCCACGTATTTCGCCAATGACCCCAGGTGGGATGGGGTGGGCCAGTGGTCCATTGGGGATTACGTCCTGGCCGGTGGTGAGGTAGCCGCCATGGCGATGATTGAGGCGGCGGTTCGATTGGTGCCGGGCGTGTTGGGCAATGCTGAGTCGTTCCAGGATGACTCATTTGCTGACGGGCCCATGAGTGACCTCCTGGAGGGTCCGGTATTCACCAAGCCGCTGGAGTGGCGAGGGCTTTCGGTCCCCGATGTGCTGCTCACAGGCCATCACGCCCACATCCGGGCGTGGCGCCTGCGGCAGGCTCAGGAACGCACCGCGGAAAATCGACCCGACTTGCGCCCCATGCCAGACCTCCCGGAGGTCAATTAGGGCTAGAAGGGGACCTATGGCAGACTACGTGGGCCGCGACACGCTGGTGCAATCTCTGCCACAGGGGAGCGCATCAGTCACGGCATCGGATTCATCCCCATCAATCCGTGGGCGGCCTGTGGCGCCTGCAGGAAGCGAATGACATGCATACCCTGGACAGCGTTGACGCCGCATCACTGCGTTCCGATATCCCTGCCTTCCGCGCCGGAGACACCGTGAAGGTGCACGTGAAGGTCATTGAAGGTAACAAGAGCCGTATTCAGGTCTTCCAAGGCGTGGTTATCGCCCGCTCCGGAGCGGGCATCAATGAGACCTTCACCGTTCGCAAGGTTTCCTACGGCGTCGGTGTTGAGCGCATTTTCCCGATTCACACCCCGACCGTCGACAAGATCGAATTGGTCAGTCGTGGAGACGTGCGGCGCGCCAAGTTGTATTACCTGCGCGAATTGCGTGGCAAGAAGGCCAAGATTCGCGAGCTTCGCGATACCCCCAAGACCAGCGCCTAGTTCGCTGCGCCTGGGTTCGAGGACAAGGTTGTCGCTGAGTGAGTAAGGGCTCCAAGTCAAATTGGTGGGACATTCCGCTCACGCTGGCGATCGCCGTTGGAGTTGTCCTGCTAATCACGACATTTGTCGTGAAGCCATTTTCCATTCCCTCCGGATCGATGGAAAACACGCTGTTGATCGGGGATCGTGTCCTGGTGAATCGCATGGTGTATCACGTGCGCCCGGTACAGCGCGGCGATGTCATCGTGTTCGACGGAACCGATTCCTTCGTACCGGCATCCGAAGTTCCCCAGCGCGATCCGATCACCGGAGCCATCGCATGGGTTGGCCAGTCGCTGGGCCTCATGCAGCCTGACAGCACTGATTTCATCAAGCGGGTTATCGGCGTTGGCGGGGATCACGTCCAGTGCTGTGACGCGCAAGGGCACCTGACGGTCAATGGCAAAGCACTCGACGAGCCATACCTGTATCCCGGTGACGTAGCCAGTCTGGACCCGTTCGATGTGATCGTCCCGCCGGGAAAGTTATGGGTAATGGGGGACCATCGGTCGGACTCGGCTGACTCTCGATCGCACATGGGCGATCCAGGTGGGGGCTTCGTTCCGGTGGATAAGGTCGTCGGCCGTGCGATGGCAGTCCTGTGGCCGATCAGTCAGCTGCAGATCTTGTCCATTCCTCCGACCTTTAACGACATCCCGAATCCCACTCCTTCGCCCAAGTAGGCGACCGCGGCATAGGTCCGGCAAGTACCGGACACGCACTCAAATGGCAGTGGGTTTGTCGGGGCAAGCGTGAAACCATTCGGTCATGGCCGTTTCTGCACGACAGGCGAGCCAGCCAGCGGAGCCGCTACGCGTTTACTCGGCAAGGCGGCCAAATGGGGCGCGGATCCTTCGCAACCTTGCCCTGCTGTTGGTGGTCGCCGCATGCGCCGCGCTATTGATCCGTGCGTTTGTCGCGCAGGTGGATTGGGTGCCAACGAGTTCCATGCAACCGACAATGTTCCCCAATGAACGCATCGTTTCTGAGAGCCTGAGTCAGCACCTGGCCGGGGTGCAGCGAGGTCAAGTGATCGTGTTCGCCGAACCAGATGACTGGTCCGTACCGCCCACCGCACAACAGTCCGTCGTACATCGTTCCCTAACGTGGATAGGAATCGCCGCTCCTGCCTCCGGAACGGTCCTGGTCGAGCGGGTCATCGGCGTTGGCGGGGATCATGTGGCGTGCTGCGACGCGCAAGGACACATCGTGCTCAACGGTGTGCCCCTGATAGAGCCATACGTTCATGGACGAACCGACCAGGTACGGTTCAGCGTCGATGTGCCCAACAATGGGCTCTTCGTTCTCGGTGACAATCGTGGGTCCTCGGCTGACTCCAGGTACCACTTGAGCCAAAATGCAGGATCAGTAACGGCATCGAGCGTTCAGGGACACGTAGTTGCCATTCTTTGGCCAGCTGCGCGGGCCTCGATCGTGAGCACACCATCACTGTTCGCGAATCCGGCCATCGCAGCCGGCAGCGGGATGCAGTAGTGCCTGATCTGTCGCTGGAGCGTGAGTTACTGGCCAGCGGTGCTCAGTTGATTGGCGGCGTTGACGAGGTCGGTCGGGGGTCATTGGCCGGTCCGGTATGCGTGGGAATCGCAATTGTGGACGCCTCGACTGCCCAAATGCCCGTTGGACTGGACGATTCGAAAGTGTTGTCCCCGGTTCGGCGCGCTGCTTTGGAACCAGTTATTGCGCAATGGGCGCGAGCCGTCGTGATTGGAACGGCGGACAGTCATGAGATTGACGCGGTGGGGATCGTTGCTGCCATGCGGCTTGCTGCCATTCGTGCCTTTGACCAGCTCAGCCAGCGCGGACTCGAGCCCGATGCGGTGATTTTGGATGGTAGTCACAATTGGTTGCGATCCGATTCGTTATTCGAGGAAGACGACTCACGCGTGCTTGATCGACTTCAGGGGCATGTACATACCAAGGTCAAGG
>Ga0164296_1005661_pt1 | contig 10862 bp, 10 predicted proteins | sample GEODES057metaG_FD_113533 | JGI IMG/M metagenome (GOLD analysis project Ga0164296, IMG submission 113533) | Dystrophic lake water microbial communities from Trout Bog Lake, Wisconsin, USA - GEODES057 metaG | ecosystem: Environmental > Aquatic > Freshwater > Lake | place: USA: Trout Bog Lake... | reverse complement strand
TGATGCGGATCAGACACATGGGCCGCGTCAGGAAAGAACGCCGCCCCTGCGACGGTCTCCGAGAGGCCCGGCTCCATCTGGCGAACTTCTGGGCCGTCGAGATAGTCGATGTGAATTCCCGCGTTTTGTTGCCGCTTGAAATGGGGCAAGGCTGCCCGAAACGCATCATGGCTGTCGAACGCAAACAACCCCCCACGCCGATGGATCATCCGCTCCATGCCGAGTTGGTGTGACAACCGGTTCCAAGCAGGCATAGCGAGGCTTTGAAAGGGGATCAAAGCCTCAATCGACCGTTCCAAATTCGACGGACGCGATGCCAAAATCAGCCGGGTGAGCCATGGCAAGAGCGGAAGCAAATAAGAGGGCCTGATCGACAAAGGCCCCAGAGGATCCATCAGGAATTTTGGCACCTGCCGCAGCATTTTGGGTGATGCAATCGGTTCAATATCGGTGTGCGCGAGCCAGCCGGCATTGCCGCGCGAAGCACCCGCAGCGGGCCCCTCCCGGTCAATGACCGTTACACTATGCCCCTCATCGGTCAGCGCATGGGCACTTGCCAAGCCGACAAGTCCTGCGCCGAGAACCGCGATCCGCATGCCAACAGTCCCTTTTGACGTTAGAGCGCTGGCAGGCTCGGGCGGACTTCAAGCGCCTTTTTCACAATCGCTTCAATGCGGGAGCGCTCGCTGCCCGACAAAGCGATGCGGGGGGCGCGGCAGCGGTCGTTCGTTCCCGTCACAATGGCTTCGACCAGCTTGATATTTTGGACAAGACGAGCCGACACATCGAGATCGAGAAGCGGCTGGAACCAGCGGTAAATCTTCAAGGCCTCGTCCATGCGGCCTGCTTTCGCGAGCCTCCAGATTGCGACTGTTTCTTTCGGGAAAGCGCAGACAAGACCTGCGACCCAGCCATGCGCGCCCATCGCGGCGCTCTCGAGGGCGAGATTGTCAACTCCTGTAAAGATTTGAATCCCTTCGCCCAAAATGTTGAAGAGATGAGTCACGCGCCGCACATCATCGGACGACTCTTTCACCGCGACAAATAAAGGCTCGGCGGCAACAAGATCGGCGATCATTTGCGGAGTCAAATCAACGCCATAGGCGACGGGGTTGTTGTAGATCATCACAGGGAGGCCGCCCGCTTTCGTAACGGCCTTGTAATGGGCCATCGTTTCATGCGGCTCGGATTTATAAGGAACCCCCGGCAGCACCATAAAACCGGCTGCACCTGCTTTGGCGCCCGCTTCGGCATTGGCCTGCGCGCGGCGGGTGGCACCGTCCACGATGGTTAAGAGGACGGGAATCTTGCCGTTGGCGACGCGGATTGCCGTTTTCAAAACCTCAATCTTTTCATCCGGATCGAGCGTTGACGCTTCGCCGAGCGAGCCGCAAACAATGATGCCATCAACGCCAGCTTCAACTTGGAGCGCGAAGGACCGTTCCATCTCCGCGATATCGAGCCGGTCATCCGAGGTGAATTTGGAGGTCACTGCTGGATAAATGCCAGACCATTTCGCGTGCGTCATCGCCCTTGTCCTTTTTTGATTGGTATGACAGCGCTATAGCACCAAGATGGGAGAGGTCAAAGGTGCGCGTTGCCCGGAAATGATCTTTTGAGAGGACAATGTTCCCGATGACTGAACCAGATGTGACATGGCTTGAGATGGTTGGACGCGGCGGGGGCAATGCCCGCCTTGCCATGCGGGTTCGAGCCGGAAAAGGCACGCCACTTCTGTGGCTTGGCGGGTTTCGCTCCGATATGGATTCAACCAAAGCGCAGGCGATTGATGCCTGGGCCGAGCGGCAAGGGCGTCCTTTTGTGCGATTTGATTATTCGGCGCATGGGCGGACGGGTGGCGCATTCGAAGACATGACACTGTCGACTTGGCTCGAAGATTCCCTCGCAGTGCTCGCGCGTTTCGAGGCGCCTCCGATTGTGATCGGCTCCTCCATGGGTGGGTGGCTCACATTGTTGGCGGTGCGCGCAAGACTGGCGCAGGGCGCTTTGCCACCGAAAGGTCTGGTGCTGATTGCGCCAGCGGTTGATTTTTCAGAAGAGCTCATGTGGGCCGCTTTTCCGCCTGAGATCCGGAATGCGATTATGAATCAAGGCGTTTATTATCTACCCTCAGGCTATGGCGATCCCTATCCGATTACGCGCGCCTTTATCGAGGATGGCAGGCGTCACCTCATGTTTGGTGCGCCGATTGATCCGAGATGTTCGGTGCATATTTTTCAGGGACAGCGGGATGATGCTGTCCCTTGGCGTCATGCGTTGAAACTGGTTGAGCATCTTCCAGCCAATGATACGCTTTTAACGTTGGTCAAAGATGGAGATCATCGGCTGTCACGACCCGAAGATCTTGAACTTTTGATTCATGCGATTGAGCGAATGTACTGAAAACAGGACTCAATCGCCAATTGTGCCGTCCGCCGCGATTTTAATGTGTTGACCATGCAGGCCTTTTTGCGCCTCTGCCGGAAGCGCAAAAGCGGGCGGCACGGCCCAGCCCATTTCACGCGCAACGATCACGCCCAGCAACAGAATGGCGTCGGGTTCTGGCATCAGGAGAGCCGCCGGGGCGCGCCCAGCATGGACAAGCTCGAGCATGATCGCAGCCGCTGATGACGAGCCGATCATCCCGGGCAGGGCCAGAATTTTACCCGCTATATTGGTTCCACGATCAGGGTGGCGCGCATCGATGATTGTGCCGGTTTTCGGATCGACACCGCCCCAAAAGGAAATCGGACGCTGCAAAGTCAAGACTTCGCCTTGAGCCGAACCGGGAAGGAGAATGTCCGCTTTTAGCGCCATAGCGAGAGGTCCCTTGTCAGGCGGCCAGTGACGGCGGTTTCGACGCAGTCGGCGAAGGAGCCATATTGAACTGCGTAGCCGGTATTGCCGGGCGCATAATGGGCGAATTTGCCGGAATTGGTCATGAGCACGCCGCCATTTCCGGGCAGGATCGGCGTCACAACGACGCAGGTATCGGCGACGAAGATGACACCTAAGTGTTCGAGTTTGGCGCGGGTGCCATCGGCTTCAATCGCCCGGATCACGTGGCGGCCCGTGCAGGCATAGATCGGCTTGGCGAGCATTCGCCCGTTGAGAATGTTATCGAGAGAGCGCACTTCATCGAGCGAAAGATGCGGGCTGCCGATGGCGATGGCATCGACGCTCTCGTCATCGGTTGTGGACAGGCGCTTGAGCGCTGCAAGGACCATCTCTCCGGTGACCGTGACACGGCGCTCGGGTTCATGGCCTTGGGTTGCGGCTTCGACGGTTGGTGCTTCCGGCGTCACGCCGGCAATATGAAAAAGGCCGACCCCGCCGGACGAGGCCGAGGCGGCACCAAAGGCCTTGAGATTGTCTTCATTAGGAAGACCTTGGAGCCCGTCCACAACACCGATCGCCTGTCCCATTTCAAGGCCGAACCAAGTGCCAAGGACGGGATAGAACACGTCCGAACGGCGTAGCGCTTCTGAGAGGCCGGACACATCGGCAACCACGGTGGCGCGGCGGTTTTCCGTGCGGTGAAGGCCATAATCTGGCGCGCGACTTACAATCGCGCAGGCGATATCAAGAAAGTCGCCATAGCGATTGGTGCGCGCGCCCAGCACGGAGTTGCAAAAGACGACCGCGTTGGATTCGCCCCATGCGACATCGCTGCCAAGCACCGGGCGGTGTCCGGCTTGATAGGGCGAGCAGGTCCAGGAAGGCTCGCACCCCATCGCCTCATAGGCTTTCATCATGCGCTTCGCCATATCGCGCTCGTGAGGCGGTAAATTCTGTTTCGAGCAGCCCATCAGATCGAGCGCTCCGACATTGAGCGTCGAGCGAACCGCAACTTTGGCCCCGTCGGCCACCAAGCGTTCGGCAAACAACGTGCCTGAGTCACCATGGTATAAAGCGCCATCGATATGAGCGGACGCGATCGGGATTAGCCGCTCGGCTCCCATCAATTGCGCCGTGTCGGCGACAATGCGCATCGCCATGGCTGCGCCAGCGCCCGAGTGACCGTTCGCCATTGCACGTTCGGCGTCTGTCAGATGGAGTGTCATCAGCGTTTCATCCCTTTCTTTCGCAAAGCGGGCCTCACTTGGCGCAAGAAGTCAATGGGTAAGACGTCCTGACCTTATTTCGGTTTGTTGTGCGTAAAATAAGTCGAAAGGTCGCATGATTTCGTCGTGATCCCGTCTCTTACCGGCTTGACCGTCCCCGTTCGGGGTATAAAGTTGAGGATATTCGAGGAGGGCCGCTGTCGAAGGCTGCTGTCGTTGCACTGTCGAGCGGTTTATCAAGAGGTGAGCCCATGCCGAATGGGTCAAGCGACTGGCAATGACCAGTCCAACGGGAGGAAAGCTGATGACGAGCGTAACAATGACGGTCAACGGCAAGCATGTGACTGCGACGGTTGATCCGCGGACTTTGCTTGTTCAATTTTTGCGTGAGCATTTGCATCTGACAGGGACGCATGTTGGTTGTGACACGAGCCAATGTGGCGCGTGTGTTGTTCATGTCGATGGCCGGGCGATTAAGAGCTGCACGACTTTAGCGGTGGCATGCGACGGGTCTTCCGTGACCACGATTGAAGGCTTGGGCACCCCGGATAATCTGCATCCTATGCAGGCAGCATTCCGTGAAAATCATGGTCTTCAATGCGGCTATTGCACCCCGGGCATGATCATGTCGGCGGTTGATATCGTGAACCGCAAGGGTCATCAGCTCGACGAACACACAATCCGCGAAGAGCTTGAAGGCAATATCTGCCGTTGCACGGGCTATCACAATATTGTGAAGGCAGTGGCGCAGGGCGCAGCGGCTATGGCAGGCCAATAATATCCGTCTTATCGAAGCCCAACAGGGCCGTCATCGGAATAACCGCAAAAGCGGATCAGGAGGATTACCCCATGAGTTCAGCAACTGGCGTTGGAGCCAAGGTGCTCCGCAAAGAAGATTTCCGGTTCATCACAGGTAAGGGTCAATATACCGACGATATCAACCGGACTGGGCAGACTTATGCCTATTTCCTGCGCTCGCCCCACGCGCATGCCACGATCAAAAAGATTGATTTGGCCGCAGCAAAGGACATGCCGGGCGTGCTTGCGATTTTGACCGGCGATGACCTCGCTGCTGATAAAGTTGGCGGATTGATCTGCGGCTGGATGATCCACAACAAGGACGGTTCGCCGATGAAAGCGGGTGCCCATCCCGCCTTGGCGCAGGGCAAAGTGCGCTATGTCGGCGATCACGTTGCCGTCGTTGTTGCAGAGACCTATGCACAAGCGAAAGATGCTGCTGAAAAAATCAATGTCGATTACGGCGTTCTGCCAGCCGTCGTGGACATGAAGAAAGCCAAGGGTTCGGCTGCTATTCACGATGTCGCGCCAGACAATGTTGTGTATGATTGGCACCTTGGTGACAAAGCGGCAACCGAGGCTGCGTTCAAACATGCAGCGCATGTCACGAAGATCGATGTCGTCAACAATCGCCTCATTCCAAATCCGATGGAGCCGCGCGCCGCGATCGGTGATTATGATGCGGGGCAGGATGCGTTCACGCTCTACACGACGAGCCAAAACCCTCATGTGGCGCGTCTTGTTCTTTCAGCCTTTATCGGCATTGCGCCGGAGCATAAACTCCGTGTGATCGCGCCGGATGTTGGCGGTGGCTTCGGATCGAAAATCTTTATCTATGCCGAAGAAACCGTCTGCGTGTGGGCGGCGAAAAAAGTCGGTCGTCCCGTCAAGTGGACATCTGACCGAACGGAAGCCTTCTTGTCGGACGCGCATGGCCGCGACCACATCACGCATGCGGAAATGGCGTTGGATGACAAGGGCAAGATCCTTGGCTTCCGCGTGCAGACGAAGGCCAATTTGGGCGCTTATCTGTCAACCTTCTCCTCTTGCGTGCCGACCTATCTTTATGCGCCGCTGTTGTCGGGACAGTATGACATCCCCGCGATCTATGTTGAGGTCGAAGGCATGTACACGACGACCGCGCCAGTTGATGCCTATCGCGGTGCGGGCCGTCCGGAAGCAACCTTCTTGGTTGAACGGATTATCGAGAAATCGGCCCGTGAGATTGGCATGGATCCGGCGCAATTCCGCCGTAAAAATTTCATCAAGAGCTTCCCGCATCAAACACCGGTGATCATGGCGTATGACACGGGTAATTATGGTGCCTCGCTCGATCTCGCGCTTGAGATGGCCGATTATAAAAATTTCGGCAAACGCAAGAAAGAAAGCGCCAAAAACGGCAAGCTGCGCGGTATTGGCTTCTCGGCCTATATTGAGGCTTGCGGCATTGCGCCATCAGCGGCCGTCGGCTCGCTCGGCGCAGGCGTCGGTCTTTGGGAATCGGCTGAAATCCGCGTCAATCCCGTGGGCACCGTTGAAGTGTTGACCGGCTCACACAGCCATGGCCAAGGCCATGAGACGACATTTGCGCAATTGGTCTCTGATCGCCTCGGCATTGATATCAACTCAGTGTCCGTGGTGCATGGTGATACCGATAAGGTGCAGTTTGGCATGGGCACTTATGGATCGCGTTCAGGCGCGGTCGGTATGTCGGCCATTTCCAAGGCGCTCGATAAGGTCATCGCCAAGGGCAAAAAAGTGGCGTCTTACGCGCTTGAAGCGTCCGAGAAAGATATCGAATTCAAGGATGGTCGCTTCTCGGTGGCAGGCACGGACAAGTCACTCGCTTTTGGTGAAGTCGCCTTGCAAGCCTATATCGCGCATAAATTCTCCGGTGCTGAATTGGAGCCGGGTCTGAAAGAAGGCGCGTTCTATGACCCGACGAACTTCACCTTCCCGTCGGGCGTGCATATTTGTGAAGTCGAAATCGATCCGGACACAGGTGTTACCAAAATCGAAAAATGGACGGCGGTGGATGACTTCGGCAACATCATCAACCCGATGATTGTTGAAGGCCAGGTTCATGGCGGTATTGCGCAGGGCGTAGGCCAGGCGCTGCTTGAGGGTGCTCACTACAATGACGATGGTCAGCTCGTGACCGCCTCCTACATGGACTATACGATGCCGCGCGCGGATGATCTTCCGAGCTTCGACATCGGCATCACGACAACGCCATGCACAACCAACCCACTCGGGATCAAAGGCTGCGGCGAAGCGGGTGCGATTGCCGCACCGCCCGCTGTGATCAATGCGATCACGGATGCGGTCGGTCATGAAGATGTTCCAATGCCCGCGACCCCGCAGGCGGTCTGGCTCGCTTGCCAGAAAAGCGCCCGCAAAATGGCCGCAGAATAAGTCAATCAAGGAGAGATATTCATGTACGCCTTTTCCTATCACGCTCCGTCAACGGTCCGTCAGGCGGCTTCGCTCCTTGGCAAGCATCCTGATGCCAAACTGCTCGCCGGCGGCCAAACACTGCTTCCGACAATGAAACAACGCTTGGCGTCCCCATCAGCGCTTGTCGATCTCGGCAAGGCCGAGGGCATGTCCGGCATTGAAATCAAAGGCCGCAATGTTGTCATCGGTGCGATGACGCGCCATGCCGATGTCGCGACCTCTGCCGCCGTTGCGGAAGCCATTCCGGCTCTCGCTGCCCTTGCGGGTGGTATCGGCGACCCGGCAGTGCGCAACCGTGGCACAATCGGCGGCTCACTCGCCAATAATGATCCGGCTGCGGATTATCCTTCGGCGGCGCTTGCCCTCGGTGCGACCATCATCACCAACAAGCGCAAGATCCATGCGGATGAGTTCTTCCAAGGCATGTTCGCAACCGCTTTGGAAGAGGGTGAGATTATTACGAAGGTCTCGTTCCCGATCCCGTCAAAGGCGGCCTATGAGAAGTTCCCGAATCCGGCTTCGCGTTACGCGATGGTCGGTGTCTTCGTCGCCAAGAAGGGCTCCGAGGTTCGCGTCGCTGTGACAGGCGCGGGTTCTGACGGCGTGTTCCGGTCGAAAGAATGCGAAGCTGCTCTTGCGAGCCGGTTTAATGCCAAATCGCTGGACGGCGTGACCGTTCCTGCCTCAGGCCTCAATTCAGACATGCATGCCAGCGCTGACTATCGCGCCCATCTTATTCCCGTGATGGCCAAGCGCGCAGTGGCGAAAGCAACGGCGAAATAGATCGCAGGGCTTTGATCTGCTTTATAGAATGCCCGGCCTTGCGCCGGGCATTCGTCTTTCGGTATCAATTGTGTCTTGAGGAGTGACTGTCATGACCGCGCCGCAACTGCCGCAATCCATCGATGCGATGGAAGCCCTCTTGTCGGATGGTGATTATGTGGCTGATCGGTCACTTTCGACTGTGTTGTTCCTTGCTTTGAAATTGGGCCGCCCGATTTTGCTTGAAGGAGAGGCAGGCGTTGGCAAGACCGAGATTGCGAAAGTTCTCTCAAAGACCTTGGGTCGCAAGCTGATCCGGCTGCAATGCTATGAAGGGCTTGATGTCAATTCGGCCGTTTATGAATGGAACTATGCCGCGCAGATGATGGCGATCCGCTTGGCGGAAGCCGAGGGTGGCGTCGCGCGCGCTGAACTCGAGCAGAATATATTTTCGGAACGCTATTTGGTGCGGCGTCCCATCCTTGATGCCTTGACGCCCTATGTCGAAGGTCCGCCGGTGTTGTTAATCGACGAAGTGGATCGGACCGATGAGGCCTTTGAAGCCTATCTTCTCGAAGTGCTCAGCGATTTTCAGGTCACGATTCCTGAATTTGGTACGGTGAAGGCACCGCATGCGCCGATTGTGATCATCACATCAAACCGCACGCGTGAAATTCATGACGCACTCAAACGCCGCTGCCTTTATCATTGGGTTGATTACCCTACGGCTGAGCGCGAATTGCAAATCGTCCATCGCAAAGCACCCAAAGCACCCGAAGCCCTCTCTGCCGAAGTCGTTGCCTTTGTCCAAGCATTGCGCAAACAGGATTTGTTCAAAGTGCCCGGCGTTGCTGAAACGCTTGATTGGGCGACCGCTCTTGTTGAGCTCGATGCCGTGGCGCTTGATCCAAAACAGATCAGCGACACGCTTGGTGTGCTGTTGAAATATCAAGATGATATTCAGAAAATGCAGGGCTCCGAAATCAAGGCGATTTTGGATGAGGTCAAAGTCGCCGTGAAGCCTTCGAAATAATGTCAGGCAAGCTTGCAGAAAACATCGCTTATTTTGCGCGCGCTTTGCGCGATGCTGGGCTGCCGATTGGCCCCGGCGCGGTGCTTGATGCTGTGAGGGCTGTCGAAGCGGCACATATTGGAACGAAGCAGGATTTTTATTGGACGTTGCATGCGATCTTTGTGAAGAAGCGTGATCAATCGGAGGTGTTTGATCAGGCATTTCGGATCTTTTTTCGCAGGCGCTCGCTGATCGAAAAAATTATTGCAACCTTGTCGCCTTACTCGCCTGCAAAAGATGATCAGCCTAAAAAGCCTGAGGCAGGCGCTTTGCGCGCGGCAGAAGCTTTGATACCGCCTAAAAAAGATATCGAGCCGCCGAAGGAAGAAAAGATCGAGCTCGATGCGCGTTTTACCGTGTCTGAGCGTGAGATTTTGCAGACGAAAGATTTTGCGCAGATGACGGCGGCGGAAGTCACGCGCGCCCGCCAATTGATCGCGTCCCTCGTTCTGCCGGATGATCGCCGACCGACGCGCCGGTATGTCCCGAGCGTCAAGGGAAAGCGCATTGATCCGCGCCGGAGTTTTCGTGCTTCATTGAAGGACGGAGGCGGGGCGATCAGCTTGCAATTTCGTGACCGTGCTGAGAAGTCGCCACCGATTGTGGCGATTTGCGATATTTCAGGATCTATGGCCGATTATACGCGCGTGTTTTTACATTTTCTCCACGCGCTGACCGAGAAGCGTCACCGTGTGCATACATTTTTATTTGGCACGCGCTTGACCAATGTCACGCGGTCGCTCCGCAGCCGGGATCCTGATGACGCACTGGCGAAATGTTCAGAGCAAGTTGCCGATTGGTCAGGCGGCACGCGGATTGGAACCTCTATTCACAAATTCAATCGGCTCTGGGCGCGGCGAGTTTTGGGGCAGGGTGCGATTGTGCTCTTGTTTACGGATGGGCTGGAGCGGGACGGCACAGAGGAGCTTGCAAGCGAAATCAGCAGGCTTCACAGATCGTGCCGCAAGCTCGTCTGGCTCAACCCGCTGTTGCGCTTTGATGGGTTCGAGGCAAAGGCTGCGGGGATACGTGCCATGCTTCCGGAGGTTGACGAATTCCGGCCCATACACAATCTGAAGAGTATGGAAGCGCTGATCGCGGCCTTGGGTGTTGAGAATTCCCAAGCGTCCGATCCGCGTCTATGGTTGAAACGGGTCGCCTAAGACCACCCCAGCCGGAGAATGATGATGCTTGCGACCGATGATGATCTTTTGAAGCAGGCCGAAGAGTGGCGGCGCGCGGGCCGCGGCGTTGCCATTGCGACCGTGACCGAGACATGGGGCTCGGCCCCGCGCCCGGTTGGAAGTCACCTCGTGATCGACGAGGAGGGAACCTTTATGGGGTCTGTCTCTGGCGGGTGCGTCGAAGGTGCTGTGGTGACTGAGGCTCTCGACGTGATTGAAAGCGGCACACCGAAATTATTGGAGTTCGGCGTGGCGGACGAGACCGCCTGGAAAGTTGGCCTCTCCTGTGGCGGGCGCATCAGCGTCTATGTCGAAAAGGTTCAGTAAATGGATCTTGCTTTGCTTGCGCAACTGAATGCTGAACGTGCGGCGCGCCGTGCCGCTGTTCTTGTCACGGATATCGCCTCGGGTGCGCAGCGCTTGGTGCTCGAAAAGGATCTTGCTTCTGAGCCGCTCGCGGAGCATTTGCTCGATGCTTTGCGGATGGGAAAGAGTGGCACGATTGAGACAGAGAGCGGCAAGGTC
>Ga0164296_1005659_pt1 | contig 10865 bp, 6 predicted proteins | sample GEODES057metaG_FD_113533 | JGI IMG/M metagenome (GOLD analysis project Ga0164296, IMG submission 113533) | Dystrophic lake water microbial communities from Trout Bog Lake, Wisconsin, USA - GEODES057 metaG | ecosystem: Environmental > Aquatic > Freshwater > Lake | place: USA: Trout Bog Lake... | reverse complement strand
TTCTCGATCACGTTCGGCTTCTCAACCACCTTCTCGACCACCCGGTCGACCGGCCGCTCGACCACCTTCTCGATCACGTTCGGCTTCTCGACCACCTTCTCGACCACCCGATCGACCGGCCGCTCGACCACCTTCTCGATCACGTTCGGCTTCTCAACCACGTGCTCCACGATCCGGTCGACGACCTTCTCGACCGGCTTCTCGACGATCTTCTCGACGACGACCTCGCGGGGCACCTCGACGATCTTGACGACCGGCTTCTCGACGGTGATCTCGACGATTCTCTCGACGGGCTTCTCGACGGTCTTGTAGACGATCTTCTCGACCGGGATCTCGATGACTTTCTCGACGAGCTTCTCGACCGGCTTCTCGACGATCCGTTCGATGATCTTGTCGACCGGCTTCTCGACGACCTTCTCGATGATTCGCTGGACCGGGATCTCGACGATCTTGTCAACGACGGTGACGACAGGCTTCTCGATGCGCCGCTCCACCGTGACAGGCTTGTCGACCACGTTGTCGCGGATGTTGACGATCAGGTTCTCGACGAGGCGGTGGACTTCAGCGGGGCGCTCCTGGATTTTGTCGACAACCGTCACCACCAGCTTCTCGACCAGGCGCTGGACGTCGACGGGCCGGTCGACGATCTTGTCAACGATATTGACCACGGGGCGCTCGACCGCCCGGTGAACATCGTGCGGCTTGTCGACAACCTTGTCGACGACGTTGACCACCGGACGCTCGACCAACCGCTGAACATCGTGCGGCTTGTCGACAACCTTGTCGACGACGTTGACCACCGGACGCTCGACCAACCGCTGAACCTCATGCGGCTTGTCGACAACCTTGTCGACGACGTTGACCACCGGACGCTCGACCAACCGCTGAACCTCATGCGGCTTGTCGACAACCTGATCGACCACCGTGACGACGGGCTTCTCGACGACTCGACCGACGGTCACCGGCTTGTCGACGACGTTGTCGTGCACGCTGACAACGGGTCGCTCCACCAAACGCTGAACCTGAACAGGCCGGTCTTGGACGTTGTCGACCACAGTGACGACCGGCTTCTCAACGAGGCGGCTCACAGTAGCCGGCTTGTCGACCACCTTGTCGACGGTCTCGACGACGAGACGCTCCAGGATGCGTTCCAGCGTGACCGGCTTGTCGACAACCTTCTCGATCGGTTTTTCGACCAGCCGCTGCACCGTATACGGGCGATCGACGACGTTGTCGACGATGTTCAGGAACGGGGTCGGTCCGTCTGATGGTTTCTGAACCACGGTGCCTCCTGTCTTGTGGGACGAGGCAGACGGTTGTTGCTCGACCCGGGCTCTGGGGTGAGGGTGGTGCGCAAAGGTTGGATTAGATCGCAACTCTTTCTAACTTTCCCTGCCACAGTTGTCAACGGCGGTTGATTGAACACTCCCGCCGCCGTGGCCTCGGGGACGGCGATGCTCAGGGACTCACCGACTGCGCCCGGGGGCGGGGAAGCGACACGACGCGGATTCCGGCGGTACTCCCAGGCCCCGATCAGGCGGTGCCGCTCAGACCGCAGTCACGCTGCGGACGTCAGCCGGTAGACGTCGTAGACGCCCTCGACGTTCCGGACGACGTTGAGCAGGTGCCCGAGGTGTTTCGGGTCGCCCATCTCGAATGTGAACCGGCTGATCGCAACCCTGTCGCCCGAGGTGGTGACCGACGCCGACAGGATGTTGACCTTCTCATCGGCCAGCACCCGGGTGATGTCCGACAGCAATCGGTGCCGGTCGAGCGCCTCGACCTGAATGGCCACCAGGAACAACGACGACGGGGACGGCGCCCAGAGCACCTCGATGATCCGCTCGGCCTGCTCATGCAGCGACTCGACGTTGGTGCAGTCGGTGCGGTGGACGCTCACTCCACCGCCGCGGGTGACGAAGCCCATGATCGCATCGCCGGGCACCGGCGTGCAGCACTTGGCCAGTTTGGTCAGCACCCCGGTTGCGCCGGGGACCGCCACGCCGACGTCGTCGCCGGCGCGCGGCCGCCGCGGCATGGTCGCGGGCGTTGAGCGCTCGGCGAGTTCCTCCTCGGCCTGATCGATTCCGCCGAGCTCGGCCACGAGCTTCTGCACGGCGTGCTTAGCGGACACACGTCCCTCGCCGATCGCGGTGTAGAGCGCGGACACGTCGGCATAGTGCAGTTCGCGGGCCACCCCCGCCATGGATTCGGCGCTCATCAATCGCTGCAGCGGAAGTCCGCCGCGACGGACCTCCCGGGCCATCGCCTCCTTGCCGGCCTCCAACGCCTCTTCGCGTCGCTCCTTGGCGAACCACTGCCGGATCTTGGCCTTGGCACGGGGCGACACCACGAACTGCTGCCAGTCTCGCGACGGTGCCGCGTTGGGGGCTTTGGACGTGAAAACCTCCACGACTTCACCGTTTTCCAGCGTGCGTTCCAGCGCCACCAGCCGCCCGTTGACCCTGGCACCAATGCAGCGGTGGCCGACCTCGGTGTGCACGGCGTAGGCGAAGTCCACCGGGGTCGACCCGGCTGGCAGCGTGATCACGTCACCCTTGGGCGTGAACACGAAGAGCTCCTGTACCGCAAGGTCGTAACGCAGCGACTCCAGGAACTCGCCGGGGTCGGCCGCCTCCCTCTGCCAGTCGAGCAGTTGGCGCATCCAGGCCATGTCGTCGACCTCGGCGGAGGCGGAGGGATGAGGAACCCCGTTGCGGCCCTTGGTTTCCTTGTAACGCCAGTGCGCGGCGATACCGTATTCGGCGGTGCGGTGCATGTCGCGGGTGCGGATCTGGACTTCGAGCGGCTTGCCCTCCGGCCCGACGACCGTGGTGTGCAGCGACTGGTACACCCCATACCGGGGCTGGGCGATGTAGTCCTTGAACCGGCCCGCCATCGGCTGCCACAGCGAGTGCACCACACCGACGGCGGCGTAGCAGTCCCGGATCTCGTCACAGAGGATCCGGATGCCGACCAGATCGTGGATCTCGTCGAAGTCCCGCCCCTTGACGATCATCTTCTGGTAGATCGACCAGTAGTGCTTGGGCCGACCCTCGACGGTCGCCTTGATTTTCGACGCATTCAGCGTGCCGGTGATGTCGGCGCGGACCCGGGCCAGGTAGGTGTCCCGGGACGGAGCGCGGCCGGCAACCAGCCGGACGATCTCGTCGTACTTCTTGGGGTGCAGGATCGCGAACGAGAGGTCCTCCAGCTCCCATTTGACGCTGGCCATTCCGAGCCGGTGCGCAAGGGGCGCAATGACTTCCAGGGTCTCACGTGCTTTGCGCGCCTGCTTCTCCGGGGGTAGGAAGCGCATGGTCCGCATGTTATGCAGCCGGTCGGCGACCTTGATCACCAGCACCCGGGGATCGCGGGCCATCGCGGTGATCATCTTGCGGATCGTCTCGCCCTCGGCGGCGCTGCCGAGTACCACCCGGTCCAGCTTGGTCACGCCGTCGACGAGATGGCCCACCTCACCGCCGAATTCCGCGGACAGCGCCTCGATCGTGTAGCCGGTGTCCTCCACGGTGTCGTGCAACAGCGCGGCGACCAACGTGATGGTGTCCATGCCCAGTTCGGCCAGGATGCTCGCGACCGCCAGCGGATGCGTGATGTAGGGGTCGCCGGAATGCCGGAACTGGCCGGCGTGCCGCTCGTCGGCAACCTCGAACGCCCGCTGCAGCAAGGACAGGTTCGCCTTGGGGTAGATCTCGCGGTGCACCGCCACGAGCGGCTCCAGGACAGGGTTGAGCGCGCCGCGCTGGGCGGTCATCCGCCGCGCCAGCCGCGCACGCACCCGACGGGAGGCGCTGGTGGGCGTCTTCAGCGCGTCAGCCAGCGGTTCCGATGTCACCGGTCCGGGCACGTCGATGGGCGCGTCGAGAGCCTGTGTTCTGCCCTGGTCGTCCGCCACGTCGGTCACCTCCGCTCTCGAGGATATCGCGGGCCGGCCACGATCAGACCCTGCTCAGGCTGAGCACCTGCAGGGGCGCGAGCGCCTCGCGGCCCCGCAGAGCGGTGATCTCGATGACCACCGCGGCTGCGGTGACGTGGGCACCGGCGCGCCCCACCAATCGGGCGGCCGCGCCGAGGGTGCCGCCCGTGGCCAGCACGTCGTCGATGAGCACCACGCTGCGGCCGTGCAGATCGAGGCCGTCGGCAGGAATTTCCAGGGTGGCGACGCCGTACTCGAGCTCATATTCCACGCTGTACACCGGCGGGGGCAGCTTGCCCCCCTTGCGGATGACCAGTACACCGGCGCCGAGCCGGCCGGCCACGGCGGCTGCGATCAGGAAACCGCGGGAGTCGACGCCGGCCACCAAGTCAACCCCCGACGCGATCGGGGCCAGCGCGTCGACCACCTCAGCCATCGCCTTTCCGTCGGCGAACAACGGGGAGAGGTCGTGGAACTCGACACCCGGCTTCGGGAAATCCGCGACCACCCGGCTGCGCGCGGCGATCAGCCCGGCGACCGGGCCGGCGACCGGGCCGGCATCGTCTGCGGGGGTCAGGTGAGCCTCATTGCGCGGCGGCTCATGGCGCGGCGGCCCATCGGTCCATGTTCCAGCCCGCGCCCCACCGTGTCGGGTTCTTGCTCACCGCGTCCAGCTTTTTCGCCGTCAGCAGCGTGCGCTGCTGACGGTACAGGGGCAACGTCGGCATATCGCCCCACAGCATCGGGGCGGCGTCGCCCATGAGCCGGATGCGCTCGCCGGGATCGGTCACCACCGCAAGCGCTCCGATAGCGAAGTCGACCTGCGGATTCGCGTACCCGGACAGGTTATTGCCGTTACCGCTGTGCAGGTCGTAGGCATCCATCGCCGACGAGCCCGTCGACCCGCTGCCGGTGGCTCCCCCGGTACTGGCCAGCAGCATGTCGATCTTGCCGTCACGCAGGGCCTGCGGACCCGGGGAATCCCCCGGGGAAGTCAACGTGACGGCGGAGACCTCGATTCCGGCGGCGGCGCACGCGGTGGTGATCGCCCCGACGGCGACCGCCAGCCGCGCGTTGGGCGCCTCGTAACCGACGCGCACTGCCAGCGGCGCACCGCCGAGCGCATCCCGTGCGGCGGCGGGATCGGACTTACCGAACGGGCCCGCCTGTGCCGCGCCGTCGGCCGCGGCGACGGCGTCGTCGGCGGCAGGTTGCAGGCGCGAGTTGGCCAGCGGCGCGCCGGCCTCGTGGGCGATGGTGTCGCGTGGCGTGCACAGCGCCACCGCGCGCCTGGCCTTGGGTTGGGCAAGGGGGCCTTCGGGGGCGAAGATCAGTTGCTCGATGCCGTCCGCCGGGTAATCACTGTGGGTGTAGCTGTCCGGCGGGGCGAGGGCCCCTCCGGAGCCGGTGGCGACGTCGACGACGTCGACGCTGCGGTTTTTGACCCTGTCCTGAATGTCGGGGCCCTGCGGGCGGATGGTGATGCGTCTGGTCACCGCCTTGGCGCCCCACCACCGGTCATTGGCGACGAGCACTACCCCGCCGTGGTCCACCGTCGATTCGATCCGGTAGGGCCCCGAGGACGGGAACAGCCTCGCGGCTTCGTCGGGTTTGAGGCCGGGCTTGAGGTCCCAGACCGTGTTCCACAGCTTGGCGATCTGCTCCACCACCGGTCCGTCGTTGTTCTGCAGCGCGGCGGTGACGTCGACCTTCAGCCGGTCCGCGATGACGTGCGACGGCATCATCGATGTCGCCGTGAACAGCTGCGGGTAATCGGCAACGCTGCGGTCTGGCAGGAACGACACTCGGGCCTTCTTCTGGCCCGGTTGGCACTCGACGCCGGCGATGTCGACGTAGCCCGCCTGGGTGGCCGCCGCGAAGTCGGGGAAACGGCCCGATTGAGCGGCCCAGGCCAGCACCAGGTCGTCGCACGTGACGGGCTTGCCGTCGGAGTAGACGGCGTTGTCGGAGATCTGGTAGTCGAGCACCAGCGGGGCCCCGCCGACAACGGCGACGGTGCCGAAGTCGCGATCGGGAACGACCTGCCCGTCGGGACCGTGGTAAGTGAAACCGGTCAGGGTGCGAGCGAAGGCCTGAGCGGCGGCCGACGCGGCGCCGACGACGGTGTTGGCGTTGTAGGCCGGCAGCGAGCCGTCAACCACGTACTCGAGCTGACTCCCTGCCCCGCCGGAGCACCCGGCCACGGTGCCCGTCAGACCGATCGCTGCCGCAAGCGACGCCGATGCGCCGGCGCCCACCCACCTACGCACGCCCCGTCGGCCGGTCGCCATCAGAGCTACTTCCGGCCGGCGTTTCGTTTGCCGGTGGGCCGCACCGGGCGTGCCCCCGGGGCGGGCTTACTCGGGGCCGGACTGTCCCCGGACGCGGAGTCCGGACCGGCGCCGGAGGCGGATCTCGTCGCGCGCACCTCGGCGTCGTCGCCGGACGAGCCGGCCGGGGCGTCGGCCGGTACGTCGGAGCCGCGCCGTCGCAGCACCCGCCGGGTGTGAGCGCGGACCAGCTCGGTGCGTTCGCGCAAGGTGACCAGCAACGGAGTGGCGAAGAAGATCGACGAGTAGGTACCCACCAGGATGCCCACCAGCTGCACCAGAGCCAGGTCCTTCAGGGTGCCGACGCCGAGCAGCCGCACCGCCACCACCATGAGCGCCAGCACCGGCAGCACGGAAATCAGGCTGGTGTTGATCGAGCGCATGAAGGTCTGGTTGATCGCGAGGTTGGCCTGCTCGGCGAATGTGCGCCGGGTGGTGTGCTGGAAGCCCTGGGTGTTCTCCTCGACCTTGTCGAAGACGATGACGGTGTCGTAGAGAGAGAAGCCGAGGATGGTCAGCAGCCCGATCACGGTGGCGGGGCTGACCTCGAACCCGACCAGGGAGTACACGCCCGCAGTGACCGTCAGGTCGAAAACCATGGTGATCAGCGCCGAGATCGCCATGTAGCGCTCGTAGCGCACGGTGATGTACAGGCTGACCAACGCCAGGAAAACGACCAGCGCGATCAGGGCCTTCGTGGTGATCTGGCCACCCCACGTCTCAGACACCGCCGAGTCGCTGATGACCTGCTTACCGGACTGCCCGTCGGCGCCCTTCGGGTGGAAGGCGTCGAACAGGGCAGCCCGCAGCTTCACCGTCTGATCGTTGTTCAGGGTCTCGGAACGGATCTGCACCGTCGCCGAATCGCCCTTGCCGACGGTGACAACCGATTCCGGGTCCTTACCCAGGGCCTTGCGGAACACCTCGGACACCTGTGCGGTCTGGACGCTCCCCCGCGGGAACGACACAGTGGTGCCGCCCTTGAAGTCGATGCCGAACGTGAAGCTCCGCAACAGAATGCTCACCACCGCGATCGCGACGAGCACCCCGCTGACGCCGTACCAGAGCCGGCGCCGACCGACCACCTCGAAGGCACCGGTTCCGGTGTAGAGCCGCGACAGAAAACCACGCTGCGACGGCCCGGCGGTCTCCGTCGCCTCCGCGGCGCCCGCGCCTGTGGAGTCAGTCATGCGTCATCCCCGTCCCGCCGTGGCGGCTGACGCCGCCCGCCGCTCGCGGGCCACCTCCTGCACGGCGCCCAGCCCGTTGAACGACGGCTTGGCCAGCGTCGCAGACTTCGACGCCAGGTAGAGCAACGGCCATGTCACCAGGAACACCACCACCAGGTCGAGGATCGTGGTGAGTCCCAGGGTGAAGGCGAATCCCTTGACCTGGCCGATCGCCAGGAAGTACAGCACCGCAGCGGCCAGGAATGTGACGGCGTTGCCCGACACGATCGTTTTTCGCGCCCGCACCCAGCCCCGCGGCACCGCCGACCGGAACGAGCGGCCCTCGCGCATCTCGTCTTTGATGCGCTCGAAGAACACCACGAAAGAGTCTGCGGTAGTGCCGATTCCGATGATCAGACCAGCGATGCCGGCGAGATCCAGGGTGTAGTCGATGTAGCGGCCCAACAGCACCAGGATCGCGTAGATCATCGAGCCGGAGGCCACCAGGGACAGCGCCGTCAGCAAACCGAGAGCCCGGTAGTAGGCCAGCGAATACAGCAACACCAGCAGCAGCCCGATCGCACCGGCGACGAGGCCGGCCTTCAGTGAACTCAGCCCCAACGTAGCCGACACCGTTTGCGCCTCTGATGATTCGAATGACAGAGGCAGCGATCCGTACTTGAGGACGTTGGCCAATTGGCGGGCCGTCGCGGCACTGAAAGGCGGTTCGCCGCCGCTGATCTGGGTCCGGCCGCCCGGGATCGCCTCGTTGATGCGCGGGGCGCTGACGACCTGGGAGTCCAGGGTGAACGCGGTCTGCTCGCCGACGTGGGCGGCGGTGAAGTCGGCCCAGACGCTGGCAGCCGCCGGCTTGAACTGCAGATCGACGACGTACCCGACACCGCGCTGGTTCATCGACGAACTGGCGTTCTCGATCTGGTCGCCGCTGATGATCGACGGGGCGAGCACGTACGCCGCCTTGTGGTCGCTGGAGCAGGTGACCAGCGGCAGAGTGGGGTCGTCGTTGCCGGCGAGGATGTCATCTTTGTCGCACTGGGTCGCCATGAACTGCAAGGCGATGTACTGCACGCCCTGGCGGGTGCTCTGCCGGAGGTTCTTCTCCTCGGCGATGCGCTCGGCGAGTTCCTTGCGGGGATCCGGGGGCTGGATGGGTGGCGGCGTCTCGCCGGCCAGGGTCCCTTGCGGGGCTGCCGGAGCCCCGTGCGAAGGCCCGGGCTGCGCCGGGCTCGGGGTCGGCGTCGGCGTCGGATCCTGCGGATAGGGACGCGGCTGCGGCGCGGGTCTCCCCGGTGGCGCCGGCTGGCCCGCCGGTGCCTGCTGGGCGGGTGGCGCGAGCGGTGCCTGCGGGTCGGGCTGGCCGGGCGCCGTTCCGGGGGCTCCGGGCGGCGCGTCACCGGGTTGGTGGCCGGACTTGGGCGCGACGGTCTGCGCCGGAACCGCCTGGATGACCGGCCGGATGTAGAGGCGGGCGGTCTGGCCGAGGTTGCGGGCCTGGCTGCCCTCGCTCCCAGGCACGGTGATGATCAGGTTTTGGCCGTCAACGACGACTTCCGAGCCGGAAACACCCAGCCCGTTGACGCGCGAACTGATGATCTGCTGCGCCTGGGCCAACGCCTCCCGGCTGGGAGGCGACCCGTCGGGGGTTCGCGCGGTCAGCGTGACGCGGGTGCCGCCCTGCAGGTCGATGCCGAGCTTGGGCGAGGCCCGCTTGTCGCCCGTAAGAAAAACCAGCAGGTAGACGCCGACGAGCAACAACCCGAACGCCGCGAGGTAGCGGGCAGGGTGCACCGGCGCCGAAGACGCTGCCACGGTCCTCACTCCTCCCGAATCTGTTTTTGTTCCGGACAGAGCCTACGGGTCCGGATCCGCACCGTTCGCGCAACAGGCCCCTCGTCGCCAGACAGGCGCACGTCAGGAGTCCGCGTCAGGAGTCGTTGACAACCCGGCTGTCACCGGCGCCGCTGTCGCCGGCCAGTTCGTCGTCCGATTCGTGGTCCGATTCGTGGTCCGATTCGTGATCCGGGGCGCCGCCGCTGTCGGCCACGATCTTGTCCCGTATCGCCAGCTTCATCCACGTGGTCACCACCCCGGGTGCGATCTCAAGGTCGACGGTGTCATCGGTGATGGCGACGACCGTGGCCTGCAGGCCCGACGTGGTGTGCACCCGGTCACCCGGCCGCAACGACTCGTGCAGGTCGATCGTGGCCTGCATGGCGCGCCGCTGGCGGCGCGACTGCAGGAACATCATGCCGCCCATGATCACCACGAACGGCAGAAACAGAACCACGTTATTCATGTGTCAAGTCTGGCAGGCCAGGTTTGGCCGCCGACCGTTAGGCTTGGAACGCGGCGCCAATCCCCCGTGCCGCGATGAGGAGGATCCGTGGCCACCCTCGAACAAACCAGGCATTTGGTCACCGCGATCCCCGGCCCCGCATCGCTGGAATTGACCCGGCGCCGGGCCGCGGCGGTCTCAGCGGGCGTCAATGTCACCATGCCGGTGTTCGTGGCCCGGGCCGGCGGCGGCATCGTCGAGGACGTCGACGGGAATCGGCTTATCGACCTCGGTTCAGGCATCGCCGTGACCACGATCGGCAACTCGTCGCCACGGGTCGTCGACGCGGTGCGCGCTCAGGTCGGCGAGTTCACCCACACCTGTTTCATGGTCACTCCGTACGAGCAGTACGTGGCCGTCGCCGAGGAACTCAACCGGATCACCCCCGGCTCCGGCGAGAAGCGGTCGGTTCTGTTCAATTCCGGAGCCGAGGCCGTCGAGAACGCCGTCAAGGCGGCCCGCGCCTACACGCGAAAGCCGGCGGTGGTGGCATTCAGCCAGGCCTACCACGGGCGCACCAACCTGGCATTGGCGCTGACCGCCAAGTCGACGCCGTACAAGAGCGGCTTCGGGCCGTTCGCACCCGAGATTTACCGGGTGCCCATGTCCTACCCCTTCCGCGACGGCCTGCTCGACAAGGAGCTCGCCACCGACGGGCGCAAGGCAGCCGCCCGGGCCATCACTGAGATCGAAAGCCAGGTCGGCGCGGACAACCTGGCGGCTGTGATCATCGAACCGATCGCGGGCGAGGGCGGTTTCGTCGTTCCGGCCGACGGCTTCCTGCCGGCACTGCTGCAGTGGTGCCGCGACAACGGCGTGGTGTTCATCGCCGACGAGGTGCAGACAGGGTTCGCGCGCACCGGAGCGATGTTCGCCTGCGAGCACGAGGGGATCGAGCCCGACCTCATCTGCACCGCCAAAGGCATCGCCGACGGTCTGCCACTGTCGGCGGTCACCGGCCGCGCCGAGATCATGGACGCCGCGCACCCTGGCGGGTTGGGTGGCACCTTCGGAGGGAACCCGATCGCGTTTGCGGCGGCACTGGCCACCACCGAGACAATCGAGAAAGACGG
>Ga0164296_1005657_pt1 | contig 10866 bp, 9 predicted proteins | sample GEODES057metaG_FD_113533 | JGI IMG/M metagenome (GOLD analysis project Ga0164296, IMG submission 113533) | Dystrophic lake water microbial communities from Trout Bog Lake, Wisconsin, USA - GEODES057 metaG | ecosystem: Environmental > Aquatic > Freshwater > Lake | place: USA: Trout Bog Lake... | reverse complement strand
TACAAATCATGGTACCAAAATGAAGTCAGTCGCCTCATTTTTAAAAAGGAAAAGGCCGACCCATGGAACACGACCGCCATCACCCCCGGCACCAAATTTATGGCCGAATTGAATGACATGGTTGGTCGGCATTTCCTGAAAAAGCCTCCCTCTACATGGCATGTAGGCGAGATTATTGTCTCCGGCTCCGACCATGTAGGCGAAGGCGAGCACAAGTTGTTCGACTATATGCGTTCCAATTTGCAAAAACATGCAACGGAAACGACGATCATATATGGTCTCGATGCTGACTTAATTATGCTCTCTATTAATCATCTACCTATTGCGCCGAAAACCTACCTTTTTCGCGAAACGCCCCATTTTATCCAGTCCATTGACAGTTCATTGGAGCCTGAATGCAACTATTTTCTGGATATTCCTGAGCTAACAGAGGCTATTGTCAGTTATATGAACAATGATCGGTCGCTCACGAATAAAAATAAGGTTTATGACTATATTTTGTTGTGTTTCTTTTTAGGCAATGATTTTTTACCCCACTTTCCAGCTATCAATATTCGAACGGGTGGTGTAGATAAAATGATGGATGCCTATCGTGCTACTATTGGCCAAACGGATGAATGTATTTACGACGGTAAACGCATTAATTGGAATAATTTACGCAAGGTTGTTCAACACTTGGCTTTATTGGAAGAGGATTTTATTATTAAAGAACATCTGCTGCGTAACAAAAAAGAGAAATATTTTATGCCTGACGAGAAACCAGATGACAAATTCAAGAAATTTGAAAATACCCCCTGTTATGACCGAGAAATGGAAAAATTCATCAATCCGGTTAAACCATATTGGCAAGATCGTTATTATCGCGGTTTATTTCATATTAAATCCGATACAAATGGCGAACAAAAGCGCGATATTGCCATCAATTATCTGCAAGGTCTCGAATGGACAATGAAATATTATACCAGTGGGTGTCCTGATTGGCGTTGGAGATATAAATATTATTACCCTCCTTTGTTGCAAGATCTCATTCAATATATTCCTGTTTTTGATACCGAATTTGTCCCTTTAAAACCCGCAAATCCCGTGACGGAAATTACGCAATTATGCTATGTTTTGCCGCGCACCAGTTTACATTTGCTTCCAAACAATTTATATCATGCACTATTGCGCCGATATGATCATTGGTACAAAGGCAATTGTGACTATATATGGGCTTATTGTCGCTATTTTTGGGAGGCACATGTGGAGATGAATGAAATCGATATCGACGAATTGGAGGCCTTTTTGCAGGCCAATAAAACGTACCTGATGCTGTAAATTATTTATTCTGTATTGCGAGCATATATCGTCACAAAATAGTAAATTTTTGTATAATTTTACCACAGCATAAGGGGGCCAAGTAGTCGGCAAAATATGCTCTAAATTGGAATTTTGTGCGGTAACCATGTTTCATCTGGATTATTTTGGGTTATTTTAATGATTTTTTCTCAGTCACAAAATGAAATTGAAAAGTCGAGGGGGTTTTGGATTTTGGACATTTTTAAAAATGTCCAAAATTGAAAAGTCCAAAAAAGTCTTGAAAAATGTGTTGCAAAAGTGGTTTCTTACGATAATGGTCTCAAAAATATTTTTGGATGATTTTTTTTGTTACGATAATTTTTTTTTATTTTTTTGCAAAACTATTTAAACGCTTTTTTGTGTCCTCTATTTAGGAGACAAATGGATGACAATTTCGCGTCAAAAAGCGTCAATATTTTTGAATGTAATTTTTGTGACTACAAATGCTCTCGTGCATGTGACTGGTCAAGACATGTTTCCACACTGAAACATAAGAAGAGGACAGATTTATCGAATTTTGTCGTCACACATAAAAAAAAAGCGTCAAGTATATTCACATGTGATTGTGGTAAGGAATATAAACATAGACAAGGATTATGGAAACATAAAAAATTTTGCATGAATAATGAACAAACAGCACAACATGTCAACCTTGTTACACAGTTATCAGATAAAACAGTTATGGAAATTATTAGTCAAAATCAGGAATTTAAACAATTACTTATTGAACAGAATAATAAATTGATGGATTTAGCTGCAAAAGCGAATACGACGATAAACAATACAACAAATAATTTCAATTTGCAAATGTTTTTGAATGTACAATGCAAAGATGCATTGAATATTATGGATTTTGTGAATTCTTTGCAACTGCAAATAAAGGATTTAGAAGATATGGGTAAATTGGGATATGTAGATGGTATTTCGAAGATATTTTTAAACGGACTAAAAGATTTAGATATAAAAAGTCGTCCTATTCATTGCAGCGATTTAAAGAGGGAGACGATTTATATAAAAGATCAGGATACTTGGGAAAAAGAAAATGATGAAAAGAACAAGTTAAAATTGGCAATAAAAATGATAGCAAGTAAAAATATTAAGCAAATTCCGTTGTGGCAAAAAGAAAATCCTGATTGTTTTGACTCAAGTTCCAAAAAAAATGATCAATATTTAAGAATAGTCTCGAATGCAATGAATGGTTCCACTATAGAAGAAACCCAAAAAAACTATGATAAGATAATTTCGAAAGTAGCAAAGGAAGTAGTGATACAGAAATAGTATAGATATTGGAATGAATATATAAAAATATTATATATATATTTATATATAATGTCAATAAGATCAACAGCAAGTTCCGCAGCAAGATCTGAAGCCAGTTCTGGTGTCAGACCTGCTATGTCTAATGAAGTAGAAGAAGCTATACGGAAATTAGATAGACTAATTAAACAAGTGGGAAGCGCTAATTCCCGTCAAGCCGCAGAAGACCTCATATTCTACCTATCACAATGTAATAGGGATATGCGTTTACAAACTCACATGTACATGGCTTCTCCAAGCAAAGTAGAAAAATATGAACCAGAAATAAAGCAACGCATTGAACAACAGACAATGTTAACAAAACAACTGGCAAATGCTCAAAAAAAAATAGCAGAGGCTGATATGATTGCTGCAGAAAAACAGCTAGAAACAATGGTTGCTGCAGTTAAAGAAGCCAAAGATAAAAAGCAATTGGATGCGGCTCTAGATGTACTATACGAACATCTACAACAATTAAAAGAAAATCCTCTTATTCTTAGAGATGATAAGAAAAGAATGATTACCAATTTTACAAAACAAATAAAAGAATTAATTAATTATGGATTTCAAATGGAGCAACAAGGAATAGAAGAACAATTAGCTGGAGGTGTTCCAAAAGCAATCGAAGACAAATACAATGGTTTATGGAGTTTTGTAACAAAAACAGCGAGTGTGTGTCTCTGTACTATGGGTAATGTAGCTGCATCAGCAATGAGTATGGCTGCATCAGCAGTTGTGTCGGGAACAAAAAGAGCAAGAGAAATTGTGCAGCCTCCAGTACAAGATATTTGTAGAAATATAGCTACAAGAGGAGCGGTCGGTTTCCAAGTTGCCATTCAAACAGTTGCAAATCTTATTCGTGAAGAAACCGTGAGAAATCCAAGGGAAGTAGCTGCTGTTCCTTCGTTAGGTCCTACATCAACTGATTTAATTGATGCGTTAAATCGTATAAATCCAGGTGCATCTGATTTAATTCTATTTACTGCGGCATTACCATCATCATCTCCACCAGGATACGTCGATCAAAATCTCACGGCTTTACAAGATGCATTTTCTAATAGTAGTGCAAGAACAAAGTCATCTACGATTGCAACGGACAATTTAGCTGAAGAGCAAAATATACCAAGCCAAGATGAAAGACAAAGTCAGGGTGAAAATATTTTAAATGAAGGTGAAACGGCAGAAGACGTTGCTGTCGCAGATGTGTCACCATCAAATTTAAAAATGACTTCTGAAGATCTTAATTTGCTAGAAACTACAACTAATAGACTAAGTACTCGTTCAATGTCCGTAGTTGATTCATTACATAGTTCTATGTCATTCTTGAACCAAAATAGAGCATTAATATCGCGATTACAACAACAACTAAGTGCTGAAGTGGCTGCAGCGGCTGCAGAGGTTCCAGAAGTTACAAGAGAAGTTACGGATGCTGTTACAGAAGTAACTGCACACTATGAAGTGTCTCCAGATCCTAGTATAAATGGATTGATTATTTCAAATGAAGCGGATATTCACAAAAACTATGAAGATAATATAATAGATGAAGATGATGTGCAACGTATTCGCCCAAATGGATCTCAAGAAGAAGAATATGTAAATCCAGAAGAGGTAAACGCTATGTATGGTGATATAAATACAGAACCTGATAATGAACTAAAAGGCGGAAAACGCAAAAGCAGACATAATAAAAAGGCTAGAAATACCAAGCGCATAAGAAAAGGTAGAAAGAATGGTAGAGGTCGAAAGACACAACGAAGACAAAAGCGCCGAACATTGAAGCGCAGGAAACATCACAGGAAATGAAAATGGAAATGGAAAATAGTATTTACATAAATAATAACTTAAAGACAATTCATTATATTTATATTTTAATGAATTTTCGGACAAAACAGTGGGCAATATATAAAACAATAATGAGCAGCCAAATATTGCTGATAATGGTCCAAATAAGGTCATTCAAACTGTAGCCAATACCTTCAATTAACCCGAGAGGAATTGACGTTATCAAATTGATTGTATGTCTTATCATACTACGCAAAGTAAAGCCACCAAAATTTATCGAATGAGATAGAACATTTATATAGCTCTTGGTTATATTTGTAAACACATACAAATTTTTTAAGACTTGGCTACTTCTCTCTTTATTCTGAAAATCCTGCTGCAAATTATCTGTCTCTTGTTCAAATAATTTCAAATCATTCTCTAGCTGTTTTAGTCGTCTATGCTCGGTCAATATAGCACGTTTTTCCTCAATTATCATCTCCGTTTCTGGAAATGTCTGTTTCAGTTGCCGCGTTAAATGCACTAATTTTTCCAATTTATCATTGAATAAACTCTTCATTTGTATAACTTCTATATTGGACGACATTAGTTGCTTTTGAAGTCCTATATGAAATGAATAACCAACTAATTCAGATAATGAGTGGACAATCGTCCTTAAAACAACTAATTTTTGTTTATAACTGATGAGTGACTGCAAACTATCGTCGTTATCATTTTGCTTCTTAGTTATTTGTAAATCTAAGTTAGACATTAACACATTTATTAAATTTGTCATCCATATATAGTCTATTCGATCACCAATCAATGTTATATTCTGCGAAACCTCATTAAAATGCAAATGTAAATGAAATGCATTTACGCAATATATCTTGGAAAATGTAAATAACTTTTCATTCATTAGTTGCGTTTGTTCCTCTGTTAAAACGGCTTCCATATCATTCATTTTACTGTCTGTTTTATACGCTGTTTTCAAATAATCATACAAGTTGCCTCCAAACTGTGACGCCATATATGCCGGTGTAATAACATCGCCTGTCAAGGTAGCTGTAGATAAACTTGTGATTGTGCCTAGCAGACTAGAAAATGTGTTTTTTTTTGCATTTGTATGGTCGGATGATTTTTGAAATTCATCTTTGTATTGCTTTATATCATTTACACTTAACCAATTTTTATAAATATTATGATTATATGCCGATGTAACTAATTGTACACATTCGAATTCAGCTGTATGCGAAATTTGCATTGCATTGTAATTAAATTCGGCAATATATGTTTTGAGTAAATCAAACATATTTTTCTGAACCAATAATGCATGATAAATTATTTGAAACGTATATTTGCTTGATATTGGTGTAGTCAATTGCGATAATGGGACAGGCGATGATTGAACAAAATCACGGGTCATTATCTCATTTTGAAAATCCTTTTCTTCTACTTCTAAAATAGCTGTATTATAACGCTGATTTCTTTCCGAAACAATATGCAATATATTGTCTTGATTTTGGCTTTGAACAAGTGCTAAGGGTACGAAGGCACCTGTGTAACAAATCGACGCAAATGTTAGTGCGAGGAAAATCGTTGTATACATAATATACCTTATTGAGCTAATTTTATATGGCTTTTTTATATTTTTTCAATTTATTCGATTTAGCAGAACCAAATATATCATGTTTAATATTCATGTTTAATATTCATGTTTAATGATTGTTATATAATAGGTAATGCAAATTCGTCCAAAAGCAAAATAATATGTTTTAATTTATATATATTGATGTCTCAAATAAACACGGTTGCCCAAAAGACCATTATATCTTATTTTCAAAGTAGAGATCATTTTATACGACTTTTGGAGAAAAATCCTGGTTTAGTAATAGTGAAATTGGGCGCAACATGGTGTGGACCTTGCAAGAAAATCAAGCCAGTTGTGGATGCCTTTTTTGCTTCGTCTCCTGACAATGTTATCTGTTGTGAAATTGATGTAGATGAATCGTTTGACCTATACGCTTACTATAAGAGCAAAAAGATGGTCAATGGTATTCCTGTAATCCTATGTTATAAGAAAGGTAATACGAGTTATATTCCGGATGATTCGATAACGGGTTCGGATCCTGCGGAACTAGACAAGTTTTTTAAGAGATGTGGTCTACATTTATTATCATTACAACATTTATATAGATCACCCAGATAAGACAAATAAATTTATTATCATTTATGTTTATACATATACTTATACTTATACTTATAACAGATTATTATTCTTATTCATTATCATCTGTGTGGTCAAATAATTATCAACTGCTATATTTGACAATTCATCAGCACGTTTATTCAAATGTCTTAATATATGCTCGTAATGTATTTCATCAAATTTTTGTTCTAGTTCTTTGGCTTTTTCATAAAGTTCAATCAAATTTGGCGACTTGCATTTATACGCACCGTTCATATGATTAATAATTAATTGGCTATCGCCTCTAACTAATAATGATTTTACATTTAGTTCGACTGCTTGTTGCATACCTAATATCAAACCAGCATATTCGGAGTGATTATTCGTAGCATTAGCACCAACAAAGAATGTACCAGACCAAATTTCATCGTTATTGTAATAAATAACAGCGCCTGCACCACTCAATCCTGGATTGCCTTTACTACAACCATCAAAATGCATTATAAACCGCATTTCCGGATAAATTTTAGGGGATATGTTTTTAATAGTCTTATTTATTGCTGGGAACATTTTTGTTTGTATATTATTATATTTCATATTGTATTTATATCTATATTGTTAACTATTTAACGCCTTTTGGTAAGTCTACGCTTCCTAGTACTACGCTTCCTATTCTTCCTTTTGTTAGTACGACGTCGACGCCTAGATGTTTTTCTTCCACCCATTGATACACATCCAACACACCCCGGTTTTTCATGATCTGAAGTATTTGCGGGTATAAATTGTTCGTTATCATTTATAGCAGAATTTTGTGGATTGTCATAATGATCTACATTTATAAATTTATCTGGAGCTTCTACGAAGAAATCTTCTTCTGTAGGTGGTTTTTTCATGACCGGTTTCTGTTCACTTGTTTTCTTTTTTTCTTTTGATATTTTTGATAAACTCTTTTCTGCAGCTGCTTTATCACCTATCCCTGGATAAAATTTGGACATTATTTATATATAATGTATATAAATAATTTAAAAATAAAGTCATTTAAAGAAACAATGGACAACACGTATCAAGACAAATTAACAGAATATTTGACCAGTATTCATAATCTAATGTACACATTTGAAATCACAAAATGCTGTGGTTACAGTACGTTTGTAACAATGTATAAAGATGAAACCTTGGCCGATTTATATAAAAAAGTGTCATATCATTTTGGTGGTGCAGATATAGTGGAGTTATACTTCTTATTTAAAAATTCGAATTGTGACACACAACATGTAAGATTGCCATTAACAAATATCCCTGTTTTTAAATTTGTTAGAGAAAACATTATTTGCACACCTCAAAAGCTATTACCTATTTATCCCGTTCCTAATCCTGTTGTATATAGATTGTATTTGAATGACGGTTATCATTGCAATCATGGAGGAGAAGATGCGACAGGAGTAGGACATTGCCAAAATATTGGCCAAAATTGTCATACACGATAAACCGATAAACTGATAAACTGATAAACTAATTATCCTCCTTTCTTTCCCTAAAATAGTTCATTATGTCTTCTTTAATTTCTTCAGTCATTTCCGCACTCGGTACTATTAGACCTTGCTCATCATGTATCAAATGCTTTTTGGGTGAAAACTGGTGTTTTACCAGAATTTGCCATCTTTCCGTATACTGGCGATTTTTCTTAGAACCATGATAATAATGTCTTATAACACCGGGCACATAACCTATTCTAAAACGACTTGCTTTCTTCTGAAAATCTATCATACTTTGTTTATAGTCATCCGAATAATTGGGCGTATGCATGCTCTTAACATTATTGATATAACTTAAAGCCATTATATTATCACCGGATCCTAATACACCCTCTTCATATAGTCCACCCATTTTTTCATATGCTTTTCTAGTTATAGCCCATCCATATCCAGGATGCCAGTAATCTTTTCCCGACTTAGTATAGGGTTTTCCTTTGCAAAAGCTATATCCAAAACCATTAAAAATATTCAATGTTTGCTTATCACTATCCATATCCACACAGTGACTGAAAATCTGTACAACATCCTTAGAACCATTTAATATTCGTAAAGTATCTGTAGCCCATGTGTGACTTTCAAACTCAACATCTGCATCAATCCATGCGAATGCCTTCCATTTTTTTGGCAGTAAGTTGTTTACGGCCACATTAATCATATTTTCTTTATGCCACAATGGTACTTCTGTTCTTAATTGTAAATGACGTGGATTTTTGCTATCCGTAATAATAAATTTTTGATTTTTATAGGCTAATTCAACAATAAAAAGTCGCACATCGTCCTCTTCTTCCTCTATTCTTTTGACAAACTCTTTCAACAGGATATACCGTCTAGCATATAAACAAGGGTTTGAAATAACAAGAATAACATTCAACTTTTTCTCTATAAGATCATTATTTTTTATAGCATACTTAATATCGTTTAATTTATAATGTATATCGTCTATCTCTATGCCATTGATTATAGTCATTTGTAATTTATAATATATAAATAGAAAAGTATTTAAATTCGTATTTATAAAAAATATAATTTATCTTGTTTTATAAATACAAATGAATAGAAAAATGAATATTGGTCTAGGTCAATGCACACCAACTAGTTGTCCTAAGGCGGGAATTAAAATACATGAAACATATAATACAAATACAAATAATACAAATACAAATATTTATAAGCAGACAACAAATGATATTGTAAATAAGAAATCACAATTGGATAAACCTGTTGATTTTCATAATACTACACTCGACTGTCTCGATTTAGATTTAGAACACTATTCTCTCGAAGATCTGTATCATCTGTTTAATATTGAAAACGGAGTATTAACGGAACCTGTTTTAAAAAATGCCAAACAAATTGTATTAAAAATGCATCCCGATAAATCGAAGTTAGATGCAAAATATTTTTTATTTTTTTCCAAAGCCTATAAACGTCTATACAGTATTTATGATTTCCAAAATAAATCAACTAATAAAGTTTATAAAGACCAGGATTTCTTTGATGATAGTAACCGTGTAGTTTTAGATACTATGTTTGAAAAAAATAAGAATTTTAAAGATCCTAAAAACTTCAATTCCTGGTTTAATGAAACATTCGAAAAACACCGCCTTGAAAATCCAACTGAACATGGTTACGGTAATTGGTTAAAATCCGATGAAGGTATCATGGATATTCAAGATAACGTAACAAAAGGCAATATGAATGAAATATTTGAACAAAAAAAGAAACAAATTCAAGCGTTAACTGTATATCAAGGTGTCACTGATATGTTTGCACCTACATTAGGCGGAACATTGTTAAATGATGAGAGCAACTTTTCTTCTGATAATTATACAGATTTAAGACAAGCTTATACTGAAACCTTGATACCGGTGACTTTAGAAGACTATGAACGCATGCCTAAGTACAACAGTTTTAATGAATACAAGTCAAAGCGAGATAGTGTTGATACCACGCCATTGACAAAATTAGAGGCAGAGCGTATGCTATATAGCAAGGAAACAGAAATGGAACAACAATCAGCTGCTTTAGCATTCAAGTATGCAAAAGAGGCAGAATTGGCGAAACAAAAACAAAAGGGATTTTGGGGAGATATAAAACAAATTACGGGTTGGTAAATAAAAATAGCTGGCTTACTTGTCATTTAGCATTTTCCTTTGCTTAGTCAGTTCCTTTTCTAAGTCAGTTCCTTTTCTAAGTCAGTTCCTTTTCTAAGTCAGTTCCTTTTCTAAGTCAGTTCCTTTAGCTACGCTTTTATTTCGTTATAAAAGGTTAAAATATTGGCTCCACTTTTTCATTTCTTAACTTTGTTGGAAAAGGTGGACAAAAATATAATATAAAATTATAATATATGTTAGTAGCTAATTATATTGTAATTATTGTAACAATTATAGCATTAGGAATAATTTATCAAAAATACATAGAAAAAAAATCAAAACATACAGAGATGGATGGCTATAAAGATATTAAACAATATTTGTTGAAAGATAAAAGTTTAGATAAGAGTAAAAAGCCGATTTTATGGATTTATGTGCCTCACGAATACAATGCACGAAATTGGCTCAGTTTTGGCAGTCGCAGCTCATTTGAATTAAATCAACCCTATTTATATTTAACCGTTAAGAGCATTATTAAGAATTGCGAACAATCGTTTAAAATTGTCTTAATTGATGATGGTTCCTTTGAAAAACTTATTCCAAAATGGAATATCAATATGGAAAGACTTGCCGATCCTATGAAGAGTTATATTAG
>Ga0164296_1005653_pt1 | contig 10870 bp, 9 predicted proteins | sample GEODES057metaG_FD_113533 | JGI IMG/M metagenome (GOLD analysis project Ga0164296, IMG submission 113533) | Dystrophic lake water microbial communities from Trout Bog Lake, Wisconsin, USA - GEODES057 metaG | ecosystem: Environmental > Aquatic > Freshwater > Lake | place: USA: Trout Bog Lake... | reverse complement strand
TCGCTGAGTTGGGTGAGAACATCAAGGTCCGCCGCTTCGTCCGCTACAACCTGGGCGAGGGCATCGAGAAGAAGGAGTCCGACTTCGCTGCCGAGGTTGCCGCTGCCTCTGCCGTCAAGGCCCCGGAGCCTAAGAAGGAGGCTCCTGCTCCGGCGGCTGCCCCTGCTGCCGCTGCCGCGCCTGCTATTGCCATCTCACCTGCCATGGTGAAGGAGCTGCGCGAGAAGAGCGGCGCTGGCATGATGGACTGCAAGAAGGCCCTGGCGGAGAACAACAATGATATGGAGGCAGCCGCTGACTGGCTGCGCAAGAAGGGCCTGGCCAGTGCTGCTAAGAAGGGCGGCCGCGTGGCCGCTGAGGGCGCTATCGGCAGCTACATTCACGCTGGTGCCCGCATTGGCGTTCTGCTCGAGTTGAACTGCGAGACTGATTTCGTGGCGCGCGGCGAGAAGTTCCAGAACCTGCTGAAGGACCTCAGCATGCAGATCGCAGCGTGCCCGGATGTGGTGGTTGTTGACCCGTCCGATGTGGACGAGGCATGGAAGGTGAAGGAGCGCGAGATTGAGATGCAGAAGGAGGACATTCTGTCCAAGCCGGAGAAGATCCGTGGCCAGATTGTGGACGGCCGCGTGGCCAAGCGCGTGAATGAGGTCGCGCTGACGGAGCAGGCGTACATCCGCGACACCAACAAGAAGGTTGGCGATCTGATCAAGGAGTCCATCGCTGAGTTGGGTGAGAACATCAAGGTCCGCCGCTTCGTCCGCTACAACCTGGGCGAGGGCATCGAGAAGAAGGAGTCCGACTTCGCTGCCGAGGTTGCCGCCATCACAAGCGGCAAGGCATGAGAGACTTTGACTGCGAGTTGATACACATTGTGAATTCTAGAACGCTTAGAGCGCTTACATCAATGTGTGCGTATGCGGGGCATCGACAGTCCAGCATGTACGCCATCGAAGACTGCTCCTTTAATGTGGACCTTGGAAGTATGGTCGCTCACCAGCTGCGAAGAGCAATACAGTGCCCTCTGCCCTTTGTATGCGCCTTACCATGCCTGGCTGCACTCCCGCATCGGCGCGCTTTGCAGCCAGGCGCTCCTGGCGGGAGTGATTGTGGTGAAGAAGCATTGTCAGTGTCGAGACGCGGAGTGAGAGATCAGTGGACGCAGACGCACCTCCTGCGCCCTCTGGGCCTTCATATCACGCTTCTTGCGACTTCCCTCTCCGGACAAGACCTTGGCCATCGCCGCCTGAGTCGCCTCCCGTGCCTCCGCCTGCTTGCGCTCTTTCAGCCGCTGCTTGGCTGCCTCTTTGCGCTCTATTTCCCCAGGCGACTCATCCCTCTGTCGCTGAATGGTCACAGCGCAATGAAATGTCACATGGCGGCGTCAGAGAGAGTGAACAGCTTTGGAGTCACTTTTTCAGGCACCCACCTGCGTCGGCGCAATAACTCTAAACCGCGGAACGATGTTGCCCACGCCAGCAGGGACACCGTGCAGTTTTCGCTGACGTGCTGTCAGTCCTGCGCCTGTTGATTCCGTCCGCCAGTCAATAAAACAGGTGCTGGCAGGACCACGAGCACGTCCACACGGACGCGCCTTTGTCTCGTCGCCTCTTCTGACCACGAGCAAACTGAGCGACGTCATCGTCGTCGTCCTCTTCTTCCTCCTCCTCCTCGTCCTCCTCGGACTCGCCATAGCGCCTACGACCTCTTGTGGCCGCTCTTCCACTCCGCCTGCGAGGCGGGGCCGCTTCCTGGAACACGCAACAACATCGACGGCGCTCAGCGCAAGTCCTGTCGCCATGTGGCGCGCTCGTGTGCTCAGGCGCACCCAGTCCTCCTCCTCCTCCTCCTCGTCAAGCTCTTCGTCCTCCTCCAGAGGTTCTTCCTCATCTGCATCCTCTTCTGCCTCTGCTGGGGCTCTGTGACGGGGCATCGGAAGAAGAACAACAGACCTGCGGGGGCGACACGGTGAACGATGCCACTCCTTACGCCAACGTCAACACTTCACTCAACGCATGCGAATGAGGTAAGTCCCATAGAATGGTGCAGTGGCTTATCACTGGTCTAGTACACGCGAGCCTTGGGAGGCACGTGCTCCATCTCACTGTCCAGGGGCTGCGAGTGCACTGGCCGGTAATCGATGGTCACCTTGCCGGATGTCTCGTCGAACCAGCCGACGGTGTGCTTCATCCAGTGCTCGTCATCGCGCTTGGTGAAATCCTCGCGAGCGTGCGCGCCGCGGGACTCCTTGCGCTTCTCCGCGCTGTGCATGGTGATGGCGGCGTTGCTCAGCAGGTTGCCCAGCTCCAGCGCCTCCACGAGGTCGGTGTTCCACACCATGTTGCGGTCCTTGATGCCGACATCGTTGTACGACTGCACGACCTCATCGATCTTCTTGCAACCATGCGCCAGGGACTCAGCTGTGCGGAACACAGCTGCGTCAGCCTGCATGGTGCGCTGCATGTTACGCCGGATCTGTGCAGTCGGCAGCGAGCCGCTGGCATGGCGAAGCTTGTCCAGACGGGCGATGGAGGCATCAGCAATATCCGCGGGCATGGGTGGCAGCGGGGCGCCCGGCTTGAGACCCGACTCCTTGACGGTGTTCGCGCACGCGCGGCCGAACACGACGATGTCCAGCAAACTATTGGCACCCAGGCGGTTGGCACCGTGCACGCTTGCGCATGCAGCCTCACCCGCAGCAAGCAGGCCCGGGATGATGACATCGTTGTCCGTGCCGCGCTTGGTGACCACCTCGCCCTTGTAGTTGGTGGGGATGCCGCCCATATTGTAGTGCACAGTGGGGATCACAGGGATGGGCTCCTTGGTCACATCCACTCCGGCGAAGATTGCCGCTGTCTCGCTTATGCCCGGCAGACGCTCCGCCAGTAGCTCCGGAGGCAGGTGGTTCAGGTGCAGGTGGATGTGGTCCTTCTCCGGACCCACGCCGCGGCCCTCGCGGATCTCCAGCGTCATAGCACGCGACACCACGTCGCGGGAAGCCAGGTCCTTCGCGCTGGGCGCGTAGCGCTCCATGAAGCGCTCGCCCTCGCTGTTACGCAGAATGCCGCCCTCGCCGCGAGAGCCCTCAGTGATGAGGCAGCCGGCGCCGTAGATGCCGGTCGGGTGGAACTGCACAAACTCGAGGTCCTGCAGAGGCAAGCCAGCGCGGGTGACCATGGCGTTGCCGTCACCCGTGCACGTGTGCGCCGACGTGGCGCTGAAATAGGCGCGTCCGTAGCCACCGGTGGCGAGCACGGTGCGATGGGCGCGGAAGCGGTGGAGGGTGCCGTCCTCCATGCAGAGCGCCAGCACGCCGAGGCACTGCCCGGACGGCGACATTAGCAGGTCCAGTGCGAAGTACTCGACGAAGAACTGGGTGTTGTGCTTCATGGCCGCCCCGTACAGCGTGTGGAGCATAGCATGACCAGTGCGGTCTGCGGCAGCTGCACATCTATACGCCTGTCCGCCCTTGCCGAAATCCAGCGACTGGCCTCCGAAAGCGCGCTGATAGATCTTGCCGTCCTCTGCGTGACGTGCACGCGTCAGAAGCGCGAGAGCTGGACACGCAGGGAGAGCAGGCGCACCTGTGCGGGAGAACGGCAGGCCATAGTTCTCAAGCTCAATCACAGCCTTGGGTGCCTCACGGCACATGTACTGGTGTGTCCAGCAGCGCGTGCCGTCAGCGTGGGGCGGAGTTGCAACGCGCAGACAGGGAGGGCGGACAAGGAACACACCTGAATCGCGTCTTGGTCGCCCAGCCAGTCAGCGCCCTTGATTGTATCATACCTGCACGTGGCATACGACCTCATGTCAGTGAGTCGCGCAGGCATACAGGCCGCGGCATCGTGGAAAGAGTGTGGGCACGCACGCGTGCCACCGCCAGTCGTCCTCTGTCATGTTCCCCAGCGCCGCGTTGATGCCGCCCTGCGCAGCCACGGTGTGCGAGCGCGTGGGGAAGAGCTTGGTGATACACCTGGCGCACAGGAGGGCGGCGTGGAGAGGCGTGAGAAGGGCAGTTAGGGCCTCCGGTTAGTTGTGTCGTCAGCAGGAGCAGGAGAGCGGCAAGACGCGCGACTGGGGTGCACGTACGCGGTGTTGTAGCCATGCTCCGACAGCCCGATGGCTGCGCGCAGGCCAGCGCCGCCAGCGCCGACTACTAGGGCATCGTAGGTGTGGTCTACTATGGTGTAGCTCCCAGTCGCGGCCGCAGGGGCCACACTAGTGTGGAAGCCGCGGCCAGCGAGCTGGCGAGCAGCGCGAAGCAGGCGGTGCTTCATGCTTCCAGCGAAGCGACACACTGTGCCTTTTTCATTCGCGTGTTTCGTCCAACCGTGCGCACAACAACTATCGCCGGACCACCGTTTCGTGTGCCTTCTGCTCGTTCGTGAAGCACGTTGAACGCTCGTGTAGACGCGCCCGTGCATCTCCGTCGTGAGGCAGTTGCACAAGTGCAACTCGTTTCGCTGCCACACATCGTCAACATGGGGCTCTGGGACATGCTGCGGTGCGTCTGCCTTGGCGTTTCAGTGCACGAAGCGCGCAGCAGTGCGCGGTGTACGCACTCGGGGCCGTGCGTTCGTGCGTGAAATACCCTCACTCACACTTCTTGGGGTCCAGTCGCGAGACGCCGCAAGAGCAGGTCCGGCGATGGCAGCGTGTCATACGGGGTGAGATGAGAGCTGTTGACCGACAAATAGCGGGTGCGTTGCAAGCGACGCAGCACTGCGAAGCCTGTGGGCGCTTGCGAGTTTGCCTCGTTGCAAAAGTGGCACCTTCTTGCACGTGCTCACTCGCGACTGCTGTTGTATTCCGGACCCGCGGCTGAGCAGACATACAGCGCGAGGCAAAGAAGACGGAGCTGAGCATAAAGGAGTGCGCGAAGAGAGGTGACAAGCGCTCCATGGTTGTTCTTGCCAAGGAGCTCCTGCGCAGCCGCAAGGCTGTGACCCGGCTGTACACGAGCAAAGCGCAGATGAATAGCGTCACGTTGCACTTGAATGAGAACTTGGGTGCGTGGTGTCGCGTGAGTGTTCCTGTTCGACCCGGGCAGCTGACTCGCCCCCGTCGCTGCAGCCGTGCACCGCGCGGTGGGTCACATGAAAAGCAGCGGCGAGTTGATGAAGCTCATGAACAATGCCATGAAGCAGAGCGTGGTTGCAAAAACCATGATGAACCTCAGCAAAGAGATGTTCAAGGCTGGCGTCATCGACGAGATGGTGTCTGATGCCATGGACAACAGCCTGGAGGACGTGGAGGAGGAGACGGAGGAGGAGGTGGACAAGGTCCTTGCAGAGCTGGCGGTCGAGTCAGTGGCAGCCATGCCCGCGCCTGCGGTCACCCGCACAGCGCCAGCGCAGCAGCAACGACAAGCCGCGCAGCCGCAGCCAGTGCAAGAAATAGAGGAGGAGGAGGATGGCATGGGCAACCTGCAAGCTCGCTTGGATGCCATCAGGGCGGCGTGATTGAGTGTACAGCTATGTCTTGTGGCTTTGTAACATTCTCCCGCCTCATGATAGTCCGCGCTTGATCTTTAGCTTTGACAGAGATCGCGACGCGCTGGCGATGCTCTGGTTCATGCTGGTAGGACGACATTCAAGGTCGCTGATGAGTACAAATTCGATGGATTGCGCGCACACGTACGTTACGCACTTGCGAAGTGTGGGGCTACCGATGTCACGCATCACGCCTATCGTCTGCAAGCCCGCATCCACGTCCAGCCTAGAGGAGATAACTGCGGTCAGCGCTGAAGGAGTGGCCAGCGCTGCCGCACCGCCCACGCACTTGCAAAGCTGCGCCTGCTTCGCTGCGTCATTCACGCGATTCTGCGAGTCGAAACACGAGCGAGATCGCGTCAGAGGCTGAAGAGCCACTGCCTGTGTGTTGCACGTGCCTTTGTTGCCACCACGAACGGCACCGACTTGCGCACGTGCTCCTGCACGAAATACATGCCCACTGACGGCTCGTTGGCGACCAGACGCGTGTACGTGGTGAGTGTGCCCATAACTGGGAGGACACCCATGAGTGCGGAAACGCCGTGTGATAAGTACAACTTTACGCCGGGGGCTCACCACGCGTAGCGAGTCAGTATGCATGCTACGCTCAGCGAACACACCTTGAGTGGAGGCGTCATCCACCGGGTCGCCGCCAGGCTCGTCCAGACTGTCTCTCCTCCTCCTGCTCATGCTATCGTTTCATGGCGCGCGCGCTGTCATGTCATGTGCATGCAGGATGGGGCATTGTGCGGCGGCTTCTGCGAGGGGGCAAAGTGCTGACTTGGAATTACACGTCACGCTGCGTGCCAGAAGTTCTGGAGTGTGCTCACAGGAGGCTGTGTCCGTAGGCGATGCAGGTGCACATGACGACCAGATTCGCCAGCGATGACAGGCCGTGGTACTTGCCGAAGTCAGCGCCAAACTTCTTCATCGCCTTGTCCTTGCCCTCCGGGTAGAGAGCGCCTGCCACTGGCAGTGACATCTTCTCCAGAGCCGCGCGGGCCTTCATCACCTTCGTGGTGGCCGGCTCCAGCCACATCAGGTTGGCCAGCGTGCCAACCAGGCTGACGCCAAGCAGCGTCCACTGGTTGTTCGTCACGCCTGACAGTGCAAGGGGCGCGAGGACAAAGAGGAGCGAGATTGCGAGCGTGTGCTGCTGGAAGTAGGCGGGGAACAGGACCTCCTGCACATCGCGGAACGTCTGGCGGGGCAGCGACTTGAACATGACGATCCCCGCAACGAAGGTCGTGTAAAACAGGCTTCCAAACCAAGAAGCCCACACGCATTGGTGGATGAACGTCAATGCCTTTGCGGACATGCCCAGCGCCTGGAACTGGCTGGCCACCGCTAGCGTGGCAGCGACAGCAAGGAAGCGAATGACTTGGTTGTTTGGCGTGAAGCCGGTAATCCAACGTGACGGGTCAGCTTTGCTCAATCCGCTGTCCTCGACAGTGGCTGTAGCTGCCGCACGCACAGTTATGCTGGTGCGGACAGACACAGCGCAGCGGCGCGACTTTGGTTGCGCAACAAGCGTTGCGAAGCGCGGAAAAGCACGGCCAGACTGTGTGGCACTGACAAAGGGTGCCCCGTTGGTGCGCTTCTGAGCTGCGGCCTGACCCAAAACGGCAACAGGCCGTGCAGCGCATAGCGACGCTACGGTTGCCATAACTCTTATAGTGCTGGCGCAACAGGAACGGCGACGACAGACGCTGTGGGCAAAACCGATAATTTACCCCGGCTTTGCCGTTGTGACCTCTTCGCAGGGACACAGTTCAGGACATGGGTGACCCCATGGACGGCACCACAGGCGATGGGACGAGTCTCCGCGAGATGCTGGCCCAGGGTGACCGCATCGCCACCCACCGGTGCGTGCGTGTGTTGTCCTCCTTCAGTAGTGTAGATTCGTCGCCACCAGGCCTGCCGTGCACGTGCCTTCAAGTTGTGTGTGAGGTGTCTGAGTCCCTGTGCGTGTGGCGCTTGGCGCGCTTCAGGAACGAGGACTTGTTTCGTGAGTTGGATGGCCGAGGGTTGACGGAGACGGAGCTGGGAATCATCGCTCAGCGCGTGGCCCTGCAGCGCAGCATGGCGGAGGTGTTCGAACGCCGAGAGCGAGCTCGCAAGGCACGTGCGGCGCGGCGCGAGCCGGCCACTTTCAGAGGTGGAGGGAGCTGTCACGGACCCGAACCTGCACCCTCACGCGGGAAGCTTCCCTGCTGCGCCGCAACACCTGGGGACTCCTCGCCACACCGCCCCCGTCGCCCCCGTAATCTGACACACGCGCCGGGTCGCCTCAACCCACCGCTCTCGTGCTCCCAGCTGCGGGAAATCAAAACCGTGTGCCCGGACGCTACAGACGACGAGGCGCTCGCTGCGCTGATGGACAAGGAGGGAAAGTGCGTCGCCCGAGCACGCGGCGCATGTGTCGCACGCATGGGCCCGAAATCGCACGCTCCTGCCGCCTCCTTAGCAGTTGGGGGCTCCCTTCACCCTGCCCACGCACCTGCTCCCTTCTCACCCCGCAACGCCTGCGCCACCAGTGAGGACGAGGCTGCACTCGCACTGTCGGACCCGGAGTACAGACAGGCGCTGCAGCAAAACTTGCGGCCAGTTCGACAGGCTGCAGCTCGCGGTGCGTCGCTCCCTCTTTCCCTCTCCTGCGCCTGCATCGCAAGTCTCCTGCACACTGTTCCTGACGCGGACGAACATCCATCAGCCTCGCGTCAAGCGCCTGTCACACACGCGCGGCGCAAGCCGGCACCGGTGCGTTTTGGTGGGAGCGCAACCGCCTGTTTGTCTGGTTGAGCGCCTCTGCCACCTCTACAGCACTGGGCTCTGACTGCAGCCTTGTCTGGCCTCTCCTCACAGGCGTTGCCGGCAGATGGCGTGTTTGTGGGCAGCTTCCGCGGTCGTTTAGGGCCGAAGCAGGTGAGCGCTCATGCACACGGCGCTGGCGCGTCTGGTGCCGGCCGCGGAGGCGCATCTACCGATGCGGGCGCTTTCGCAGAGGCCGTAGCTAATGGTGAGGATGAGGCGATGCCGCAGCCTTCCGATGATGGCGCCCTTCATGGGGCTCATGCTGCCAGTGATCACGACGCAAAGCCGGAGAACAACGCCGCGCATGCTAACGGCGGCGCAGATGGGCTAGATGAGGCTGTAGTTGCGGCGCCTCATGCAGACCCGATGGAGTTGGATGGCCACGCCCAGCTTCCCTCACGGTTGCCAGAAGTCCATGCTGCCAGCGCAGATGTCGACGCCGCTGCTGCCACAACCACGGCAGTCGCTGCTGATGCTCCTGCGCCTCATGTGATTGATCCGTGGTCTGATGAGCACGCCTTCAAAGACACAGCAGCTCAGACAACTGGCCCGAAGCGTGGTGGCACCAAGAAATGGCGGGCTGCGGACGCGGCTACTGTGGCTGACGATGATGGCGCAGCTGCTCCGCCGTCTGTGAAGAAGCCACGTACGAGCGGCGCACGGAGGCCAAAGCCTGTGGTGGAGGCCGCAGCACAGGAGCCGCCACTCATCTCTGGCGCCGCTGCCGGTGATGTGACTGTGATTGCTGGTGCTGACACGGCTGCCATGGAGGTTGCGATGCCGCCTGGCGCCACTGAGGAGCCCGCTGCCGGCACTGCAGACGATCAGGCTGCGCCAGTTGCCCCCACGAGCGCCACTGCTGCGCCGGCGCCGACTACAAAGACTGTGCGTGAGGTGGACATCGATGCGCTGCCTGATGCGCCGGCGGAGCTGACACGGGAGCAGTTGGAGGGGATGGTAAATGATTGGTGTGGCCGCCAAGTGTCAAAGTCCAAGCTTCATCGCAAGAAGCTGGCCGCTCTCCTCCCGGACGGCGTGCTTGCTGCTGCTGTAGCTGCGCACCAGGCGGGACAGCCGCTGCCACAGCGACCGGAGGGCACAGCGCCAGCATGCAAGGCCTTGCCCATGCGCACACGCACGGTTGTTGTCAACCCCACACCTGCCAAAGCTGCTGCAGCTCCTGCCGGCGAGGAAGATGGAGATGCGATCATGGCGGCCGTGGAAGGAGAAGGCGCGCCAGCGGCAGTGAAGAAGGCGCCTGCTCAGCGCAAGAAGAAGGCGGTGCAGCCTGCACCAGTCGCTCCTGCTGTTGTGGTCGACATGGCGGGTGTAGATGCGCCTGCGCCTTGCGTGGATGCGGCGCCGCCGCCCCAGACAGAGGATGTGCACAAGGTCGAGGAAGGAGGGGCGGCACCAGACGCACCTGTGGTCGCAGAGCAGACCGTCACGCCGCCAGTGGTTGCACAGGCGCGTCGTGGCGGCGGGGGTGCTTCTCGTGCGCCTGCAGCAGGTGGGAAGAAGCCGCTCCGCGGCCGTTGCAAGCGGGGAAGCGTCAAGTCGGCAGAGCTGGTACACGCCGGCAAGCTTGTCCTCGACGACGGCTGGCACAACGCTGGCTACATCTTCCCAGACGGGTTTACCTCCCGCACGGTGTTTCGCAGCAGTGTGGCGCTCGACCAGCTGTGCATCCACGAGTGCAGCATCACCAGCACCGGCATCTGTGCGCCAATGCCGACTTTCCGCATCACAGCTGCTGACCGTCCAGACGAGCCGCTAGAGGGCAAGAGCGCTACCAAGTGCTGGACAATGGTGCTTGCGCGCATCAACGGCGAGATTGAGCGGCGCCGCGAGGAAGGCGAAGACTGGCCTCCTCCCCCTAAGACAGCGATTGCGGGGCCGGAGTATTTCGGGCTGAACACGCCGGACGTGGTGGCTGCCATCGAAGCGCTGGACCCGGAGCACAAGTGCACTGATTACTGGGCGGGCAAGGAGGCGCGTGAGGATCTTGCCAATGATCCTGAGGGCTGTGCTGAACGCACCGCCACCGCAGCCGCTGCAGAGCAGGGCGCAGCTGCTCGTCCGCCAAAAGCCCGCCGGGCGCCACGCGCCGGTGGCGCATCTGGACGGGGCGGCAAGCGTCGTCGTAAGGGCGGGGCGCACAGCGACAGCGACCTGGATGTGGCAGAGGGAGTGGACGAGGAGGCTGTGTTTGCATCTCGCAAGTGGTCCGCCATCAACCGTGGTGAGCGGGCTCGCGCCCGCGCTGGCGGGGCCGGTGAGGCTGCGGCGCCAGATGACAGCAACCCGTGTGCGGATTTGATTGACCCCATCACGCTGGAGCCGGTGGTGAATCCCGCCATTTCGCCTTACGGTCATGTCATGGGTATGGCCACTTGGAGCGCTTGCCTGAGCGAGAGCGATATCTGCCCGCTGACCAAGATGCCTCTGCGCACGCGCGACCTTGTGGTGTTGACGCACAACAACATCGAGCGCTTCCGGGACAAGATCGTGCGCTAACAAGGTTTACAACATAGTATCTGTAATGCATCAAATGAGCACCAGGA
>Ga0164296_1005651_pt1 | contig 10873 bp, 9 predicted proteins | sample GEODES057metaG_FD_113533 | JGI IMG/M metagenome (GOLD analysis project Ga0164296, IMG submission 113533) | Dystrophic lake water microbial communities from Trout Bog Lake, Wisconsin, USA - GEODES057 metaG | ecosystem: Environmental > Aquatic > Freshwater > Lake | place: USA: Trout Bog Lake... | reverse complement strand
TGGCTGACCCTTGTGCAGGGCATCGGATTCTTCTGCTTGCCAGCCGCAGCGTGGGTATGGTCCATCTGGCTCAGCAGGAGTCAGCAGCGACTGCTCGCGGCCACGATCGTGGTCAGCGTGTGCTGCTGGTCGCTGCTGGCGTTCTTCGGAGCTGACGAGATTGGCCTCGGGCTGGCATTGATTGTCATTGAGTCGGTCGTGTTGACTCGGGCAACGCCTGGACGGTTGCTGAGCGCATCGCGGTCCTGATCTGCGCTGCAGTCTTGCTGTGTAGTTATGAAGGGCTTGCGCTATGTGCCATCGTGATGTGTCTGCCCATCGTGCGACGCATGCGTACCCCCGGTCTGTCGGCAGATCGTTGGGTGCATGGCCTCCTGCTCGCTGGCTGCGCGGGCATGGTGATCAGCGGATTGGTGACCGTCCGGTACGCACCGAGCCTTGGCGAAGGAAACTTTCTCATCCGGTTGGTGTCGCAGCCGTCCGGTGCAACCTGGGAAGTCGCCGCGGCCGTCGTGGTAGCTGTCGGAGCCGGTATCACTCGACGCGGGCGCGCAGCATGGATGTTGTGGGCGTGTGCAGGACTTCTGGCCGCTTGGGGTGTGGCCAGCGCCATCGCTGTGGGCCCTTCATTAGCCTACGCAGCACGGCCGTGGTGCCTGATCCTGGTCTTGGCGTATCAATGGCTTGCCTTTGAAGGCACGCAGCGCACCGCAGCACCGGAGCAGTTGAGGGTTCCCTCGGGACGTGCAGTTACCGGCGCAGCGCTGCTCAGTGTTGTCCTGCTGATAATCCCGGTGAGCTATGCACATGCCTGGGTGACTTACCTGCGCGATTTTCGACAGGTCGTAACCACCAGGACAGGGGTGATCGTCGGTGGGGTCAACATGGCCAGCCAGCCACAGATGAACTGGCCCGGGTGGAGCAGCCCCAGCATGAGTGTGCTTGTGCGGCGTGCGCCCACGGACGCGGTCATTGCCGCTGACCCGTCAGTACCGTGGCAACCATTTTCACTCAACCAGGCCAGCAACCAACTTGCTGAGCGGTATCGCTGGTAGTGCAGCGGCGCGTCGGCATTTGAATATGTCGCAACACGCCGTGTACCTCAGGTAGACCTCAAGCGCGCTACGCAACACTTCGCGTTATGACCACCAGCACAGCACAATCACTTGGCCGCCACATGCTCAACAAGGTGCCCGAGGCCACGGTCTTCTTCTGGATCATCAAGATCTTGTGCACCACCGTCGGTGAGAGCTTCTCCGACTATTTGAACGAGACATTGGGCTGGGGCATCCCGAAGACCTTCTATGCCACTGGTGCCATCCTGGTGGTCTTCCTCGTTCTGCAATTTCGGTCCCGCAAGTATGTGCCGTTCCTGTACTGGACCTCAGTGGTGTTCATCTCCATCGTGGGTACATTGGCCACCGACTATCTCACCGATGAAAAGGGTGTTCCGCTCCCGTTGACCACCAGCATTTTTGCGGTGCTGCTGGCACTGGTGTTCGCCGTTTGGTATCGGTCCGAAGGCACGTTATCGATCCACACCATCCACACCACCGGTCGCGAAGCCTTCTACTGGCTGACGGTCTTCGTCACCTTCGCACTGGGAACGGCGGCCGGTGACCTGATGGTGTCGCAGTTCAATCTGACTCCGCTGGCGGCACTGCTGATCTTCGCAGCCGCCATCGCCGTGGTGGCGATCGCGCACTTTGGATTCCACATGAATGCAGTCCTGAGCTTTTGGCTCGCCTACATCCTGACCCGCCCGCTTGGCGCGTCCACTGGCGATTTCCTGGCTAGTGACAAGACTGATGGCGGGTTAGGCCTGGGCACGACGGCATCCTCCTACATCTTCCTGGCCTTGATCTTGGCCTTGGTGATCTATCTGACGATCACGCGAAAGGACGCCACGGAAAAGGTGCTCGGGCCTGAAGCGGCACTTGCGGACTAGCAATTGGGCTGTTTGGTCCGCGATGTGACCGAGGATGCTGACATGGTCCACCCCTGTTGCGGGTGACGTTGAGTTACTGAAGGACCGAACGCGAGCAAGGGTCCATCGGTTTCCCTAAACCGCTGGGCGTCGGCCGCGCGCAGGCAGTGACGTGCCCCGGTGAGCAGCGGGCATAGACCGGATAGCAGTGTGGCCTCTGACCTGCGAAGGGTCAGAGGCCACACGCTCGGCTCGTTCTCGCGCTACATGCGTGCACCGAGTCGAGTTGTAGCGGGAGCTCCTGTCAGTTTGGCTGCCGTGGCCGTGGATTTCGCAGCCCCCGTCATCCCAGCAGTCAGTGCACCGAACAGGTCATGAACTGATGCATCGCGGCTGGACAACGGCGCCAGGTCGAAGCGCTTTTCGATCGTGGCCAGGATCGAGGTGGTGTCGTACTCCGTGTGATCCACGCCCGATGCCGCCATGGCCGGTGAGAGCACCAGGGCTGGGATGCGAGTTCCCGGACCCCACTTATCCGATACGCCGGCAGCAGTTGGCGGGGAAACGTGATCCCATTGTCCGCCAAATTCGTCATAGGTCACCACGACCATGGTCGATTTGGCCTCCGGGCCGGATTCAATTGCCTTGAGCAACTCCACCAGGTGATCGGAACCATTGGGCTCACTGGCGTAACCGGGATGCTCATTCTCCAGGCCAAGGGGTTTGACGAAGGAAACTTGCGGGAGAGCACCGGTCTGCGCATCCTTGATGAAGTTCACCTCATCTTGGAGGTGGGCAGCGCGCGCGGCCGTCCCCGGAGCGTAGTTGGCGTAGTAATTGAACGGCTGATGGTGGTACTGGAACGAGCCGTTCGGGCAGTTCGGCCACACAGCGTTTGCCGCCGTGTTCGGATCGGTGCAGACACCGGGCGTGGACCCGTTTGTCCAGCCGGCACCAGTGGTGTGACCATCTGCGTTATCCCAGCCGCCGGAGAACCATGCCCAACTGACGTTCTTTGCGCTCATCTCATCGCCGATGTTGGAGCTGGTCAACGGTGGTAGTTGCTTGTAGCTCGGGGTGCCGGGCGCAAATGGCTGGTAGGTCGGCTGGATGGTGTTCACCGCATAGTCTCCGCAGGTGGTGTTTGCCGGCGTTGGTGCTGCACCAGTAATCGTGGCCGGGATCGTGCACCATTGAGTCAGGGGATTGTCTTTCACGGTCCCTGTTGCGACGTACAAGCCGTAATTGTTCGGCATGCCGTTGGAATCCACGAGGGAATGAATGTCCTTGCTGGATCCGTCAGACACTGCATTGGTGAAGATCGGCGTCTGCGCCGCGATAAGCCATTGGTGATTGAGGAACGAACCGCCGAAGGCTGCCTGGAAGAAGTTGTCTTCGACCGTGTACTTCGGAGCGTTTGGCGAGTGCAGGTACTGGTAGATCGGAAGCTCTGTCGTGTTGTAGTGACCCATCGCCAAGCCCATGGCATCAGAACCGTTGACATATCGGTTCATCGCGCCCTTGTTGATCTGATACTGCTCCTGGTAATAGCGGTGCACGATGTCTTCGGTGCATCCACCGGGCAGGCCGTTGCCGATGACGATGCCGTTCGCCGCGTACTGCGTTGGCGTGGGGCAATTTGCAGCGGAGGCCGGGATGTAGCCACCGATATTGAACGGAGCGTTCAAGAAGGCTGAGTTATACGACTTTCCATTGGCCAGGGTTCCAGAGCAGACCGTGCTCAATGGAGGCGCAGTCAAGTTGACGTCAGACTGCGGAAGGCAGGAGTAGGGCGAGCCGTCCGACCCGATTTGCAATGCCTTGGCGGCAGTTGCATTGGTTAAGCCGTTGGTCTGTTGGCCGTTGACGGACCCCCACATGCCGTAGAGGTTGTCGAATGAGTGGTTCTCTTCATAGATGACCACGATGTGGTTGATCGCGTTCATGGTCGGTAGTGACTGTGGAGTCACTGGGGCCGCATTGGCGGCGAATGGTACTGCGATGGCGATGGCACCAGCGGTGATTGCTGCGAGTGCAGCAATATGTGCACGCTTAGACATGTCTCCTCCTTGGTCAGCGTGCTTGGCAGATTAGAAAAGCAACATGACATCGAACTGAGCATCACCGGACCGCTGCATGAATCGTTATGTGTTCTGGTGTGGTGCAGATGTTGCCAGCGATTCATCTTCGTCCCAATTGGTGACTGGCAGTTGTCATGTGTTCTCCCTGATGTCATCTCCAGGGGCGAAAGTGAATACGCGTGACATTTGGGACTGAGGTCGTCCCTGTCAGCGGGGGCCAGGATCGATTCGACAAGGCTGGTGGCCTTGATCGCTGATGTGTTCGTTTGACTGATGACAAAGGCGCAACGCGTCGTGGACTCGCGTTAGGGCCGGTGCGGTGGCGTTGGACAGGTGCAGCCAATCCGTCGCCGAGACGCGGTGTGTTGCCGTCGATGACGAGCTAGATTCACCATCGGCGGCGACAGCGTCGAAAAGTGCTGTCCACGCGGTGGCAATGCCGACCAACTCGACCACGGCCTTGGGGTGTTCTGGCCAGCATGCCGGCAGTCCTGGCCTGGAATGCGCGGTGAGGCCAAAGCAGTCTCCATGCTGGTGGAGGAACTGCTGGACCAGGTCGTAGGCGCTACTGCGCAGCATCGGCAGGCTCCGCGATAGATCGTGTCCAGATGCTGTAGCGATGTGTCTGACCGGGGCTTGGGCGTAGCACGGCTTGCAGCCCCCTGCGACGTAGTGCTGTCAGGTATCGGTACGCCCGGTTGCGGGTGAGCGGAGGCAGAGGAACAAGAACCCATCGAGGTGCTCGTGCATGGACGGCCTGAACGAATGAACCGACGACCGATTCAGCTGAGGACGCCGGCAATTCCAGCGTGGTCTCCAAATCGCTGGCGGATTGCCAGTGACGCTCCAGGGCATGCTCGAGTCGCGGGTGGGTGTGCCTGGCGGGAGTGGTGCTCATTCGGTGGAAGCCTTTCGAGATATCGCGGCGAGCTCGGCCAGGTGCAGGGGCATCGCTGGTGCTCCGCGGGGCAGGAAGACTCCACAGCCGTATGGCAGATGCCGCAGTTCAGCAGCAGCCATCACGGGCGTCTGCTCATCCCCAGTGGATGTGGAGTCCGCGCGAATGCCCAGCCCGCGCTTGGTATGCGTTCGTGTCCGGACTCGAGTGCTTCCGATGAGATCGCTCCATTCTTTGGCCGTCTCATGGGAGCCTGCTGACAGCAGCAAGCGGTGCTGTGCGGCGGCCATGATGGCTCGGGCTTCATCAGGGCTGTATCGAGTTGCCAACTGAGCGGGATCTTGCACGATGGCGACCGTTGCGATGTTGTGCCCGCGTCCGTCGGCCAAGAGCCCGGGCAGTTCCGGTAACGGACACACGTGCACGACCTCGTTGAGCAGTAACAGCGCTGGCGGAACAAGGCGTGAACCTGCTGCCAGCTCACGAAGGCAGGCGGCTACTTCACTGGCCAGCAGCGTGGTCCAGGGTCGATACACCAGGTGTGAGTCAGGTTCGGCAGGTGCCAGGGCATAGATCGTGCCGGCGTGCTGGAGAAACTCGGTCAGGTCTAGTGAGCGATCCGTGGGAGTGAGGTAGTGGCTCAGCGTGCTGTGTTGAATGCCGATCAGCGTCCCGGCCAAGGTTGCAACGATCGAGCTGGACGTGCGCGGATCGAGCGAGGCATCCTCGCGAAGTTGCGCGTGCCAGGTTGTCTCGCCGAGTGCGGCAAGCCGGCCGGCTGCGTATAACCAGCCGGTCACGCTCGTGGCCATTTCGCACGCCTCGAGCACCGATCCATGAGTCAGTGCTGCGGCGTGCAGTGTGGCCCGAAGAATCCGGGTGGCAGCGGTAGCCCAGAACTTCTCGGTGAGGGAAGGAAGACCTCCGGCGATTAGTGCTGCAGCGCGACGAGCGGCGACATCCTTCATCTGGCACCCAGTGATGGGATTCCACGTCAATTCGTCGGTGAACGTTAACGGAAATTGCGCGGGATTGAATACCGCGACAGGTCCGTGGTGGATGCGGTGATGACGGGTGCCTTCCAGGAGATCGGTCTTGGTTGAGGTCACCAACGCGAAGCCTGGCCATTGCGAGAGCAGCGGCATCGCCACGCGTCTGTCCTTCCCGGAGCCAGGTGGCCCGATAACCAGCATGGATTCATCACAGGTGAACATCACTGCACGTCCACGCGCGTCTGAGCCCAAGGTGACTGCGGCGTCAGAGACCGTCGCGTGAGCTCTGCCAGGCAGTACGAAGGGCAGTCGCCGTCGAACCGCTCGTGGGTGCATCGGACTGTTCGCGGGAACCGGTATCCAGCCGCTGGCCTTGAGGAAACGCCGTCGAAGCGCGCGCGGTTGCAGTGCCGAAGTGCGCCTGCGGATGAATATGCCGAGTGTCACGACGCCCAGGGTGATCGTCGGAGCCGCCAGGTGAAACAGGACCATGTGCGCGCTGCGGGACGTGGGAATGTCAGCAGGATTTGCCCGAAAGGCCAGCGCCCATCCAATCCCGAGCGGAATACCACTCAGTGGAAGGACCAGCAGCCACTTCGATGGACTTGGCGTTGCATGCCAACGAGCATCCACAGCGTCTCATTCCTGCGCACCCGGTGAAATCCGATGTGTGCGGCGGTCATCACGCGCTGACCAGACGCCTTACATGGCATACGACGTAAGAAATTCCAGAACAGTTCCCGGCACTTGCCGTCAATTTGAGAACCTGACGACCCGACGTCGGTAGGCAGACGGTGAGCAATCGCCACGAGACACACCAGGAATCAATCCCAAAATCCACAGCAACAGCACGCATACAATCGGCCTGCGGCGCGATTGTGGTCGAGTGGTGCCCGCTCCCTCGACACACCATCTCTTTGTTCCGGTGGAGACACTATGGCGCGCGGCGGCATGAAATTTATGCGTGGACCTGTGAAGGGCTACGTCAACTACTTCCTTGGCGAGCATGGTCGTGGCTGTTTTGACCACGGCTACTACGGTGCCGGGCAGCGATGGCTGGTCGACTCGACAGCGGTGACGTTGGACGGACCGTGGGATGCCACCGCGTATGCACATTGGCTGGGGGGCCGGGATCCGCTCACCGCTGCTCAGCGTGGTCGTGCGATGGTGAACGGCGATCATCTCAATGCTGTCCGCGGCTACGAGTTCTCGGTGAATATGCCGAAGTCTGCATCGATCATGGCTGCACTTGATCCTGAACTTGCTCTGGCCCTCATCGGAGCGCAGGAGCGAGCAGCTCAGGCCGGATTGCAGATGATCGCCCGCAGGGCTCGCACGCGGATCACTCGTGGCGGGGTCACTGAACTTGTCAGCGTGTCGCAGCTGGAAGTGGCGGTGTTTTCCCACGATGGCTCGCGCGAAGGTGACCCGCACCAGCATCTGCATGTCCAGGTCGGGCCCAAAGTATTCGTCAATGGGAAGTGGTACTCCCTGGCCGGCCGCACGATGGCTGGTGCGGTCCGTGATTGGCAGTCCACGATTGAAGCCGCCCTTGCCACTGATCGGCAGTGGATCAGCGCCTGCGCCGAGCGAGGCCTCACTGTCGGCGCCGGAGGTGCCATTGTGGAGATTCCCGTCGAATGGGAGCAAGAGTTCTCCGTACGACATCGGCAGATCGTCCAGATGACGTCCGAGATGGTGACACGATTCCGAACAGACCATCAGCGTCGGCCAAATGCGAAGGAACTTCGTGTCATTGATCAATTGGCCTGGGAACGAACGCGTCCGCGCAAAGGCGAAGTCCCCCTCCTGACCGGCGCACACATTCGAGACCGGCTCATAGAGCTCGGCGCGGCTGCTCTCCTGGAGCGATTCGCCCAGCGCCGATCGGGCACCCGGGTGCCAGAAGTCGATGTGTCCGTGGCCTTGACTCGTGCGATTGCCGAAGCCGAATCACGCGCAGTGCTGTCTGATGATGACCTTCGAATCGTGGCCGGACTGGGAGTCGCTGCAGCAGGTGGTGCCTGTGATGACGTGCTCAGCCTGATCGACCTGCTAGCACTGCGAGTGCGCGCATCCTGCATTGCCGTGGAGATGCCTGGCGGGCTCCATGGCTGGGTGAGTGCCCGAGTCATGAAGGCTGCCGAAGTGGTCCACGAACACTTGGGAGCAAGTCGTTTGACCGCTCAACCACACAGTGCCGGAGCCCGGGAGTTGGACGTCCAAGGACTGTCACCCGGCCAATTGATGGCCGCGGAAGCGATCGCGTTGGGCCTCCCGGTCGTGGTGGAGGGACCGGCAGGCACGGGGAAGACAACCGCGCTTCGTCGAGCGTTAGATGCGCGCAATCGTGCGGGCTTGAAGTCGGTGGCACTTGCCCCCAGCGCAGTGGCGGTGGAGCAGCTAGGGGACGGTTGGACGTTCGCCGGTACCGTCCATGCGCTGCTAATCCGCGCGGGGTGGTCCCTGGACGAGCCGTCCGGTGCGTGGCAGCAGCCGCAGCAATTTCAGCGCATGGATGAACTCGCCCACGCCGTGATCATCGTCGATGAGGCCGGAATGCTTGACCTGCACACGATGTCGGCATTGGTCCAGTTGAGCACCGCGCACGCAGCACGAGTGGTGATGGTCGGTGATGATCGGCAACTGGGACCGGTGGGCGTCGCGGGTGGATTCGCGTTGGCGACGAAGGGGGCAGATGCCATCCACTTGCGGCAGGTGCAGCGCTTTCATGACCCCAACCACGGTGATCTCGCCGCATTGTGGCGATCGGGTACTGACGTGGAGTTGATTGCGCAAGCCGTTCTGGAGGCCGGGTGCGTGGTGCTGCATGACAGCGAAGAAGATGCGCAGGTTGCATTGGCTGAGATCGCTGCGTCGGGGAACAAGTCCATCGTGATGGCCGCCGACAATCTCACCGCGGTAGCGATCAACCGATTTGCGCATGCTGAGCGCTCGGCCGCAGGCCAAGTGCATGCTGAGCGGGACGGGATAGGCCGATATCGGGAAACCATCGGCGTCGGTGATTTGGTGCAAACGCGACGGAACGACAACATTGCCGGTGTCATCAACCGCCAGCGATGGATTGTGCGGCAGATCAACGAGGACGGATCCCTTCGCGTCGCGCGCGCGAACAACCACGCCATCGAGCAGGTGTTGGACGCGAACTATGTGGCAGATCATGTCCACCGCGCCGATGCGGTGACAGTGCATGGCGCTCAGGGAGCTACAGGTGATCACGCACATGCACTGATCGACCACACCTGGTCTCGCGAGCAGGCGTACGTGGCACTGACTCGTGGGCGAAACGTCAACCAATTCCACATCGTGGCTTCTGATGTTGACGAGGCCCGAGAGATCCTGGTCGCCGTCCTTGAGCACTCTGATCGTGCGCACGGCCAGGTGCTGGCAGACCTGACCGTCGATCGCGTTCGACAGGCACGACTTGAGTCAATGCCCACGCTGGGCGAGCGGATTAACCAGGTACTCGCTCCGGTGGTTGCGCGCGTGGCAGACAGCTGGCGGGGGAGTGAGCCCGTTGCCGCACAGGTGGAATTCAGATCGATTGATCCGCCACCAGCGCCGATGCTGTGAGTGGGCAGAGCCAGTTGTCGCAGCGGCCTTCACCGTCCAGGTACGCTCTCAGGACTCCAGCACGATGATGCACCCCTAAGAAACGAGAATCATGGAATTGCTCACGGGAAAGCGCGCATTAGTGACCGGCGCGGGTCAGGGGATTGGCCTGGCCATCGCCCAGACGTTGGCATCGCACGGTGCCGCGGTGATGCTGGCCGACCTGAACACCGATGCCTTGCAGTTGGCATGTCAGACGATCGAAGGACAAACGGGCTGGGTGCCCTGTGACGTCAGTCAATTGGAGCAGGTCTCCGAGGCGGTACAACGCACCGTTGACGAACTCGGTGGCCTGGACATCCTGGTCAATAACGCAGGCATTACTCGCGACGCGTCATTGAAGAACATGACTGAGCAGCAATTCGACGACGTGATCTCTGTCCATATGCGCGGAACATGGAATGGTTTGAAGGCAGCGTTTCCAGTGATGCGGAACCACGCAGGATCCATCATCAACATCTCATCCCTGTCGGGTCGCGTGGGACTATTCGGTCAAACCAACTACTCCGCGGCCAAGGCCGGCATTGTCGGGATGACCAAGGCAGCTGCCAAGGAATTCGCTCGAGGCGGCTGTCGAGTCAATGCGGTCATGCCCGGGATGATCGACACTGCGATGACGCAGGCCATGCCACCGGAGGTGCTCGCGCGGTTGGTGGAAGACATCCCCTTGGGCCGCCCAGGGCAACCCATTGACGTGGCAAACGCCGTGCTCTTCCTGGCAAGTGATCTGTCCGGCTTCATCACAGGCTCGGTCCTGGAAGTCACTGGCGGGCAGTAGGGCAACACGCCAGCGCCATGTGGGCGCAGGTATGCGCCGAAGCCGCCTGCGACTAGCCTTGACCTTGAGCGAACCGTCATTCACGCTGAGGCGGAATCCGGTGCACAGTGACCATTCGCTGGGCCGTGCTCGAGGAAGGATCACCTGATGTCCGTGGCCTTGATAACCGGTGCTGGTTCGGGAATTGGCGCCGCAATCGCCAGACGTCTTGCTGCTGATGGCTGGGATGTGGTGATTACTGGCCGCAGGCAGGACGCCCTGGCGAAAGTCGCCACAGGCGTACCCAACATCGCGCCATACCCCGCGGACATGTCCGAGCGTGAGCAAGTCCGCGCGGCGATTCAGTTCACGGTGGAGCACTTCGGGGCGTTGGATGCGGTGATCGCCAATGCAGGGATCATGACGAGCGGAAGTGCGCAGGAGACAGAAGTCAGCCAGTGGGATGCGGTGCTTGCCACCAACCTCACCGCGGCATTTCTGCTGGCCCAGGAGGCGATCCCTCATGTGCGCGCTGCACGCGGGAGCTTCGTGGCGATCGGATCAATCGCGGCGCTGCGAGCTCCG
>Ga0164296_1005650_pt1 | contig 10874 bp, 10 predicted proteins | sample GEODES057metaG_FD_113533 | JGI IMG/M metagenome (GOLD analysis project Ga0164296, IMG submission 113533) | Dystrophic lake water microbial communities from Trout Bog Lake, Wisconsin, USA - GEODES057 metaG | ecosystem: Environmental > Aquatic > Freshwater > Lake | place: USA: Trout Bog Lake... | reverse complement strand
GGGCAATCCCCTCAAGATCGCGACCTGGTCCGACCTCGTGGCGAAGGGCGTGCAATTGGTGACGCCCAATCCCTTGACGTCCGGCAGCGCCCGGTGGAACCTGGTGGCGGCCTACTCCTCGCAGCGCCAGCAGGGGGCGTCGGCCACCCAGGCTCGGGCGTACTTGAAGGAGTTCATCTCCCACACGGTCGCCCAGCCGACGAGCGGCTCCGCCGCGATGGCGACCTTCCTCGGGGGCACCGGTAACGTCCTCATCGACTACGAAGACGACGCCAAGGCGGCGGTCGCGGCCGGTGACGCGGTGCAGATCGTGACGCCGCCCCAGTCCTTCCTCATCGAGAATCCCGTCGCGCTGACGAACACGGGACTCGCGAACCCTGCGGCGGTCGCCTTCTATCGCTACCTCTACTCGGCCGCGGGCCAAGGCATCTTCGCCAGTCTCGGATATCGGTCGGTCCTGACGAGCATCTGGTCGGCGACCAAGGCCAGCTTCCATCGCTTCTCGGCCCACAACAGCTTGTGGAGCGTGGCGTCGATCAATCCCACCGGTTGGAAGTTCGTCAACCCCTTCTTCTTCTGGCCGACCGTGGTCTTCGCGAAGGGTTCGACGACCTTCCCGGTACGCGGACTGGCGACCTATGACGAGCAGTTCGCCGGCAGCGCCTCCTAGTCCCGCCACTCAGCGGCCCGCCGCGCCCGCGCCCGCGCTCTCGCAGCGCGGGCGCGGCATCGTCGTGTCCGCGACGCGTTGGGGGAGTAGGACCCTCGCCCTGGCCTACCTCAGTCTGATCGTCCTCATTCCCGTGGCGGCCCTGGCCACCCACGCCCTCGACCACGGCCTGGGCGTGTGGTGGAACGCGGTCAGCCAGCGCGAGTCATTGAGCGCACTGCGCTTGACCATCACCTGCGCGGCCGCCGCCGCCGTGGTCAATACGATCGCCGGAACCGCCACGGCGTGGGTCCTGGCGCGCGACCACTTCGTCGGCAGTGCGGCCCTCAACGCGATCATCGATCTGCCCTTCGCTCTGCCGACCGTGGTGGCGGGCGTGACCTTCTACACCCTTTACGGGCCGCACTCGCCTTTGAAGATCAACGTCACCGGGACGTGGACCGGCGTCACCTTGGCCATCATGTTCGTCACGCTGCCCTTCAACGTGCGCTCCGTCCAACCCGTCCTCGAAGCGCGCAGCTTCAGCGCCGAGAGCGCGGCCGCCACCCTGGGAGCGTCGCCGCTGCGGGTCTTCGCGACCATCACGCTCCCGGCCCTCTTGCCCGCTATCTTGGCCGGGGCGGGACTCTCCTTCGCGCGCGCGCTGGGCGAATACGGCTCCGTCGTCTTCATCTCGAACAACCTGCCCTACCGCTCGGAGGTGGCGAGCTCCTACGTCTATTCCCTCGCCACCTCGGGGCAGGTGGATGCCGCGGCGGCGGTGTCGCTCGCGCTCCTCGTCTTGGCGCTCGTGGTGCTGGGGGCGGCTGATCTCACCTCTCGTCGAGTCTCGAGGGGGCTGTCGTGAGGCGCCACCTGTTGCGCGGCCTGGTGCTGGTCTACGTCGGGGCGCTGATCGCGTTCCCGCTCGGCTTCATCTTCGAACAGGTCGCTTCACCGGGCTGGTCGGCGTTGTCCGCCGCGCTGTCGAATCGCGAGATGACGTCGGCCATCTGGTTGACGGTGCGAGTGGCGCTGGTCGCGGTCCCCCTCAACATCGCCTTCGGGGTCGGCGCGTCCTTGTGGATCGTGCGACACCCCTCTCGATTCACGCGCCTCCTCGACGCCCTGATCGACGTGCCCCTGGCCATCTCGCCCATCATCATTGGCGTGTCGTTGGAGTTGGCCTACGCCCAGAACGGCTGGATCGGGCGGCCTCTCGCCGCATGGGGGATCCACGTCCTCTTCGACTACTGGGCCATCGTGACGGCGTCAATCTTCGTCTCGCTACCCCTGGTGTCGCGCCAGGTGATGCCGCTCCTGCGCACCCTGGGCACGCACCAGGAACAGACGGCCCAGACCTTGGGTGCCGGGCGTCTGCGCGTCTTCCTCACCATCACCATGCGCTCGATCATGTGGGCGACGGCCTACGGCGTCTCGCTCACCATGGCGCGAGTCATTGGAGAATACGGTGCGGTGCTCGTCGTCTCGGGGAACATCGCCTACGTGACCGAGACCCTGACCCTCAATATCGGGAACAACTTCGAGAATTTCTCCGCCTATCAGGGTTTCGTCGGCGCCAGCGTGCTGGCGCTGGCCTCCATCGTCGTCTTGATGGTGCTGAGTTACGCCCGACACCGCGAAAGGTTGCGTCATGAGTATCGTCCTTAGAGACATTTCCAAGTCCTTCGGCTCGCGGTGCGTGCTCGACCGAATCAGCGACGAGATCCCCAGCGGGTCGATGACCGCCCTGCTCGGCCCATCGGGTTCGGGCAAGTCCACCCTGCTTCGCATCATCGCGGGTCTCGAGACGCTCGACGACGGCGTCGTGGAGTTGCACGGTCGCGACGTGACCCGCGTGGAGGCGCGCCACCGCCGGATCGGCTTCTGCTTCCAGGACTACGCCCCCTTCAACCAGATGACGGTGCACGACAACGTGGCCTACGGTCTCAAGGTTCGCCACGTGCCCTCGACGCAGCGCCGCCGCGAGGTCGACGAGTTGCTCCGTCTCGTGCGATTGAGCGACTTCGCCGATCGCTACCCCCGGCAACTCTCGGGAGGACAGCGTCAGCGAATGGCCCTGGCCCGCGCCCTCGCCATCAAGCCCGAAGTGCTCTTGCTGGACGAGCCCTTCGCCGCCCTGGACGCCCAGGTGAGCGGCGAGCTGCGCGAATGGGTTCGCTCACTGCAACGCGAACTCGGCATCACCACGATCCTCGTGACGCACAATCAGAGCGAGGCCATGGAAGTGGCGGACCGCCTCGTCATCTTGAACGATGGCCGTATCGAGCAGGTCGGGACGCCCGACCACGTCTACGACGCCCCGGCCACCGACTTCGTCCACTCCTTCCTCGGTCCCTTGACGCGCTGGCGCGGCGCTCCGGTGCGACCGCACGACCTGGTGCTTCGAACCAGCGGCGAGGGCTGCGACGCGAGGGTGGTGGACGTCGTGCGTCTCGGCTTCGAGGTGAGGGTCGTCGTCGAGGAGGGGGGAGAGCGGAGTTGGGTGCAGTTGACCCACGGCGAGGCGCGCGAACTCGATCCGGTGGTCGGGGCCCCGGTGGCGGTGCGTCGTCGCTGAACTCGGGCGCGGCCGTCGGCTGTTACGGTTTTAGGCGTGAACTACTCCGTCCTCGTCGAAGTGACTCTGCGACCCGGCATCGCCGATCCCGAGGGGGCGACCATCGAGCGCGCCCTTCCCGCCCTGGGCTTTCACGGCGTGAGCCAGGTCCGGGCCGGCAAATTGTTCCGCTTCTCGGTGGACGCCGCGTCAGCCGATGAAGCGCTCGCCACGGCCCAGGCGCTGGCCGAGCGTCTGCTGTCCAACCCCGTCATTGAGGACGCCACCGCGCGTCTCGAAGGGAGCCCGGAGCAGTGACCCGTATCGCCATCGTCGTCTTCCCCGGTTCGAACTGCGAATACGACGCGGCGAACGCCATGGAGCAGCTCGGCGCGAGCGCCGAACTGGTCTTCCACTCCCAAGACGCCCTGGGCGACGTGGATGGCGTCATCTTGCCCGGGGGCTTCGCCCACGGGGACTACCTGCGTCCGGGCGCGCTCGCGCGCTTCTCGCCCATCATGGGCGCCATCGCGGACTACGCCGCCCAGGGCGGCCCGGTGCTGGGCATCTGCAACGGCTTCCAGGTCCTCACCGAGGCGGGTTTGCTGCCGGGCGCGCTGCAGAAGAATCGCGGGCTCACCTTCTTGTGCCAGCCCACCACGCTCGTCGTGGCCTCGACGCGCTCGGTGCTGACGCGCGCGGCGCGGGTCGGGGCGGAACTGGTCGTCCCGATCAATCACTTCTCGGGGGCCTACACCTGCGACGACGCGACGCACGCGTCCCTGCTCGCGAACGACCAGGTGGTGCTGCGCTACCGCGACAACCCCAACGGCTCTCGCGACGACATCGCCGGGGTGAGCAACGTCGCCGGCAACGTGGTCGGCCTCATGCCCCACCCCGAGCGCGCCATGTCCACCCTGCTCGGTAGTGCCGACGGACGGGTGCTGCTCGAGAGCTTCGTGGGTCTGGGCGTCGCCGCGCGTTGACGTCGGCCGAACGAGACGCGGTGCGCAGCCAAGTAGTTTTGGAGGGGTGATGAGCGTCCCCGAGCCCCTGCACCGCGCCCTTGGCCTGACTGATTCGGAGCTCGACGACATTCGTCAGGTCCTCTCGCGCGAGCCCAACCCCCTCGAGCTCGCCCTCTACGGCGTGATGTGGAGCGAGCACTGCTCCTACAAGTCCTCGCGCCTGCACCTGCGCCGTCTCCCGTCCAAGGCGCCCCACGTCCTGGTCGGACCGGGTGAGGGGGCGGGGGTCATCGACGCCGGCGACGGCATCGGCGTGGCGATCCGCATCGAGAGCCACAACCACCCCTCGGCCATCGAGCCCTATCAGGGGGCGGCCACCGGGGTCGGGGGGATCCTGCGCGACGTCTTCTCGATGGGCGCGCGCCCCCTGGCGGTGATGGACCCGCTCTTCTTCGGCGAGCTCGACGACGCCCGCAACCGTTGGCTGGTGGAAGGGGTCGTCTCGGGCATCTCGGGCTACGGCAACTCGGTGGGCGTGCCGACCATCGGGGGCGAGCTCACCTTCGACCAGTGCTACAGCGCCAATCCCTTGGTGAACGTGCTCGCCGTGGGCGCCCTGCCCACCAGTCGCCTGGCCCTGGCGGTGGCCTCGGGCGTGGGGAACTTCGCGGTGCTGCTCGGCTCGTCGACCGGGCGCGACGGCATCGGCGGCGTGTCGGTGCTGGCCTCGGCGGGCTTCGCCGGCGACGACGGGGCGGCCTCACTCGATGACGCCAAGCGCCCCAGCGTCCAGGTGGGCGACCCCTACGAGGAGAAGCGGCTCATCGAGGCCTGCCTCGAGCTGCTCGACCTCGAACTGGTGGTCGGCATCCAGGACTTGGGCGGGGCCGGACTGATCTGCGCCACCTGTGAGACCGCGGCCAAGGGCGGCGTCGGCATGGACGTGAACGTCGACGCGGTGCCCCAGCGCGAGCTCGGCATGGCCCCCTTCGAGATCATGACCTCCGAGAGCCAGGAGCGCATGCTGGCCATCGTCACCCCCGAGAACTTCGCGGCGGTGAAGGCCGTGTGCGACAAGTGGGAGATCCGCGCCAACGTCGTGGGCCACGTGGTCGAGCCGACCGAGATGCCCGACGGTTCGCGCGTGGGCCTGCTGCGGGTGCGTCACGGCTTCGACGGCGAGGTGCTGGCCGAGGTGCCGGCCTCCTCCCTGGCCGACGATGCCCCCCTCTACGACCGTCCGCGCGAGCGCCCGGCCGACCTCGACGCGCTGTGGGGCGACGACCCGACCTTCGACGAGCCCGAGGGCGACCTCGTCAAGGACCTGCTCGACCTCGTGGTCGATCCGGCCTGGGTCTATCGCCAGTACGACTCCCAGCTCTTCCTCAACACGGTCGTGGGACCGGGTCGCGACGCGGCGCTGTTGCGCCTCGCCGGACCGGGACTGCCCGCCTCGCAGCGCGGCTTCGCCGTCTCGACGGATTCCAATCCGCGGTGGTGCGCCCTCGACCCGCGGGTCGGCACGGCCTTGACCGTCGCTGAGGGCGTGGCGAATCTCGCCTGCGTGGGCGCAACCGCCAAGGCGGTCGTGAACTGCCTCAACTTCGGCAATCCCGAGCACCCCGAGGTGATGTGGCAGCTCTCGGAGTCCATCGACGGCATGGCCGAGGCCTGCGAGGGCTTGTCGCTGCCGGTCATCGGTGGCAACGTCTCGCTCTACAACGAGAGCGGCGGACGCGACATCGACCCCACGCCGGTGGTGGGATTGCTCGGGGTGGTCGACTCGCTGGTGGCGCCGCCGCCCGGCTGGGACTGGCGCGAGGGCGACGCCGTCGTGCTGGTGGGGCACCGCGAGGCTGTCGGCGAGACCGCCTTCCCCTTGAGCGGATCGCGGTGGGCCACCCGTCGCGGTCGGCGCGGAGGACGCCTGGCCGGCTTCGACGCCGCGCGTCTGGTGAGCACTTTCAACTTCGTGACCGCGGAGGTGGCCGCGGTCTGCGCAGGTGCCGACAGCGACGTGACCGCGGTGCACGACGTCAGCGGCGGCGGCCTGGCCGCGGCGCTGGCGGAGATGGCGGCCGCGAGTTCGCGAGGGGTGCACGTGGCGCGCCTCGAGGGACGCGGCGAGCTCTTCGCGGAGTTCCCGGGTCGCTTCGTCATGGCGACGAGCGACGCCGAATCCTTCGTGGCGCGAGCGCTGGACGCCGGGGTGCCGGTGACCCTGCTCGGCACGGTGGGCGGCGACGTCGTGAACCTCGGGGGGCTCCTCAGCGTCTCGGTGCAGGAGATCGCGCGTCATCGCAGCCAGGCCCTCGAAGAGGCCCTCGAGCTGATCTAGCGGGCGGACTTGATCTCGGCGAGGACCTCGTCGGGCACGCGCAGGTCGCCGCTGTGGCCGAAGCCGAGGGAGACGTCCTCCTTGAAGAAGCCGTGGTAGTCCGAGCCGCCGGTGGGGATCAGCCCGGCGTCGCGGGCGAGTTTGACCATCAGCGCCCGCGTGGCGGCGCTGGTGCCGCCGTAGTAGGCCTCGACACCCGCCACCGCGCGCTCGCGCAGTGAGGCGAGGATGGTCGGCATCTCCCGCTCGATGCTCGCGGGGCTGTACTCGGCGAGGTAGTTGAGCAGCGGATGGGCAACCGAGAAGACGGTGCCCGAGCCCGCCGCCGCGGCCAGGGCGTCGTCGAGGGAGAGCGTGGTCTTGGGGACGTAGGCCCGTCCGCCGGTCCCGAGCCACTCGGTGAAGAGCCGCGACCAGTTCTCGGGGGTCCGCTCGCCGACGATGTCGGGGTGACGCTCGAACATCGCCGCGGCGAAGTGAGGTCGCCCGACGCCCTCGGGGTTGTCCGCGTGTCGCGCGACGTCCTCGAAGTCGAGACGGTCGAAACCCAGTTCTCGCAGGCGTTCGAGGAGGCGATGGTTGCGCTGGGCGCGGTCCTCGCGCAGTCGCGCCAGGAGCTGCTGGAGGGGGTGGGCCGGGTCGAGGGGAAGGTAGTACGCGAGGACGTGGATGGCCCGCGGCGCCTCGCCGCCGTCGTCGCGGCGGCGAGGAAAGACCGGGTCGAGCAGGGAGATCTCGACGCCCGGTACGAGTTCGATGTCGTAGCGGGCGCAGGCCTCGCTCATCGCCGGGTGCGAGGCCGTGGTGTCGTGGTCGGTGAGGGCGATGGCCGAGAGCCCGAGTTCGTGCGCCCGACGCGCGAGCTCGGCGGGACTGTCCGAGCCGTCGGAGAAATTCGAGTGCGTGTGCAGGTCGATCACCTCGCCAGCGTACCGAGGGCGTGTCACGACCCCGGTCCCCCTGTGGAAGAATGGATTAGTGCCGCTCGATTCCGACCCCTTCGACGGAGAACGCCTGAAGGAGGCCTGCGGCGTCGTGGGCATCGTGGCTCCCGGCACTGACGCCGTGTACCCCTGCTACGACGCCCTCTACGCCCTGCAGCACCGCGGACAGGAATCCGCGGGCATGGCGGCCTTCAACGACCAGCAGATCACCGTGGTGAAGGACAACGGACTCGTCAGCCACGTCTTCACCGACTCGACGCTGCGGGCGCTGCCGGGCGCCTTCGTCATCGGGCACACCCGCTACTCGACCTCGGGCTCGGCCAACTGGACGGCGGCCCAGCCCGTCTTCCGCTCCGCCGCGGGCGCGGTCTTCGCCATCGCCCACAACGGGAACCTGACCAACACCGTCGCCCTCGCCGACGAGGCCGGTATCGCGGTCACCTCGATGCTCTCGGATTCGGACCTCGTCGCCGAACTCCTGGCGCGCGCCGTCGACCGCGGAGCGACCGTGGCCGAGGCGCTTCGCGAGGTGCTCTCGCGCGCCGAGGGCGCCTTCTCCATGGTCATCCTCGAGTCGACCGGGCAGATCCACGCGGTGCGCGACCCCCACGGTTTTCGCCCCCTCTGCCTCGGCCAGCTGGGCAGCGCTGAGGAGCCCGAGGGCTGGGTGGTCGCCTCCGAGACGCCGGCCCTCGACGTGATCGGCGCCGACTTCCTGCGCGAGATCCTGCCCGGCGAGATGGTCACCTTGACCGACATCGGCGTCACCTCGACCCAGTTGCTCGAGCCGGCGAGCGACAAGCAGGGCCTGTGCATCTTCGAGTTCGTCTACTTCGCCCGACCCGATTCCTACCTGATGGGTCACCAGGTGCACACCTCGCGACGCCGCATGGGCGAGCTGTTGGCGGGTCAGTCGCCCCTCGAGGCCGACCTGGTGATGGGCGTGCCCGACTCCGGTGTGCCCGCCGCCGAGGGCTTCGCCAAGGCCTCGGGCATCCCCTTCGGCTACGGACTCGTGAAGAACCGCTACATCGGTCGCACCTTCATCTCGCCCGACCAGACCAAGCGCGCCCAGAGCGTGCGGCGAAAGCTCAATCCGCTGCGCGAGAACATCGCGGGCCAGCGCCTGGTGGTGGTGGATGACTCCATCGTGCGCGGCACCACCACCCAGGCGCTGGTGCGCATGCTGCGCGACGCCGGGGCCGCCGAGGTGCACCTGCGCATCTCGTCGCCGCCCTTCATGTGGCCCTGCTACTTCGGCATCGACACGCCCACGCGCGGCGAATTGCTCGCCGCGAATCACACCGTGGCCGAGATGAACGACTTCATCGGTTCCGACAGCCTCGAGTTCATCACCCTGGAGAACCTGCGCGCCGCCATCGGCCTGTCGGGCGAGTGCTGCGACGCCTGCCTGACCGGCGACTATCCCGCGCCGGTGCCCGTCGCCATCTCGGCGGGGGGACGCTGGTGAGCCGCCTGCTCGACCAGGCCCCCGGCGGCGCGACCTACGCCGAGGCCGGCGTCTCGATCGAGGCCGGCGACGAATTCGTCACCCGCATCAAGGACGTGGTCGCGTCGACCTCGCGGCCCGAGGTGCTCGGCGGCATCGGCGGCTTCGGCGGCCTCTTCCACCTCGCCGCCGGCCGCTACCGCGACCCGGTCATCGTGTCGTCGGCCGACGGGGTGGGGACCAAGCTCGAGGTCGCGCGCCAATTGGGGCGCTACGAGACGGTCGGCATCGACCTGGTGGCCATGCTGGTGGACGATCTGGTCTGCGTGGGGGCCGAGCCCCTCTTCCTGCTCGACTACGTGGCGGTGGGCCGACTGGACCCCGAGCGGCTCAGCGTCCTGATCGCGGGCATCGCCGAGGGCTGTCGCCAGTGCTCGACGGCGCTGCTGGGCGGCGAGACCGCCGAACACGGCGGCGTGATGCGCCCCGACGACCTCGACGTGGCCGGCTTCGCCGTCGGCGTGGTCGAGCGGGGCAAGGAACTCGGCGCGCACCGGGTCAAGAAGGGCGATGCCCTGGTGGGCCTGCATTCGCCGGGTCTGCGTTCGAACGGCTACTCCCTGGCCCGTCGGGTGCTGGTGCAGTCGCCCGAGGACCTGCACCGGCCCGCCTACGAGGGCGCGACGCGCAGTCTCGGCGATGAGCTGCTGTTGCCCTCGGTCATCTACGCCCCGGTCGTGACCGCGGTCGCGGCGAGGATCGGCTCCGGCCTGCACGCCGTCGCGCACATCACGGGCGGCGGCATCGTGGGCAACGTGGCGCGCATCCTGCCGGCCACCTGCGACGCCGTGATCCACATGGACGACTTCGAGACGCCGGAGATCTTCTACGAGATCCAGCGCCGCGGCCAGGTGAGCGCCGAGGAGATGGTGCGCGTCTTCAATTGCGGTCTGGGCATGGTGTTGTGCGTCGACGCCGACGAGGTCGACGAGGTGATCGCCGTCGCCACGCGCGCCGGGGTGGCGGCCACGATGATCGGCCACGCGCGTCCGGGTTCGGGACAGGTCACTCTGACGTGAGCAGCCGTGAGCGCGTCCTCGAGCACCTGCTGACCCATTCGGTCCGGTGCGGCGACTTCACGCTGAAGTCGGGACGGCGATCGAGCTGGTTCATCGATTCCAAGCAGACCATCTGCTCGCCCGAGGTCATGGTGGACCTCGCGGACATGATGCTCGAGCGGATACCCGACGAGGCGACGGCGATCGGCGGCCTGACCATGGGCGCCGACGGGGCGACCTTCATCACGGCGGCGGTGGCCGCCACGCGCGGACGCGCGCTGCGGGCCTTCAGCGTCCGCAAGGAGACGAAGGATCACGGCGCCGGCGGACGCATCGCGGGTCGACTGCTCCCCGGCGACCGGGTGGTCATCACCGAGGACACGGTGACGCGCGGCACCAACCTGCTCGAGGCCGCCCGCGTGGTGCGCGAGGTCGGGGCGATCCCGGTGCTGCTGTTGGCGGTGGTGGACCGCGGGGGCACGGCGGCGGCCATGGCGGCCGAGGAGGGTTGGGCCTTCGACGCGCTGTTTCGCGCCCCCGACCTCGGCTTCGACTTCGAGGGCGCCTAGCCCGACGAGTCGACCCCGGCTCACCGAGGTGAACCGGGGTCGCTGGGAGTGGTCGAGACCGGCGTCGATCCGGTGACCCCACGCTTTTCAGGCGTGTGCTCTACCAACTGAGCTACTCGACCTCCTCGTCACCCTTGCGGGTACCGAGCGGACCTGACGGGATTTGAACCCGCGACCTCCGCCTTGACAGGGCGGCGTGCACTCCGAGCTGCACCACAGGTCCTCGGTGTCCCCAAAGCCGAGACTTTGAGGCGCGAGGGAATAGTCTATCGCCTGGCGCGACCCCCTCCGGGGGCTCAGTTCCGTCGCACCAGACAGAAGGGGTGGCCCACGGGGTC
>Ga0164296_1005648_pt1 | contig 10877 bp, 2 predicted proteins | sample GEODES057metaG_FD_113533 | JGI IMG/M metagenome (GOLD analysis project Ga0164296, IMG submission 113533) | Dystrophic lake water microbial communities from Trout Bog Lake, Wisconsin, USA - GEODES057 metaG | ecosystem: Environmental > Aquatic > Freshwater > Lake | place: USA: Trout Bog Lake... | reverse complement strand
CAATAAATATTGACAATCCTATCAATTTGATACTTTTTATTACTTGTTGCATTTCTTAATATTTAAATTTATTAGTTAGTAGTTATTAGATAGTAGATATTAGAAAAACTAACTAATATCTACTAACTAATATCTAATGTTTAGGGTTGAAAAGATAAACTTGTTTGGTGAACTATCTGGTTGCTAGCAGCTTCCCTGATGGTAACACTGTAGATACCCTTCGCCAGTGTGTTGTTGATAGTCAAGGCATGGGTTGCATTGCCACCTGCATGGGTGATAGTTTGCTCATTTACCTTTTGTCCCAACACATTATAGATGCTAACCACATATTTACCCGCAACCACATTGCTCAAGGAAACATTCAATGTCTTGCCTGTCAATGGGTTTGGATATAAGGCGTAAGTGGTGAGTGGTGAGTTGTTAGTAAGCTTGGCAACATTGCTGTAACTTACTGCACCTGTTGTGCTAACTGCCTTGATACGATAATAATTGTTTCCAGATACTACGCTGTTATCGGTTGCAGTATAGCTTGCATTAGAAGTATTCTTAGCAGTTTGCTTTGCAATTGAAGCAAAGTTCTTACCATCAGTTGACTTCTCAACTTCGAAGTAAGACTCACCCTTCTCTCCAACTGTGTTCCAAGTGATAGTGGCTATTTTGTTGTTCAAGCTTGCACTTGCAACAATGCTGTTTACTGCCAATGCACTTGGGGTGAACAAGATGGTGAACCTGTTGGCATAAGTTGAAGCAGTCTTTGCATCAACCGTGAAGTTTACAGTTGTGACACCAGTTCCCAATGCAGTAGTTGTGTTCTTGTAAGCATCGTACAACAATGGTGCATAGCCTTCATTGATGTACCTTGATGCATCAACTTGCAATTGGTAAGAAGTGGCAGTTGGGCTGCCTATCTTCAAGGCGATTGCATCGCTTGCAGTAGCTGGCAACCTGCCATCTATACCCAATTCAACTCCCTTGTCACTTACAGCTATATTATCACTGCCATAACCAACCTTGAGCACATCCTGTGTACCGAATGACTTGTCGGTGAAATCGGATCTGAATGCAACCGCTGCACCATCGGTACGGGAGTATGTGCCATTTGTTTCCTTGAATACCCCAACATAAATCTTGCTCAATGGTGCTACTGCACCAAATGTTGCAGTCTTGGTGGACGTAGCTTGTTTTGCCGACTCTGTAAACACTACCTTAGGGGTTGGGCTGGTCAAGGCATTCAATACAAAGAACGCTTGCCCTGCCTGTATCAAGTCAGATGCATTGGTCTCATCGCTAAACTGTGAACCAGTTGCATAGTTGTAACCCTCGTAAGTACCTGTTGCACCATAAGTAGGATCCAAGAAATACCATGTACCATTGATGTTAGAACCAGCTGTTACTGAATTGTTATAAACGCTTGTCCATGAAACAGGGCATGCATAAGGGTTGGCAAGCATGCTCAAACCTTGTGTTATCTTGCCGTTTGTAATCACGGTTGCATTGGCATTCAAGGCATTGGCCGAAGTAATACCAGAACCATTGGCAGTGCCTGTTACACCTGTTGTGCTGTAAGTAACAGTACCTGTAACCAAACTACCTGTTGCACGAAGCGTGGTTGGGTTATACATCCTCAAACCAGCAGGGTAATTCAAGATTGGGGTAGTTGCCAAGTTGAAACTCCTGTCGCCCCTTACCAATACCCTGTAACCAGTAAACACATCAAGGTTGGTAGTCTTGGTATTGGCTATACTGTCTATCTCGCCAACAGCATATTGTGAATAGAACGAACCATTTGAATTATTGAAAGTAAACGCAGAAGCATTACCATACAAGCTATAATCCAACCCTGTAGTGCCGTTAGATGCTAGTTGACCTGCATTATAGTCTGCAACAGTTGCATCAGTTGAAGTTGATCCAGTAATAAAGATACCATATCCATTGTGTGTCAGGCTTCCACCTTCTTGCCAGTTAGTGAATATGTTTCCTGTTGTGTAACTTGAGTTATAAACCTGTGGAGCCAAGTCACGGTAGCCACGGTAACCCGAAGGGATGTAACGTTCCACTGTTACATTGCCCGTAATTGAACCACCAACCACATCTACAGTTGCACTGTTAGAGATTGATGTTGATTTTAAGGTAAGGTTACCACCTGTATTTAATGTTGTTCCACTATTCACTTTCAATATACCAGTAATATTTTGAGTACCTGTAATAGTGGCAGCAGTACCAGTCGTGGATAGAGTAAGACTACTCAATGTACCTGTACCAGCAATTGATTGCGTTGTGCCGCTGTTTAAATTGATAATTCCAGCACCTGCAATTGTTCCACCATTGGTCAAAGTACCAATTACATTAACAGTAGATGTAGTGGTAAACGTTGCTCCACTCCCAATGGTAAGGTTATTACAAGTAGTCAAGATATTACTGTTAAGGTTACCATTAATCACCACACTTTGTGCAGTTGTATTGTTTGGCACTCCAGCACTCCAGCTAGTTCCATTCCAAGTAGTTAATGTAGAAGGTAATACTGAACCTGTTAAGGAAACAGTTACTGTACTTAATAAGCTTCCACCAGAGATAGACAATGTCTCGTTGTAAGCTTGTGCAACCAGTATTCCTGCTTTCAAACGAACATAGATGGTTGTTGTGCTTATTGAAGGAGCAGTATAAGCCAGTGTTTTAGATGAACCATAAGTATTACCCCCATCAGTAGAAACCTCATAATTGGTAAGACCACCGAAAGTAAGTACTCCACTATTTAAACCTGTCGCTGTAATGGTAAAACTGCTAGCAGTAGCAGGACCAGAACCTATTTGATAGTTATTTGCTGTAATAGATGTTGTAGAAGGAGTTACTGTAGGCACTGAGTAAGTAAATAGTATTTCACCTTTACCACCTGCTGCACCTGCTGTATTCGAAGTACTTGTAACCATCTGAGGACCGCCAGCCCCGCCACCAGGCACACCACCAGCAGCACCAGGGCTTGCACTAGTTTGGCTAGCACCACCACTACCACCTGTGATTGCAGGAGAGGTAAGATTAGGTGCTTTACCACCTGCACCAGAGCCGCCAGCTTTTGTATTACCCATAACAGTAGTACCAGCAACTCCTTGTAAATTTGTTGGAGTGCCAGCTACGGTTAGACCAGTATATCCTGAGATGCCTAACGTAGTATTTACTGTATTTGCAGAGGGTTGTGCCGCGTTTGCAGTATAAATATATACAGATGATGATACGGTTGTTGTTCCAGCACCAGCAGAACCAATGCCACCAGAAGCGGAGATAATAGTTGTTCCCAAAGAATAAGGGCTTGAACCAGTTGCAGTACCAAAAACAGTAGCACCGCCATTGCCGCCATTAGTTCCAGTACCTGCTTGGCCAAGAGTACTACAACCAATACCAGCAGTACCACCTGCCCCTACAGTATAATAAAATACCTGACCCGGAGTTAAGCCTGTTAATGTATATTGAACCGCACCACCTGACGAACCACCACCAGTTTGCTGCCAACTATTACCAGCACCACCGCTACCACCGCCTCCACCATAACAAGATACGGTTAGGCTATAAGTGTTTGCAGGAACGGTGAAATAATAGTTGCCTGCTGTTGTTACAGCAGTACCTGAAGTTGGCGTATTTGAAGTTGCAACATATAGGAAACTATACCCTGCACTTGCATTTACCGAAGCAGCAGAAATACTACCTGAGCTAAAAGTAAATGCGCTACTAGTTAATGCAGAAGCGGTAATGGTATGCCCATTAATAGCCGAGGTACTCACGTTTACTGTAATCCAGAAATATACAGTACCACTTGCAGGAATAGACGTAGTTAGGGATGAGAAAGTAATTGTTTCGCCACTACCAGATATCGAAGATACAGATGAGCCAATTTGAGTTGCAGAAGCAAAACTATTAGTAGAACCAGCCCATAATTTAAAACCAGAAGAAGCAATATCTGCTGAAATATATGTTCCTGTAAGGCTAGCAGCCACTGTTGAGATGGTTGAAGCAGTACCCGACCCCTCTACAACTTTAAATGTTTGGAGGATATTGTTACTATTTGAACTTGGGTTAACATTAGCTATTGTACTACGAGTGCCATTGTCAGAAATAGTAAATACAGCAGCAGGATTATTTACCGAACCACTTGCAGTTATGCTTGCAGTTGCACCGCCACCACTGATGCTTATGGTTTCGGAATTGTAACTAGCTACACTTTTACCCGCAACCAATCTTACCAAGATTGTTTGTGCAGATAATGTTGCAGTAGAATAACTGACGGTTGCAGTGCCATTAGCACCACTCCAGGTACTACCCCCATTGGTAGATACTTCATAATCAGCAGAAGCAGTAACTGTAATAGACCCTGGCGCACCAGTAAGGTTACCACCAGATATAGTGAAAGATTGGGTTGCTGATGGCCCGTGTGTTACAACATAAGAGAATCCAGTTAAGCTAGAAACACTTGGTGAGATTAATGGGGTTACGGTAACAGAACCACTAACAGAAACTGTTGAGGCTGATACTTGTGCAACACCACCACCATATATAGAAACATTTTCTGAATTATAATTACCAGCCGATTTTCCAGCAACCAATCTTACTACAACAGTTTGTGCTGTTAAAGTAGCAGATGTAAAACTGATTGTTTCAGTACCAGCAGCCCCACTCCAAGTAGTACCACCATCAGTAGAAACTTCATAATCCGTAGGAGCTTGAACAGTCAACGTACTTGGATAACCAGTAAGGTTTGCACCAGAAACAGTAAAAGATTGCGAAGCGGAAGGACCATTACCTAAAGCATAACTTAATCCAGAAGTTATAGAAGCAACAGAAGGAGTAATTGAAGGGTTCTGCACATAAGTAAATACCATTTCCCCAGCACCACCTGCTGCGCCAGCAGAATTACTGGTACTAGTTGCCAGTATTGCTCCACTTGCACCACCGCCTGGGGCACTTCCTGCAATGCCTGGATTAGCAGAAGTGCTACTTGCACCTCCTGTGCCACCCGAAATAGCTGGAGAAGTTACACTTGGCGCAGTACCACCAGCACCAGAAGCTTTTGCACTTGACATTACAGTTACACTTGCTACACCTCTTGTATTCGTTGGTGTACCAGAAACAGCAAGTCCACTGTACCCAGAAATACCCAATGATGTGTTCACAGTGTTTGACGTCGGTTGTGCTGCATTGGCTGTAAAATAATATACAGAAGAACTTGTACCAGAAGTTGAGAAACCAGTACCCACAGAGCCTATCCCTCCAGAAGCTGAAACAAGAATAGTACCTAAGGTATAAGAACCTGCACTACCTACAGCAGTACCTAAAACCGTATTGCCACCATTGCCACCATTGCCACCACCATTTACGCCAGTACCAGTAGAAGCTGCAGCACCTGTACCGCCAGCACCAACTGAATAATAAAATACCTCACCCACAGTCAATCCTGTCAATGTATATTGTACAGCACCTCCTGATGATCCTCCACCTGCTTGGTTGTAGGTATTACCACAACCACCACTTCCTCCACCACCTCCCCAACAAGAGAAGGTCATAGTAGATACACCACTTGGAACAGTGAAATAATAAGTTCCAGGAGTAGCAGCAGAACCAGTAGTAGGTAAGTTTGAAGTAGTCGCATTGTAAACTGTAAGGAACCCAGCACTTGCATTGACAGATGCAGCAGTTATGCTACCAGAAGCAAAGGTGAAAGCTGTACTTGTTAATGCATTAGCTGTTATGGTATGCACATTTGTAGCAGAACTACTTACATTGACAGTAATCCAGAAATACTCAGTACTATTTGCTGCTATTGAAGTTGATAAAGAAGAGAAAGTAACTGTCTCGCCCGTACCACTTGAGGAGGAAGAGGCGGTAGCAATTTGTGTAGCAGAAGCGAAACTATTGGTAGTACCAGCCCACAATATAAATCCTGAAGAAGCGACATCAGCAGCAACATAAGTTCCTGTAAGGCTTGCTGCAACACTTGAGATGGTTGAACCAGAACCACCGCCTTCTACAACTTTAAAGGCTTGAAGTATATTGTTACTATTTGAACTAGGGTTAACGTTTGCTATTGTACTAGGTGTACCATTATCTGAAATGGTAAAAGCAGCAGCAGGGTTATTGACCGAACCACTTGCTGTGATGCTTGCAGAAGCACCACCACCACTGATGCTTATAGTTTCGGAATTGTAACTGGCAACGCTTTTAACAGCAACCAATCTTACCAAAATAGTTTGTGCTGATAATGTTGCTGAAGAATAACTTACAGTTGCCGTACCATTTGAACCACTCCAAGTAGTACCCCCATTGGTAGATACTTCATAATCAGCAGAAGCAGTTATTGTTATAGACCCTGGCGCACCAGTAAGGTTGCCACCAGTTATAGTGAACGATTGGGTTGTTGATGGTCCGTGTGTTACTACATAAGAGAAGCCAGTCAAGCTAGAAACACTTGGCGTGATAAGAGGGTTTACTGTAACAGAACCACTCACCGAAACTGTTGAAGCTGATGCCTGTGCAACACCACCACCATATATAGAAACAGTTTCTGAATTATAATTACCAGCAGATTTTCCAGCAACCAATCTTACTACAACAGTTTGTGCTGTTAGAGTAGCAGATGTAAAACTGATTGTTTCAGTACCAGCAGCCCCACTCCAAGTAGTGCCACCATCGGTAGAAACTTCATAATCCGTAGGAGCCTGCACAGTTAAACTACTTGGATAACCAGTAAGGTTTGCACCAGAAACTGTGAAAGATTGAGAAGTAGAAGGACCATTACCTGAAGCATAACTCAATCCAGTTAAAGAAGAAACAGAAGGAGTGATTGAAGCAGGAATAAACACACTATAGGTAAACTTAATTTGTCCATTGCCACCTGCCCCAGTAGTCTTACAACCATTTTGGCAAGCTGTTACTTTACATTCACCACTTGCACCACCTCCAGGGGCTGTACCTGCGGCACTTGGATTAGCACTTGTTTGAGATGCACCACCTGCACCGCCACTAGTACTACCAGTTGGACCAGCTCCGGCACCACCCGCACCAGATGACTTGGTAGATACGGTTGGCACAGCAGGCGAACCTTGATTTACAATAGAAGAACCATTGCCGGCAGCACCACCAGGAGTACCATAATAACTTACTAACCCTGTACCAGAGGTTGGGATATTGCCACTTGTTTGTGTAGGGGTAACACCATATAGCCCATCTGCGTTACCTACACCCCAGATGTTACTACTATTACTAACCGTACAATATTGTGTAGTTCCGTAACCACCATTTCCTCCTACTGCTAATACAGAAGCACCTGTGGATACACCATAAGAGGTACTTCCAAAATAGGTACTTCCACCAGCAGCACCATCAGTACCACTGTGTGCTGTGCTACCACCAGTTTCAACCCCAGAAGCACCACCAGTTCCTACAGTATAATAATAAGTTGTCCCAGGTGTAACACTAATTGTATAACTAACATAAGCACCACCGGCACCACCTCCAGCCAATGAATACTGTGTGGTGTTGGCAGCGCCACCACCACCACCTGCACCCCAAGCTTCTACTTGTAAGCTGGTTACCCCAGTTGGTACAGTAAAAGTATAGTTTCCAGATGTGGTAACAGCTATACCCGATGCAGGTGTGTATGCAGTTGGTGCAACCACAATACTAAACCCAGCACTTGCATTAACCGAGGCAGCACTAATACTACCAGAAGCAAATGTGAAAGCTGAACTTGTTAAAGAAGCAGCAGTTATAGTATGGTTAGCGGTACCAGCACTATTAATATCTACAGTAATCCAAAAATATACCGTTCCGCTTGCTGGTATAGCCGTAGTCAAGGAAGAGAAAGTGATGCTTTCTCCATTGCCTGTTGATGAAGAGACAGATTTTATATTAGTAGCAGAGGCAAAACTATTTGTTGAACCAGCCCACAATTTAAAACCACTTGTAGCAATGTCACCAGCTACGTAAGTCCCTGTAAGGCTTGCAACGACGCTAGAAATAGTTGAAGAGCTATTTGCACCTTCCACTATTTTAAATGCTTGTAAAATATTATTGGTAGAGCTTGTACTCACACCAGCTATCGTACTAGGTGTACCATTGTCAGAAATAGTAAAAGATGATACTACAGAAGTACTCGCACTTGCGGTGCTACTAGCCGAAGTTGCAGTACCAGCACCATTTTGTGCCATTGTATAGAAACCATAAGAAGTACTTGGAGTAAGACCAGTAACAGTAACTGTAGCCCAAGTAGAGGCAGTTTGATAAACTGCGGTAGTGTTTAAACTACCATTTGCCTGTACATATTTACTTGCAGTTGTGCAATAAATGGCATAAGTGGTTGTAGAAGGATTGCCATCACTTGCCCCAATTGCAACACCCAATGTAGTTGCGGTAGCAGACCCTACAGTAGGTGTTGTGGGCGTATTCGCCAACGTCCAAAAAGAGGTTGATGCGCCATAACCAGTACCTGCGGTATTGGTGGCATAAGCATTATAAGCATATTGAGTATTAACTGAAAGCCCTGTTACTGAAACAGAGAAAGCACCAGACTGTACAGCTGTTGCAGTCGTGTTGGTTACCCCGCTTGTAGCAGTAGTTGGGTTTGCAGTTGTAGCATATAATATAGACACTATACCATTTGCAGTAACAGATGTAGAACCTGCAGCAGTGATATTGCCAGCAAGGGTTGCACCAGTAGTGGTTATGGATGTAGCAGCAGTGGTGGTAAGTATTGGGGCACTTGCAGCAGTAGTAGATGCACTAGCAGTGCTACTAGCAGAAGTTGCAGTACCAGCACCATTCTGTGCCACTGTATAAAAAGTATAAGAAGTACTTGCGCTGAGACCAGTAACCGTTATGGTACCCCAAGTTGCCGCTGTTTGATAAGCCGCTGAAGCACCCAAGCTACCATTTGCTTGTACATACTGTGAAGTAGTACTATTATAAATGGCATAAGTAGTTGTAGTAGGATTTCCATCACTCGCGCCAATGGTTACACCCAATGTTGTAGATGTTGCAGCCCCTACTGTAGGTGTTGTGGGTGTGTTTGCCAAAGTCCAGAAAGAAGAAGCTGTGCCATAACCAGTACCTCCAGTGTTGGTGGCGTATGCATTATAAGCATATTGCGTATTTACCGAAAGACCTGTCAAGGATACAGAGAAAGCTCCAGATTGCACTGCGGTTGCAGTGGTATTTGTTACCCCACTTGTGGCAGTAGTTGGATTTGTATTGGTAGCATATAATATTGATACTATCCCATTGGCCGTTACAGTTGTACTTGTAGAAGATATATTACCTGCAAGTGTTGCACCAGTAGAAGTAATGCCAGTTGCAGCTGTAGTAGTAAGATTTGGAGTAGTTGCAACAGTGTAAGTAAATACTATCCGACCTGCCGCACCTGCACCACCACCTTTTGCAGCACTATTTTGTGTGCCACCACCACCGCCACCGCCAGGGGTAGAGCCAGTTGCGCCAGTATTGTTAGTATTTGCTATACCAACAGCACCAGCACCAGAACCCGCGCCAGAACCAGTTGTCACAGTTCCATATCCACCCACATTGCCACCAGTTGTTCCTAGTGAAGCAGTTGGAGCAACAGTAAAAGTACTGTAAGCACTCAAGTTCAAGGTACCACCCGAAGAAGGATAAACATTGCCACTTGTTATTACAGCACCGTTGCCATAGTTGCCATAATTTGTTTTAGAACCCGCTGTATTAGTCATGTAAACATAATGACCGCCACCAGATGTACCAATAGCTCCATTATAAGAATCTGCTAAAGCACCAAACGTATAGCCTGGGTTTCCGCCAAGTGCCATTATCACAAGGTTGGCGTCAGTAGGCGTTGTGATGGTTGTTCCGCTCACAGTATAAGGAGCAGTTGTTGCAGTAGCACCGATCTTTGCAAAATAAGAAGGTTGACCTGCTACACCAGTTTGACCAGTAGTAGAGGAAGTAGCAGCACCTGCCCCACCTGTACCCACATAATAATAATAACGCTGTGTACCAGAAGTATTTAATTGTACTGTATAGCTTACATAAGAACCTCCTGCACCTGCACCGCCCTCACAATAACTACCAGTGGTAAGGTAGTCAGCAGCACCACCTCCTCCACCGCCTGCCCAAAGCTGTACGGTAATCTGGTCGTTTTGATAAGTACCCGCAGTGTAAGTAAAGTAACCAGACGTGGTTGTAACAGCACCACTTGCTGGTATTGTTTGACCAAAACTAAGATTTGGCAAACCCGCCAAAAATAAAAAAGCCACTAATAGCGGCAGTAATACTTTCCTCATAATAGATGTATTTGTTTGTTTGTTTAAATGATTTGTTGTGTTGCACGATGGCAGCAAAGCAGTTTGTAAAAATTGTTTGTTCATTAAGTGCTTATTTATAAAAAAATTAAGGGCTTATCTTAGAAAGATTGAACTGTGTGTGGGAAGATGTTTTGTGCGAACACCTTTTTCAGGGTGCAATATTCAAATCCCAATGTTACCAGAATGAGTACTTAGAGTTAAGTAATCATTACCAAATTGTTAACAAACTGCATCTAATAATATTATTTGTGCATTACTTGTGTACTCTATAGTTTTTATATGTTCATTTCATAGATTGGCATTCGTTCTAACAAATCTTTTTTTATTAATCCATCAAAAACAACAATAAATATCAATTTCTGAAATAAACCATCCATTGTTAAATAATGCCCTCATCTTTACATACATTATTTAACGATTGCACAATGGCTAGCCCCAATTTTTATCTACATAACACCGAGACGACTATTGTATGCCTATCAGTTTCCAAATGCTGGAAAAACAGCCATTACCGCAAGTTCTCAAAAAGTATCATACCGCCCGAAACGTTCTTTAGGTCTT
>Ga0164296_1005647_pt1 | contig 10879 bp, 6 predicted proteins | sample GEODES057metaG_FD_113533 | JGI IMG/M metagenome (GOLD analysis project Ga0164296, IMG submission 113533) | Dystrophic lake water microbial communities from Trout Bog Lake, Wisconsin, USA - GEODES057 metaG | ecosystem: Environmental > Aquatic > Freshwater > Lake | place: USA: Trout Bog Lake... | reverse complement strand
TCAAAGAAATCCCTATCTGGGCGATGATTTATTGGAAAACCCAAAGAGAAGAGCTCTCTTAATAGAGGCCTTAAACCATAGGTTACAAACCGTAGAGCAAAGAAGAACCCCCAATGAAGATGTAGAACGCGACTCCTTTGTTGTGGAGTTGTTGGGTCTTGCGCGCGGTGCGGTGGCAGAGTTTGAGGAACACTTTAGGCAGGTGCACGCCCTTCGCCGTGCAGCGCTTAAAAACTTAAAGAAATACACCCAAACCGATAACATTAAGTTTGACGCAATGAGCAAAGTCTCACACGTCACCGATGCAACGGACTGGCGGGTTGAGTATCCCTTTGTGGTCCTCACCCCAGATACCGAGACAGAAATGGCGGGACTTGTAAAAGGTTGTATTGATCTAGGTTTAACCATCGTACCAAGAGGTGGGGGTACGGGTTATACGGGGGGTGCGATACCGCTGAAGTGGAAGAGCGCAGTTATTAACACTGAAAAACTCGAATCGATGTCGGACGTTCAGATGGTCGAGCTCCCAGGGCTGTCTAACCTGGTGCCCACTATTTGGTGTGAGGCCGGAGTGGTGACGCAACGGGTCGCTGATTGCGCAGAAAAAAACGGATTTGTCTTTGCAGTTGATCCCACCTCAGCAGAGGCCTCTTGTATTGGTGGCAATGTGGCCATGAACGCGGGGGGTAAGAAGGCTGTGCTTTGGGGAACAGCGCTCGATAATTTAGCTTCTTGGAGAATGGTTACGCCTGACGCTTTGTGGCTAGAGGTGGTGAGGATAGGCCACAATTTAGGAAAAATTCACGACGCCGATATGGCCAGCTTTGAGTTGCGTTATTTTCAGGCGGATGGGGTCACACCCGTGCGCACTGAACGCTTGGACATTCCAGGCGCCTCCTTTAGAAAGGCGGGATTGGGTAAGGACGTTACAGATAAATTTTTAAGCGGATTACCGGGTATCCAAAAAGAAGGTTGCGATGGCTTAATCACCAGTGCAAGATTTATCGTCCACCGCATGCCCAGCTTCACGCGCACTGCTTGCCTAGAGTTCTTTGGCCACCCAAGAGATGCGGTTCCAAGTATTGTGGAGATTAGGGACTACATGTTTGCCCAAAGTAAACTGGGCTCGACTGTGCTTGCGGGTCTTGAGCACTTGGATGATCGGTATTTAAAAGCGGTTGGGTACACCACTAAATCTAAAAGAGGCGGTTTGCCCAAGATGGTTTTGCTGGCCGATATCGCAGGCGATGATGCAGACCAAGTTGCGGCTGCAACATCGGAGGTTGTGCGCCTTGCCAATTTGCGCAGCGGCGAGGGCTTCGTTGCAGTCAGTGCAGAGGCCCGGAAAAAATTCTGGCAAGACAGAAAACGCACTGCAGCGATTAGCAAACACACCAATGCTTTTAAGATCAATGAAGATGTGGTTATACCTTTGCCTAGGATGGCAGAGTACACGGACGGCATCGATCAAATAAATATTGAGCTATCTTTGAAAAATAAGATTGCCTTATGTGATGAGTTGCTTGAGTTCTTTAGTACTAGTAATCTACCTTTAGGCAAGGCTGCGGACTCAGATGAGATTGCATCTGCAGAGCTCTTGCAAGAAAAGCTTGTCCAAGCGCGAGAGTTAGTCCAAGCTGTAAAGGCACGTTGGGGCGGGTGGCTTTTGGATGTGGAGACCCTTTTCCCACAGCTCCAGGACCATTCACTCAGGGCAAGTTGGAAAGTAGAGCTGATGGGGCCGTTACAAAACATTTTTGGAGGAGTGGCCTTCACTCCGATCTTTGAGGAATGTGTCGCTATTCACAAAAAGGTTTTGAAGTCCCGCGTATGGGCTGCGCTTCACATGCACGCAGGTGATGGTAACGTTCATACCAATATACCTGTTAACAGTGATGACTATGACATGTTGCAAACAGCGCACCAAGCGGTTGCACGCATTATGCAGTTGGCCAGATCTTTGGACGGCGTGATCTCAGGGGAACACGGCATCGGTATTACTAAGCTGGAATACTTAAGCGATGAGGAATTGGCACCATTTGCCAATTACAAAGCGCGCGTAGATCCTCACGGAAGATTCAATGCGGGTAAGCTGTTGCGAGCCCAAGCTCAAACGGATGGAGATAAGTCAGCTTTGAGGGCTGCTGACCTAACTCAGGCGTACACACCAAGCTTTGGTCTCATGGGGCACGAGTCGTTGATCATGCAGCAGTCCGATATTGGCGCAATCTCCGACAGCATTAAAGACTGTTTGAGGTGCGGCAAATGCAAACCGGTTTGTGCAACTCATGTGCCTAGAGCTAATTTACTTTACAGCCCTAGAAATAAAATCCTTGCTACTTCACTACTCATAGAAGCTTTTTTATATGAGGAACAAACGCGCAGAGGTGTATCAATCAAGCACTGGCAAGAGTTTGAGGACGTAGCGGATCACTGTACTGTGTGCCACAAATGTGAGTCACCCTGTCCCGTGAAAATTGATTTTGGTGAAGTCACCATGAACATGCGCAACCTCTTGCGTAAAATGGGTAAAAAAAGCTTCAGACCTGGTAACGCCATGGCCATGTTGTTTTTAAACGCAACCCAGCCCCAAACCATCAAACTAATGCGCAGCTTAATGGTTGGGGTAGGCTTTAAGGTGCAAAGGTGGGCTAATGATGTGCTGAGGTTGGTTGCAAAAAAGCAAACCTCAAAACCCAAGTCTTCGGTAGGTTTACCCAGCATTAAAGAGCAGGTTATTCACTTTGTGAATAAAAAAATGCCCTCTGGACTCCCTAAGCGTTCTGCACGTGCACTGTTGGATATTGAGGACAGGAATTATGTGCCAATCATCAGAAATCCAAGAGCGACGCAAAGCGATAGCGAGGCGGTTTTTTACTTTCCCGGATGTGGCTCCGAGCGTTTATTCTCTCAGGTGGGCTTAGCCACGCAGGCCATGCTTTGGCACGCGGGTGTTCAAACAGTGTTGCCCCCAGGTTACCTGTGCTGTGGTTACCCACAGCGCGGCTCGGGTCAGCAAGATAAAGCGGAAAAAATAACAACCGACAACCGCGTGCTTTTTCACAGAGTTGCCAATACACTCAATTACCTGGATATCAAAACGGTGGTGGTGAGTTGCGGTACTTGTTTTGATCAATTACAAGCCTATGAATTTGACAAAATCTTTCCCGGCTGCAGGATTTTAGATATCCACGAGTTTTTACTGGAAAAAGAGATCACTCTTGGGTTTGCTGAGCAAGGGTCTTACCTTTACCATGATCCTTGTCACTCCCCCATGAAACAACAAGACCCTATGAAAACGGTTAAGAGTTTGCTGGGCAATCAAGTGCTTAAATCCGAGAGTTGCTGCGGAGAATCGGGTACCTTTGGGGTGACTAGGCCGGATATTTCAACCCAGGTTCGATTTAAAAAAGAAGGCGTGTTGCGCGCAGACGAGGCGAATCTTAGATCAATAATGACTAAAGGCGAGGGTTTAAAAGGACCTCAGGAAAACGTCAAAATTTTAACCAGCTGCCCAAGCTGTTTGCAAGGATTGAGTCGGTACAAAGAGGACTTACAAAATGGGCTCTTAGAGGCCGATTACATTGTAGTTGAGATGGCCAGGAAGATCCTTGGCGAAAATTGGATGTCCGAGTATGTTCAGCATGCCAACACGGGCGGTATCGAGCGGGTGCTTTTGTAAATTTTGATCGGACTCAATTTATGGCTGGTTTAACCCCTCAAACACCGGTGCCCGTTGACATCACGGTCCATGAAATGTCTCGAACTCTGCAGCTTGATTACGCTGATAGTTCTTCATACAAAATTTCATTTGAATTAATGAGAATATGCAGCCCTTCAGCTGAGGTGCAGGGACACGGACCGGGCCAAGAGGTGCTTCAAACCGGAAAAAGAGATGTCCGTATTGTGGCGCTTGAGCCAGTGGGTAATTACGCGGTGCAGCCCACTTTTAGTGACGGTCACTCAACGGGTATTTATTCCTGGGAATATTTGCATTTTCTTGGCACGCAGCAGGCAAGTTTATGGAAGAAATATGAGGAAAAGCTTGCTAAATCTGGCGTAAGCCGAGACGCCCCCATGCAACCTAAGTCAGCTCAAAATTGCAGCTCTGACTGAACAACCCCCCCACTTTAATATGTCCGATACTCACTTTGGTTTTAAAACAGTTAATGAGCAAGATAAATCACGTTTTGTAAAAGGCGTTTTCGACTCAGTTGCAAAGCGTTATGACGTGATGAATGATCTCATGTCTGTTGGGCTGCACAGGGCTTGGAAAGCTTATACACTGCTTGTTGCGAATCCAAGGATTGGGGATAAGGTTTTGGATATAGCAGGTGGGACCGGAGATTTATCAAAGGCGTTCTCATCTAAAGTGGGTCTATCAGGGGAAGTTGTTCACACGGATATCAATCTATCCATGCTCAAAGTTGGACAAGATAGGTTGAGGGATTTGGGTTATGTGCTGCCAACAGTCGTGTGCGACGCGGAGAGCTTACCCTTTGCGACCAATTATTTTGATCACGTGTGTGTTGCATTTGGTTTGAGGAATATGACCCACAAGGATAAAGCGCTTAAGGAGATGGCAAGGGTTTTAAAGCCGGGGGGACAGCTGCTCGTTCTTGAGTTCTCCAAGATCGCAAAGCCACTCAGTAAAGCTTATGATTGGTATTCCTTCAACGTCTTGCCCAAGTTAGGGCAATGGGTTGCGAACGATTCTCAAAGTTATCAGTACTTAGCAGAGTCAATTCGCATGCATCCTGACCAAGAGAGTTTGAAACTGTTGATGAAACAATGCGGCTTTGGGCATGTTGATTATCATAATTTGTCTGCAGGTGTAGTTGCGCTACATGTGGGGATCAAGTGTTAGTTTGAGTTGCAAGCCACTCCAATGTGTTGATTCGTTGCGGGAATCTGAGTGGATGAATGCATCAGTGGGCTAGTAATTCGGCTGTTAAATTTGCGGATGAATATGCCGGTAGATCTGAAAGCCAATGAGCTACTTAATTAACCGAATTTCTGTGGCTTTTAAAATGAGCAAATACCGATTGGAGACTAAGAGTTGATTATCAATAAAAAAAGTGTTTTTGCTCGCCGTTGTCTTTTGATTGGACTTATCCTTTTGTCTTTTACTGCACAAGGCGGGAGGCGCTTTGGTATGGGACGCTCGATGGGCGCTGCGCCTGTGCACTCCCCCCCCAAACTTGCTAATCCAAGCCCTGCAGCGCCAGCCCCTCCTGCACCTGCTCTCGCCCCTCAAGCTCCTACAGCTCCCCCACCCTCTGGCGCGCCCCCTAGTGTGAGCTCCCCAAGCGTTAAGCCTACGAACGGTGCCTCCCCTAAAGAGTCAAATTCTGCATCTGCCTCTGCCCCTGCCCCTGTTGCCTTACAGAACCGCCCCCCTCTTAATTCACCTGCTCCAAGTCCCGCCCCTGCGCAGTATCCAAGAAGCATGATGGGAGGAATGCTTGGCGCGGTCGCCACGGGCTTGGGTGTATCTTGGCTGATGCACTCCTTCGGATGGGGCAGCACTGATGCGGGAGACTCTTGGCTCGGCGCAACACTGATTCTTCTTTTAGTGTTTCCCTTTGTCTTGTACTTTGTTCGGAGATTAAATTTTGCCAACCCAAGAGATGCATTTCGTCTTTCGCCGGACTATAAAAATACAACTCGCTTTGAAGCTCTTGGCTCTCCAAACAACCCCATTCAGTTTACTCACTACCATTCAAAAAATGTAGGCAACGACGCCTCCGCTCGGCCATGGGAGGGGCTTGGCTTTGAGCCAAGCTCACAACCCAGTATTTTGCAAAGTAACGCCAGATCAACGCATTGGAGAGTGCCAGAGGACTTTGATGCGAATGGTTTTGTTGGTACTGCCAAGGAGGTTTTTTTAAAGCTACAAATGGCATGGGACTGCGCAGATATGGTGACCTTGCACTCCATGCTAACGGATCAAATGTTGTCTGAAATCAAGGCTCAGTTGCAAGAGCGCGAGCAGCACTTAAATGGGCAGGTCAACAAAACAGAGGTCATCACATTACAAGCAGAGCTTTTGGGTCTTCAAGAGTTAGAGGCCGCTTACTTAGCCAGTGTCGAATTTTCCGGACTCATACGCGAGGACCCATCCCAAGGTCCCAACTCTTTTAGGGAAGTATGGAGTATGTCAAAGCCCAGGAACGGCTCCTCGGGTTGGTTGGTTTGCGGGGTACAGGCGTTACAGTAAACGCTACAAATCATCAAAGATACATTGCATCACAGAAATGGGAAATTAAATATGAATCCGTTTGAAACATTAAAAGATCTAGCCTTTAATTTGGAGCGAATCATTTTGGGTTTGAAGCCTCCGCAGTGGTTGGTGGATGAGGGGCAGCAAAAGATTGTTTTATTTTTAAATCATGTTTTAAAACAAGAGCCTGTCGCCATGGATCGGCTCAAAAGGCAAAAGGGTAAGAGCGTTGAGTTGAAGTGGAACCAAGTTCAGATGCGTTTATGCTTTACGCCCGCCGGTTTAATTGAGCGAGTGAGCGTAGAGGACGGTCACGCAGACTTGGTGCTCAACATTAACGAGAGCTCTGCGCTCCTTATGTTGCAAAATTTTTCTCAAGGTGAGAAGCCTGCCATCCGCATAGAGGGGGACGTACAACTTGCAGCCGAAGTAAACTGGCTTATCGATCACGTCAAGTGGGATGTGGAGTCTGATCTATCGCGCTTAGTGGGGGATGAGATGGCAAGGCTTGCTGTTTTGATTGGCAAGCAATGCGCAACGGCCCTCAAAGAGTTTGCTAAGACTGTGAAACTTGGTATTGAGTCTTTGAGACCCAATGTCGCAAGTAAGAAGTTTGAATGATGAGCAGAATTTACCGAACCCTTTTTATTTTATGGATCGTATTTCGCTTTGGACTTGATGAGATCATATTGTCCAGTTTTCATAAACCTGGTCTTAAAGCACTTCTACAAATCCTAACTTTTGGCAGAAATTTGAACTCGCCTCGTGGGGTAAGGCTCAGACAGGCATTGGAGAATTTAGGGCCTATTTTTGTAAAATTTGGGCAAGTGCTCTCAACGCGTCGCGATCTTTTACCTGAAGATATTTCAGACGAACTTGCAAAACTTCAGGACCGAGTCCCACCCTTTAGCTCGGATATCGCTATAGCAACGATTGAAAAATCTTTTGGTCGCAAAGTTGACGACATTTTCACCGAGTTTGACAAAGTTCCAGTTGCAAGCGCCTCCATCGCTCAGGTCCACTTTGCAGTGCTTGCAAATAAAGAGGGAGGCAGCCGCGAGGTGGCGATTAAAGTCGTTCGCCCGGGCATGCTAAGCGTCATCGAGAAGGACTTAGACTTGATGCGAATGATGGCATCTTGGGTAGAGTTTTTATTCGAGGATGGCAAACGCTTAAAACCTAAAGAGGTGGTTAAAGAGTTTGATAATCATTTGCATGATGAGTTAGATTTGGTGCGCGAAGCATCAAACGCGGCCCAGCTAAGAAGAAATATGGAAGGGCTCGATTTAGTTTTAATCCCTGAGATGATTTGGGATTACTGCCACACCGATGTGATTGTGATGCAAAGGATGAAAGGCGTACCCATTAACCAAGTCGATCGTCTAATCCAAGCAGGAGTCGATATTGGTCAATTGGCTAAAGACGGCGTCACCATATTTTTTACACAGGTTTTTCGGGACGGTTTTTTTCATGCAGATATGCACCCTGGCAATATTCAAGTTAGCCTGGAGGCAGAAACTTTTGGCAGGTACATCTCCCTTGATTTTGGAATTGTTGGGACGTTGACTGAATTTGACAAAGAGTATTTGGCTCAAAACTTTACCGCATTCTTTAGAAGAGACTACAAAAGAGTAGCGGAGTTGCACATTGAATCGGGCTGGGTGCCAGCAAAAACCAAGGTCAATGAGCTGGAGACAGCCATTAGAGCGGTTTGCGAGCCCTACTTTGACCGTCCTTTGAAAGAGATTTCGCTTGGGCTGGTGCTGATGAGGTTGTTTCAAACTTCCAGGAGATTTCACGTTGAGATACAGCCCCAGCTCGTGCTGTTACAGAAAACCTTACTCAATATCGAAGGTTTAGGAAGACAACTTGATCCAGAATTGGATTTATGGAGCACCGCAAAGCCGTTTCTTGAGAAATGGATGTCAGACCAAATTGGACCGAATAAGTTATGGGAGCAGATCAAAGCAGAGGCCCCTTTATACGCTAAGATGCTTCCCGCTTTGCCCCGTTTATTTCATGACTTTCTTAAAAACACCCCTAACCATAACAAAGCAGAAATAAGCCGCTTGATTGAGGAGCAACGCAAGACCAATTCTTTATTACAACGATTTATGTGGATTTTGATTGGCTTTATAGGGGGATTGGTGATAATGCAGTTTTGGGTTCAAATTCAATATAGTTGAGTTGAGAGTAATTACTGGTTTTTGATATTAAATTACAGACATAAAAGAGGTTTGTTTAAATGTTACTTACACTGGTCATAATTTATTTGCTGATCACGATTGCAATTGGACTGATTGCAGCTAAAAGAGTTAAAAATTCAGCTGATTTTGCAATTGCAGGGCGACATTTACCTATCGCCATGATCGTTACCACTACGTTTGCGACGTGGTTTGGTTCGGAGACCGTCCTAGGCATACCCGCCAGATTCGTGAACTCAGGCCTTGGAGGCGTTGTAGAGGACCCCTTTGGAGCGGGAATTTGTCTCATACTTGTAGGGGCTTTTTTTGCGTCTAAGCTCTATAAGATGACGCTGCTCACAATCAGTGATTACTTTAGACAGCGATTCGGCAAGGAGGTCGAGATCTTGTGCTCTTTAATTATCATGATTAGTTATTTGGGCTGGGTCTCTGCACAGGTGACCGCGTTGGGCTTGGTTTTTAATGTGTTGTCCGCGGGGGCCATAAGCTTATCTGTAGGGATGATCATTGGAGTGATCTCCATACTTGCTTACACTCTTTTTGGAGGCATGTGGTCTGTTGCAATAACTGATTTTATTCAGATGATTATTTTAGTTTTAGGGCTTGCCATCCTAGCCGTTTTTGCGGGCCAACAAGCCGGCGGTGCTGGCGAGGTGATTCGCTTGGCGCAGTCCAAAGACATGTTTAGGTTCTTGCCTGATCCCGACTTTAAGTCTTATATGTTTTTCACTGCATCAGCTCTTACGATGATGCTTGGCTCAATTCCTCAACAAGACGTTTTCCAACGAGTGATGTCCGCAGACAGTGAATACTCTGCAACGCGGGGCCCGATCATCGGGGGAATTTTCTATATTTTGTTTGCGTTTGTGCCTATGTTCTTGGTGGTCAGTGCGCTGATCATCATGCCCGAGCAGGCTGAGTTGTTGATCATGCAGGACCCGCAAAAAGTACTTCCCACCTTGGTGATGGAGAAAATGCCTTTTATCATGCAAGTTCTCTTTTTTGGGGCCCTTTTATCAGCAATCAAATCGTGTGCCTCCGCCACCCTTTTGGCGCCCAGCGTCACGTTTACGGAAAACATATGGAGAAACATTCGCCCCTACTCGGGAGATAAGAGCGAGCTGCGGGCGATGAGGATTACGGTTTTGGTGTTCAGTATGTTCGTTTTATCCTACTCAATTGCAATGCAAGGTACTCCCATCTACGAGCTTGTGTCTGGTGCTTATCAAATACCTTTAGTGGGTGCTTTTACGCCCCTTTTGTTCGGGCTGTACTGGAAGCGGGCAACTACGCAGGGCGCACTATTTGCAATCGCGCTGGGCGTAAGTGGTTGGCTGCTTTTTGTGTTGACTCCAGCCGGGGATGAGGTTCCAGCTCAACTCGTTGGCCTAGTTGCCTCTGTTGTTGGAATGGTGGCAGGTTCTTTGGGGCCACAGGCCGTAAAAAACGCCCATGGAAGTCACCGGACATTAGCCGTAAACGGTTGAAGGTGGGTGGTTTCACCAAAATAGGTTGAAATCACAGCTTAAACGCGCATTAGGACCTTGCCCCTCTATAATAAAGGGCTAAAGTCGGATACGTCCTATTCGGCAACAACTTTAAAGTGACTAAAGGTTTAGTGCCTAGGCATTAGAACAATGCTTTTTTAGTCTTTTTCTTCACATTAAATATTTTTAAATCATGCCCATTTACGCCTATAAATGTGGGTCCTGTGGTCATACCAAGGACGTGCTTCAAAAAATATCAGATCAGCCCCAAACACAGTGTCCAGTTTGTGCCAAAGAGACTTGGAGCAAACAGCTCAGTGCACCTGGATTTCAATTAAAAGGAACGGGTTGGTATGCAACAGATTTTAAAAACGGGGGCAACTCAGCGGCACCTGTAGTTCCACAGGTCAACGATGATGCAAAAGCTGCAAAAACCGGTGAAGGCGCCTCTGCAGCCGCAACTGAGGGAGGAGGAGCCTCCAGCACGCCATCTACAACAACTACAACAGCTACATCAGCTGCAGGATCTTCGGGCTCTTCCGGCGAGAAGCAACCTGCTCAAACTAAACCCTCAAGCACGGGCCCCTCTCAATCAGCGTCGGGGGGAGGATCAGCATCACCGAGCTCATCTCCTGCCAGTTGCAGTCCTGGTTGCGCATGCCACTGAGGCAATCTTTTAAGAAACAATTTTATTTTTTTCTTCAGTTGTATCCAAGATCACCTTCTCCTTAACTTTTTTTCAGAGCAATCCAATGTCATTTAAAAAATATTTATTGACCGGTTTACTGGTTTGGTTGCCTTTGACGATTACGGTTTGGCTATTGACATGGCTGGTAGGCTCGTTGGATGCAATGTTGGGCAGCGTCTTGGGTGGCCTGTCCAAGATGTCTAGCAACCCAGTGCAGTCCAGTGAGTTCATGTTTGAGCTCAGTAAGATTCATGGACTGGGAGTCATCTCGCTGGTC
>Ga0164296_1005646_pt1 | contig 10879 bp, 8 predicted proteins | sample GEODES057metaG_FD_113533 | JGI IMG/M metagenome (GOLD analysis project Ga0164296, IMG submission 113533) | Dystrophic lake water microbial communities from Trout Bog Lake, Wisconsin, USA - GEODES057 metaG | ecosystem: Environmental > Aquatic > Freshwater > Lake | place: USA: Trout Bog Lake... | reverse complement strand
TTTGTCGGGAGAAATTAATATACGCTTCATCAATCACTACTAATCCACTAAAATTATTGAGTACCGTTTCTATATCCTTTCTGTTAATGAAATTTCCTGTAGGATTGTTGGGTGAACAGATCCAGATAATTTTTGTACCGGCATCAATTAAATTTTCTAAATGAATAATGTCTAATTGAAAATTATCCAACAAAGGCGCTTTACGTACTTCAATATCATTGATATTTGCACTTACTTCATACATTCCATATGTAGGCGGACAAATGATTATATTATCTTTTTGAGGTTCGCAAAAACTTCGATAGAGCAAATCAATGCATTCATCGCTTCCATTACCTAAAAATATATTCTCCGGTGCGATGGACTTGATTTGACTGATCGCTGTTTTTAATTTTTGTTGATGTGGGTCAGGATAACGATTATACCATTTCGTTAATGGCGAGCCCAAACTATTTTCATTCGCATCTAAAAAAACTTTTGCATCGCCACTAAACTCATCCCGAGCAGATGAATAAGGAGTAAGTTTTTTGATATTGGGCCTGATTAATTTATTTAAATCGAAAATCATAATAATTATTTTTATACTTATCAACCAATCAACTTTTCAATCTGATTGAAACCGCATTCTTATGTGCATCCAATCCTTCTGCTGCAGCCATTAATTCAACAGTTACAGCAATATTCTGCAAGCCTTGCTGCGTAAGTTTTTGATAAGTTATTTTTTTTACAAAGCTATCAACGCTTACACCACTGTACGCTTTAGCGAAACCATTGGTAGGCAAAGTATGATTGGTGCCGCTGGCATAATCACCCGCGCTTTCCGGCGAATAATTCCCTAAAAAAACAGATCCTGCATTCATTATTTTTTCTGTAACTACTTCATCATTGTTGCAGGAAATAATTAAATGTTCAGCAGCATATTCATTCACTAATTCAATTGCATCATCCATATTTTTTACAATAATTGCTTTACTATTTTGTAACGCTTTCTCTGCAATATCTTTTCTTGATAGTTTTTCTAATTGTTGATGAATAGCATCATTTACTTCATCTACTAACTGTTCACTTAAACTGACTAACAAAACTTGACTATCCACCCCATGTTCTGCTTGTGATAATAGATCGGCTGCAACATAATTAGCATTTGCAGAATCATCAGCTAAAATACAAACTTCGCTTGGCCCTGCAGGCATGTCAATGGCAATTCCTTCTTGTTGAATTAATTGTTTGGCACAAGTAACATATTGATTACCCGGACCAAAAATTTTATACACTTGCGAAATGGTTTCTGTTCCAAAGGCCATTGCAGCAATGGCTTGTACACCACCGATCTTATACATTTTAGTAACCCCAACCAATTGAGCTGTATACAAAATAGCAGGATGCAGTTGACCATTTTTATCGGGAGGCGAGCACAAAATAATTTCTTTACATCCGGCAATGTTTGCAGGGATACCCAGCATTAAAATTGTTGAAAACAAAGGTGCTGTTCCGCCGGGAATATATAAACCCACTTTTTCAATACCCATACTTTTACGCCAGCATTTTACACCTGGCATAGTTTCAACTAATTCAAATTCTGTTTTTTGCTTTTCATGAAATAATCGAATATTTTTTACAGCTTGTTCAATTGCTTGTTTTAATTCATTCGATAAATAAGCTGCGGCTTCATTGATCTCATTTTCACTAACACTAAAATCTTCTATTACTACTCCATCAAATTCTTGTGTATATTTTTTTATTGCGGCATCCCCATTTACTTTAACATCATTCAAAACAATTTTTACTTTTTGCTGTAATGAAGTTGAATCAAATGCTGGTCGCTGCAATAATTGCTTCCAATCTTTTTTGTCAGGATATAAATACGTATTCATCATTTGCACATTTATAATTTATTAATCGGCCATTAAACAATCATCTTCTCAATTGGAACTACTAAAATTCCTTGTGCGCCATTTGCTTTTAATTGTTCAATAATATCCCAAAACTCATTTTCATTTAAAACACTATGCACACTGCTCCAACCTTCTGTTGCCAGAGGCAATACAGTAGGGCTTTTCATGCCGGGCAACAAAGAAATAATTTGTTGTAAATTTTCATTCGGTGCATTCAATAAAATGTATTTGTTATTCTTTGCTTTTTTTACTGATTGAATTCTGAATAATAATTTATTTAATAATTTTTGCGGCTCATCACTTAAATTTTTATTCTTGATCAATACTGCTTGTGACTGAAGAACAGTTTCCACTTCTTTCAATCCATTCATAAACAAAGTAGAACCACTGCTCACCAAATCACAGATTGCATCTGCCAATCCAATACCCGGAGCAATTTCAACGCTTCCGCTTATTTCATGAATCTCTGCTGTAATATTCTTTTCTTTTAAAAATTTTTCAACTATAACGGGATAGGAAGTCGCAATTTTTTTATTTGCTAAATAATTAGCATCGTAATAAGTATCATTCCTTTTTACACCAATACTTAACCGGCATTTTCCGAATCCTAATTTTTCAACGACTTCAACTTTTTTATTTTTTTCATGTACAACATTTTCTCCAACAAATCCAATATCGGCAACACCATCTTCTACATATTGTGGAATGTCATCATCACGTAAAAAAAATACTTCTAAAGGAAAATTATCTGCTTCCGTTTTCAACCGATCTTTTACATTGCGCAAATCAATACCACAGTCTTTTAATAACTTAACAGAATCGTCAGATAATCTTCCGCTTTTTTGAATAGCTAATCTAAGTTTCATACAGATTTGTTTAAATAAAAAGGGCTCACTTTACAGTAGGCCCTTCAATGTTTTATAATTCGCACAAAACACCAACAGCTTACCCAATGGGTAAGAAATGATGATGAATATGTTGTATTTGATTCATTATTAGGCACAAAAATAATGTCATTGTCATATCCGAACAAATTTTTTATTCATCCACTCATAAAATCATCTTTAATAATTTTATAGAATGATTATCTTACCATTCTCCAAACAAATAACCAACTATGAGAAAAGTAAAACAAATTATTACAGTAACTATCTCGTTACTAATTGGATTGATTTGCTATGCACAAGATGCAATCAATTATCAAGTACCTCCAAGAGACATTGCAGATCTGCTTTTAGCAAAACCCACACCTTCAGTAAGTATTGACAGCAAAGCTGAGTGGATGTTATTAATGGAAAGGAATTCCTATCCATCAGTAGAAGAATTAGGTCAGCCCGAAGTTAGAGTAGCAGGATTGCGATTAAATCCAAATAATTTTTCTCCCAGTCGTCAAAATCACATCAACAACTTTACTCTAAAAAATATTAAAGGCAATAAGGAATATAAAATAACCGGACTGCCAACAAACTTATTAGCGAGCAATATTAGTTGGAGCCCATCAGAAAAAAAGTTTGCTTTTACCAATACAACAGGTAGCAAAGTTGACTTATATATAGTTGAAGTAGCTACACAAAAAGCAATCAAGATTAATAAAGAAGCATTGAATACCAATTTAGGAAATAGTTTTACTTGGTTAGATGATAATACCATTGTTTATAAAGCTGCCACGCAATTACCCACTGCTGCACCTAAAAAACCCATCACACCAAAAGGCCCTGCTATTCAACAGAATCTTGGGAAAGTAGCCCCCAGTGCAACTTTCGAAGATCTTATCAAATCACCTTATGATGAACAGATCTTTGAATTTTTGGCAACTGCCCAACTCATTCAAAATAAAAATGGTGTTGAAACAAAAATTGGAAAGCCCGGTATTTATTTGTCATTTGAATTATCTCCTGATAAAAAATATTTTTTAACAAAAACCATTCACAAACCATTTTCTTATTTAGTAACCGCACAAGGTTTTCCATCAACAGTTGCCATTATGGATGTTTCCGGTAAAATCATTAGAACATTGGCAGAATTACCATCGAGCGAAGGAACACCCAGTGGTTATGACAATACACAAAATGTTCCCAGAGCATTTGATTGGAGAGATGATGAGCCTGCAACCATTACATGGGCCATGCCTTTGGATAGTGGATTAATAAAAAAGAAAGTTGATTATCATGATGCCGTATATGCTTTATCAGCGCCATTTTCAGGTGATGCAAAAGAATTATTTAAAACACAATTACGTTATGGCGGCACTTCATGGGGCGATGCATCATTAGCGTTGGTTAGAGAAAATTCTAGAGCCAAACAAATTTCACGAGTTAGCAGATACAATACAACTAACAACACAATAGAATTATTGTATGAAAGAAATCAAACTGATGCATATGGCAATCCAGGGACTCCTGTTACTGAAAAAAATAAATATGGAAGACAAGCAGTAATTACCATAGATAATGGAACAAAATTATTGATGAACAATATGGTTGGCTCATCACCAAAAGGAGATCTTCCATTCTTGGCAAAGTTTGATCTGACCACAAAACAAAGTGAAATTATCTGGAGATGCACAGAAGGCTATTATGAATCTGTGATAGATGTTATAGATGCAAATAATTTAGTGTTGGTAACCAGAAAAGAATCTCAAAAAGACGTTCCGAATTATTTTATCAAGAATTTAAAATTAAAAATGGCCGATGTTGCTATCACATCTTTTACCAATCCTTATCCGCAATTAGATGGGGTAACCAAACAAAAAATATTTTATAAAAGAGCAGATGGCGTTGATTTAACAGGTGATCTCTATCTTCCAAAAAATTATAATAAAGATAAGGATGGCCCATTACCTGTTTTAATTTGGGCTTATCCACGTGAATTTAATTCAGCTTCCGATGCTGCACAAGTGCGTGGTTCACAATATCGTTTTACTACCATTAGTTGGGCATCACCAATATTTTATGTAACACAAGGCTATGCTATTTTGGACAATGCCGAAATGCCTATCGTTGCAAAAGATGGGAAAAAACCAAATGATACTTTTGTTGAACAATTGCAACTGAACGCAGAAGCCGCTATTAATAAATTAAGTGAGTTAGGTGTAGGAGATAAAAACAGGGTTGCAGTTGGCGGACATAGCTATGGTGCTTTTATGACAGCTAATTTATTAGCCCACACTAACTTGTTTAAAGCCGGTATTGCCCGAAGCGGTGCATATAACAGAACTCTTACTCCATTTGGTTTTCAGAATGAAGACAGAACTTTTTGGCAAGACCCAAAATTATATTTGGATATGAGCCCGTTTGCTTTTGCTGATAAAATAAAAACACCCATTCTTTTAATTCATGGTGATGCAGATGATAATCCCGGCACATTCCCTATCAATAGCGAAAGATTATTCAATGCAATAAAAGGCCATGGCGGAACTGTACGTTTTGTATTTCTTCCATATGAAGCGCATAGCTACAGAGGTAAAGAAAATTTATTACACATGTTATGGGAACAAAATCAATGGTTGGATAAATATGTAAAAAATGCTAAATAAAATGATAAAATTAAAAGCATTAGCTGATGAATCATTATCAGCTAATGCTTTTTTCTGTGTTTATGATGATGGCTTTTTTTATTCGGATATGTAGTTTTGATTTTGATATGATGTGGATCGGGTTTATTTAAATTTCTTCGGATAAGATTTCCTAATAAGAATAAAGTCAATCCAAATAATCCAAACAACAATTGTAGAAAATTAACCTCCCTGATAATGAGTATTTGAGCAAATATCCAAATCAACAAAATCAAACCTTCTAACATCATCCAGAAAGGATAATTTTTAAAATGCCGCAAACTGGCCATGATGGTTATAATACTCAATCCACCAATGGCAATTAATAAAATCCATCCGGGAATACTGTAATTGGTAAATGGAGATCCTTGCAAATCATCTAAACGCATGTGTAATGAAAAGCCGCTTGGATCAGAGATCAAATAATAACTTCCGATCAATGCAGAAATAGAAACAACAACCAATATCGCTATGCAAAGCTGCCTTGCTGTTTTCATGGCTAACAATTTTACTCAAAGCAACAACAAGTATTTCACAAATGCAATGATTATTATCAGCACTATTCTTTTAGCAAAGTATCAATGGTGGCTTCAAATTCTTTTTTAAATGCAGTATAATGTTCTCCTGTACCCGGACCATAAAATCCGGTGTCGATTTTTTTTACTTTACCATCTTTACCCACAATAATCGCAGAAGGAAACATTTTGATAGGCGTTAATTGAGGCAAAGTTTTTTCAGTTCGCAAACTATCATTTACTGTTACACCTGTATTCAGCATTGAATATTGAACATGAAACCGATCTTTAAATTTTTGAATACTTTTTTTAGAGCGATCAGCGTCTGTACTGTATTCATATGCCAATGCAATCACTTCAACACCACGTTGTTTATTATTTTTATAATATTCACTTAAAAAAGCAGTTTCATCCATACAATTCGGGCACCATGAACCCATGATCTGAATAATGACTACTTTATTTTTAAAGCGTGCATCATTTATTGAAACATAATGATTGTTCAAATCAGGAAAACGAAAATTTAATTTCTCTTCTCCGGCAAGTAAATACATAGCCGATGTGTTGGGCAAAGTAACATTTGCATTTTTTTCAGCCATCCAATCCTGCGAAAAAGTTGCGCCGGAATAAAATTTTCCATTGCTGATAGAATGATCATTATTCACTATTGCAGTGAATAAGAATGCATGGCCACCATCGAATGTTGAAAGAGATAATGTATCACCATTTAATGATCCACTCAAATATCTGTAATCACCTGTTGTGGTTAAAACAGATCCTGTTACAAGATTTTCTTTCTGCTGAAACTCAGCAATAGCGGGCTCTTCAATACCTTTTGCATTTTTAAAAATGACTCCCCAGCTTCCACTAATATTTTGTTTAAGTGATTGAGTAATATTAAATCTTTTATCAGAAACTTCCGCAATAAAAGGAAGTACAACATCTTTAACAGCTCCACCTTTTATCCAAACGCCTTCCCATCTTTTATTGGAAATAATTTTCGCTTTGAATTGTGATTCAAATACTGGCATTTGAATAAAAACGGAATCTTTGGTGAAATGAATATTGTACACTTTAAATTTCTCTGCACCATTAATGATGTAGAGAATATGTTTTCCTTTATCATTATTCAACTGAAAATTAAATACAATTGTATTTCCATCTTGCCTGATTAATTGAGCTCTCCAGATATATTGAGCAGTTGTAACAAAACTTGATAACGAGAATAAAATGGTTGCCATACAATTCTTCACCATATTGATAGACTTTTCAAATACAAGATTATACCAAGTAATTGAAATAGATTTTACGAAAAGCAAAAAATAGTTTAGAAATTTCAGCCATGTTTGGCTTTCAATACTTCAATATCAAAAACTAAAATACTGTTTGGCGGAATGGCGGCACTTCTGCTGCGTATTGAATAGCCTAATGCCGAAGGAATAATTAATCTTATTTTGCCGCCTTCTTTACATTTTGATAATCCAATTGGCCACCCCTTAATCAATCTGGCTAAAGGAAATATAGCAGGCTTGCCTTCTTTGGTTTGATCAAATAAAGAACCGTCGCTTAATAAAGAACCTTTGTAATAAACCGTTACCGTATCAGTTGCCAATACGCTTTCTCCGTTGCCTTCTTTTAATATTTGATAATACACACCGTTAATTGAACCTGTGGTATCGATTTTTTTATCCGCAACCGCTTTGTATATTTCAGCAATTTCATTTTTAAAACGAACAGCACTATCGACATTCTTTGTCACATCAACAACAGGTCGCTGTTTAGTAGCAGTTCTCATGTAAGTTGTTCCAAGTTTACTAACTGTGTTATCAAATCCACCATTGAGTAAAAAGAATTTATTTTTTTCTACGCCGCTTGCAATATCTGTTCTGTCAAATGCTTTGGCAGTAGCATCTCCGGTAAATTGTGCTTCCGTTAATTCTATCCATTTCCCATTACTTAGTTGTACCCATTGATTACCAAATAAAGCTTTTCGCATTAATTGACCATTAACTCCAACAAAATTTTCATTGAAAGAATATAAATGATTTAGATAATGTCCGTCTCTTGGTGCTTTAAAACTGGCAATCAATTTCCAACTCTTTAATTCAGGCAAATAAACATAGCCTGTATAAATAGTAGTGTGTTTAATAGAATCAGGAATAATTGTTACTAAGAATTTATAGGTACTATCTGTATTCCATGGATATACCCAATGACTATGCCCGCCTGTTCCTTCATTACCAAATCCCTCTGCAATCACATCTTCACCTTTCGCCAATAATTGAACCTTATTGCTATCCGCAACTTTATTTCTATCGACCGCTTCATTGCCTGCATCCCAAACTGAGAATATTATTCTTCTTTCATTTTCGCTATTTACCTGAATTCCAAAATAACCTCTTGTAAAACCGCATGCCATATAATACGTGTGAACAGGATCATATCCTTTAGGTACTGTTATTTCATTATAAAATTGTACTACCTTATTAGTATCATTAAAAGGATATCGCAAATGCACGGATGCCGCATTTCTACGATATTTTTTATTGAACTGAATATCCTCATCAGTACTGATCAATTGCAAAGATTGGATGTTTGTTAACATTTTTTTTATTGATTGATCAGCGGATAATGTAATTCTGTGAAATCCAATAGTTCTATAACTAACAGCAGGACCGTTAATCAATTGATAGTGTTTACTTTTAGGAATTGTTATGCTGTACTGTTTACCTTCTGTTGTAACAATAATTCTAATGTCTCTCTTGCTCTTTACAAAAAGGTTGATATTGACAGACCCTTGTTTTCCATTTTTAAAATAAAATTCAATTTTTTGATGAGCATCATTCCATATCAATGTGCTATCCTTTTTGTTAAACAAAATATCTTCTTCTTTCTCATACGGCACAGCGTAAGCTGTAAAAGCCGGAATAGTATAAATTTTCTGTGCATTTAAAAAAATAAAAGATAAAACACAAACGATTAAAATAATATAGCGTTGCATATTGTTGGTTTCAATCAACCAAACTTACAGAAAACAAAACCATTTATTCTTTAAAAAATCTTTATTGCGCTCGAACAAAAAGTGGGATGCTCTGTTATAAAGTAGAAATACAGAAAATTAATTAAACGTTTGTTTAATTCAAACATTTGTTTAATTTTGTCTTTGAAACAGTGCACCCAGATGAGTATTGATAAAAAAGAACATATCATAGATGCTGCCATAGAACTCTTTGCTGAAAAAGGTTTCGAAGGAACCAGCATTCGTGAACTGGCGGCTAAAGCGGAAGTGAATCTGGCGATGGTAAATTATTATTTCGGAAGCAAGGACAAGTTGTTCGAGGCTATGGTAGAACACAAAGTGAGTTTTATGCGCGGCAGAATTGAGGATTTGGAAAAAGATAAAACCATAACCGAACTTGAAAAAATGGATTTGATTATTGAAGGTTATGTAGAAAGATTTTTATCTCAGCCGGAGTTTCACAAAGTATTACAACAAGAGATGCTGGTTTCTCAACGTGAAGAAATGCACAATAAAGTAATTGGTATTTTTTCGCAGAACACACATAATATTACTAGCATTATTGAAAAAGGTATTCGTAAAAAAATATTTAAGAAAGTAGATGCACAATTAACTTTTGCCACATTAATTGGCACTATCAATCAAGTATTGATGTCGAAATCAATGTGCAATGTGTTAACAGGAAAAGATCCGCATTTCAATCCATATAAAGATGAGCACTTTAAAAAAAGATTAATCAATCATTTAAAACAAATATTACGCGATCATTTATTACTTCATTAACAATACATTATGGAACAGCAAGCAACAAAAGAAAAGAAAAAATCCCCGGTACGTTTGATTATTTTAATCATAGTACTATTAGTCGGTGTGTATTTTGGTTATAAGAAAATCAATTTCGCCTTAACACATGAAAGTACCGACAATGCACAGATCGAAACTCAGATAACACCAGTATTACCAAGGGTTTCAGGATATGTAAAGAACATCACTGTTAAAGATTACGATAGCGTTAAAGAAGGTGATTTGGTAGTTGAATTAGATGATGCTGAATTGCAAACGCAATTGGAGGAGATGGAAGCGGATTACAGACAATCTCAAGTGGATATTGTAAATGCCAAAGCCTCTTTGAACAATGCATTGGTGTCATTAAAAGTGAATAAAGGGAATATTGATCTGAATAAAGTTAAATTACAACAAGCAACTGAAAACTTACAACGTGATAAAAGTTTATATGCAAGTGAAGCCATCACGAAAAAACAATTGGATGATACACGTTATGCATTTGAAACTGCACAAAAACAATTGGATAATTCCAACAACGATCTAAGTTCTGCGGAAAGCAGAATTTCAGTATTGCAATCATCTGTTCAAAAAGCAGAAGCTGCTTTACAAGTGAAGCAAGCAAAGATTGATCAGCAAAAATTAAAATTGTCATACACAAAAATATTTGCACCACAAGCGGGTAAGATCGGTAAAAAAAATATCAGTGAGGGTCAGTTCGTACAAGCAGGCACGCCTTTATTTTCTATCGTAAATGATTCTACGTATTGGATTGTTGCCAATTTTAAAGAAAATCAACTATACGCATTAACACCTGGTAAAAAAGTGGAGGTAAGAATTGATGCCTATCCTGATCTTAAACTAACAGGAACCGTTGCCAGCCTGAGTGAAGCAACGGGAGCAAGATTCGCATTACTACCCCCGGATAATTCAAGCGGCAATTTCGTAAAAGTTACACAACGTCTTCCTGTAAAAATCTGGATTGATGATGTTGCGAAGTATAAAAATCTTTTACGTGCAGGATTGAGTGTATTCATTGTTGCCGATAATAAATAAAATTTATACGCATGGCTACACCTAAAGGTTTTGCAAGGGCTATTATTGTAATTACTAC
>Ga0164296_1005644_pt1 | contig 10880 bp, 8 predicted proteins | sample GEODES057metaG_FD_113533 | JGI IMG/M metagenome (GOLD analysis project Ga0164296, IMG submission 113533) | Dystrophic lake water microbial communities from Trout Bog Lake, Wisconsin, USA - GEODES057 metaG | ecosystem: Environmental > Aquatic > Freshwater > Lake | place: USA: Trout Bog Lake... | reverse complement strand
GCTCAACCCGCCCGAGGTCGGCGGCAAGCCACCGTCGGGCTCGCTCAAGCCGAAGGTGAAGGGTGGGGGCTCGGCGACGACCTCGACCTGCCCGAACGCGCTGCCCGAGCCAGCGACCGTGGTGTCGCCGGTCTCGCCAGCACAGCCCGGCGAGGGGCAGTGGCAAGCGGCAGGCCGGCTCTCCGCCAGCTGCCCGGCGATCTACGTCACCTATGTGCGCCCTGACGCGGTCCACACCAGCTACGTGGTTGGGATCGCGTGGATGGACCCAAAGCTCCTCAGCGCCAACCTCTACTCGGGCAGCCAGATCCCTGGAGGCGGACCCTTCACGAGGACCGCCCCGATCTCCCCGACTGCTGCCCAGACGCTGGTCTCGGCGTTCAACGCCGGGTTCCGGATGGGTGACTCTCAAGCCGGGTACTACACCGACGGCAAGACGATCGTGCCGCTGGTCGACGGAGCGGCCTCCGTGGTCATCTACAAGGATGGCGCCATGGGCATCGGCCAGTGGGGCCGTGACCAGACGATGACCGCCGGCGTGGTCTCGGTCCGTCAGAACCTGCACCTGATCGTCGACGGCGGCGCCGCGGTTCCCGGCCTCAACGTCAACGACAACCGGCTGTGGGGCGCCACCCTGGGCGGCAGTGCCTATGTGTGGCGCTCTGGCATCGGGCAGACCGCCAATGGCGCGCTCGTCTACGTGGGCGGCCCAGGTCTGTCGATCACGGACCTCGCCGACCTGCTGGTCCGAGCGGGTGCGCTCCGGGGGATGGAGCTCGACATCAACACCGACTGGGTGAACTACTCGTACTACGCACCGAGCGTCGGACAGCCGGCCTCGGCGGCCAATGGCTCGGAGCTGCTCTCGACCATGACCGGTGGACCCGGCCGCTACTTCGATGCCTCGTGGGCCCGTGACTTCTTCACCATGTCAGCCCGGTATCCCGCCAACGGGAGCGAGTCCTCGACCACCACCACCACCACCACGTCGAAGAAGGCATCAGGCGCCAAGCGCGCAGGCTGAGTACGGGCTGGCGCTTGCGTCAGCTGGAGCGAGGCGCCTTCCACGGCCGGACAGGTGAGTCGGCCGGGCACCACGCCGGCGGGGCGAGCGACGAGGCGGCCATGGTCCACGACCCGTGCCACCAGCCGGACGGCGGCGGTCCGAGGCCGATGAGTGACCGGAGGTCCCAGTCGAGCGCGCCCACGAAGCGCACGGCACCCGCCGGGCACAGCCCGACGTTGTTGATCATCTGGACTCGGACCCAGCTCGCCTGGGAGGCCGAGGGATCGTTCGTGGGCGGCATCCAGGTCAGATACGACCCATCGGCGGCGGCGAGTGCTTTCTGGGCGGGCGCCACTCGGACGGAGGGCACTTGCGTCGCCGCCTGCCCGGCCGCCTCGTCCCAGCGAGAAGCTGCAACTCCACCTGCCGGATAGGGGGCGAGCCACCCGGGATAGCCGGTGATCACCAGGCCGGAGAGCGAGGGCTGACGGCTGAGCACACCGAAGGTGTGCGCCTGGACGGCGATGGCGCTCGGGGAGCTTGCCAGGAAGGCACCGTCGATCTCCGAGGGCATCATGATCACGAGGTCGGGCCGAAGCTGGTCGATGGCCTGGAGCTCGTTGAGGCCGAGGAAGAAGCTGGCCAACGATGGCGAGGCACCCTTCTGGTCACCGGGCTGCCATGCCCGGACGGTGACGTGCACGTCAGCGGTCCCGCCGAGCGCGGCATCGAGCGCAGGCCGGAGGTCGAAGGTGGGCGTCCCGCCGAGGACGAGGACCTGGATCGGGCTCTGGTGCGTCACCGGGTGGTGGATCACGATCGGCGCCGACGAGGAGAGGTTGCCCGCACCGACCGGCACGCCGGCCGTCGTCGCGGGAGCAGCCACGCGCTGGTTCGAGATCGAGCCGAGGGCGATGCTCGGCGTGGTGGCGATGAGCAGTGAGCCAGCGGCCAGCACGCTCGTCGTCAACGAGACGGCGAGGCCGGGAAGCCGGCCGAGGGCTGGCGACAGGATCGGGCGCTCGAGGAGGAACCAGCTGGTGACGGCGACGAGGAAGGTGACGGCGAGCCGAGCGAGGTTGAGGCTGGCGCCCGAGAGGTGCCAGAAGAGCGGCAAGAGCAGGAAGATCGGCCAGTGGTAGAGGTACAGGCCGTACGAGATCCGCCCGATCCCACGGAGCGGGGCGATGGCCAGGACCCGGCCGACGGGCGAGGGTCGTACCTGAGCCACGTCGGCGATCACGATGGCGGCCAGGACGCAGTAGAGGACGAACCCACCGTCGAAACCGAATGCCGCCGTGGTGCCGGCGTTCCACCAGAACCAGCCCAGGCCGATCAGGGCGACGGGTGAGGCGAGGCCCAGCGCCCGCCTCGCGGCCCGCCCTGGCTGTGGCCGACCGGCGATCAGATAGCCGAGGCCGGCACCGACGAGGAGCTCCCATGCTCGAGACGTGGTGGCGAAGTAGCCCCAGATCCGAACGAGATCCGAGGGGGCGCTCAAGGCCATGGCCAGCACGGAGGCGATCCCGATGATGGCGCAGACCGCGAGCCCGGTGACGCGCCATCGCCGAGCGGCAAGGGCCCAGATGCCGACGGTGATCAGCGGCCAGAGGAGGTAGAACTGCTCCTCGATCGAGAGGCTCCAGCAGTGTGAGAACGGGGAGTCGCCGTAGAAGCTCGTGAAGGGGCTCGAGAGCTGCGAGATGTCGAACCAGTTGGCGACGTAGAGCAGTGCGGCGAGCCCCCCGTGGCGAAGCTGGGGAGCGCTCAGGTTGTTCGACCCAAGGGTGCCCGCGGCTCGCATGGCGAGCGGCACAGCGATCATGACGCCGATGATCATGGCGGCCAGAGCCGGGAGGAGCCGTCGCGCGCGCCGGATCCAGAACTGCCCGAGGCTGATCGCTCCCTTCACCAGCCGCTCCTCGAGGAGCAGCGTGGTGATCAAGAAGCCGGAGAGGACGAAGAAGAGGTCGACGCCGAGAAAGCCCCCCTTGAGCAGGAGCGCTCGAGGGGCGTCGGCACTGAGCACCCCGAGGTGGAAGGCAAGCACCACCATGATGGCCAGCGCGCGAACTCCGTCGAGGCCAGGGAGGTGCTTGCCGCGAAGGCGTGTGTCCTGGTCCCTCGCAAGGTGACGTGCCGTCACCTCGGTGGTCATCTCAGCCGGGCATCCTGCGCCACACGAAGGAGGGCAGGTGGCGGAGGATCAAGAACACCGCCTGGAGCTTGGCCGGCGACCAGATGACGTCCGCAGAGCTGGCGAGGCCCTTGGTGATGGTGTCGGCGGCCTCGTCGACCCCGGTGGTGAACGGCGCCTCGCTGAGTCCGTCGGTCATCTTGGTGCGGACGAAGCCCGGCCGGATGCTCTGGACCTTGATGCCCTCTGAGCGGAGGGAGTCGCCGAAGCCGAGCGTGAGGGCGTCAAGGCCGGCCTTGGTGGAGCCATAGGAGAAGTTCGATCGACGGACTCGCACGCCAGCCACCGACGAGAAGACGGCGACGTGACCAGAGCCTTGCGCGATGAGCCTGGGGCGCAGCGCAGCCAGAGCAGCGGCGGGCCAGGTCAGGTTGACGTCGAAGAGCTCGATCGTCTTAGCCGGGTCGTCTTCGGTCTCGGACTGGTCTCCAAGCAGCCCGACGGCGAGCAGGACAAGGTCCACCCGGCCTCCGGCGGCGGCGAACCCGGCCTCGATGGTCGCAGCGGCGCTGCTCGGGTCGGTGGCCTCAAGGGGAACCGTCGCCACGGTGGTGGCGCCCCGAGCCGTCAGCTCAGCCGCCGCCTCATCGAGCGCTTCCTGGTTGCGTCCAGCCAGGACCACCGTGGTCGTGCGCTGGTCGACGAGCCTGGCGACGACTGCTCGAGCGATGTCCGAGGTGCCGCCGAGGACGAGGACGCTCTGGGGTTGGCCGAAGGCGTTGCGCATTGGTCTCCTTAGGTGGTGGGGATGAGGTCGAGGCGACGAGCGAGGTCCGACGTCATGATCCCCGTGGGGTCGACGCGCCGACAGATCGCTCGAAACTCGTCCAGTCGTGGGTACATCGTGGCGAAGGTCTCCGGTGAGAGCCGGCTGTCCTTGGCGAGGTAGAGGCGCCCACCCGCCTCGGCCACCATGGCGTCGAGCTGGTCGAGCACGCCCGGCAGCTGGGGAGGTCCCACCGGGATGTCGAGCGCCAGCGTCCATCCCTCCATGGGGAACGAGAGGGGGCCGGGATCGGCGGGACCGAATCGCTTGAGGACGGCCAGGAACGACGGGACCTGCGCGCTCGAGAGGACCTCGATGGCGCGCCGGACGAGCTCGCCATGCGCATCATCGACGGCGAACTGGTACTGCAAGAAGCCACGGGTCCCGTGGAGCCGGTTCCACGAGGAGACGCCATCGAGCGGGTGGAAAAACGAGGAGAGAGTGTGGAGCTCGTCATCTCGCTTCTTGGGTGCCTTGCGGAACCATGCCTCGTTGAAGGCGCTGATCGACAGCCGGTTGAGGAGGCCCGATGGCGGGGTGATCGGGATGGTCAGCTTGGCGCCGCTTGGTGGGCTGAGCGGCGTGCGGGCGGCCTTGCCCTCGAGCCGGTCCACACCCACGTGGTCGCCGCGCGTGAGCACGCCACGACCTAGGCGGGCCCCCGTGGTCATGCAGTCGACCCAGGCCACCGAGTAGCGGTAGTTGTGGTCGCCGGTGGCCATGGCCTCCATCACGCCATCAAGGTTCTCAAAGCGCTCGGTGTCGACCGCCACCCAGCTCGTCTCGATCGGGAGCATCCTGATCGTGGCTTGGGTGATGATGCCCGTCAGACCCATGCCACCCGCAGTCGCCCAGAACAGGTCGGGGTCGGTGGAGGGCGAGACCGTCAGGAGCCCCGAAGGGGTGAGCAGGTCGAGCGAGAGCACGTGACTGGCGAAGCTGCCATCGACGTGATGGTTCTTCCCGTGGATGTCGGCGGCGATCGCCCCACCGATCGTCACCTGGCGGGTGCCGGGCGTGACTGGAACGAAGAAGCCAGCGGGGATCGACACGGTGAGGAGCTCGTCGATGCTGACGCCAGCTCCGACGGTGACGAGGCCGGTTGCGGGATCGATCGGGGAGAGGTGCCAGAGGTTCCGGTTGACCACGACCGTGCCGCCCGCACACTGCGCGGGATCGCCATAGCTGCGCCCCAGGCCGCGTGCGATCACGGGTCCGCCCGTCAGCAGCGCAGCGACCTCGTCGTCGGTGCGCGGCCGCTCGACGGCAGCGAAGGAGGGGGCGGTGTTGCCCCAGCCGGCCAAGAGCTCGTGATCGAGGCTCATGCGTAGAGGCCGATCAACATGCACGCCACCCAGGCGACGCCCAAGACCTGCAGCGTCCGGTCGTGGTAGACGAGCTCTTCCGGAGCACCGCCCTCGCCGGCGTCGAGGAGTCGCAGCACGTAGAGGGTCCCGATGACGACGGGGACCACGCTCAGCTGGATCCAGAACAAGCCACCGTGGGCGCGGTTGGACAAGCCGGTGCGGTCGAAGGCCCACAGGCAGTAGCCGGTGATGGCCACGGCTGCCGTCACGAGGAGCGTGCCTTCGAGGAAGCTCTTCGTGTAGGCCCCAAGGACTGCTCGCTTCTCGCCCCCGCCCTCCGCACCCGGCATCTCGGCGAGGCGCTTGCCGGCCACGATGAAGAGAGCACCGAACGAGATCACCACGAGGAACCACACGCTCAGCTTCGTGTTGGTCGCGGAGCCACCGCCGGTGGCTCGAAGCACGAAGCCTGACGCCACGCAGGCCAGCTCGATCACCGGCTGCGACTTGAGCGCCAAGCTGTAGGCCAAGGTGATGATGGCGTAGGCCAGCAGCGTCACGCCGAACTGCCATGTGGTGGCGAAGGTGCCGAGCAGCAGGCCACCGACCAGCAAGACGAGCGCCGCCACCCATGCGACCGGGATCGGCAGCGTGCCGGCGGCGACGGGTCGATGCCGCTTGCGGTGATGGGCTCGGTCAGAGTCCACGTCCCGGATGTCATTGATGATGTAGAGCCCGCTCGCCGTCAGGCTGAAGGCGATGAAGGCGATGATCGCCTTGAGCAGCACGCCCCCGTGAAGAAGGGTGCCAGCAGCCGCTGGGGCTACGAAGACGAGGACGTTCTTGACCCATTGCTTGGGTCGCATCTCGGCGATCAGGGGCCCAACGAGGCCGAGCAGGCCACCACCTCGAGGAGAGCGGTGGTCAGCCGGGAGGTGCCCGCCATCGGGGCCGCGCTGGTCGGGGGAGCTCGTGATGGACCAAAACTACCAGCCGACCTTTGCTCGATTGGTCGGGCCACCTCGATCTCGGCCTATCATCTGTTCTCGTGAAGCGGCCTTACCGAGTCGTCGTTGCCAAGCCCGGACTAGATGGGCACGATCGCGGGGCGAAGGTGATCGCCCGCGCCCTTCGAGATGAAGGGTTCGAGGTGGTCTACACCGGCCTCCACCAGACGCCCGAGCAGGTCGTGCAGGCCGTGATCCAAGAGGATGCAGATGCCATCGGCCTCTCGCTGCTCTCCGGGGCTCACCTGACCCTGGTTCCCCGGATCATCGAGCTGCTCGCCGAGGCAGGCCGCGCCGACGTCCTTGTCATCGTCGGCGGCATCATCCCCGATGGCGACATCGGCCCGCTCGAGGCGGCAGGTGTCGCCAAGGTCTTCACCCCTGGGTCACCATTGCCTGAGATCGGACAGTGGCTCGGCCAAGCGCTCGATGAGCGCGAGGAGGCCCTCCAGGCCTAAGTCTCCGCTCCTCCGGGGGCGACCGAACTGAGTGCGCTCGCTGCCACCTTCGTCGCAACGATCCTGCGCCAGTACCAAATCGACAGTAGAAGGGAAGCAGACAAGTGGATCTGTTCGAGTATCAGGGCAAGCAGTACTTCGCCCGCTACGGCATCCCGGTTTCGCCGGGTGGCGAGGCGGACACGGTCGATGAGGCTGTTGCGGTCGCCGAGCGCATCGGATATCCCGTGGTCGTCAAGGCGCAGGTTCGCGTCGGTGGCCGTGGAAAGGCCGGTGGCATCAAGCTCGCCGACAACGCCGATGAGGTCCGACTCCATGCCGGCAACATCCTCGGGATGGACATCAAGGGCCACGTCGTCAAGCGGCTCTGGATCGAGCTCTCAAGCGACATCGCGGCGGAGTACTACGCAAGCTTCACGCTGGACCGCCCCAACAAGGTCTACCTGGGCATGCTCTCCAAGGAGGGTGGCGTCGAGATCGAAGAGGTCGCCGAGACCAACCCGGACGCCATCATCAAGCTCTCGATCGACCCCACCGTCGGCCTTGACCTGGCCACGGCGACCAAGTGGGTCGCCGACGCCAACCTCGACGAGGGTGCTCGGGATCAGGCAGCAGCACTGCTCGTCCAGCTCTACACCTGCTACGTCGAGGGTGACTGCGACCTGGCGGAGATCAACCCGCTGATCTACACCACCGATGGCATCGTCCGTGCGCTCGACGCCAAGGTGACCCTCGACGCCAACGCCGAGTACCGCCACCCTGAGTGGGAGGTCTGGATGGCCACCGACACCGATGATCCTCGTGAGGCGATGGCCAAGGAGAAGGGCCTGAACTACATCGGCCTCTCGGGTGACGTCGGCATCATCGCCAACGGCGCTGGTCTCGCCATGTCGACCCTCGACGTCGTCAACCAGGTCGGTGGCTCTGCGGCCAACTTCCTCGACATCGGCGGCGGCGCCAATGCGGACGTCATGACCGCAGCGCTCGAGGTCATCAACGCCGACCCCGCCGTTCGGTCGATCTTCGTGAACATCTTCGGTGGGATCACCCGAGTCGACGAGGTGGCCAAGGGCATCATCGAGGCGCTGCGACGCGTTGACCTGAAGAGCCCGATCGTGCTCCGCCTTGACGGCACCAATGCCATCGAGGGCCGTGCGCTGCTCGCCGAGCACCTGAACGACCGACTCATCGCCGAGCCCACCATGCTCGACGCAGCACGTACCGCTGTGGCGCTCGCCGCAGCAGAGGGAGAGATCCAGTGAGCATCTTCGTTGACGAGAACACCAAGGTCATCGTCCAGGGCCTGACCGGCGGTCAGGGACGCTTCCACGGCGTGCGCAACCGTGACTACGGGACCAAGGTCGTTGGTGGCGTGAGCCCCAAGAAGGCGGGCGAGAACGTCGAAGGGATCCCCGTGTTCGCCTCGGTCGCCGATGCGGTCACCGAGACGGGCGCCACCGCCTCCTTCGTCGTGGTGCCCCCGGCGGGCGCCACCGCAGCGATCCTCGAGGCAGCCGAGGCAGGCATCGAGTTCATCGTCTGCATCACCGAGGGCATCCCGGCGCACGATGAGGCGAAGTGCTTCAACATCTTGAAGCGCGACTTCCCCAACACCCGCCTCTTGGGCCCGAACTGCCCTGGCATCATCAGCCCAGGGAAGTGCAACATCGGCATCACGTCGGGCGACATCGCGCTTCCTGGTGGTCCGGTGGGCATCGTCAGCCGCTCGGGCACCCTGACCTATCAGGCGCTCCACGAGCTGACCCAAGCGGGCGTCGGCCAGACGACCTGTGTGGGCATCGGTGGCGACCCGGTCCCTGGGACCAACTTCATCGACTGCCTGGAGGCGTTCGAGGCTGACCCCGACACCAAGGCCGTCATGATGATCGGTGAGATCGGTGGCTCCGAGGAGGAGCGTGCAGCCGAGTTCATCAAGACGTCGATGACCAAGCCGGTGGTCTCCTACGTGGCCGGTGTCACGGCGCCCCCGGGGAAGAAGATGGGCCACGCGGGTGCCATCATCTCGGGCTCGCAGGGCACCGCGCAGGCGAAGATGGAGGCACTGGCCGATGCTGGCGTGCACGTCGCTCTCAACCCGACCGAGGCCGGCGAGAAGATGGTCGCCATCGTCAAGGGCCTCTGATCAGGCTTGGGCAGCCACTTGGTAGCCTGAGCGCCGTGAAGCTTGCGGTGCTCGTCTCAGGCAGTGGCACCATCCTCGAAGCGATCGTCGCCACAGGGCTCGACGTCGGATTGGTCCTTTCGGATCGACCGTGTCGAGCCCTTGTGGTTGCCGAAGAGGCAGGGTGCGAGGCGATCCTCGTGGACCGGGCCTCGTTCGGGGGCTTCGGACCCTCGTTCGACCGGGAGTCCTACACCGATGCGGTCACCGCGGCGCTGTCCTCGGCGAACATCGACCTTGTGGCGATGGCCGGTTTCGGCACCGTGCTCGGCCAGTCCGTGCATGAAGCCTTCGCCGGACGGATCCTCAACACGCACCCCGCCCTCCTGCCGAGCTTCCCGGGGTGGCATGGCGTCGAGGATGCTCTGGCGGCGGGTGTCGCAGTGACCGGTTGCACGATCCACCTCGCCACGGTCGAGATGGATGCTGGTCCGATCCTGGCCCAGGTCGAGGTGCCCATCGAAGACGATGACACCGCCAGCTCGCTCCACGAACGGATCAAGGCAGTCGAGCGGGTCTTGTACCCGGCCACCATCGCTGCGGCGCTTCGTGCGCTCGACGATGGCCAGCCGCTCGAGACGATCACCATCGATGAATCGACCACCGACAAGAGGGAGATGACGCCATGAGGGCACTGCTCAGCGTCTACGACAAGACCGGCCTGATCGGCTTTGCCCGAGGCCTCGAGGAGCTGGGCTGGGAGCTCATCGCCTCAGGCCAGACAGCTGCCGCTCTCGTGGAGGCAGGCATCGGGCATGTCGACGTGGCCTCGGTGACCGCAAGTCCCGAGATGCTTGGCGGTCGGGTCAAGACCCTGCACCCAAAGATCCATGGTGGCATCCTCGCTGACCGATCGAAGCCCGAGCACCTGGCCGACCTCGAGGCCAATGACATCGAGGCGATCGATCTGGTGGTCTGCAACCTCTACCCGTTCTCCTCCGACCCCTCTATCGAGCTGATCGATGTGGGTGGCCCCACCATGGTTCGGGCAGCGGCGAAGAACTTCGCCCACGTCGGTGTCATCGTCAGCCCGAACGACTACGACGAGGTGCTGGCCGAGCTCCGCTCCGACGGAGCCCTCTCGGCCTCGACACGAGCGTCGCTGGCGACGCGCGCCTTCTCGCACACGGCTGCCTATGACGCGGCGATCGTGGCGTGGCTCCAAGCAGGAGGACCCGACGGATCGACGTCGGTCGACGACCCATTGCTGCCCGAGTCGATCCCGCTGGTCCTCGAGCGGGTGCAAGTCGTCCGCTACGGAGAGAACCCGCATCAGCGGGGGGCCCGGTATCGGATCGCCGGCACCAGCTCGTGGTGGGATGACGTCGAGCAGCTCAGTGGCTCGGCCCTGAGCTACCTCAACCTGTTCGACACCGATGCGGCGTGGCGACTCGTCCATGAGCTCTCGCTCGATGCCCATGGACACCCAGCGGCTGCCATCATCAAGCACGCCAACGCATGTGGCGCTGCCGTCTCTGAGTCGCAGGCGGGCGCCTTTGCTGCCGCACTGGCCGCGGACCCCCTCAGCGCATTTGGCGGCATCGTGGCGCTCTCTACCCCCATCGACGCTGCTCTGGCAGAGATGATCGCGGAGGGGCCGCAGGCGGACGTCATCGTGGCTCCCGCCATCGACGAGCCCGCCGTCGAGATCCTCCGGTCTCGCCGGAAGGCGACGCGGCTCCTGGCGGCGCCGTCGCCGGAGGTCCCGACTCGCCAGCTCCGGACCATCGGGTCGAGCGTGCTGGTCCAAGGGGTCGACGACATCGAGGCGCTGCCCTCGTCGTGGACCGTCGTCACGAGCCGAGAGCCGACCACCCAAGAGTGGGAAGACCTTGCCATCGCATGGCGAGTGTGCGCCCGAACGACGTCAAATGCCGTGGCGCTGGCCCGAGGTGGCAAGGCCGTCGGTATCGGCGCAGGACAGCAGTCGAGGGTCGTGGCGGCAGACCTGGCCGTG
>Ga0164296_1005643_pt1 | contig 10883 bp, 10 predicted proteins | sample GEODES057metaG_FD_113533 | JGI IMG/M metagenome (GOLD analysis project Ga0164296, IMG submission 113533) | Dystrophic lake water microbial communities from Trout Bog Lake, Wisconsin, USA - GEODES057 metaG | ecosystem: Environmental > Aquatic > Freshwater > Lake | place: USA: Trout Bog Lake... | reverse complement strand
GAGGACTGTGTGTGCTGACGTGGCGCCTCGCCCTGTAAGTAACTTACCATTAGCGGTCTTTGAAAAGCTTACTGTAAGGCTTACCGCAAGCTGGGGCTGAGCTTACAGGCCATCCCAGGTCCCCTCCAGCATACACGCAGCCCACACCGTAGTCCCAAGACTCCCACCGCATAGTGCACGCGGCCCCGCACACGGCGTCGCTGCAAGCGGGGTGACCGCTCGTGCGTAGCTGCAGCAGCACCGGGCTGGATGGCAGCGGGCGCGGCCGTGTGTGGTTCTTGGTGGGGATCTCGTCCCACGGCAGGCAACCGGCGAAAGCAGCGCACACGCGCAGCCCCACAAGCACCTCCCCACCCCTGCACAGAGCGTGCTCGATAACAGAGCAGCCTGGCCACGCGCAGGGCGGGCCCCGTGCCGCAAGCGGGTCTGTGTACACGCACCGACTACGCTAGTACACCGTGCTACCCACCGCTACGTGCGGGGCCCGGGAGGCAGCTGGCCCGGAGCCTCGGCGCAAGCCCAGCACACAGCGCACGGGGGTGTGCAGTGCACTCCGCGAAGAGCGTGCAAAGTAAGAGACAGCACCGAGCCCGGTGAGGTGGCTTGTACGTACGCTTGACACACAGGGGCATTGCGTGAATGCTGCCGCCATGCGTCTACATCGGATCCAGGATGTCTGATGACGAGTACGGCATTGCGTGCAACACAGGCGATTGCTACGTTGCAAACTGTTGCATCGTCTCTCGCTCACCGCGGCGCGCCGTTTCATCAGCCAAGCTCAACGCGGGTACTGCGCCATTGAACAGCAAGAACAGAGAACGAGACTAGATGTGCCTTCAATCTCTGCATGATTGTGTGATAGACACAGATTGGTCGCCCTCGCCATGGCTGGTCTAACAACAGCACAAGACCCGCTCGAGGCGAGTGACAGATTCAACCTCGAGCCCCGCGTCGCTTTTCGCCGAATCTTGTTCTGCATGAGCGATCGAGACCAGGAGATGGATGGCACTTGGGCATGGGCAAAGTCACGGCTATTGGAGACAGACAGCGATGCGATTACGTTCGTCCACGTTCATCGTGGTATGACGCTGGCGCCACTGCCTCCAAACGAGCGAGAGAGCGACGAGCCATTCGCTTCGTGGATGCACAAGGACATTGTCAAGGATGCATCAAGCTTTCGAACACCGCCACGCTACATCGAAATCAGCTGCAACGCTTTGACCAGCGCAGGCGATGCGCTTTTGGAGCTACTAGGAAAGCACGCTGAGAAGCCGGACATCGTCATCACTGGCTCGCGAGGCATTGACAGCGTCCTCATGCGTCTACTCACGACAAGCACCTCGATGATACTGGCGGCTGCAGGCGATGCCGTGCTTTGCGTCCGACCGCGCGCGTGGGACTCTGCATCTGGCGTGGGCGCATGCCTGACAGCCCCACGAGTGGTTGCAATCGCGCTAGATCCGAGCGGAGACACTGCGCGCGCTCAGGTCAATTGGGCGGCCAAGTACCTCATCCGCTCATCGGACGAGGTGAAGCTCCTCATGGGGCCTGGTACCCGCGCCGATGTGTACACGACTCGGCATTCAAGCGCTTCGCTCGCCCATTCGAGCGTCATTCTAAATGCAAGCGCACATTCGCTGGAGCGTCTCTTGACTGCAGCTTCCGCGATTATTCCGGAATGCGTTGCACTGCCGAACAATATGGACATCCGAGACGGCATCGTGGACTGGCTTGCCGCTCACCTGACGGTGGATGTCATTGTGATGGGCCGACGTTCAGCTCACAAGAAGTTACGGCGAGGCCACCTGGGTAGCGTGTCAGCTTACGTGCTGCGTCATGCCCAGTGCGCTGTTCTCATTGTGAGCGAGGAGACGCTACACGCAAGCCTTCTGTGACCAGGCACTCATAGAGACCAACGTGCATGCAAATGCGCATTTGTGTGTTTGACAGAGCAATTCGACAGCATGCAGCAGGTCTCGTCTGTGGCCTAGTAGTACATCAGAGCATTTTGCACTTGCGTGTGTCATCTCAGACAGCGCCAACTGCTGGATCCTCTACAGCCGGTAGATCGACCACCGCCCGCGTGCGGCGACGCCGATGCGGCCGCAGCTTGGCCAGATCGACGCCTCCCGCCAGAGATTGAACATGCGTTGGCGGCAAGTCAAGGAATGCAGCCTTGCCATTCGTCATGTGCAACAAAGTGTTGTACACTGCCGCCGGGAACGCCTCCAGCAGTGTGGCCCGGTACAAGCTGTCGCTTGATGTGTAGAAGGTGACCGGAAAGCAGCCAGCTTTGCGTAACGCTTCCTCGTCAACATCCAGATCGTCGGACTCGGTGCCTGACATGCGAGGCAGCGTGTTTGATGTCACAGGGCTGACTCCACGGCAGGCGCAATGACCCATGCTGCACCGCGTGTGCTTCAGCGGCTGCAGCGCGGGGTACGCCGGATTGTCCGCCAGCTGCTCAAGCACCCCGCAGATGGCACCCTCGCCTGTAGGCTGCTCAGCGAAGCCATAGCGCAAGATGATGTGGTACATGCCTATCGGCGATGTGTTGATAGCTGTGCCATTTGCCTCTGCGCTCTCATCACCTGCTGAATCTTTCATGTCGTTCACGCTGCCAACTGGCCGCACCTCCACCCGTTTGGAGCTATACGCGGCGCCAGTCTCGAAGCGCACATCCAGCAGGATGCTCAGCGATGGCAGCGAGCGGGTGGATAAAACGGTGCGCAGGAAAGATGACGGCAGCTGCAAAGCATCCCCCGGATCCACCGCGGCAGCCTCTGTGTCCCAGAAGGATGTGCCGCTCGACAAGAAGATGCCCGTCACGTGAGGGCGCAACAAGCCATCGCGACGCTCCGCTAATGCCACCAAGCTCTCCTCCAGCGCAGAGTAGCGGCGGGCAAGGCCTCCAGCGCCGGCAAGTTCATGGAGCTCTGCCGCCAGTGTGCCCGTGTTCACCGTCAGCGTGTTCCCATCGTATGTGTACTCGCTCTCGGTCCCACTGCTATGCAGACCGCGCGAGCGCTCAGCCAGGAGAGGCATGATGGCCTTCACCTCCTCCGACATTGGCTGTGACTCGTCCACGCGGCGCAGGAGGAACGCTGACTGGCGCGCTGTGTTCAGTATGCTCTTGCGGCGGCCCCACGTCCAGGAGATCATAGCGATGGTGAAGATGGACGCCACGATGAGAGGTAGCATCGCAACCCATGCGTTCTGAGGCACTGGACCAAACGCGCCAATGGCTGCTTGGCTCTGCAAGATGGCGGCGTCGTTGGATGGGTATGACAGCTGCACCGGCCCAGACACGAAGAATTTGGCGACGTTCGCCGTCGCCAAGGCGCCGTCCATGAAAAGGAGCGGTAAGCACAGTGCTACCGCCAGGATGATCGGCCAGCCCATGGACAGGACCGCGACGCCGCAGAAAAGCAGCGTGGTGACCATCATCGCGCAAGCCACGCAGGCGCCGTACACAGCCGTCAGGTTTGCGCTGTGCTGAAAAGTACCCGTCACGATCAAGCACATAACGCAGAGCATCACATTCGCGCCGCCCACAAAAATCTGATGCTCGTATAGCGTGCTTGTGTGCTTCACCCGCATGTAAGGGAACAGCCCCAAGCTGGACGCCTGTGTGAGGATGGTGAACACGCCGGTGATGAGCGCCTGAGAAGCCACGATGGAAGTCAGCGTAGCAACTGCCAGGATCGCCTTGTAGGTTGAAGAGCCAAAGGATTTGCCCGCTGTCCACCAAAACACGTTGCTCACCACGCCGTTGGGACCGCTCGAGCCAGTCTGCACGCCCACGAAGCCCTCCGACACGCAGCTGGCCTGCGCCGACGGAAAAGACAAGTAAGTCGCGAAGGGCGCGGTGCCTGTCCCGGGCGTCGCCATCTGGGCAACTGGATCAAACGAGAAGCACAGGGTCGGATTGTTCGTGTCCGTGAGATCGCCCAGTCCAAGCAGGAATGCCGCTTGTCCGGTGTAGGCCAGTAAGAGCATGGGGTACGCGAGCCCGAACCACGCCAGCGAGATGGCTTTGATGCCAAAGTGGCCGAGGTCTGCGAACAGCGCCTCCGCTCCAGTGACAGCCAGGAAGATGCCGCCCAGGCTGTGCCACGCGGCGGTGCCCTTGAACGAGCTTTTGGTCCAGAAGTAGCGCAACCAATACGGGTTCCAGGCGGCAAACACCGAGCCGTGATCTTCGGCAATGCGTTGGATGCCTGTGATGCCGATGAAGAGGAACCAGACGACAACCACTGGGCCATACAGCGTCCCGATGCGCTGGCTCCCCACAGCTTGGATGAGGAAGACGACCACGATGATTGCGGCTGACAGCGTGCACGTGCGTCCGTAATTGCTGGCTGTGCCCGCCAGGTGGTTATCCAGAGACACTGTGCCGGAGGCGCCGTTGAAGCGCCACACGGACAAGCCGATGCCTTCCACAGCGCTGGTGATCGTCACCACTGGCGTCAGGACGCCGTCTGCCACAATGAGCGCTGCAGCGCACACGGCGATGGTCTGGAAGAAGCGCCACATGCGCGGCCGTTGCGCCAGCTTGCCGGACGCGCGGATGTTCTGCAGCAGGCTGAAAGTGCCGCCCTCACCGTGGAAGCTGCCCGTGGTCATGAGGATACCCACGTACTTGATCGTCACCACGCTGGTGAGAAGCCTGCAGGGAAGCACGCGCCGAGAGTCAGAGAGAGGACAGCGCGTGAGCCCAGCGAGACTGGGGCTATAATACCAGACGATGTTGCACAGAGCGCCCCGGATGTCGTTGGGATTCGGCACCGTCGCGTTGCCGTATAGGTCGGTGAACACGCTGCTCAGGGTGTAGAACGGCGACGTGCCTGCGGAAGGCGCGCGCGAGGTGAACACAAAGTGCTGCAGGTGGCACCAGACAGTGGCCCCAGTGCCGCACCTATGTCGCCAAACACCACTGCGACCGCCGCGATCAAGGTGCGCAGACACGAGCGATACAGCACGAGTCAGGCGTATGCGAATGACGGTGCTCAGGCCGCACTAAGGTGAGGGACACTGCCAGGCGTGGGCACCGGAAAGGCCAAGGCCACAGGCGACGCTTCCCCACGGCCCCGCACTCCCAGCAAAGGCCTCGCACGCACCACCTAGACTGGCGAGCGTGAGGGCCGGCAAGCTCTTGTGCACCACGGCGAGGCGAGTGCCAGGGGCTGCCTGGCTGTGAAAACAGGAGCTCAGGCTCTGAAGCATGGTCACAAGCACTGCCTGCCACTCGGTGTGCACTATGCTGGGATGAACCGCAACGCACACGCGACGCGACGCGCGTGTGTGCGGTGGCACAGTGAAGGCGGAGCGCTCCACAAGCGCTAGAAAAGAGGTCTAAGCTACCCCTCCTGCCAGTCAACGCGTCTCGTCGCGTTCTGCGATGCTTTCTTCGATAACGTCTCACACATCAATGCCAGGGGCGTCTTTTCCCCAAATCCTCGTACCCAACTTCAACTCAATCTTCTACGTGTTCTTGCTCTAAACTGCGCCAAGGTTGGCGCAGGTCTTATTCTCCATCCAGCGGCGCCTGACCGGTCTTACTCTAATCATCCGCGTGTAGACAGCCCCATAGCACCACGAGGCGGCAACACCGCGTCTGCCAGCTCCAGGTTTGGCCGCACAGGCAGTGGCGGCATCTGCGCCATGATGCCCGGCTGCGTCGTCATGCGGTGCAGTATCGCCAGAATGTTGTCTCTGAATGTGCACAGCATCGCGGTGCTCTCACGCACATCGCTCGCCTCCAGCCGGCTCTTGATCGTGTGTGCCAAGCCGACGTTTGCGTCCAGCAACTCCAGCGTGCTTCCGGAGATGCGCACACCACCCGTGCCCAGATCTTCAGGGGCGAGTGTCCGCAGCGATGGCCCAGAGAAAGGACCCGCTTGTAGTGCGCCGAGTCCCATGCCAGGCAGAGGCATGGGGTCACTCACTCTCTGACCAGCACCAGCTCTGCCTCGTCCACCCACGCCTGGGAACTGTGACGCGGCTGCTGTCACAGCACCTCCTGCGGAGGCGCCGCCACCGTGATGCCGACTGTTCAGGCTGTGGCCGTTGACACCATGGCTGCCACCAACCAGGCGGCTCTGCTCCTGCTTGCTTGACTTCCCCTGCCGCACTGACTTCCCTTTCGCGCCGTGCTCGTGCAGTGCAGTAGCGGCGCCGCGTGCTGCAGCTGCCACTGCCAAAGGCGCTTCTTCCTCACCAGACTGCCAATAGGAAAACAGGAAGAGTGAGTGAGCGATGAGGAGCACGCGCGTCTGACATCCAGGCGCTGAACCAAGGCTGTGGACCTCTCTCACCTTTGTGCGAGCTGCGAACGGCTGCGGCTTGCGGGAGCTTTCCCGTTTGCCCATCCAGCGAACGCGCAGCGCGACATCCCTCACACTTTTGGCGGGCAGCAACGCCGCAACCTTGATGTACAGCGACAAGCTGCCCAGTCTCTGGGCGCTGTAGCGCTGCAGACCATCCTGCAGGCGAAAGGCAGCCAAGGGAGGGAGAGTGTGTGAGTTGACTTGCCGGTGGAAGCCGTCATCTCGCCCTCGTGCAGGTCTCTCGCCTCCAGCGCATTCTGCTCTTCCTCACTCCACTCCACGTCATACAGGTTATGTCCCAGAGTCGGCCGGGCATCCGCCGTCTGTGCGCCCAGCGACATGGGCGAGTGCGGCAGCACGTGTGAGGGGACGGGTGACGTGCGAACAGAGCACAAGCACAACTCAGCGGTGCCGCTCGCCACCCCGACACCGCGCACGAGAGTGCTACGCACCGGTCGGCCGGGGACGAGGGCTTCAAGGCGTGACGGGTCGCCCAAGGCCCTGTGTGCGCAGCGCACAGGAAGTCGCACAGTCAGCGTAAAAGACCTTCCTTGCTTTCGCAGGCAGTCACTTCAGTGTCACACAGCGCGCTCCTCGGCCCCCGAGTCGCAGCCCCGAGTGGCCCAGCACCCGTAGAGCATGAAAGAACGGTGCAAGAGACGCACCTGCGTGCTGAACGCGGGCCTTTGTGCACAACAGCCTCAACAACAACAGGATCAACGACCCTTGCAGGCGACCGCGAGCGTTGCATTTCTGCACACACGCACAGTGTGCTCTTTACGCACGGCGCACAACACGTGTGCAGTGCAGTGCACTCGCACGTGTCCCCACGGCTGCTGTGTGTGGGCCCGACGCCCCTGGCGGGGCGAACGGAGAGTGTGCGCCGCCCCTGCTGCGCCCAGACCTCTGACTTTCACAAGCGACTTGAATTTCCCAGGCAACGCACGCCTGGGGGTCGTCTGGATGAAAGCAATGCTCTTGGCGAAGCTCACGGTTTGTTCGTGACGTGTTGGAGGAACTGCTTTCCACGCGCGCGCGCATGTCTGACGACGGTATGGGCGTGTACATATTTCACACGTATAGGCATTCAGCTGCATCGTATGTTGCTGAACTGCCACGGGTCGTCCTCCACGAGGTCTTCCTCTGGAAAGAGACCGCCCTGTCCACGACCGTGCAGCGGGTTCCACTCCGTCCAGGCGCCGACGAGGGGAGCTACATATGGGGCCACCATGTCGAGGACAGAGCGCCATTCGGCGACATCCTCAGGCTCGGTCACGCCGTTGTGAGGGTGCTGCACTGCCCACACCATGCCCGCCAACACCGACGCCGTCACCTGCAGCGTCGTCGCGCTATTGCACGGCGCTAGACGGCGGGCATCGTCGCAGCTGAGCTGGCTGCCGAGCCAGTAAGCGCCACCATCGGGGCAGTCTGGCATGCCACACAGTAGCACGCCCAGCTCGTCGCGCCCACCAGCGATGTCATCTGCCGTCAGGATGCGCTTCACCGACTGCGCGTTATAGTTCTTGCCAGCAAGTTCATGCAATGAGGCCACAGCTGCATCGCAGGGGTGGTACGCGTAATGAACTGTTGGCCGGTACACGACCCCACCTGTGGCATCGTCCCGTAGCGTGAGCCAGTCCGCCAGCGAGATGGCTTCATTGTGGGTGACGAGGAAGCCGTGGAAGGGGCCCTCACCGGGGCACCAGGACCGCACGCGCGTGGCGCATCCAGGCCGCGTGAGGTAGATGGCGCACCCATCCTTGCTGTGCGCCCTGCCATCGTGCGGCAGCTCTCGCTCGTGCGTGCCCCACCCCAGCTCCGCAGGCTGGCACCCTTCTGAGATGAAGCCATCCACAGACCAGGTGTTCACGAACTCGCCCGGGTGCTTGGGCACAACACACTGCTGGCTGTCCCGCTCGGCGATGTGGATCGTTTTCACGCCCAATTCCTGCGCCAGAGCTGCCCACTGCTGTCGAGTCGCAGGCTCGCTGCCGCCACGCAGCGTGTGCCCTTTCGCGGCTACAACATCCAGCAGCGCGTGCTTCACAAGGTGGGACACAAGACCTGGGTTTGCACCATGGGTCACGAGCGCCGTCATTGCCGGCGGCCCGCCAGAAGCAGCTGCAGTCTCACATCCGCGCTTAAGGGCGAGCATGGCTTCACGCTGCGCGTAATTGCTGCGCTGCTGTACGCTCAGGCGAGTATCCAGATAGCCACCAGCCCAGGGCTCGACGACGGTGTCCAGATACAGGCATCGCTTTGCCTGGCACAGCTGCATGACAGCCACACTGGAGACATCGACGCTGAGGTTCAACACAAAGTCTCCAGGCGCAAGCAGAGGGTCAAGAACAGGCACATAGTTGTCCAGCGTCAAGGTGACCGTAAGGCACCGCCCCAAGCCGTATTGGCGCACAGCCTCCTCCGCCTCCGCCTGGCGATCAGGGGCAGTGATGATGGTGATGCACTCCGGCGGGACCTCCACGTGGCGGAGCACCAGAGGCAGCGCTCCAGCCGCAACGGACCCAAAGCCGAGAAGGAGGAGGCGTCCAGGGAGGGAGACATAACGCGAGTATTGTGGCACGCACGCGGACAGGTCCTGTGTGTGTGTGCGCGCTGCGCGTGAGACGCGTGCGAAGCGAGCGGTGGCGATACGTACGCTGAGGCACAGTACTCGCCCACCCTCGGTTGCTGAGGGAGGTCCAAGTGTTCCCCACGGGGGCGAACGCACCTGCGCACACGTGCGCTGCTCCCCCGCAGACGCGCGGTCTGGACTCAACGGCGGCGTGTCCACATCGACGTGGCTGTCAGACGCAGGGGCGGCCTTGCCCTTGGTCGATGGATATCCCAACGGAGGAGGCTGCCCCAAAACGACGTCCTCGACGCCGCACCCGCACCCAGCAGCACCGTGGGCGCTGCACCAGAGTGCAGACGCAGGTGCGCATGCACGCGGGTCGTTCACCACGTCTGCCATAGCAGCGCAAGGTGGCTTCTCCGCGGCGACAAACAGCGTCGAGAGCTAAAAGAGAGGAGAGAACTAAGGCGGCCCAGCAGGCTGCTTTGCGGTCTTCTATGCGCACAGGCGAGGCGGAGTGCCCCAGCCGGGTGGCGTGTCGAAGCAGGTGCCGGCGCAGACGCAGGGTGAAGAAGGCAATGGGTCGTGCCCGCGGGTCATGGCTTCGGTCTTTGGTAGAGGTGACTCTATGATGGATGGCTAGCTCTAGAGGTGCGGCCACAGCGTCGATGCGTGTGTCTATGAGGAAGCGGCGAGAAGCACGGCAACTCGGTACGCGAGAGAGACAGCGTTTGCTCATTGGCGCTGACGTCACGCGGCTCCGAGAGAGAAAGGTCCTCTGCAGAAGCGCTGCACGCCCGGGATTTCTGTGCCCTGCACAGTGTTGAGGATGCGATGGCGCGAGACTCCGAGGCGAAGCAGCGATACGACAAGCTCGTGCATGCGCTTCAGACCGAGCTGGTGCGCACGAGCCGCTGGATTGCAAGTGTCCACCACCCGCAGTGACTCACGCACTCTTATCTTTTGTCGTCGGCGGTGGCAGGACGCAGGTCACATGGTGGACGTGCGCATGGTCGACTGCCTTCGCGGGCAGCCGTACCAGCACGTCGAGCAGGGCACTGACGAGTGGCGACTTGCACGTCGTGGCCGTGTCACAGCCTCGGAGTTTGCAACCATCTGCGGGCTGAGTCCCTGGTGCACGCCGCAGAGTCTGTGGCAGCTTGCCACTGGCCGTATTGGCGGAGACTGGGCTGGTAACGAGCACACGCAGCACGGCACTGCGTATGAGTCCACCGCGCGCGACGCGTATTGCAGACTCACAGGCAACGTGGTGGAGACGTGCGGTCTCTTCATCCACCGCGGGCACACCTGGCTGGCCGCGTCGCCTGATGGCTTGATTGGCGATCACGGCCTGCTGGAGATCAAATGCCCGACGCGGAGCGTGCATACGACAGTGCCGCTTGCATACATGTGTCAAATCCAAGGGCAGTTGGAGATCACAGACAGACGATTTGCGCACTTCTTCTCCTGGACTTCGACGCAATGCTCCTTGTTTGAGGTGCAGCGCAGCGCTGACTTCTGGACATGGATGCTGCCGCGACTGCAGACATTCTACGCGTGCGTTGAAGCAGACATGGAGCCGTCAACAGAGGAGCTTGGGATGGTGGAGCACCCGAATCAGTCGCTTCCGCCTGTGCTCTGCACCTGCCTCGGTACTTGGTCATGAGCACAGTGCAGACTACGGCTACGGTCACCAGGTCATCGTAGCGGCGACATGATCATAGCCGGGGACATCGCTAGAAGAAATGGGTCTCCGTCTGATATACGACGTCTTCGTACGACGCCTATTTTTCTACTGGCCCCCCTTCGCAGCGCTCGTGTTTGTGCACAGCGGCGCTCAACGACTGTGCGGCATGGTCTCTGTGCACGAGGCATAGCTCGTGCCCCAGCCCCGTGCGCTGGCCCGCCCCTGGCGGTTGGTGCCAGCACAGCTGCCAAACAGAACCTTGGTGCACTGCTCTGCGCAGTAGCCGCCAAGCACG
>Ga0164296_1005642_pt1 | contig 10884 bp, 6 predicted proteins | sample GEODES057metaG_FD_113533 | JGI IMG/M metagenome (GOLD analysis project Ga0164296, IMG submission 113533) | Dystrophic lake water microbial communities from Trout Bog Lake, Wisconsin, USA - GEODES057 metaG | ecosystem: Environmental > Aquatic > Freshwater > Lake | place: USA: Trout Bog Lake... | reverse complement strand
GCGAGTATTTCCTGTCACAGGAGCAGAAGGCGCAGCGCAAGGCGGAACACAAAGCCGCCAAGCAGGCGGCTGCCGTGGCCGACAAACGCGCTCAGCGGGCTGCTGCGTTTGTTGCACCCAAGGAGGACAGAGGCGCGCCCCGTGGCGATGCTGGGCAAGGAAGTGCCGGCGCGAAGAGCGATGGCGGCAATGACATGGATGCCATGTTGCAGGGCCTCAAGAAGCGGGGTACAGCACAAGCGAAGCGGGCAGGTGCTGCGCAAATGGCACCCAGCCAGTTCATGGACGCCCTGCCGGAGGATAGCGCTCAGCAGGTGAAGCGCAAGAAGCGACGTGTTGCGGAGTAAGTGTGCGGGTATCTGGTGGGAGGAGCACTTGGGCACAAGTCTCAATTCGTGTGTGGCCCCCTGCGGGCATCACATTCCTGTTGCCGCAGACATCATCATCATCTGGGTGGAGTAGCTCAGCTTCCGTGCATCATGTACCCGGATGTCTGGTGCTGAGCTAAATCTTGGAGCCTGTGACCGCAGTTTTCTGGGAGGCAGTGAAGGGTCACGCAGCCAGCTGGACGCAGGAACACTGTCCCCGCCCTTCGCGTAACGGTTGCGACTGCAGTCATGCTGCGACTGGACGACAGCATGCGTGCCGGCGGCGACGCGCTCATCCGCAGCCTGCTGGCCACTCAAGGACCTCACGTGCCAGAGATGTCGCCGGCATCGCACATCTCCTCATCCACTGCGCCAGCCGCACCAGCTGAAGGCGTGTCTCTTGTGTATTGCTGCTGCGTGAAATCACTGGCCTACTCACGCGCTCGTGTGCTTCTCAGATGTGCCGTTCCCAAGTGACGGAGCATTCATACCTGATTCCACGGATGGCGATGGCGGCGACGATGCCAGTGGCGCGTCGCGTGGAGAAGACAGTGCCGGCCGGAAGCGGTCCAGCAAGTTCCGCGGCGTGACCAAGTGCGTTCTGATTCACCACCTTGCGCATCCCTTCAAGCACCTGAAACTTTGCTTGCTCGCTCCCCCCATTGCGCAGACATCGACGTTCTGGGCGCTACGAGGCCCACATCTGGGTCCGCGAGAGCGGCAAGCAACTGTATCTGGGGGGATACTCTGACGAGGCCTTCGCTGCAGAGGCTTTCGACGTCGCCGCGCTCAAATGCAAGGGCCCCAAGGCGAAGACCAACTGGCCCGCGTCACGCTATGCGGCGCTACTTCCATATCTGGAGAGCGTCAGCATGGATGAGCTCGTCATGGCTATTCGACGCCAGTCTGCGGGCTTTGCGAGGGGCACCTCCGTGTTCAGAGGTGTGACGCTCCACCCAGGCGGGCGCTGGGAAGCGCGGCTGGGCGTGCCTGGACAGCGTCATTGCTACCTGGGTTTGTTCCCTGACGAGGAGACGGCAGCGCGGGCTTATGATCGGGCGCTCGTGAAGATGAGGGGCGTGGCTGCGGCAACCAACTTTCCTCTGAGTGACTATGTCGCCGAGCTGACTGCATTCGAGGCCGCTGGGCCGAGCCAGGCGGCGACGCCGGTGCCGGAGGCGCCGCCTGCTGCTGAGGCCTACACGCAGCAGTTTGGCGGTTTTGATGCACTGCCTGGCCAAGCCGACCCTCTGCTCCAGGCGGTGCTGGATGGCAGTGGCGCGTGGCCCGATCTCTTTGAGGGCCACTATTGATCGCGAGCGACGCTGATAGATGCTGAATAATGTGATGCCGATTCAATCATCAAGATGCGGTGTGTCTTTGCCTCAAACCCCTTTGCCAAAGCCATGACAGACGGCGTCGCCGACAGCAGCGTCGCTTTTCTGGCGATGGCAATGGAGCGCTTGACTGCGCTTGAGACGAACGTCGACTCTCTGCAGGCGCAACTTGAGATAAAATCAACCCGCTTCGATGCTTACAAGTCGGCGATGCCGCAACCGCTTGGCTACTACATCGAGCTTGACCATTTGCCGTGGACGTCGCCGGAAGATCGTGCTGAGCGTCTGCTGTACACTCGTCGCGCGGTGCTGGAAGCTGTGGGGGGAAGCTTGCGGCGTCTTGAGGAAGAGACGCAGGTGCGCGTCTTTCTCGGAAAGTCACATCAGATGCCAGTATGCATCATTTTTATCGAATGCGGTAGCTGCGGCCCGTCGCACGATCCCGGCGACGTGTACTCGGCAATATCTGCTCTGGGCCACGTCCAACGCTGGTACTCCATTTTCTCGCATATAGAAGTGACGCTCTACACTCTTCGAGTGAATGACAACATCGTGCATCTTCCGATTCGTAACCAACCACCACATTACCACCACGAGTTCCATGCTCCGAGCAGAGTCTGGGCAGTCCAGACGAAGTCGTGGGCTTTCTACGCGTGAATCCGGACTTCGTGGAGGTGGAAGACGACGTCGCCGATGAAGCAGAAGAGTGGGCACGCGTGACCCATCACCCATATTTCATTCACTCTGCCGACCTGGGTGATCAAGATGCAACTGCCAGTTTGCCTCAAGAATGAGTAACTCAATGGCCGACCCGCGGGTCACGCAATGACATCATCATCTCAAAGCATCCTCCGCAAAACCGTCTGCGCAGTGCCCTGAACGATGCACCGCACCCCGTAGCGTCATCCAGCTGTTGGCGGAGTGCAGTCTTGCCATAGATGCTCCTTGTCAGCCTCCGTCGAGGCGCACAGGCATTGCTTGGAAGCCATGCCACTCGCGCGTTGGGAACTGACGCAGCGCACAGACTCTTCGACATTGGCGCGAAAGAACAGTGCGTTCGGGCCGTGCTTGGGACTCACCAGCAGCGTCTTAGCTTAATAGCTCTCTCGAACGCCACTACGCCTCCAGGTCTCAAGGAGTCTCTGCCGTGGACTACTTGGACGGTTTCGAGGAAGAGGAGCTGGACGGCGACGAGGAGTTCCTGAGCAGGGCGCGAACCGCAGACGAAGGTGCAGCCGCCGATAGAACACGGCAGGTGCGTTCTGTGCACTGCCTGACTCCACATTGGCGCCCCTGACGTGTTGTCCATGCCCTTGCGAACTCAGAGAACTGTGCGCGTCGCGGTGATTGGCGCGCCGAACGCAGGGAAGAGCACTCTGACCAACACACTGGTCGGACAGCTGGTGAGCGTGTGCGCTGCGCTCGTTGCCTCACCAGTCTAAGCGCTGTGCTGACGCATTGAGCACACAGGTGACGGCTGTGTCTCGGAAGACTAACACGACGAGGGTGGAGACGCTCGGCGCAGCCACCTTTGGCGACACCCAGCTGGTCCTTCACGACACGCCTGGCGTGGTCGCTCCCGAGAACTGGCACGGCGTGGACCAAGGCTCGCGTGTTAAATCCGCGTGGCGCGCTGCTGCTGGCGCGGATGTGGCGCTTTTCCTGGTGGATGCACAGCGCCAAGTAGAGGCACATGATCCTCGCATCCCACTCCTCATCGCCCGAGCGGGGCAACATCTCGCGTCGGCAACGGGCCTGGATGATAACCAGAAGCCGCCACGTGCTGTGCTGGTGCTCAACAAAACGGACAGTTTGAAGCCACCAAGCAAGCGGTTGGACATGTTGCGTACTGTGCTCAGCGAACTGGCGCCGCTGCACGAATTCGAGGCTATGTTTGCCGTGTCTGCACTCAAGCATCACGGCTGCGGGGCTCTAGTACGACACCTGCTGTCCTGTGCGCGGCCAGCGCCATGGCTGCTGCCTGCAGACCGCGCCGCTGATCGGGGCCCCATCGCTCAAGCCATGGCGGCGACACAGGGCGCCATGTTTGAGCGTCTCCATGCAGAGCTTCCATACAGCATCTCCCTGCGCCATGTGAGCTGGACGGATTTCAAGGACGGCAGCGTGAGGGTTGAACAGACACTGGTTGTGCCGACACCTGCTGTGCGTAAGATCGTCGTCGGCAAAGACGGATCCGCCATTGGACAGATAGGCATCGCAGCGCGCAAGGTGTGCGAGGAGATGTTCAACCGGCGCGTGCATCTCATACTGAACGTAAAGGTCACAAGAGGACGTCGTGTGAGGGAGGAGGGGGATACGATGGTGGACGCGTATGTTGCCGAGGACGATGACGACGAAGAGGACACAGTGTGATGTGTGAGTGTGTGTCACAGGCACTGCATGATAGCACCAGCCTGCAATCGGAGTGTCAGCTCACATTTTGGCAATGATGGCCTTGCCGAACTCTGAGCACTTCAGCAACGTCGCTTTGCCGCCCTCCTGCTCCATCTGCCTGTGGAAATCGTACGTCACAGTACGCCCAGCGATGGCGCCCTCCAACCCTTTGATGATCAAGTCTGCAGCCTCGTTCCACGCCATGTGGCGCAGCATCATCTCGCCGGACAGAATCATGCTGCCCGGGTTCACCTTGTCTAAGTTGGCGTACTTGGGCGCTGTCCCGTGTGTAGCCTCAAAGATGGCGTGTCCCGTCTTGTAGTTAATATTGCCGCCTGGTGCGATGCCGATGCCACCCACTTGAGCAGCCAGAGCGTCGGACAGGTAGTCGCCGTTCAAATTCAGCGTCGCGATGACGTCGAACTCGTCGGGGCGGGTGAGCACCTGCTGCAGCGTGATGTCGGCAATGCTGTCCTTGATCTTCAGCATCTTCTTGTACTTGCCGCCGCCGTGGCTGGCGTACAGGCTGTCCAGCACGCGGGAGACCTCCGCACGCAGAGTGGCCTGCTGGTCGGGAGTCATAAGCGAATAGCCCGGCTCGATGGACATCGCGTTCTGCTCAACCGTCATGTTCGGGTCCTTGTCCTTGTTGCCCAGAATCCACGACTCGCGCTCCGTGACAACACGGCCCCTGTACTTGGGGCTCTGCGCCAGGGCGTAGCCCCAGTCACGAAATGCGCCCTCCGTGTACTTCATGATGTTGCCCTTATGGGTCAGGTTCACGCTCTTGCGGCCCTGCGTCAGTGCGTACTCGATGGCAGCAGTGACCAAGCGCTCCGTGCCGTCCTTGCTGACGGGCTTGATGCCGTAGCCGCTGGACTCGGGAAAGCGGACCTTCTTGAACCGGTCCGGGAAGTTCTCCTTCAGCAGGGCGGCAAACTTCTTGGCATCCTCCGCGCCCTGCTTGAACTCGATGCCAGCGTAAATGTCCTCCGTGTTCTCGCGGAAGATGACCATGTCCACCAGCTGCGGCTGCTTCACAGGGCTCGGCACGCCCGTAAACCAGCGCACAGGTCGCAGGCACACGTACAGGTCCAGCTCCTGACGCAGCGCCACATTCAGGCTGCGAATGCCGCCACCCACCGGCGTGGTCAGCGGGCCTTTGATGCCCACCAGGTATTTCCTGAACGTGTCCAGCGTCTCGTTGGGAAGCCAGGTGCCGGTCTTGTTGAACGCCTTCTCGCCAGCAAGAACCTCCAGCCACTCAATCTTGCGGCTTCCGCCGTACGCCTTCTGGACCTGCTCGAGAAGTAAGACAACACGGGGGTGGGTGTACGCGTAAGATTAGAGCCGCCTTGTAAAGAGCCGCCCCACAGAGCACACGCGCTACTAGCCACACAGACACCGCGACACGCACCGCAGAGTCAAGGACGTTCTTGGTCGAGCGCCAGATGTCAGGCCCCGTGCCGTCTCCCTGGGCGGTGAGGGCACAAGAGTTGTGAGTGAGCAGCCGACTGGTGGGAGGGCAGTCAAAGCGCCCGGCCCCTACGCTGTCGACGCAGCGTCCAGGTCCGCGAGCCAAGCCAGTGGTGCTGTGGCCCCGCTGTGCTGTCTGTCACGCACCTCGATGAAGGGGACGATTGGATTGGAAGGGACAGTGAGGACTCCGTTGTTCATAGTCATCGCGCTGGCAGCCCGCGTCGCGTTGGCCGCAGCCAAGGCCCCACGGGCGGTGCCTCGAGAGGCCAACCGGCGAGAGGTTGACAGCAGCATGGCTCGTGCGGTGGGAGGCCGGGTAGCAAAAAGGGTAGCACCTAACCGAACTGCAACTAACTGCTTCGTCAGACGTTACCCACACGGGCGCCCTCCGCCAGGAGGCCTGCACACCGCCTGCTTGTCGGCGACAGACGGGTAGAGGGTTGCAGGCATGCCAGGCAGCATACGACGAGCAGCGCTCGTGGCGGGCAGGCTTGCTCTGCCAGGCGGCTCGCTGATCAATGCTGCTGCTGCCACTGGCAAGCTGCTGCGTTCCGCTCGCGTCTACCACCGGTTGCTCACTAGCGGGACAGCCTACAGCGCCGTCGTCGTGGGCGTGCCACGGGAGACCTTCGCTGGCGAGCAGGTGTGCAAGCTTTTAAGTGCAGTTAGTTACGGGCCCCAGTGTTGCGCGAGACTCTCTACTGACGTATTTTCTCCACCCTCAGCGTGTGGCCTTGACGCCTCACAACGTGGCCAACCTGAAGAAGGCGGGCGTGGGCACAATCCTGGTGGAGGCAAATGCGGGCGCGGCAGCCAGCTTCCCTGACTCGGCATATGCAGCCGCTGGCGCTCAGATTGTGTCCAGCGCGAAGGAGGCGTTCGCAGCGCCGCTGGTGCTGAAAGTCAGGAGCGCGAGCGAGGCGGAGCTGCAGCTGATGAAGCCACAGTCGACGATTATTAGCCTCGTCTATCCGTCTCAGAACCCGCAGCTGATGAAGCAGTTCCAGGAGCGACAGCTGACGGTGCTTGCACTGGATGCGGTGCCGCGCACGCTGAGTCGCAGCCAGGCCTTCGATGTGCTGTCATCTCAAGCGAACGTGGCTGGATATCGCGCAGTGCTTGAGGCGGCGCATCACTGGGGCCGCATGTTCCCGCCGCAGATGACTGCTGCCGGAAAGACACCACCAGCGCGCGTCATGGTGGTGGGTGGCGGCGTCGCGGGATTGGCGGCAGTGCAGTCTGCTAAGAACCTGGGCGCACGCGTGTCTTGCTTTGACACGCGCCCTGCTGTGGAGGAGCAAGTCAAGTCCCTAGGTGGCGAGTTCCTCAAGGTCAAGATCGCGGAGAGCGGTGAGGGCAAGGGCGGGTACGCGAAGGAGATGTCGGCGGAATACCAGAAGGCACAGCTGGAGCTCTTCCAGAAGGTGGTGCCTGAGTCAGACATCGTGATCACCACCGCGCTGATTCCGGGTAAGCCTGCGCCGAAGCTGATCACGGCGGACATGGTGCGAGGCATGAAACCCGGCAGCGTGGTGGTCGACCTCGCCTCCGAGGCTGGCGGTAACTGCGAGCTGACGGTGCCGCATCAATTGGCTCAAGTGGACGGCCGCATCATTCTGGGCTTCACGGACTTGCCTAGCCGTCTGGCGACGCAGAGCAGCACGCTGTGGTCCAACAACGTCGTCAACCTGTTCCTGTCCCTGAGCGACCCAAAGGCCAAGGAGAAGGCGTATGTGCTGGACGACCAAGACGCGGTCGTGAAGGCCATCACCGTCGTGCGTGATGGTGTCAACCTGTGGCCAACGCCTCTGCCGCCAGCACCCGCGTCGCCGCCGCCCAAGAAGGCCGCCGCCACCGCCGCTGCTGCCAAGTCGCCTGAGGAGACGGCATGGCAGACTGCGGTGCGGCAGAGCACCGCCTCCACCATCGGCCTTGGCGGCTTGGTGGGTCTGTCCATCGCAGCGCCCAACCCGGCGACGTCAGCAATGCTGACCAAGCTCGGGTTGGCCACCATCGCGGGATACCAGTCCGTGTGGGGTGTCACTCCAGCGCTGCATAGCCCACTGATGAGTCTGACCAACGCCATCAGCGGTATCTCAGCCGTGGGCGGCCTCATGCTTCTCTCCGATGGCCTGGTCCCCACAAACACTGCGTCTGCACTCGCTGCGGGCGCTGTGCTTGCCAGCTCCATCAACATCTCTGGAGGCTTCCTCGTCACGCAGCGCATGCTTGACATGTTCCGCCGACCGGGTGACCCGCCCAGCTATAACAGCCTCATGGCAGTGCCAGCGCTCACAGCAGTGGGCGCATACGCCCTGGCAGCTGCCAACGGCCACATGGACCCGACTCTGGCATACACCGCGGCGTCGCTGTCCTGCATCGGTGGCATCGCGTGCTTGGCGTCGCAGGAGACTGCGCGATTGGGCAACCAGCTGGGCGCAGTGGGCATGGCAACCGCCCTGGCTGCCACTCTCGGCGCCATGGACACCACCCCAGAGGCGTACATGCAGGCCGGCGGCTTGCTCACCGCCGGCGCGCTGGTTGGTGCCGCCATTGCGAAGCGAATGGCAGTGACGGACTTGCCGCAGCTGGTGGCTGCGTTCCACAGCCTTGTAGGCGGCGCAGCGATGGCGGCGTCAGTGGCGTCTTACATGGGTGACCCGAACCCGGACCTTCTGCACAGCGTCGCGGCATGGGCAGGCACGGCCATTGGCGGCGTCACGCTCACGGGCAGCATGGTTGCGTTTGGCAAGCTACATGGTGTCATGGCCAGCAAGCCCATGAACCTGCCAGGGAAGAACGCTATCAACGCGCTCATGGGCCTCGGCACTGTGGGCGCGGGCGCAGCCATGGTGGCCACTGGGGATGTCACCACTGGTATCGCTGCGCTGGGCGCGACGTCTGCACTCACTGGCGCTCTGGGGTGGCACATGACCGCAAGCATCGGCGGAGCCGACATGCCCGTCGTCGTGACCCTACTTAACTCCTACTCCGGCTGGGCGCTCTGCGCCGAGGGGTTCATGCTCAACAGCGATGTGCTGACTGTTGTCGGCGCGCTCATCGGCAGCAGTGGCGGCATTCTGAGCTACATCATGTGCAAGGCTATGAACAGGAGCCTTGGCAATGTCATCCTGGGCGGCTACGGCACGCCGGCGCCTAGCGCCACCGCATCTGCTGGCCCAGTCGAGAAGCTGGTGCACACGGAGACGAACGTGGAGGCCACGGCCGATGCGCTGGTCAATGCCAAGTCAGTCATCATCGCCCCGGGCTACGGCCTTGCGGTGGCGAAGGCCCAGTACGCGGTGGCGGAGATGACTGCGCGTCTCCGAGAGAAGGGAGTCGATGTCAAGTTCGCCATCCATCCTGTCGCGGGCCGCATGCCTGGCCAGCTGAACGTACTCCTTGCCGAGGCGGGCGTGCCCTATGACGTCGTGCACGAGCTGGAGGAGGTGAACCCGGAATTCAGCCACGCTGACGTTGCGCTGATCATCGGCGCCAATGACACAGTGAACAGCGCGGCTGAGGAGGACCCGAACAGCGTTATCGCGGGCATGCCCGTCCTGCAGGTGTGGAAGGCCAAGCAAGTGGTCATGATGAAGCGCACCATGGGGGCTGGCTACGCAGGCGCGGAGAATCCCGTCATGTACAAGCCCAACACAAGCATGCTGCTGGGCGACGCCAAGGCTGTGTGCGACAAACTCGCAGCAGCGGTGTCGGAGCGCCTCAAGTGACAGGACAACAGTGCATGTTATATTGACACACACGCGCGCACATGTATTGTCACGCTCGCGGCGTTGGCGTGAGGAGAAGCTGGTGCGCAACACCGTAGAGATGGGCCATGGCATATAGGCACCGCCCTGTCGGACGTGCCCACATCCACAGAGCGTCGCCATCTAACACGCCGCGCAACAGCGGCCCCGTGGCATGTGTGGCAGGTGGAGAGGACAACGCTGAAATGAGCGCCTCGACGTCGCTCTGGTGCTTCGGCGTGATCACGAACGTCGCCTCCTGCACCGCGCCATCAGCGGGTACGATGCCGCCATCCTCGCGCACGACATGGATCGCTGCTGGCAATGCCATGGCATGTCCCTCCACGCTCGTGGGTCTCGCATGGCACTCGCACTTCATGTGAGGCGCCAGCTGGAGCGTCAGGGACCTCTTGACCGGCACAATGGCGCCAAGCATGGGCGTGCCAGGCACGGTCCGTATAGCTTCGTTCCATGCGGTCCACGACACTTTCCAGAACGCGCTGGTATCGTTTCCCCACGGCATAAGCAGCAACTCATAGGGAGGGTCCAGGCCCGTCAATGGGATGACAGTGGCCCTCTGCTGCTCTGCTGAGGCAAGTCTCTGCACATACGAGTCCAGCACCGGCACATCATCCGAGCGTGCGGCGCAGCACACAACCAACGCAGCCCGCTCGGCGGCGATGACGCCGTGATCGCCTGAAAACAGGGAGTGTGTCTTTGCTCGGTTCAGGTCTTCCAGTGTCCGCGACCACGGTATGTGCGCCAGCGCGCCAGCGCCAGCTTCTCGCAGGGGAAGTAGACTGATGTTGCACTCCCGGCGGCCAGATTTGCACAGCGGACCCGTGAAGCACGGGGGCGCTCCCACGATGTGAGTGGCAACTCGAGCACGTGCAGCCAGCAGAACGGGCGGGACGAACGGGCCCGGATAATACTGCGGCATCTGCACGTGCATTGGGGGCGGAGCCGGGCGCACGAGCGGCTGCATCGGGATCGGGATCAGTGGCTGTGGCGGCGGTTGTGGCTGCTCATGTGTCGGCGATGGGATCGTGACTTCTATGGCTGGTGCCGGCGGTGGCGGCGCCAGTCTTGTCGCCGCAGGCGGTTTCGGAACCTTGCACCGCCTGCAGGTGAATTGCGCTTGGAAATTGTGGAAGCCGCAGTTTGAGCTGTCCCATTCGCCGAAGGACCACCCTTCGGGCGATTCCACCGCATGTGCGGGACGCAGCTGGCGGCATTTCTCACATACAGCTGCGCTGGATGGCTGCACCCACCCGCAGGGCGGTGGGCATTCCCAATACCCCGCAGACTGTGTTGTCGGCGTTGGTGCGTCATCCATCTGCGGCAGCGGAGGCGGCGATGGCAGCGATGGCGCAGTGCATGTGTCACATTGCGCATGCGCGTCTGCTAAGCTTGCGCCGCAAGTTGCGCAGCTTGCTTGTTGGGCCGCAGGAAGTGCACCAGCTGTTGGTGTGAGTTGCGCCTCAAAGGAGGCCGCATCGTGTCGTGCACTCTGAACGCGTTCCATCACTGTCACAGTCAACGGACCGCGTGTCGCGT
>Ga0164296_1005640_pt1 | contig 10885 bp, 15 predicted proteins | sample GEODES057metaG_FD_113533 | JGI IMG/M metagenome (GOLD analysis project Ga0164296, IMG submission 113533) | Dystrophic lake water microbial communities from Trout Bog Lake, Wisconsin, USA - GEODES057 metaG | ecosystem: Environmental > Aquatic > Freshwater > Lake | place: USA: Trout Bog Lake... | reverse complement strand
CGTGAAATATGGCGGCCACGCGATGGGCGACGAGCAAATGGCGCGTGACTTTGCGAAAGACATGATTTTGTTGGAGCAGTCAGGTGTGAATCCTGTCGTCGTGCATGGTGGCGGCCCGCAGATTGGCGCGATGCTGAAGCGCCTCGACATCAAAAGTGAATTTGCCGCGGGTTTGCGGGTCACCGACAAGGCAACGATGGATGTCGTTGAGATGGTTCTCGCGGGGCTCATCAACAAGCAGATTGTTGGAACGATCAACAATGAAGGCGGGCGCGCCATTGGATTGTGCGGCAAAGACGGCAATATGGTCACCGCACGCAAACTGACGCGGATGATTGTCGATGATGCGACCAAGCTTGAACATGAAGTCGATCTTGGCTTTGTTGGCGAGCCAGCGAAAGTGGATAGTCGCGTGCTCGAAGCGCTTCTCGGCCGCGAGCTAATTCCCGTTTTGGCTCCCGTGTGCAATGGCGATGATGGCGAAACCTATAATGTGAATGCGGATACGTTTGCTGGTGCTATTGCCGGCGCTTTGAAAGCCAAACGTCTTTTGCTGCTCACCGATGTTCCGGGCGTGCTCGACAAAGATAAAAAGCTAATCCCGGAACTGACAATTCGGCAGATTCACGATTTGATCGCCGACGGTACAATTACCGGCGGTATGATTCCAAAAGTTGAAACCTGCATCTATGCGCTTGAACAAGGCGTCGAAGGCGTTGTGATCATGGATGGCAAAGTTCCTCACGCGGTGTTGTTGGAACTTCTGACGGATTTGGGCGCGGGCACGCTGATCACCAAGTGACGGAATCCTTATCGCAAGCGTCAACCCATGACGGCGGAAGCATCAAACGTGCTTTTGCCGATGTTGATGTTTGGATCTTTGACCTCGACAACAGAGTCTATCCACCTGAATCAGCACTGTGGCCGCAGGTTGATCAGAGGATTACATTGTTTCTCGGGGACATGTTTGGCATTGACGGCCTATCGGCGCGCGCTTTGCAAAAATATTACTATCAAAAATACGGCACGACGTTGAAAGGACTCATGGAGCAATATGGCATGAAGCCTGAGCCCTTTCTGGCCTTCGCGCATGATATTGATGTGTCGAACTTGCCGCCGGACCCCGAACTCGGTCATGCGATTGAGCGCCTTCCTGGACGCAAACTTATTTTGACAAACGGATCAGAAGCTCATGCGCGCAATGTCGCCGGGCGTCTCGGTATTATAGATCAGTTTGAAGCCGTGTTTGATATTGTTGCCGCCGATTTCACGCCAAAGCCCGAAGAGGCGACTTATTTGAAATTTCTTGATCGCTATCACATTGATCCGTCACGTGCGGCCATGTTTGAAGATTTGGCAAAAAATTTAGTCGTGCCTTATCAACTTGGGATGCGAACGGTGCTGGTGCTTCCAAAAACATTTGATGTCTACCGTGAAGCATCCGAGCAGATAGACTCTGATGCCCCTTATATTCATTTCAAAACAAAAGATTTAACGGCCTTTTTGCGCGGCGTGATTTAAGCGATGCCGTCACTGCGAGCGAGTGCGGGGCAGGGACGATAACTATACAAATCTTCTCGCTGCTGCACTATGTTCGGCGATAAGTTTCCCTAAATCCAACCCCACAGGCATTCCGTCAATCACCCGCCACTCGCCTTGCACCATGACGCGATCCGCCCGATGTGCACCACACAGCACAAGAGTGGCGAGTGGATCATGCCCGCCTGAGAAGCGAGGCTCGTCCAAGGCGAACATTGCGAGATCAGCCTGCTTTCCGATTGCGATGGTGCCGATATCGTCGCGGCCCAAACACCGCGCAGACCCTTCGGTTGCCCAGCGCAAAGCATCGAGATGTGTGACTGCTTCAGCCGATTCATAATGCAAACGATTGACCATTAACGCGTGACGAACGGCTTCCATCATATTCGATGAATCATTCGAGGCCGAACCATCAACGCCTAAGCCTACGGGTGCACCGGCGCGCTCCAATTCACGCGTTTTGCAAAAGCCTGAAGCCAGCACCGCGTTTGATGTCGGGCAATGGCAAATGCCGACGCCATGTTTGCCGAGCTTGGTGCAATCATCTGCCGTGAAATGGACTCCATGCGCAAGCCATGTGCGTGGTGTGAGCCAACCCACGTCTTCAAGCAATTCAATCGGGCGGCATTTATAAACTTCCGTGCAATAGGCATCTTCGTCCTTTGTCTCGGCAAGATGCGTGTGCAACCGTGCATCAAATTTCTCAACGAGCGCAGCTTTTTCGCTCATCAAGCGTGTCGCCACCGAGAAAGGTGAACAAGGCGCAAGAGCCACTTGAATAAACGCGCCTTCACTCCTGTCGTGATAACGACTGAGCAATCGCTCACTGTCAGCCAGAATCGTATCTTCGTCTTGCACAACGGAATCGGGCGGCAAGCCGCCATCTTTCACGGATAGATTCATTGAACCGCGCGTCACCGTCATGCGGATGCCAAGCTTTTGTGCTTCATCGATTTCGATATCGATGGCTTCATCAAGGCCTGCAGGAAACAAATAATGATGATCCGCCGCGGTCGTGCAGCCAGAGAGCAGGAGCTCAACAAGCGCAAGGCGAACTGAAATGCGCAATGTCTCCGGATCAAGCCGCGCCCAGATGGGGTAGAGCGCTTTGAGCCAAGGAAAGAGTTCTTTGTTGATGGCGGAAGGATGGGCGCGCGTGAGCGTTTGATAAAAATGGTGATGCGTGTTGATAAGCCCCGGCAGCACGACATGGCGCGAGGCATCGAAAGTCTGGTCAACAGGACGAGATGGCGCTTGGCCAGAGGCGAGAAGCTCCACAATACGCCCATGTTCGATCACCACACCGCCTTGGGCATTATGGGCGAGAATAGCGAGGGGATTTTTGATGTGTAGGCGCATAGGGAAAGGTCCAAGATGTGTCAGAATTGATTTGGTCCCCCAAGGTGACACATTCGCGAAGCCTTGGTAAGAAGCGACGAAACGCTCTGCTGCTGACTAAGGGAATGAAACGCCATGCATGATTCCGCGCTCGCCTCCATCATTGACGTCGCTTGGGAAAAGCGCACCGAATTGAACCCTTCGACCAAGGGTGAAATCCGCGACGCGGTTGATTATGCCATCGATCGGTTGGATTCCGGTGCGCTGCGCGTGGCCACCAAAGAGGCGAATGGGGAATGGGTGACGCATCAATGGCTTAAAAAGGCCGTCTTGCTGTCCTTCCGCCTCAATGACAATGCACTGATCTCCAATGGCCCCGGCGGCTCGTCCTGGTGGGACAAGGTGCCGTCGAAATTCGAAGGCTGGGGTGAGGACGAGTTCAAAGCTGGCGGTTTCCGGGCCGTGCCAAACTGCACCGTGCGTCGCGGGGCCTATATCGCGCCGAACGCGATTTTGATGCCATCCTTTGTGAATATTGGCGGCTATGTCGATACCGGCACTATGGTCGATACCTGGGTAACGGTCGGCTCTTGCGCACAAATCGGCAAGAATGTGCATCTGTCGGGCGGCGTCGGTATTGGTGGCGTTTTGGAGCCGCTTCAGGCGGGCCCGACGATTATTGAAGACAATTGCTTTATCGGCGCGCGCTCAGAAGTTGTTGAAGGCGTGGTGATTGGCGAAGGCTCGGTTGTCTCGATGGGCGTGTTCATCGGCCAATCAACCAAAATCGTGGATCGCGAAACCGGCGAAGTCTTTATGGGTCGGGTGCCGCCTTATTCCGTCGTCGTGTCCGGCTCCATGCCAGGCAAGCCGTTTCCTGATGGCGCAATGGGACCGTCGCTTTATTGCGCGGTGATTGTGAAACGGGTGGATGCCAAGACGCGGGCCAAGACAGGGATCAACGAATTGCTGAGGGATTGATCCGAGCATTGACGGATTTCCCCGATAAGAGGATTATCTTGATATGACTGGCGAAACGTCTCGAGATTTTATCGTTGATGCGTCTTGGGACGCCGAGGCTGGCGTTTGGATCGCGACAAGCGATGCAGTTCCGGGGCTCGCTGTAGAGGCGGAGACTTGGACCAGTTTAATAAGAGAAATTGGTTTTGTTCTTCCAGAGTTGATCGAGCTTAATCAGCTGAACCTTGACGCGAAAGCATTTACAGTGCGAGCCGAGGCGCATGTGTCTTTGACTGCGGCATGAGGTATGGCCAATTTTTATCGCGATCTGATTGCAATCCTCAAGGCAAACGAGTGCACATTTGTGAGAGAGGGCAAAGGCAGTCATGAAATCTGGTTTAGTCCAGTTTCAAGGCAAAATTTCACTGTTCCTAAAACAACATTGTCTCGCCATATGGCCAATATCGTCTTAAAACAGGCTGGCCTCAATAAGGCTTTCTAATGCTCAACCCCAAAGACTCGATCGCCCTCACGCAAGCCCTCATCCGCTGTCCGTCGGTGACGCCCGAGGAGGGTGGGGCGTTGCAGCTTCTGCATGGTATTTTGCAAGAAGCAGGGTTTGAAAGCCATATCGTTCGGTTTTCCGACACCAATACGCCCGATGTCGATAATCTCTACGCCCGCATCAGCACGGGCGCGCCTTGCTTGATGTTCGCAGGTCATACGGATGTTGTGCCGGTCGGTGACGAGGCGCGCTGGACCCATGCTCCCTTTGCTGGCGAGATCGTCGATGGTGTGCTGTATGGACGTGGTGCGGCTGATATGAAAGGTGGCGTCGCCGCGTCTGTGTCGGCGGTACTCGCTTATCTGGAGGAGGTGGGCGATGATTTCCATGGCTCCATCGCCTTTCTGATTACGGGCGATGAGGAAGGTCCGGCGATCAATGGCACCGTGAAATTGCTGGAATGGGCGAAAGCGCGCGGCGAGCGTTTCGATCATTGCATTTTGGGTGAACCAACCAATCCCGAGCGCTTGGGCGATATGGTCAAAATCGGTCGCCGTGGTTCGTTGTCGGGACATCTAACGGTGCAGGGTAAGCAGGGTCACATTGCCTATCCGCATTTGGCCGAAAACCCGATCCCCGGAATGGCGAGCCTCATCGCCGGACTTTTGGCCGAGCCGCTCGATCATGGGACCGACCATTTCGCGCCGTCCAATCTTGAATTTTCGACGGTGGATGTCGGCAATAAAGCCTTGAACGTGATCCCGGCAGAGGCGCGGGCCAGTTTCAACATTCGCTTTAATGCTTTGTGGACCCAGAGTACTCTGGCGGCTGAAATCGAGACGCGCTTGAAACGTCTTGCGGGCAATGCGATCCGCTACGCCGTGCGTTTTGATCCGTCCAATGCCGATGCATTTTTGACCGCGCCTGGTCCCTTTGTTGCAAATATTGTTGCGGCTATCGAGGAAGAAACCGGCATTAAGCCTGCCTTGTCGACAACGGGTGGGACATCTGATGCGCGGTTCATCAAGGATTATTGTCCGGTCGTGGAATTTGGTCTCGTCGGGCAGACGATGCATCAGGTGGATGAACGCGTACCCGCAGCCGATATCGCTCGTCTTGCCGATATTTATAAGAGCCTGATCCGTCGTTATTTTGCGTCAACGCCACGTTGAGACTTGAGGCGGCCTTCCCAACGCCCCACTTTTTGATTAGAAGCACTGCACAATTTTGATCAGGGAGCTTTGCGCATGAAACCCGCATCAGAACAGCTTGTGACGGTCTTCGGCGGCTCGGGCTTTGTTGGTCGCCATGTTGTGAGGGCGCTCGCCAAGCGCGGTTATCGCGTGCGGGTGGCGGTTCGTCGTCCTGATCTTGCGAATTTTCTCCAGCCGCTCGGCAATGTAGGCCAAATTCAGGCCATCCAAGCCAATTTGCGTTTCCCGGACTCGGTGGCGCGGGCGGTGCAGGGCTCGGATGCCGTTGTTAATCTCGTCGGTATTCTGGCGGAATCTGGCGCGCAAAAATTTCAATCCGTGCAGGCGGAAGGCGCGCGCGTCATTGCCGAGGCAGCGGCCAAGGCTGGGATCAAGCGCCTTGTGCACATGTCGGCGATTGGTGCCGATGCAGAATCAAAAGCCGCGTATGCGCGCAGCAAGGCGGAGGGCGAGGCTGCCGTTCGCGCGGCCGTTAAAGAGGCGATTATTGTGCGTCCCTCGATTGTGTTTGGCCCTGAAGACGACTTTTTTAACCGCTTTGCCGGACTTGCGCGGGTTATGCCATTCTTGCCGCTCATTGGCGGGGGGCACACAAAATTTCAGCCGGTCTTTGTCGGCGATGTGGCAGAAGTTGTGGCCCACGCCGTCGATGGCGCATTAAAGCCCGGTGCGACCTATGAATTGGGTGGGCCAGAGGTCAAGACCTTCCGCGAATTGATGGAGCAGGTCCTCAAAATCGCCAATCGCAAACGCGTTCTTCTGCCTTTGCCATTTCCGCTTGCACGTCTCCAAGCGGGACTGTTTGAGCTGATTGATACGGTCAGTTTCGGCCTTGCTGTGCCCCACGCGCTGAAATTGACGCGCGATCAGGTCACGCTTCTGGAAACCGACAATATTGTGTCCGACGCCGCGAAGGCCGAAGGCCTAACACTCGAAGGACTCGGCATTTCAGGCCAGACGATCGATGTGGTAGTGCCGTCTTATCTCTACCGCTTCCGCAAGGCCGGGCAGTTTGAACATATGGCAGATGCTTAAGTTACTGGCGTTCTAACTTAAGGGCTTCCGGGTCAGCCAGCCGGTGCAGACGATCAGCAGAAGCGCGGGCCAGCCTGACCAGCATGGCTTTGCGAGTGGCGGCAGCGAGTTTGTGCTCGGGGGCTTCGCGTAAAATGGCCGCGTCATAAGCGTCAGCGATGATCAATCCCGCCTCTTCTGGCATGATGTCAGCGGGCACGGTGTCAGGGATTGCAAAGAACAATCGGTCACAGTGAAGCCGGTATTCAGGCCATTTTTGGTCCACCCGAAAATCCTCGATGCTCGATTTGATCTCAATGATCCAGATCGTGCCGTCTTCGTGAATCGCTGTCAGATCGGCGCGACGACCGGAGGCGAGCGGCAATTCCGTCACGCTCGCAAAGCCCATTGTCGCCAACAGCCGCCTCGTGCCGCGGGCGACAAGCAAAGCGGTTTCGGATTGGCGCCCATCAGGGGGCAGGATCAGGTTCGGGACAATCATATCGCCTCTTTTATCGTAACATCTCAGTTTCTCGCTAGCGGCTTGAAGGGTCTTTGAACGCATGATATATAACAATGCTATATATCAAATAGGAGGTAAGCCATGGCAACTGCAAAAGTGTTTTGGTCGGGCCGATCGCAAGCGGTCCGGTTGCCGAAAGAGTTTCGCGTCGATAGCCAAGAATTAACGATCCGGCGCGAGGGTCAGACGCTCATTCTGGAACAAAAGCCTCGAGATTGGGCGTGGCTTGCCGCCATTCAGCACGGCCTGTCGCCGGATTTCATGGCCGACGGGCGCGAGCGCTCTCCCGATCAAGCCCGGCCCGATTTGGATGAGATATTTCCATGATCCGGTGGCTTTTAGACACAAATGCGATCATCGCGCTCTTAAAAGGGAATTTTCCACATTTTGCATCAAGGGTTATGGCCGAAAAGTCGGAAGCTTTTGGACTATCTGTTATTGTGTATCACGAGTTGATCTACGGGGCGTTCAAAAGCGTCCGCCCCGAGCAGAATGTGCAATTGATTGATGCCATTGCCTTTCCGCTTTTAGCCTTTGAGCCAAAGGATGCGAGCGCGGCAGGTCAGATTCGGGGACAATTGGCCAAGCTTGGCACCCCCATCGGCCCGCTTGATGTGCTCATTGCCGGGCAGGCATTGGCTCGCGGGTTGGTGCTGATCACGGATAACACCCGCGAATTTTCCAGAATCCCGGATTTGAAACACGAAAATTGGTTACGCTGACGCTTTCCCCCGTTGCAAAGCCAAATCTTTCCTTCTATACACCCACCCTTCAAACCGCCCGGCTGATTAAGGGCTGCCGTGGCGGTTTATTTCGCTCAATGTCGATGCGAACGACGTGTTTACACGCCGACTCTATTACGAATGGACGGTTTTCACTGTCCGAAGGAGAGCAAAATGCCCAAGATGAAGACCAAATCGGCCGCTAAGAAGCGGTTCAAGATCACCGGCTCCGGCAAGGTGGTTTATGCGCAGGCTGGCAAGCGCCACGGCATGATCAAGCGCACGAACAAGCAGATCCGCAATTTGCGCGGTACCAATGTGATGTTCGACACTGACGGCTATAACGTCAAAAAATATTTCCTGCCGAACGGCTGATCGCCCCGGCACGACTTTCGACATTAGCCTCATTCCTTTCTACGGAGATCAGCCATGGCACGCGTCAAACGGGGTGTAACATCCCACGCCAAACACAAAAAGACATTCAAGGCCGCCAAGGGTTTTTATGGCCGCCGCAAAAATACGATCCGCGCTGCGAAAGCAGCCGTTGATCGCTCGATGCAATATGCAACCCGCGACCGCAAGGCTAAGAAGCGCACGATCCGCGCGCTCTGGATCCAGCGCTTGAACGCGGCGGTGCGTGAGCACGGCATCGTCTATTCGCGCTTCATCGACGGCCTCAACAAGGCTGGCATTTCGGTTGACCGTAAGGTGCTTTCCGATCTCGCTATCACCGAGCCTGCGGCTTTCGCGGCGCTCGTCGAAAAGGCCAAGGCGCATATCACTGCGGTTGCGGCGTAGGCTCAGCAACGTCTCATCGATGAAAAAGCCCGCCCTCAGTGGCGGGCTTTTTGTTGCGATATATCGCTTGAATATCGCTCTATTTTGAGCGATATTATCGCATATGAAGACGATCATTCTCTCGGCTGCCGCTGCGCGCGATCTCGACGCTCTGCCGGAGGATGCGCGGAGTTCTGTATCGGACAGTTTGATCGATTACGCGCTCACGGGGCGCGGCGATGTGAAAAAATTGGCCGGACGCGAAGGGTATCGCATGCGGATCGGGCGATATCGCGTGTTGTTCGATGAAGATCGCGCGACAATTCTCGCCGTCTATATTGGCAAGCGTGAGACGACGACCTATCGGAGGTGAGTGATGGAAGTGCAGTTCGTAACAACGCCATCGGGTGACGATCTTGCGGTTTTGCCGCGGAAAGATTACGAGGCGTTGCTTGAGCGCTTGGCGGAATTAGAAGAAGACGCCGATACTGCGCTCTATGACGCGCGCAAGGCAGGGATCAATCCCTTGCTGCCTGCAGAGCTCTCCACGCGGATTTTGAAGGGCGAAAGCCTCCTAAAAGCCATTCGTAATTGGCGCCATATGACACAAATGCAAGTCGAATTTAAAACTGGCATCGCCCAAAGCTATTTGAGTGATTTGGAGTCAGGGCGTCGGAAGGGTACGGAAGAAACGCTTAAAAAACTCGCGAGCGCCTATGATATTCCTGCCGAATGGCTGATTGCACCATAACATAAAAGCTTGTTCGCTCTCGACTTTTCCGGGCCGTCATGGCACGAACCGGCACCTCGTTCATATTATTCAGGATTTTGGTCTAATGACCGATATTTTCGCACTCGAAGCTGAACTCACGACGGCGATTGCGGCCGCGTCTGATGAGGCGGCGCTTGAAGCTATCCGGATCGCAGTGCTTGGCAAAGCAGGTTCGATTTCCGCTTTGTTGAAGACGCTTGGTGCCATGACGCCAGATGAGCGCAAAGAGAAGGGTCCCTTGATCAATGGGCTCAAGGATCGGATCACTGAAGCCCTCGCATCGCGCCGCGCGACGTTAAAAGATGCAGCTCTTGAAGCACGGCTTGCGTCCGAAAAAGTTGATGTCAGCCTCCCTCTGCCTTTGAGCCCTGCCGCACGCGGACGAATTCATCCGATCAGCCAAGTGATCGATGAGTTGACGACAATCTTTGCCGATATGGGTTTTGCAGTGGCCGAAGGGCCCGATATCGAAACTGATTTTTTCAATTTCACAGCGTTGAATTTTCCGGTCGGCCATCCGGCGCGCGAGATGCATGACACGTTCTTCTTCAATCCTGACGAGAAGGGTGAGCGCAAATTATTGCGCACCCATACATCGCCAGTGCAGATCCATACGATGATGACCGAGAAGCCGCCGATCCGCGTGATCATTCCAGGCCGCACCTATCGGTGTGACTCAGACCAAACCCATACGCCGATGTTCCATCAGGTCGAGGGATTGGTTATCGATAAGGGTTCGCATCTTGGACATTTGAAATGGGTTTTGGCTGAATTCTGCAAAGCCTTTTTCGAAGTCGATGACGTAACAATGCGTTTCCGCCCATCCTTCTTTCCATTCACCGAACCATCGATGGAAGTCGATATTCAATGCTCCCGCAAAGGCGGCGAAATCCGCTTTGGCGAAGGTGAAGATTGGCTTGAGATTTTGGGCTGCGGGATGGTGCATCCAAATGTCATCCGCAATTGCGGTCTCGATCCAGATGAATATCAGGGCTTTGCCTGGGGCATGGGCATCGACCGCATCGCAATGCTGAAATATGGCATGCCGGATTTGCGGCCCTTCTTCGAAGCCGATCTGCGTTGGCTCTCCCATTACGGCTTCAGGCCTTTGGATTTGCCGACGCTCGCAGGCGGTTTGAGTGTTTAAGGAGAGGCAATCATGAAATTCACTCTCTCCTGGCTCAAAGAGCACCTTGATACGCAAGCCTCGCTTCAAACCATTGTGGAGACGCTAACGCGCGTCGGCCTTGAAGTTGAAGGCGTCGAAGATCCCGCAAAGGATCTTGCACCTTACATCATCGCTTCTGTTGTCTCGGCTGAGCAGCATCCGAATGCGGATCGCTTGCGCGTGTGTATGGTTGATGTCGGCGATGGCAAGCCGGTGCAAGTTGTGTGTGGTGCACCCAATGCGCGCGCAGGCATGAAAAGTGTGTTTTCGCCACCGGGAACTTTTATTCCAGGCAAGAACATCACCATTTCTGTCGGGATGGTGCGTGGTGTTGAGAGCGCGGGGATGTTGTG
>Ga0164296_1005638_pt1 | contig 10886 bp, 19 predicted proteins | sample GEODES057metaG_FD_113533 | JGI IMG/M metagenome (GOLD analysis project Ga0164296, IMG submission 113533) | Dystrophic lake water microbial communities from Trout Bog Lake, Wisconsin, USA - GEODES057 metaG | ecosystem: Environmental > Aquatic > Freshwater > Lake | place: USA: Trout Bog Lake... | reverse complement strand
TTTGTTTAATGCCAAAAAACCAAACTCAAATGATTATAACTTGGCAGTAAAAATAACTTCTTATTTAACAAAGAATCATTTAGATGTACCGGGACTGGCTGACAAGTTAAAAGTCAAATGGCAAAATCCCGCTGACGCCATGCGAGAGGGATATATCAATGAGAGCAAATGAATTTTTAACTGAATCGCAGGATTTTACCACTGCTTATCATATTACTACACGAGAAAATGCCGATAATATTTTACACGGTGGACTAGATCCACGTGAAGAAGGCAAGGCTTATTTGGTTGTTGATGAAGGCAATCCTGCTCAACTTCGAGATGATTTACGTACAGTAGCCGGCTGGATGCTGGAACGACCCGGTGACGATCCACTAACACTATTAAAAATTGATGTTACAGGTGTTCCACTAGAGTTTGAACACGGTTGGTATTTTTCTACAGTCGCCATACCGCCCAGCCATATTCAAGATCTAGGAGAACGTGCATTTGCTCGAGTATCATAAAATGTGACTATGGTGTATATATGATAAGAAAGAATTAAGGCCTTGACTGGTCTTTTCTTTTTGTGTATAATAAAGTCATGTATATTACATTCAACATTCGCAATAAAAGTACCAAGACATTTATCAGTATGGTGGTCAAGTTTTTTGAACAGGATCTTAAACTAAAAAATAGCACTTGGACATTGGATGTACGTACCAAACGAGGAATAAGGTTTGAAACTGATTCTCGGGGATTAGTGTCGCATGTAGGCCCAAAATATCTTATTATGTGTTTGGATTCTGGATTAGATCTTGAAAGACTGGTACTTACTATTGCTCACGAAATGGTTCATGTCAAACAATATGCCAGAGGGCATATCAAACACAAATTAGGAAAAAAAACCAAATACTGGATGGGCAAACCAAATCGTAAAAAGTACTATGAACAACCTTGGGAATTAGAAGCATTTGCCAAAGAAAGAATACTGGCAAATAAAATATTTCAGATAATCAATGAAGGCTGATATAGATTTTTCCTATTATAGACATAGATATAATTATTAAAAATTCCTATTGTAAGTTAGTAAATAATAGTGTAAACTTATTAGATACACAAAGGAGAATTTATGTCTATTACAATTAAAAATCTTGAAAGTGCTTTGGCAGGTGAAAGCATGGCACATATCAAGTATCGTTATTTTGCTAAACTAGCACGATCAGAAGGATTTGAAGATGTAGCAAAACATTTTGAACATACTGCAGATCAAGAAATTCTTCACGCCTGGGGTCATTTGGAATTACTAATCGGTAAACCAAGCACTCGAGAGTGTTTGGAAAAAGCTATTGAAGGTGAGACCTACGAGTTCACTACCATGTATCCAGAATTCGTAGAACGTGCCAAGGCTGAACAAAACATCGAAGCCGTTAAAGAATTCAACGAGCAAGGTCGTGAATCAAATCAACATGCTCAACAATTTAAAACAGTATTGGCCAAAGCTGAAAAGCGTTTCGCCGCACTAGTTAAAGTTGAAAAGCGTCATGCTGAAGCATATCAAGCCAAATTGGATGCACACACATTTCCAGTAGTTTAAGGAGAAAATTATGAAACAAGTATATCGATGCATCGTTTGTGGACACGAATTATCAGTAGCAGACTGGGAGTCTCTCCCGGACGAAGTGTGCTGTCCCGAATGCGGAGTTAGCAAATGGGACTATGAATTAGTAGAAGTTTGAGTAATAAATCTTTAAAAACTCTTGACAATATCTATGATAAATAGTAGGCTATTATGTTAGTCAATAATGGCTTTAAAACTCTAATTAAAGGAAATTGAAAAAATGAAAAAAACTCTATTGGCCGCACTATTAGCTACTTTAGCAATCAGTGCTTCGGCATTAGACATTGGTATAGTAGGCAGTGGTGAATTTGTAAAAGGTTCACACAACCCGGTAGATGGTATGGGTTTGACATTGGGTCAACAATTTGGTGCTTTCAGTGCCACAGTTGAAGCAGATCGTCAATCAGTTACAAATGTAAACAAGTTTTCACTGATTGGTGGATATGATGTTGCCAAACTAGCCGATGTTACAGTTACAGCCAAAGCTGGTGTTGCATATCTTGACAACCAAGCCCTGATTCATGACAATCGTTATGCTGGCTTAATTGGTGCAGGTGTCAGCTATCCAGTTGCCAAATCTGTTGCGTTAACAGCTGATTATCTTTATCAAGCCGATCGTAATCCAGTACATAAGTTAGATGGCAGCACAGTTGCTGTTGGTGCTCGTTACTCATTCTAATCTAAGGAATTGGTTTATTCAAAAAAGGGCCTTGACGGGCCCTTTCTTTTATTGTATAATGTGTTATATGACAATGCATTTACATCATCCCAGTTTAAGTCTTTCTGGTAAAAAGAAAGGTAAGTTTAAATTTCGCAATGCCGACGAAGCACGTAAGGCTCGGGAATTAGATTCATCATGGAAAGAACTTCAACAGAAATGGGAAGTAGACACTACCAATAAGAAACGTGCTCGTGCGTTGTCTGCTGAACCGTTGTCTTATAAATTATCTCCCCCTGTAGGCCGTAATACTACGGCACACATCAAGAGTCTAAGCAGTGCTGGTGGTTCAGCTACACTGGCTCCTGCTAAGGTCTATACAGGTGACAAGGTATTGGGTATAACTATTGTTCACAAAAGTTGCTTACAGCCGGTGTTTACCCAACAGGAAGCGATTGATGCAGCCAACATGCGTAGGTAAAAATCGATCAACCAAATTCTACTACTAATAAATATCCTATGAAGATAACATTTAATGATTACCTTATATCCTACTTAACACTACTGAGTGGGTTATGTATTTCAATTGTGGCAATTTACTATTCTGTGGCAGGATTGACTGCTATATATCCAGCCAGCGTTATTCCTATTATAGTAATGGGTGTATTTCTAGAATTGGGGAAACTTAGTGCTACAGTTTGGTTAAAACATCATTGGCGTGATGCCCCTATTTTTCTTAAATTATACATTTTGCCTGCCGTGGCAATTATTATGTTGATTACATCGGTGGGTGTGTTTGGATTTTTGAGCAAGGCACACAGCGATCAAAATTTAGTAAGTGGTGATGTACAAGCAAGGATTGAAATTTATGATGAGAAAATTAAAACCGCAAAAGAAAATATTGAAAGTGACCGCAAACAACTTAAACAAATGGATGCGGCTGTGGACCAAATTATGGCACGATCCGAGGACGAAAAAGGTGCGGATAAATCCTATGCTATACGTAAAGGTCAACAACGGGATCGCATTAATCTTACCAAAGACATTGAAGCCAATCAAAAAATCATTAGTCAACTTAACGACGAGGCCGCACCAATTCGCGCGGAAGTACGCAAGGTTGAAGCGGAAGTTGGGCCGATAAAATATATCGCGTCATTCCTATATGGTAGTAATCCAGATGGTAGCTTGTTGGAAAAAGCAGTAACATGGGTTACTGTGTTAATTGTTGTTGTGTTGGACCCGCTGGCATTGGTGCTGTTATTGGCCAGTCAATACAGTTTCCAGCGCATTCGTGAATCTAAAGAACCACAACCAGGACAAATGATTACAGATAAAGACGGTACTATTATTGGCATTGTCCCGGATGCTCAACCGGTTTCAGAATTAACCCCCAAGCAAGATACACTGTATAGTGAAACATTTCCCACCGTAGACGAATCAAATAGCAAGTTAGATGAGACTCCGACCGTGGTTGGATTGGGTGAGCCGTCACAGGCACATTTTAATTCCCAAGACAATGATCCGGGTGTTACAAATTCAACTTCGACAATCACCTATCAAATACTAGACGAAGATTATTACGATAATGATGAAACTGATTTCTCATCTGCCACAGAAAAAGAAGAATACGTTCAAAACGAAGAACAACAACAAAGCGGACTATGGACCAATACAGTAAGCAATATTAGCCAACAAGAGTATGCCAGGGCCAGTCAGGAACGTTTAGAAAATCATATTGACGAAATTGTGGATTTAATCAAGTCTGGGCATTTAACTTTAGAAGAAGTTCCCAAAACAGTAAGAGAACAAGTAAGAGTAAAATTGCAATGACAGGTAAAATAACTTTAATTACACCTCCAGATATTTTTGAAAACGATACTCAAAGTATATTGTTTCTTCACTTGAGTGAGGATGAGCAAGATACCGTGAGTGAGTGGCTCGGAAATAATGGGCTAACACATAATATAAATTTTTATGTCTATTCAGGAGAAACCAATCTTGATTGGCTTTTTTACGCACTGAGTCGGTGCGAGTATAAGTACATTAACATTGATTATTACAGCACCATTACGCAAGCACTAGGTGGATACATATTAAACAAAAATAGCGTTTATTATGCAACTAGTAACGAGAATCTTGGTGCCATATATAGTCATATAACTCACAACAGAGTTGCAAACGTAACAAAATTCCTGGAGATAATATTTAGTGGCAACAACAACACCAAACCATGCCTGTGATTTTTGCGGTAAATCAAAAGAAGATGTTGAAAAATTAATAGTAGGGGAACACAGCGCAATCTGCAATGATTGTATTGATTTATGTGTTGATATTCTTAAAGATGAAAATATAAAAAAAAATCATGGTGATCAACAATTATTAAATCCGTCTTCAATTAAGGATTACCTTGATGAATATGTTATCGGGCAAGATGAAGCAAAAATTGTTTTAAGTGTAGCAGTTAGCCAGCACTTTAAACGAATTAACAATCCATCCAAGGACATTAGGTTAGAAAAAACCAATATGTTATTGTTAGGACCAACTGGTTGCGGCAAGACCATGATGGTGCGCAAAGTAGCTGAGTTTTTAAATGTACCATTTGCTATTTGCGATGCTACTAGCATCACCGAAGCAGGATATGTAGGTGATGATGTTGAAAGTATTTTATTACAGTTAATCAATGCTGCAGATGGCGATATTAAAAAAGCCGAACGTGGAATTGTATATATTGATGAAATTGACAAAATTGCTCGCAAGGGTGAAAATCTCAGTATCACACGCGATGTAAGCGGCGAAGGTGTACAACAAGCATTGCTCAAACTTATCGAAGGAGGGCTAGTTCGTGTGCCATTTAGCGGCAAACGCAAACATCCCGGCGGCGACGCACAAGAAATTGATACAGGTAGCATATTATTCATATGTGGAGGAGCATTTGTTGGACTGGATAAAATTATTGAAAAACGCCTACACAGCCGTAGTGTTGGATTTCATAGTGAAATTTCTACCAAACAACAAAAGAAAAATTATTATAATCTAGCATCAACTAGAGATGTTATACAGTTTGGATTTATTCCAGAATTTGTGGGAAGATTTGGACTATTGGCCAATGTTAACGAACTTGAAATTGATGATCTAGTTCGTGTTCTTAAAGAACCAAAAAATAGTTTAATAAAACAATATCAATACATTTTTAAACTTGACCATATTGAATTACAATTTGAAGATGCCGCATTAAGTATGATAGCCAAAAAAGCAAAAGAACTTGAAACCAACGCCCGTGGGTTAAAAAATATTATAGAAAAGGTACTATTACCTTACCAATTTGACGCAGTAAATTTAGTAAGTCGTGGTCTTAAAAAGATTTTGATAAGTACTGATACGATTGCTGGAACTAGTCCGGCTATAATGATTTTTAATAAAACAGTAAATGAAAAGACAAAATAGTTTTAATGGCTCAAAAGTAATTGTTGGAGACATGCCCATTGCCGTGGCATTAAGAAAATTCAAACAAAAAATTGACGATTCTGGTAAGTTAGAAGATTATAAAGCTAGTATGTTTTTTGAAAAACCCACCACCACTAGAAAACGAAAAAAAGGTGCCGCAAAATCAAGGTGGCGTAAGAAATTACAAGAGCAAGCCTTACCAAAAAAACTATATTGACATCTGGCTGATATTCTGTTATAATAGTGTTTTAACAACATCACATAAGGCAGATTATGAGCAAGCATTTAATGTGCGACCTTGAAACAATGGGTGTTAGCCCGTCCACTACTATACTGACATTGGGAGCGGTACATTTCAATCCCTGGGGTAATGGATATGGTGATAAAATATACTTTCGTATTAGTATAGATGATCAAGATGCCTTGGGCCGTACAATTGATCAAAGCACACTAGATTGGTGGGCAAAACAAGATTCTGCTATTATGGAAGAAGCATTCAATCCTGATGATCGAATTCCATTGGTTGATGCTATTGATCAGTTTCATAAATTTGCGTGGGGTTGTAAATGTTTTTGGAGTCATGGCGCTACATTTGACCTAGTGATTCTAGAAAACATATATCAACAACTTGGTAAACCATTACCTTGGAATTTTTGGCAATTAAGAGATACAAGAACAGTTTTTGATCTGGGATTAGATCCCGAAATGCCACAAGGCAGTAAACACAATGCTCTTGAAGATGCTATCCGCCAAGCAGTTGGCGTTCAAAATGTTTACGCAAAATTAAAAAAAGCCGGAATTGGAACCAATAGATTTTAATCAAACTTTGTTATTACACATCAGACAAAAGTAAAAGAGCCATATCATGAATCAAAAAATTGGGCAACTTCTTGAACAATGCCAACTTACTAAAGATAAAAGTACAAACATCGATACCGTTAAATTTAATAGATTATTGGTAAAAGAATGTGCCATAGCACTACAGCCAATGTTGAATGATATGATCAGTAGAGGGCAGGCTGTTGATTTAATTCTTAAACATTTTGGTATTGAATAACATGGAATTATTTTTTAAAACAGATATACAGGAAGTGGATATAAATGACTGATCTCAAACCGTTAGTTGAAGGATACAGAAAACCAGCACGTACTGTTGGAGTTAAACGTAACGAGATTGCGTATACACAATGCCTTGATTTTACAACAGCAGAACTCACACGGCTTGTGGCAATGTATCAAGGAAGAACTGAAGATATGACTGCTCGATTAATTCGCGATAGTATTGATCATCACATTCGTAGATATCACGGATATGCGATTGGGGGACGTATAGGTAGTCACTACATTGAAGTGGGCGTAGATAAAAATGATTCAATTTTTGAACATGTAATACCTGCTAGTTCGGTGCGTGATATGCTGATAGAAGGAAGGTTAACAGTTGGCCAGGCCATTAATACGCCAACATGTTTAATTAAGAAAAACAGTGATAAAGTATTGTCAAGGAATGGACTGGCCAAAACCAGTCCCGATAATTGGAAATTTTTTAAAAGATACGATATATTAAACTCATCATTTACTACATTCTCCGGCACACCTGTTACTAGTGAGTGGACCATGGAAGACCATTTTAAATTCTTTGTCGATATTACTTGAACCAACCTAGTTTTTCGCCGGCTTCTTTACGACGTTCTGCCTCTGCTCTACTACCTGGTAATCTGCTAGCCCAAAGAATAATTAACGCAAAGAATATGCTCAATCCCAAGCATAGTTTCCAATTGCCTGTACGCCAATAGATCAGTATTAAACTAAAGTCCATGCTTAAGAACATGGCCCATTTGGCCAGTGTGGGGAACACCCGACCTTCACTCCAGTTGCGAATAAACGGTCCAAACAATTTGTGATTTAACATATAATCGTGGAATCGTTTTGAACTCTTACTAAAACACCATGCCGCTAGTAACGCAGGTGTACTCCATGGTAGTCCAGGAATAAATGTACCTAGGTACGCTACCCCAAGAAATAGTATACCAAATGTAAACCAAATTGCTTTTTTAATTTTAACCGTTAATGACATTGAATGCCTCCTTTAGACTTTCTGACAAATAGTAAATATCTGCTTCTGTATGGTTTGGAGTTGGGCAGGCTCGTAATCTTTCAGTACCCATTGATACTGTTGGAGATCCAATCGGTTGGAGATAAATTCCTCGTTCTTCGATTAACCAATCTGAGATTGCCTTATTTTTCTTAGCATCACGTACCATAACAGGTACAATATGTCCATCTTCACTTAATGGATTGATCTCTAATCCAACCTCTCTAAGATGTTCTCTGGTATTCCCTGCTACCTGAAAAATCCTTGTTCTCAATTCGGGGTGGTCTTGAACATACTTAACGCTGGCCATTGCCCCGGCACAAAGTACAGGACTCATACTTGTACTAAAAATAAATCCATCTGCGTAACTGCGAACCATGTCAACTAAATCTCTGTTGCCTGCGATGTATCCACCTTGTACACCAAATGCCTTGGCAAGCGTGCCTTGTACGATGTCCACACCTTCCACACATTTTTGTTCTTCGGCAACACCAGCACCACGTGCTCCATATAATCCCACAGCATGAACTTCATCTACATAAACCATGGCACTGTAAACTCGGGCAATTTCGCATACATCACTAACAAGCCCGCGATCACCATCCATGCTATAGATCCCTTCTAAAGCAATAATAGGCTGACATATTTTATCTAAACCCTCTAGTATTTCTATCAAATGATCTAGATCATTATGTCTCCAAATTGTGCGTGGTACGTTACCTGATTTAATTCCCGCGATCATACTGTTATGATTATGCTTATCGCTAATGTAATGAACATTGGGGATTAATCTTCCCAACACACTTAGTGTAGCTTGATTGGCAACATAACCACTTGTGAATGTTAAAGCACTTGTTTTGTCGTGTAATTTGGCTAATTCTTGCTCTAATGCCACATGATAATGTGTTGTTCCAGATATATTACGTGTGCCACCAGCACCGGCGCCTGCGGTATCTAATGTTGTATGCATGGCATCAATAACCACTTTATGTTGCCCCATGCCCAAATAATCATTACTACACCAATTGGTAATTTTTTTGATATTATATTTTCCATACCAAATCGCATGTGGAAAATCACCTCGTTGGCGTAATATATCTGTGAATACTCGATAGTTCCCTTCTTCTTTGAGCTTTGCCAAACTTTGAGCTATAATATCCTGTGTTTTTGGTTTAATCATAATATGTATTGTATGTATATTTATTGACATTCAATCTGGTATCATGTATAATATAGTTTTTACAGAAAGAATCTTTATGAAAATTTGGGCATTTATCAAATGGAATTTTAATAGACTTGATTTTTTACAAAAAGTTTACATGTTTGGCGCTGGTTGCCTTGGCTGGGCAATAACATCACCCAAAAATTCTACGGAAGAATTTGTGGCATATTCACTGGCATGTTCTATTTTTGTTATTATATTTTTCAAATGGTTTATTTGGGATATAATCAAACACAATTATGAAAAATTTCAAACCGAACAACAAAATTTATTTGACACTGTTAAACATAGTGATAAATGAAATATAAGAAAACTAGCAAGCAAATGAAGGGGTATGGATTATTCAAGTATTGTATACAGTTTGGATGGTCAGATAGCCAAGGGTTTAGTGATGTGCGAACGTGGTGTTGGGAACAATGGGGCCCAAGTAACGAAGTAGATCTCTGTCTCGATATTGGTATCAATCCCAAATGGGGATGGGTGTATGATAGATACACAAAGAGAGTATATCTTGAAGATGATGCCCAACTCAGTCGATTTATTATGAAATGGAAAATTTGATCGTGTTATCAAACCATGTTACAGCACAACTATGAAAAATTTAACAATTGGTATAGTCAGCGACCTACATCTTGACATAAGCAAAAATCTAGATCTTCCCGGCGGTGAAGTATTGATTTTAGCTGGGGATATCTGCGAATACCGTAATTTGATTTTTGAGTTCCACGAAAGCAACAAATTGGATTGTACTCATGCCGAGACATTTCATTGTCTTAATTTTTTCAAAATTGAATGCGCCAAATATGAAAAGGTATTTATGGTTATGGGCAATCACGAGCATTATCGTTATAGATTCAATAAAACTTATAATGATCTAAAAGCTATATTACCTGATAATGTAACTTTGCTGGAAAACGAAACAGTGGAATATAAGGGTGTTATGTTTATGGGTGCCACGTTGTGGACTGATTTGAATAAAGGTGATCCAATTACCGCTTATACCGTCAAGGATGGCATGAACGACTACAAGGCCATACAAAACTTTTATCCAGAGAAGTCATTATATCACAAGTTGACTCCACAACATACTGCCGAAGTTCATTTTAAAACTAAACAGTATTTTAAAATGATGCTGGAAGAACATCGTGATAAACCTTTTGTTGTTATTACTCATCATGCCCCAAGTCATTTAAGTATTAATGAAAAGTATAAAAATGATTATCACATGAATGGTGGCTATGTCAGCGACCTAAGTGAATTTATCTTAGATTATCCTAACATCAAATGGTGGTATCACGGACATATGCATGATCCTGTAGATTATATGGTAGGTGATACTCGTATAGTTGCTAATCCAAGGGGATATGTGCCCTGGGAATCCGGAAACGGGTTTAACCCAAATCTTACTTTTGAGATTTAATATGAACAAACAAATTCGAGAACTTGCTATTATAGCCAATCCTTCAAGTAAAGAAATTTACGAAGCAGATAACTGGCAATATAATTGTGCCGCTTGGGATTCTAATAATTTAGAAAAGTTTGCCAAGTTGATTGTGCAAGAATGTGCAAACGAATTAATCAAATGGAAAGATGAACCCTTTCCTTATGATCCTGAATTTGGTGCAAGATTAATTAAACAAAATTTCGGAGTTGAAGAATGAGCAAAGACAAACACAAACCTTATCAATGGATCGATGGCGAAACTGCGGACCGTATTACCAGTCTTAACTTAAAAGACTATCGTGCGTACCTTAAGAAAGAATTAAAGCAGTGGAAGAAGAATCCCAAGACTGATACCAATCCGGACGGCCATTGGCTACACCCTAATGACGTAGCACTTAACATTCGTACAGTAGAAGCATTAGATTTA